>Ga0209023_10007864_pt1 | contig 10812 bp, 10 predicted proteins | sample LakOneMetagenome_FD_187468 | JGI IMG/M metagenome (GOLD analysis project Ga0209023, IMG submission 187468) | Freshwater and sediment microbial communities from Lake Erie, Canada (SPAdes) (version 2) | ecosystem: Environmental > Aquatic > Freshwater > Lentic | place: Lake Erie, Canada...
ATGCGGTGCGTTTCCTCGTCGAACACCAGCTTGGTGAAGCCCTCGGTGCGCGACAGGCCGATCGCGCGGCCGGAGGCCGCCCACGGGAACTTGCCGAAGCCGACCTTCAGGCCCTTGGCCTTCGCCTCGGTTTCGGTGACGCCGACCCAGGCGATTTCCGGATCGGTGTAGGCGACGCTCGGGATCACCCGCGCGACCCATTCCTTCTTTTCGCCCGCCGCGACTTCCGCGGCCAGCTTGCCTTCATGCGTCGCCTTGTGCGCCAGCATCGGCTGCCCGACCAGGTCGCCGATGGCGAAGATGTGCGGCACGTTCGTGCGCATCTGCGCGTCGACGTCGATGAAACCGCGTTCGCCGACGCGCACGCCGGCCTTCCCGGCATCGAGCTTGCCGCCGTTCGGCGCGCGACCGACCGACACCAGCACGCGGTCGAACACCTTCGTTTCCGGGATGCTGTCGCCCTCGAACGCGCAGGCGATGCCGGCCTTCTGCGCCTTGGCCTCGACGACTTTCGTCTTGAGGTGGACGGAAACGCCCTGCTTCTTCAGGCGATCGGCCAGCGGCTTCACCAGGTCCGGATCCGCGCCCGGCATCAGCTGCGGCATGAATTCGACCACGGTCACCTCGCTGCCCAGCGCGCGATACACCGTCGCCATTTCCAGGCCGATGATGCCGCCGCCGACCACGAGCAGCTTCTTCGGCACGTCGGCGAGGTCGAGCGCGTCGGTGGAATCCATGACGCGCCTGTCGTCCCACGGGAAGAACGGCAGCTTCACCGGCTGCGAACCGGCGGCGATGATGCAGTTGGCGAAACGCAGCAGTTGCATCTTGCCGTCGGCGCCGGCGATCTCGAGCTCGTTCGCGGACACGAACTTCGCCGTGCCCTGCACCACGCGAACCTTGCGCTGCTTCGCCATTCCCGCCAGGCCCTTGGTGAGCTGGCCGACGACCTTGTCCTTGTATGCGCGCAGCTTGTCGATGGCGATCTTCGGCTTGCCGAAATCGACGCCATACTCGCCCGCGTGCGCGGCCTGTTCGATCACGTCGGCCGCGTGCAGCAACGCCTTGGACGGAATGCAGCCCACGTTGAGGCAGACACCGCCGAGGGCGGCGTAGCGTTCGACCAGGACGGTATCGAGGCCAAGGTCGGCGGAGCGGAACGCCGCGGTGTAACCCCCGGGACCGGCGCCGAGCACGACCATCGCGCATTCGATGTCGGCCTCGCGGCCGGACGCGGATGCGGCTTGCGGCGCAGGCGTTTGCTCTCTCCCCTTCGCTGAAGGGGAGGGTTGGGGTGGGGTTGCAGCCGCTTGTTTGCCAACCCAATCCCGGCCTTCCCCTTCCACGGAAGGGGAAGGAGACGAAGCATCGGCGCTGTCGACCACCGCGATCACGCTGCCTTCGCTGACCTTGTCGCCGAGCGCGACCTTCAATTCCTTGACCACGCCAGCGTGCGATGCCGGCACTTCCATCGTCGCCTTGTCCGATTCCAGCGTGACCAGGCCCTGGTCCCTGGCGACCGTGTCGCCGGGCTTGACCAGCAATTCGATCACGGGCACGTCGTCGTAGCCGCCGATATCAGGAACCTTGAGTTCGATGTCAGCCATCATTTCCTCTCGAACATGGGGCGGGCCCTGGCCCACCATGACTGGCGACGACGGCCGAGGCCCGCCCTACAGCATCGCCCGGCGCAGGTCGCCGAGCAGTTGCGCGAGGTAGGCGGTGAAGCGCGCGGCCGCGGCGCCGTCGATCACGCGATGGTCGTAGCTCAGCGATAGCGGCAGGATGAGCCGGGGCTTGAACTTCCCGCCGTTCCACACCGGCCTGGTCTCCGACTTCGACACGCCGAGGATCGCGACTTCGGGCGCGTTGATGATCGGGGTGAACGCGGTGCCGCCGATGCCGCCAAGCGAGCTGATGGTGAAGCAGCCGCCCTGCATCTGCTCGGGCTTGAGCTTGCCGTCGCGCGCGAGCGCGGCGAGTTCGCCCATTTCCCGCGCGATGTCCATCACGCCTTTCCGGTCGGCGTCGCGCAGCACCGGCACGACCAGGCCGTTGGGCGTGTCGGCGGCGAAACCGATGTTGTAGTAGCGCTTCAGGACGAGGTTGTCGCCGTCGAGCGAGGCGTTGAAGTTCGGATACTTCTTCAACGCGGCGACGCTGGCCTTGATCAGGAACGCGAGCATGGTCAGCTTGCCGGCCTTGCCCGCGGCGATGGCCTTCGCGTTCTCGTCGTTGAGCGCGACGCGCAGCGCTTCGAGTCCGGTGATGTCGGCGTCGTCGTGCTGGGTGACGTGCGGGATCATCGCCCAGTTGCGCGCGAGGTTGGCGCCGGAAATCTTCTGGATGCGCGACAGCGGCTTCGATTCGATTTCGCCGAACTTCGCGAAGTCCACCTTCGGCCACGGAATCAGGTTGAGGCCACCACCGCCCGATCCCGTCGGGGCTGGAGCGCCTGCCGCGATGCCGCCGGACAGCGCCGACTTGACGAAGCCCTGCACGTCCTCCTTGCCGATGCGCCCGCCGCGCTGGGTGCCGGTCACCCGGGCGAGGTCGACGCCGAGTTCGCGCGCGAACAAGCGCACCGCCGGGCTCGCGTACGGCACCTTGCCGGGCAGCACCGCATCCGCCTCGAAGCGCAGCGGCGGCCGGTTCGCGGGGTCGGCGGGGTCGCCGGCGACGGGAGCCATCGCCGGGACCGGCGCACCGCCCTCCCCGGCGATCGATTCCGCGGCGAGGCGGTCGGGCTGCGCCGGGACGTCCACCGGCTGCACCTTGCCGCCGGTTTCCGCCGCGGGCTTCGCCTTTGCCGGCGCTTCGGGTTCGGCGCGCGGCGGTGCCGGAGCCTCGTCCGCCGGTTCGATCAGCGCGACCACGCTGCCCTCCGACAGCGCGTCGCCGAGCTTCACCTTCACTTCCCGGATCGTGCCCGCGAACGGCGCCGGGACTTCCATGGTCGCCTTGTCCGATTCCAGCGTGACCAGGCCCTGATCCTTGGCGACCGTATCGCCGGGCTTGACCAGCACCTCGATCACCGGCACGTCGTCGTAGCCGCCGATGTCGGGTACGCGGGCTTCCTTGGGTGCGGCCATGCCGGGCTCCAGCGCGGGGTCGAACCGTATTGTGGCCACAGACTCGGACAATCCGCCAACCAGCGGGAATTCGCCCGGACGAAATCATCCGGTCGATCGAGGTTCGCCTGCCCGACCCACTGGAGCGGGCCTCACGCGACGCTGAATCGGGCTCGGGATACTCGGCCCATGCCCGAGGGCCCATCCATCGTGATCCTGCGCGAGCTGGCCGAAGGCTTCACCGGCAAGCGCGTGCGCGAGGCCACCGGCAGCACCCGCACCATCGACCCGGCGCGCATGCGGGGCCTCGCGGTGCGCCGGGTGGCGAGCTGGGGCAAGCACTTCCTGCTGCAGTTCGACGGTTTCGCCCTGCGCGTGCATTTCATGCTTTACGGCAGCTACGCGATCGACGGGGGCAAGCCGGGTCGCGCCCCGCGCCTGCACCTGGGCTTCGCGCGTGGGCGCAGCCTCGACTTCTACGCCTGCTCGCTGCGCTACCTGGAAGGCGACATCGACGACAGCTACGACTTCCGCACCGACGTGATGAGCGAACAATGGAGCCCGCGCGTCGCGCTGAAAGCGCTGCGGGCCAAGCCGGATGCGCTGGCCTGCGACGCCCTGCTGGAGCAGGACGTGTTCTCCGGCGTCGGCAACATCATCAAGAACGAGGTGCTGTTCCGGATCCGCGTGCATCCGGAAAGCCTCGTCGGCGCCCTGCCGGCGACGAAGCTGCGCGAACTCGTGCGCCAGGCCCGCGAGTACAGCTTCGATTTCTACCACTGGAAGAAGGAGTACGTGCTGCGCAAGCACTACCAGGTGCACACGAAGACGACCTGCCCGCGCGACGGCACGCGTCTGTCCTATGCCAAGCAGCTCGGCCGCAAGCAGCGACGCGCGTTCTGGTGCCCGGCGTGCCAGAAGCTCTACCGCTGACGCGCGAAGGCGGGCACGCGGCCCGCCTTCGCTTCCCGCATCCGCCGCCCGGATTCAGTCGCCGACGATGCGCAGCCCGAACATCAGGCTCGCTTCGTCGACCAGCCGCACGCTGCCGCTGACATTGAGGCTGATGGTGATCGGCTTCTTGAACACCTGCTTCGCCTGCGCATCGGTCAGGCCGTAGGTATCCACCAGCGCGCGCCTGCTGAGCAGGCCGGCGATGCACACGGCCGAGTCGCGGGAACGTTCGAACTGCTGCTGGCCCGGCGCGAGCGGTACTTCGAAATGCTCGGAAGACGTCATGCCGGTGGTCAGCTTGCCGCCGAACGGCACGCCGGTGGTCGGGTCGATCAGCGCCGGATCGTCCAGCACCTCGCTTTCGACGGTGAGCGTGGGCGAATAGGCAAGCAGCCCGGTGTCGCTGGCCGCGCCCGGATTCGAGTACTGGACGCTCAGGATCGGCGAGAACCAGTAGCAGAGCAGCGAATTCGCCGACTTGCCCGGCAGGGTGACGTGGGCGATGCCGCTGAAGTTGAACGAGGTCAGGGCGGGCGCTGCATTCAGCACCGCGCAATTCGTGGTTGGATCGCCGTCGTCCGGCGGGCAACTCGAGGAAAGATCGAGGTTGCCCTGGGTCACGCCGAGCCACACCAGGGAGCGACCGAACGAATCGACATCGCCGACGTCGTCCTGCGTCGGCGCCGCGAGGGCATTGCCGGCGCGGGCGCGTGGCGCGACCGGTGCGGCGTGGCGCACGTCCCGCGCGCTCGGCAAGAGGTCGGCGGATGCATGGTCCGCGGCCGTCGCCCGGGTGTCCATGCGGGCGGCGTGGGCGATCAGGGTGGCCAGCAGCGCGAGCGACGCGCACGCGGCGACGGTACGCGTCGAGGGCAATTTCATCGTCAGGTCTCCATCGCAAGCGCGAAGGTGCGCCCCAGCATCCACGCAGGCACCGGCGCAAAGCGGACACGCCGGCGCATTCAGGGCGGAGCGATGGGCTCCATCGGCGGCCGCGCGCGGTCCCTGCGGATCAGGTACAGGCCGCTGGCGATGATGATCCCGGCGCCGAGCCAGGTGACCGAATCGGGGAGCGCGCCCCACACCAATGCATCGAGCGATACGCCCCAGACCAGCGCGGTGTATTCCAGCGGCGCGAGCAGCGAGGCTTCGCCGTGGCGGAACGCGTACGTGATCGTGTACTGGCCGAGGCTGCCGACCACGCCGATGGCGGCGATCAGCCACCAGTCGCCGGCATGGATCGGGCGCCAGCCGGGCCAGGCCAGGAGGCCGGACCCGAGCGCCATCAGGGCCAGCAGCCACACCACCATCGCCTGGTTGGAATCGCTGCGCGCGAGCACGCGCACGGTGATCGCCGACACCGCATAGCCGAACGCCGCGAGCAGCACCGCGAGCCCGGCGAGGCTGAGCATGCCCTGCCCGCTGGGCCGCAGCACCACCAGCACCCCCAGCAGGCCGATGCCGATCGCGGTCCAGCGGCGCGGGCCGACGCGTTCGCCGAGAAACGGTACCGACAAGGCGGTGATCAGCAGCGGAGCGACGAAGAAGATCGTGTACGCGGTCGACAGCGGCATCCGCTTCAGCGCGTACACGAAGCTGGCCATCATCGCGATGCCGATCGCGCCACGCAGCGCGTGCAGCGGCCAGCGCACGCGCAGCAGCGGGCGCAGCCCGATCGTGGCCAGCGACCATGCCAGCACCAGCGGCAGCGAGGCCATGCCGCGCAGGGCCGCGACCTGGAACGGCGGATAGCGCTCGGAGAGCGTCTTGAGGCCCGCATCCATTAACGCGAACAGCGCGACCGCCGCGAGCATGACGAAGATGCTGCGGCTGCGTTCGCGATGGGAATGCGGGGTCGGGTCCATGGTCTCGAGACGGCGGCGATCGACCGCATGCTAGCCGAAGCCGCCTGCTTTCCCGTGCCTGCCATCGCCGCGCTGCGCATTGCATGCGGTAACCTGCGCACCTCGCTGACCGACGCCCCGCCCATGCCTTCGTTCGACATCGTTTCCGAAGTGGACGCCCACGAACTCGCCAACGCCGTGGACCAGGCCAACCGCGAGCTGTCCACCCGCTTCGACTTCAAGGGCGTGGATGCGGCGTTCGTGCTCGAGGACAAGCTCATCAGCCAGTCCGCACCCAGCGAATTCCAGCTGCAGCAGATGACCGACATCCTGCGCGCGCGCCTGATCGCGCGGAAGATCGACGCGCGCTGCCTGGAGTTCGGCGAGGTCGAGACCAACGTCGCAGGCGCACGCCAGAAGGTGACCGTGAAGCAGGGCATCGAACGCGAACTGGCGAAGAAGCTGCAGGCCGCGATCAAGGACGCGAAGCTCAAGGTCGAAGCGCAGATCAACGGCGAGAAGCTCCGCATCACCGGCAAGAAGCGCGACGACCTGCAGGCGGCGATGGCCTTGCTGCGCGGGAAGGACTACGAGCGACCGCTGCAGTTCGACAACTTCCGTGACTGATCCGCTCGACGCCGGCGCGGTAGAAGCCGGCGTCCGCCGCTGGCTGGAACGCGCGGTGATCGGGCTCAACCTGTGTCCGTTCGCGAAGGCCGTGTACGCCAGGCGGCAGGTGCGGATCGTGGTCAGCGACGCGAGCACCGAACGCGCGCTGCTGCAGCAACTGGGCGAGGAAATGGCGCTGTTGCGCGATGCCCCGGCTGCGGAAATCGACACCACCCTGCTGGTGCATCCGCACGTGCTGCAGGACTTCCTCGACTACAACGACTTCCTCGACGACGCCGACGCGCTGCTCGAGGCGATGGACCTCGACGGCGTGCTGCAGGTCGCGAGCTTCCACCCGCAATACCGCTTCGCCGGCACCGACCCCGACGATGCCGGGAACCTGACCAACCGCGCGCCGTGGCCGATCCTGCACCTGCTGCGCGAGGACAGCGTGGACCGCGCGGTGGCGGCCTACCCGGAACCGGATGCGATCATCGAGCGCAACGTCGCGACGATGCGCGAACTCGGCGCGGACGGCTACGCGGACCTGCTAGGCGGCGAATAGCCGCGCGCGGTCGGCGTCGTCGAGGCGGCGCCATTCGCCTTCGGCGAGGTCGCCGAGCGCGAGCCCGCCGACGCGCTCGCGATGCAGCGCGACGACATGGTTGCCGACCGCCGCGAACATGCGCCGGACCTGGTGGTAGCGGCCTTCGTGCAGGACGAGCCGCGCTACGCGCGCATCGAGGGTTTCGAGTTCGGCTGGCAACAGCGGCGCCGCCTCGCCATCCAGCATCAGGCTGCCGCTCGCGAACAGCGCCGCCTCGTCGCCGCGCAGCCGTTCGGCGAGCGTCGCCCGATATACCTTCGGCAGCTTCGATTTCGGCGCGATGATCCTGTGCAGGAGCTGGCCGTCGTCGGTGAGCAAGAGCAGGCCGCTGGTGTCGCGGTCCAGACGCCCGACCGTGGACAACGCCGGGTTGCGCAATCGGTAACGCGGCGGCAGCAGGTCGTGCACGACGCGCCCGGGATCCTTGTTCGAACAGGTCACGCCGGGCGGCTTGTGCAGCATGAGCAACAGGCCCTGCGGGGGATCCAGCGGCTCGCCGTCGACTCGGATGGCATCGTGGGGCAGCACGTCGTCGGCGTACAGCACTTCGCCGGCGGCGTCGGTGACGCGGCCTTCGCGGAACATCCACGCGACCTGCTTGCGGCTGCCATAGCCGAGGTTGGCGAGCTGCCTGACCAGCTTCATGCCTTCACCGCATGCACCACCTTGAAGCCGCCCTGCTGCGCGACGATGCGCACGGAGGCGAAACCGCCGGACAACGCTTCCTCGTACGGCAGGTGCCGGTTCGCGACCAGCCACAGCGCGCCGCCGGACTGCAACGCGTTCGCGGCCGAGGCGATGAAGGCGCGACCGACGTCGGGGCGTTCGCCGCGACCGAGCGCATGGAACGGCGGGTTGCAGACGATGCCGTCGAAGCGCTCTTCAACGCCGCTCGCGACGTCCTGCCAATGGCAGTGGACCGCGACATTCCCGCCGGCATCGGGTGCGTTTGCGAGGTTTTCGTCGGCCAGTGCCAACGCCCGGGCATCGGCTTCGTAAAGATCGAGCGATGCGATCCGGGGGCAGCGCGCCAGCACCTGCAGCGCGAGATAGCCCCAGCCCGCGCCGAAATCCGCGACGCGCCCGTGCAGGTCCATTGGCAGGTGCGAGGCCAGCAGCCTCGACGCGGCATCGACGCGATCCCAGGCGAACACGCCCGGGCGCGTGCGGAAGCCGCCGCCTGGGACCTCGTCGCTCGCGACACGGCGCGGCGCATCCTGCGGTTTCCAGGCCTCGATCGCCCGCGCATCGAACGATGCACCCGGCACGCTGTGGAAGACGCGGCAATGGTGCTTGCTCTGCACGACGAGCGCGCCCGCGAGCTGCCGCAGGTCGGTTTCGCGCGACTTCGCGCCTTCGTCGTTGGCGACCGCGGCGACCACGATCCCGTCCGCGGAACACGCCGCGCAGGCTTTCGCCAGCAATGCCCGCGCTTCCTCGCGCTGGCGCGGCGGCAACACCAGCACCAGCGGGAATGCCCGCTCCGGCAACGCGTCCTCGTCGAGCAGTTCGACGCCGATGCGCTCGAGCCGGGCGGCTTCGGGCTTGAACGGCTGCGTCGCCGCGAAGCGCCTCGCGCCGATCGCATGCAGGGCCGCGCCGTCGCGCGCGCGCAGGAACAACGCCCCGCGTTCGGGCCAGCGCAACGCGCCGCCCGCGAAGGGCTGGAACAGGGCCTCGAGGGCGTTGTCTCGATGCGCGGACGCCATCCCGGCAGTGTAGCGGCAGGGTTGGGCGCGTTGCGCCGCCTGCATTCAGTGGTTGCGCGAGGGTGAATTGCGCGTGATGCATCCATCCCGCGTCGGCGCGCGTATGCATCGGGGAATCTGTCGCCCGGACAGGGCGTGCGCACCACCCAGGTTCCCGCGCAACTTCCCATCCCTTCTTCCAGGAGATCCAAGATGCAAACCAAGCTGCTCGCCACCGCGCTGGTCGCCGCCTGTAGCCTCTCCGCCTGCGCCATGGGCGGAATGGACGCGAAATCCGACGCATCTTCCGCGACGTCGATGTCCTCGCAAGCCCCGATGCAGCAGGATTCGATGCCGGACTCCGCGATGCCCGCGCGGTCGATGCAGAACCCGATGGTCGGCGGCGCGCCGATGCTCGCCAGCAGGGATATCGTCGACAACGCGGTGAACTCGAAGGACCACACCACGCTGGTGGCGGCGGTGAAGGCCGCCGGACTGGTCGACACCCTCAAGGGCCCGGGCCCGTTCACCGTGTTCGCACCGACCAACGCCGCGTTCGACGCATTGCCCGCGGGTACCGTCGCCACGTTGCTGAAGCCGGAAATGAAAGCCGACCTGACCAAGGTCCTGACCTACCACGTCGTCGCGGGCAACCTCGACAGCGCGGCCATCGCAGCCCGGATCCAGGCCGGTGGCGGCAAGGCGGTGCTGAAGACCGTGGAAGGCGAGGATCTCGTCGCGAGCATGGACGGCGACAACCTCGTGCTCACCGATGCCAAGGGCGGCACGGCCACCGTTACCATCGCGGACGTGCGCCAGAGCAATGGCGTGATCCATGTCGTGGACAGCGTGCTGATGCCTTGAGTCGCGCCAGGCCGGCGCAGGCGGGGGCCGGCGGTTCGCCGCCCCCCGCTGTTTACGGCGTGCGATCCGCGGCGTCCCGCCCGCGACGAAGGGGATTTCAGCGCGCGATGCGTTGCAGTGGATCCCGCAGGCGGCCGAAGGCCCAGGTCATCGCCACGCAGGCCCCCAACGCCAACCCCCAGCTGCGCACCGCGGCCAGGTCCGCGGCGGGCAACAGCGACAGGCTGGCGCGCAGCCATGCGCCGCCATCGCTCGCGACGAAATACAGCGCCGAGACGACGAACGCCAGGACCAGCGAGCGCACCAGCCAGCGTTCGAGTTCGCTGTCCGCGCGCGCCGGCAGGCGCGCCGCCTGGGCCGCGACGGCCCTGGCGAAATCGGAGGGCAGCTCATCCGGCAAGGGCGCGGACAACGCCCGGACCACCTGGCGGTACGCCGCGATTTCCGGATCCCCGCTCGCCATCGCGCCGAGGCGTTCCTCGCGCAGCGCGCGTTCCTGCGCCTGCCATTCGCGTTCGTCGATGCGGTCGGTGGGCTTGTTCATGCGGCGACTCCCATGGCCGGCGCCAGCCATTCCTGCAGGCGCTTGCGGCTGCGGAACAGGTGGCTCTTGAGCGTGCCCTCGGCGAGGCCGGTGATGCGCGAAATCTGCGCCAGCGGCAATTCGTCGAGGTGGTACAGGGTAAGGATGGTGCGCTGCAGGGGCGGCAGGCGTGCGATCGCGGCGCGCAGGCGGCGCGAGATTTCGTCGTCCGCGAAGGCGCTCTCCAGGTCGAATTCGTCGGCGACGCGCTCGTGCAGCGGCACTTCCTCGTCGTCCGCGGCGTCGGCCAGCGGGATGCGCTTGCGTTCGAGGTGGCGCTTCGCGACCGAATAGGCGACCTGGCCGATCCACGCCTTCAGCGGCGCGTCGTGGCGGTACTGGTGCAGGCACTGGTGCACGCGCAGGAAGGCTTCCTGGCACAGCTCGCGCGCGTCTTCCGGATGCCGGACCATGCGCTGCACGATGTGCCAGCACAGGCCCTGGTAGTCGCGCACGAGGCGTTCGAACGCGCCGGGTTCGCCACCCAGCACGGCGGTCACCAGGGCGCGATCCTCGGGCGTTCGGCCATCTTCCATGTCCCATGGGATACGCCCGCGGCGGGCCCGGTTGCAACGACTTTGCGACGAACGCG
>Ga0209023_10007866_pt1 | contig 10810 bp, 10 predicted proteins | sample LakOneMetagenome_FD_187468 | JGI IMG/M metagenome (GOLD analysis project Ga0209023, IMG submission 187468) | Freshwater and sediment microbial communities from Lake Erie, Canada (SPAdes) (version 2) | ecosystem: Environmental > Aquatic > Freshwater > Lentic | place: Lake Erie, Canada...
TCGATCGCCAGATCCGCGGCCTGTCGCCCTTTCCCGGCGCCTGGGTCGATGTCGGCGGCGAACGGCTGAAGCTGTTGCGCTCGCGCCCCGTGGCCGGCAGCGGCGCGCCCGGTCAGGTGCTGGGCGGCATGACCATCGCCTGCGGCACCGGCGCGGTCGAGGTGCTGGAAGCCCAGCGTGAAGGCAAAAGACCGATGGCGGCGGCGGAACTGTTGCGGGGACTGACCCTGCCCGACCGGCTGGCCTGATCTTAACAATCCCTTTGGGCGACCCCATATCGGGCAGGGGCAAAACAGGATCTGTCGCCATGTTCATCGCACTTCTGGTCATCGGCACCGCTGCGGGTTTCATCGCCACCCGGCTGATGGGAATGACGACCGACCTGCCGACCACCATTGGCATCGGTATTCTGGGCGCGGTGGCGGGCGGGCTGTTGCTGCGGGTTCTGTTCGCCGTGACCGGTCTGGCCGCCGCAATCGTCAGCGCGGTTCTGGGCGCCATGGCGTTGATCTGGCTGTGGCGGATCTACGGGCCCGGCAGACATTAGACCGGGATCGCGGTCGTCTTGAACACCGTCCTTAGCGCAAAGGACGAATGCATCTGCGCCACCCCCGGCAGGCGGGCAAGATACTGGCGATGGATGCGGGCGAAATCGTCGGTATCCTCGGCCACCACTTTCAGCAGATAATCGGCGGTGCCTGCCATCAGGTGACATTCCAGAACGTCCGGCACCCGCCTGACCTCGCTTTCAAACGCTTCCAGCACCTCATCCGCCTGACCCGACAGGGTGATTTCCACGAATACCGTGGTCGGGCGACCCAGCTTGCGGGCGTTCAGAAGCGCGACATAGGCGTCGATCATCCCCTGCTCTTCCAGCCGCTGCACCCGCCGGTGACAGGCCGACGCCGACAGGTTCACCCGCTCGGCCAACTCGGCGTTTGTCAGGCGTCCCTCTTTCTGCAACGCAGAAAGTAAACGGCGATCTGTTGCGTCCAGTTCCATAGCCGCGCACATTCCTTCGAATTTTTCATGCTAAGGCAGAATATACTTCGAAAGTTCATCGAAATCATCACTGATCTTTGCAAAGCAATTGCGAGTGAAAACGGGCATTCTGCCGCCATAATTTCTCAGAGGATTCCCCAAATGAAAATCGGCTGCCCCAAGGAAATCAAACCGCAGGAATTCCGCGTCGGCATGACGCCCAACGCGGCGCGCGAAGCCATCAGCCATGGCCACGAGGTCTATATCCAAAAGAACGCTGGCACAGGTGCCGGCTTTTCTGATGCCGACTATGTCGCCACCGGCGCCAAGATCCTTGACACCGCCGCCGAGGTCTTTGCCAAGGCAGACATGATCGTCAAGGTCAAGGAACCGCAGGCGGTCGAATGCAAGATGCTGCGCGAAGGTCAGATCCTGTTCACCTATCTGCACCTGGCGCCCGATCCAGACCAGACCCACGCGCTGCTGAAATCCGGCGCGACCTGCATCGCCTATGAAACGGTCACCGACCGCAATGGCGGCCTGCCGCTGCTGGCGCCGATGTCCGAGGTCGCCGGTCGTCTGGCCCCGCAAGTTGGCGCCTGGACCCTGCAAAAGGCCAACGGTGGTCGCGGCGTGCTGCTGGGCGGTGTTCCCGGCGTGTCGCCGGCCCGTGTTCTGGTGATCGGCGGCGGCGTCGTCGGCACCCACGCGGCCAAGATCGCCGCCGGGATGGGCGCCGATGTGACCGTGCTTGACCGCTCGATCCCGCGTCTGCGCTATCTGGATGATGTGTTCGGCGGCACGTTCAAGAACGCCTATGCCAACGAAGGCAACACGATGGAACTGGCCCGTCAGGCCGACATGATCATCGGCGCGGTGCTGATCCCCGGCGCGGCTGCGCCCAAGCTGATCTCGAAAGCCCAGTTGAAAGAACTGAAGCCCGGGGCGGCACTGGTTGACGTCGCCATCGACCAGGGCGGCTGTTTCGAGACCAGCCACGCCACCACCCACCAGGACCCGATCTATGAGGTTGACGGCATCATGCACTACTGCGTGGCCAACATGCCGGGGGCGGTTGCCCGCACCTCGACGCTGGCCTTGGGCAATGCCACCATGCCGTTCATGCTGTCGCTGGCCGACAAGGGTTGGAAAAAAGCCTGCGCGGATGATGTTCATCTGCTGAACGGCCTGAACGTCCATGCGGGCAAACTGACCTATGCCGCGGTCGGTGCCGCGCTGAACCTGCCGGTCGTGGCGGCCGCGGACGTTCTGAAATAAGCCAGCCCGGCGCGAAACGGAAAAGGCCCGCCAATGGCGGGCCTTTTGCTTTTTCAGTGTGCCCATCGGCACAGGCCCCTTGGCATCACACCAAAGGGTGCGGCGATTACTTTTTCAGCGAGTCGCGGATCTGCATCAGCACGTCAAGTTCACTCGGGCCAGCCGGGGCCGCAACCACGGCCTCTTTCTTCATGGCGGCATCCTTGACCTTGTTGACCATCTTGACGAGCAGGAACACCACGAAGGCGATGATCAGGAAGTTGATGACCGCGGTGATGAAGGACCCATAGGCAAAGACCGGCGCGCCCGCATCCCTTGCAGCCTTGAGTGACGCGAAGTCACCGCTGCCCAGATTGATGAACATGTTCGAGAAATCGAGGCCACCGGTGATAAGGCCGATGATCGGGTTGATGAGGTCAGCAACCAGCGAACTGACGATAGCCGTAAACGCGGCGCCGATGATGATACCGACGGCCATATCCATAACATTGCCCTTGGCAATGAAGTCCTTGAATTCATTAATCATTACGTCCACCCCATGATTTTGACGGCCCCACCGCACACCCGCACGGCAGTCTAGGCATCAAAAAGGTTAACACGCACGCAAGGACGAAGGCACCTTTTTTGCGGGGGAAAATCGCAAAACGCCACTCAGATCCACGGATGTGGTAACGGTAACACACCCATGAGATCTGATGGTTAGCTGTTCGCAGCCGGTTTCAGCCCCGCAGAACGCCCCCTGTGGCCTTGGCGATCTTTTCGACGATCCTGGCACTGACGGCTTCGATCTCGTCCTCGGTCAGGGTGCGGTCGCGGGGTTGCAGGCGCACGCTGATCGCCAGCGACTTCTTGCCCGCCCCCATCTGCGCCTCGGCCTTGTCGCCGGTAAACTGGTCAAAGACCGTTACCCGTTCGATCAGCACCTTGTCCGCACCTTGCGCGGCGTTGACGATGGTCAGCGCCTCGGTCGCGCTATCCACGACAAAGGCAAAGTCACGCTCGACCGCCTGAAGATCCGAGATGGCCAGTGCCGGGCGTGTCGCCGTTTTGGTCTTGGCAAAGGGCAGGTTGGCCAGATGGATGGTGAACCCCACCGCCGGGCCCTTGACGTCCATGGCCTTCAGCACCTTTGGATGCACCTCGCCAAAGGTTGCCAGCACGTTCGGCCCAAGGGCGATCACCCCCGACCGGCCCGGATGCCACCAGGATGGCAGCTTGCGCCCGATCTGCACACGCGCCGGCGCACCGATGGCCGCCAGAACCGCTTCGGCATCGGCCTTGACGTCATAGACATCGATCGACCTCCGCGATCCGAACGGGTCGCGCGCCGCCGTCGCACCCACCAGAAGCCCCGCCGCCATAAGGGATTGCTCGCCCGGTTCGCCGCCCGAAAAGGCGGGGCCGACCTCGAACAGCGCCAGATCGCCAAAGCCGCGCGCCTGATTGCGCGCCGCCGCCTGCAACAGACCGGGCAGCAGATCCGGGCGCATATGGGTCATCTCGGACGAGATCGGATTTTCGATCCGCGTGGTATCCGTTCCCCCGCCAAACAGCCCGGCGCTGGCCGCGTCGATGAAGCTGTAGGTGATGCATTCGTTATAGCCAAGGCCCGCCAGCATCCGCCGCGCCGCCTTTTCGCGGGTCTGCATCGGCGTCAGGATCGGCTTTGGCACCCCCGGCGTGGCGCGGCGCAGTGGTCGGCCCTGCAATTTGCTGAGCGAAGCGATGCGCGCCACTTCTTCCACCAGATCGGCCTCGCCCAGAATATCCGGGCGCCAGGTCGGCGGGCTGGCCATCTGTCCGTCAAGCGAAAAGCCCAGCGCCACAAGGGTCGCGCGCTGATCCGCCTCGGGGATTTCCATCCCCACCAGCGATATGACCCGTGCGGGGTCAAGCCGGTAGGCACGCGCGGAATCGGGCACCGCCCCGTCGCGCACGACGTGGCTGGCCTCGCCACCGCACAGGTCAAGGATCATCCACGTCGCCAGTTCCAGCCCCGGTTCGGTCATTGCCGGATCAACGCCGCGCTCAAACCGATAGCGCGCATCGGAATTGACGCGCAGGGCGCGCCCGGTGGTGGCGACGGTGATCGGATCCCAATAGGCGCTTTCCACGAACACATCGGTTGTGCCCTCGGTGCAGCCGGACACCTCGCCGCCCATGATCCCGGCAAGGCTTTCCGGCCCCTGGTCATCGGAAATCAGCATCATCCCCGCGCGCAGGGCATAGGATTTGCCATCCAGCGCCAGAAGTTTCTCGCCGCCCTTGGCCGCATGGATGCGCAGGTTGCCCTTGATCCGGGCGACATCGAACACATGCAACGGGCGGTTCAGGTCAAAGGTGAAAAAGTTGGTGATATCGACCAGTGCCGAGATCGGCCGCAACCCAATGGCTTTAAGGCGCGCCTGAAGCCAGGCGGGCGACGCTCCGTTTCTGACACCACGGATCAGCCGCCCGGTGAACAGCGGACAGCCCTTGGCCTTCAGGTCCGGGTCGATGCTGACGCCGATCGGGCTGTCGAAGCTGCCCGCGACGGGTGCTACATCCTGCGCCCGCAGCCGGCCCAGTCCGCGCGCCGCCAGATCGCGCGCAATGCCGCGCACGCCCAGCGCGTCGGGGCGGTTGGGCGTGATCTTGACGAAGATCATCGGGTCAACCACCTCGGGGCGGTTTGCCGCCAGCCAATCCACGAACTTCTGCCCGACGTCGCCCGAGGGCAGTTCGACGATGCCGTTGTGCTCGTCCGACAGTTCCAGTTCACGCTCGGACGCCATCATCCCGTGGCTTTCGACACCGCGGATCTTGCCCACGCCCAGCGTCACGTCGATGCCGGGCACATAGTCGCCGGGCTTGCACAGAACGACCGTAATCCCAGCCCGCGCGTTCGGCGCGCCGCAGACGATCTGCTTCTCGCCCTCGTCCGTCATCACCCGGCAGACGCGCAGCTTGTCGGCGTCGGGGTGCTGTTCGGCATGAATCACCTTGGCCAGCGTAAAGGGCGCCAGCCGCGCGGCAGGATCAGCCACATCCTCGACCTCCAGCCCAAGGTCGGTCAGGGCATAGAGAATCTCGGCCAGAGTGGCTTCGGTTTCAAGGTGATCCTTCAACCAGGACAGGGTGAACTTCATTCTGGTGTTTCCGTTTTTCCGGTTTCGTTCGCGTAGGGGGACTTTTGTCGCCCTCTGTGACCTGTTCCCACGAAAACGTCAAACTTTGCGCTTAATCGCGCCGTTGCCCGACCAGATTTGCCGCGTAGACAGGCATCATTGATACGAAAGGTTTATCTGATGGGTTTTCTTGCCTCAATGCGGCGTAACGGTGTTTCCCATGTTTCGGCGGTGGTGGCCGTTTTGGCCGCGCTGATGCTTGCCTCGCACTATGGGGAAAGCATCAACGGCAGGATTGACGGCGATAGCCTGCCCACGCGCATCGCGCCAGCAGCCAATTTGCTGGCCAGATGCACGGCAAACGTCGCACCCACAAACGTATGCAGCGACAGGGAAGGCTCCGAGCTGATCAGTCTTGGCGATGCGGGGCGCGACGCCAACGGCTGACAGCGGTGCGACATCCCCCCGCGCCTAGTCGCGCAGCAGATCGTTGATCGAGGTTTTGGCGCGGGTTTTTGCATCGACTTTCTTGACGATCACCGCGCAATAAAGGTTCACCCCGCCCTTTGATGGCATCGACCCCGCCACGACGACCGAACCCGCCGGAACCTCGCCATACATCACCGCGCCGGTTTCACGGTCAACGATCTTGGTGGATTGGCCGATGAACACGCCCATGCCCAGAACCGCGCCTTCGCGCACGATGCACCCTTCGACCACCTCGGACCGCGCGCCGATAAAGCAATTGTCCTCGATGATGGTCGGGCCGGCCTGCATCGGCTCCAGCACGCCACCGATGCCGACACCACCCGACAGATGCACATGCTTGCCGATCTGGGCGCACGACCCGACAGTTGCCCAGCCGTCAACCATCGTCCCTTCGTCCACAAAGGCGCCGACGTTCACGAAGGACGGCATCAGAACCACGCCCTTGCCGATATGCGCAGACCGGCGGACGATTGCCCCCGGCACTGCGCGAAAACCGGCGGTGCGCCATTGGTTTTCACCCCAGCCGTCGAACTTTGACGGAACCTTGTCCCACCAGGTCGCCTTGCCGTTGCCGCCCGGGATCACGTCCATGTCGTTCAGCCGGAACGACAACAGGACCGCCTTCTTGGCCCACTGGTTCACCTTCCAGACGCCGTCCGCCTGACGTTCGGCCACCCGCAGCGTGCCACCGTCAAGCGCAGTCAATGTCGCCTCGATCGCGTCGCGCGCCGCGCCCCGTGTGGCGGGCGAGATGCTGTCACGACTGTCCCAGGCGGCCTCGACGGCGGTTTCCAGTGCGGCGTTGGTCATGGATCATTCCCCCTGTGGTTCGGCGTCACGGCAAACTGGCCTATAGAGCGGTGCGCGCACCAGATCAATGCGACCCTGCCGACGGTCAAGGCGACAAAAGCATGCCCATGGCCATTGCGCTTTGCCCCGGATTTGGCCGACTATAGCGGCGCACAACAGGATAGACCATGAACGACGATCCCCGCCGCCACCCGTTTCGCGACAGCACCCAGGATATCGAGGCCGCAAAGCGCATCCCCGATACGCCGCAGACCCGCGCGCCCGCCTATCGTCTGGCCTTTGGCGACAAGGATTTCATGACCCGGGAAGAGCTGCGCCCGGTCCGCCTGCAACTGGAACTGCTGAAACCCCAGATGATGCTGGACGAGCGGGGCATCCAGTCCACCATCGTGCTGTTTGGCGGTGCGCGCATCCCCGAGCCGGCACGAAAGGATCAGGCCAAAACCCCCGAACTGGCCGAACTGTCACGCTTTTACGAAGAGGCGCGGCGATTTGCCCAACTGATGACCCGGCGCAGTCTTGAAAGCTATGGACGCGAAAATGTCATCGTGACCGGCGGCGGCCCCGGCGTGATGGAGGCCGGCAACCGCGGTGCCCATGAGGCCGGCGGCTATTCGATTGGGCTGAATATCGTCTTGCCGCACGAACAGGCGCCAAACGCCTATGTCACGCCGGACCTGTGTTTCAACTTTCACTATTTCGCCATCCGCAAGATGCATTTCCTGATGCGCGCCAAGGCGATCTGCATCTTTCCCGGCGGATTTGGCACGCTGGACGAGATGTTTGAGGCCCTGACCCTGATCCAGACCGGGCGCATGTCGAAGCTGCCCTTTCTGCTTTTCGGGCGCGCGTTCTGGCACAAGATCATCAACTGGCAGGCGCTGGCCGACGCCGGGACGATTTCGGCGGACGATCTGGATCTGTTTCATTTCGTCGAAACCGCCGAAGAGGCCGTGGCCCATATCCGCGATTTTTATGGCGAGGATCACGACCGCAGCGGCGACGGCCAATAACCGCGCCAGAGGTCGGTCAGGTTTGGCCCGTCGCCGCGTCGACAGCAGGGCGGGTTCGCCGCGCACGTTCGGTCGCCGACTTCAACTGGCCGCAGGCGGCCATGATATCCTCGCCGCGCGGGGTGCGGATCGGGCTGGCATAGCCTGCGTTGTGAATGATGTCCGCGAACGTGTGGATCCGGTTGCCGGACGAGCGTTTGTAAGGCGCGCCCGGCCATTCGTTGAAGGGTATCAGGTTGATCTTGGCCGGGATGCCACGGATCAGCTCGATCAGGCGATAGGCGTCCTCCTTGGTGTCATTCACCCCCTCAAGCATCACATATTCAAAGGTGATCCGTTCAGAATTTGAAAGACCGGGATAGTCGCGCAGCGCGTCAAGCAAGGTGGCGATGTTCCATTTCTTGTTGATCGGCACCAGCTGATCGCGCACCGCATCGGTGGTGGCATGAAAGCTGACCGCCAACAGACAGCCGATTTCCAGCGCGGTCCGGGCGATTTCCGGCACCACACCGCTGGTGGACAGGGTGATGCGGCGGCGGCCAAGGGCGATCCCCTCATTGTCCATGACGACTTTCATCGCGTCCCGGACATTGTCGAAATTGTAAAGCGGCTCACCCATCCCCATCAGGACGACGTTCGAGATCAGCCGCGTTTCGACCTTTGGCGCGCCGGGCACCGGCCATTCGCCCAGATCGTCGCGGGCCAACATCACCTGACCGACAATCTCATCGGCTGTCAGATTGCGCACCAGCTTTTGCGTGCCCGTGTGGCAGAAGGAACAGGTCAGCGTGCAGCCCACCTGACTGGAGATGCACAGCGTTCCGCGATTTTCTTCGGGGATATAAACCGTCTCGACCTCGTGCCCGCCGGCGATGCGCACCAGATATTTGCGCGTACCATCGGCCGAGACCTGTTTTTGCACGATCTCGGGCAGGGTGATCGCAAAATTCGCCGCCAGAAAGGCGCGATAGTCCTTGGCCAGATTGGTCATCGCCGCGAAATCGCGCACGCCCCAGTGATAGATCCACTGCCAGATCTGTCCTACGCGCATCTTGGCCTGTCGCTCGGGCGTGCCCGCCGCAACCAGTGCCGCCAGCATCGCATCGCGGGTCAAGCCAACCAGATTCGTCAGCCCCGCGGCAGATTTGCGCGCAACGACATGCACATCGGGGACCAGCGGTGCGGGGGGCTTGTCCATCACGGAACCCTTTCTGTGGCGAAAGCCCGCTCTATAATCGGCTTGGAGCGAAATTGAAACAGCCTGTCGCGGACGGCCTGCCGCCTAGCCCACCGCGCGGAACTGCTGGTCGTATAGTCGGCGGAACAGGCCGTCCTGTGCCAGCAATTCCTGGGTGGTGCCCTGCTCGATCAGGTTGCCCTCGTTGATGACGCAGATCTTGTCGGCCTCGAGCACGGTGGACAGGCGGTGCGCGATGACAATGGTGGTGCGGCCCCTGGTCAGATGCTGGATCGCCTCTTGCACCAGCGCCTCGGATCGCGAGTCGAGCGCGCTTGTCGCCTCGTCCAGCAAAAGGATCGGGCTGTCTTTCAGGATGGCCCGGGCAATGGCCAGCCGCTGCTTTTGGCCGCCCGACAGAAATGCCCCGTTCTCGCCCACGGGCGTGCGATAGCCGCTTGGCAATTCGGCAATGAATTCATGGGCATTGGCCGCCTTGGCCGCATTCACCACCTCATCATCCGACGCGCCCGGGCGACCCAGACGGATATTGTCCAGAACGCTGGCCGAAAACAGGAACGTGCCCTGACCGACAAAGGAAATCCGGTCCCGAAGCGAGGTGAAGGAACAGTTCCGCAGATCGGTGCCGTCGATGGTGACCTGGCCCGTGACCGGGTCATATAGCCGCAACATCAGGTTCAGGATCGTCGATTTCCCGCCGCCAGACGGGCCGACCAGCGCCGTGGTCTTGCCGGCCTCGCACATCATCGTCAGGTCGCGCAGCACCGGCACGCCGTTCGCATAGGCAAAGCCGACGTTCCTGAAGGCCACAGCACCCGGCCCGCGGCCCAGATCGACGGGGTTTTGCGGTTCAGTCACCGATTCGGGCCGGTCGAGCAGGTCGAACATCATCCGCACGCCGACCAGATTGGCCTCGATTGACACACGCATCCGCGACATGCGCTTGGCCGGTTCATAGGCCATCAGAAGCGCGGTCACGAACGAAATCAACTGGCCCGCGGTTGTTGCCCGCTCGCCGAACAGATTGACCGCACTCAGCGCCACCACCGCGGCAATAGCAAAGCCCGACAGCGTATCCATCAGCGGGCTTGTCACCGCCTCAAGCCGCGCAATGGCGTTTGATCGTTTCTCGACCTGGCCGACCGCGTCATTCATCCGCTTCGCCATCCGGTCCTCAAGCGCAAAGGCCTTGACCACCAGGATCCCTGCCGATGTCTCTTGCACCACCTTGATGATCTCGGCCAAGGACGCCATTTCCATCTCCATGATGGCGCGCACCCGCTTCAGAATCTGGCGCACGCCAAGCATGGCCAGGGGCCCGATCATCAGGGATATCACCGTCAGGGTTGGTTGCTGGTAAAGCATAACCGCGATCAGGCCGACCAGTGTCAGACTGTCGCGCACGAAGCTTGTCACCAGAATTTCGATGATGGCCCGCGCCGATTGCGCCGACTGGGTCAGCCGCGTCAAAAGATCGGAAGATTCAGTCAGGTTAAAAAACGCAACGCCCTGACGCAGCAGTTTGGCATAAAGGCTTTTCTGCTGGGTCGCGACGATCCGGTTGCCCGCGCGGGTCAGCGCCACATCCTGAACATAGCTTGCCACGCCCTTCAGGAAGAAGATGCCCGCCACCATCGCCGCAACCATGAACACCCGCGCATGATTGCCGGGGTTGGTCATGGTATCGACGATATCGCGCATGACCCAGGCGGTAGCCGAGGTCATGCTGGCGACCATGATCATCGCAAGTGTCGCAACGCCGTAAAGTGGCAATTGTGAACGCAGATTTTCGGTCAGTAGCCGGGCGATCAACTGGCCGGCCAGCTTGGGCAGTAGCTTCTTGAACACTGTCTCACACGCGCGATCTGTTTCGATCCATATGGACCCTGCGTTCCCGAAAAGCTAGCCTTGCGGCAGGGGCAGGCGGATTTCGC
>Ga0209023_10007867_pt1 | contig 10808 bp, 8 predicted proteins | sample LakOneMetagenome_FD_187468 | JGI IMG/M metagenome (GOLD analysis project Ga0209023, IMG submission 187468) | Freshwater and sediment microbial communities from Lake Erie, Canada (SPAdes) (version 2) | ecosystem: Environmental > Aquatic > Freshwater > Lentic | place: Lake Erie, Canada | collected...
GACCTGATGTCGATTGCGATCGTCACCGCGACCCAGTGCGACGGCGTCATCCTGATGTTCGAGAAGATGTTCGAGTCGCGGATGTTCTTCGTCGACAAGCTGATCTCGATGGGCGCCCGCATCGTGTTGTGCGACCCGCACCGGGCGATCGTGGCCGGCCCCAGCCGGCTGCGTGGCGCGCTGATGACCTCGCCCGATATTCGCGCCGGAATGGCGATGCTGCTGGCGGCGGTCGCCGCGGAGGGCACCTCGACCATCAACAATGCCGACCAGATCGAGCGCGGCTATGAGCGCATCGACGAGCGGCTCAACGCGCTCGGCGCCAAAATTACCCGCGTGCCGGCGCGGGACGGCCGCTAGGGCCGCGGACTCCGGCGGTTTGGCGGCCAAATCGGCTTCTGCCGGGTATCTCTCAATTAACTTATAGCGATTCTAAATAGCGACTTGCGCGCAATCACGCCTCGCGGCCGGATTTGGCCTATCTACAGCTAAGTCACTCCCTTGAGATCGAGCCTGTTCATGACCAAAACCTTGTCCCTCGGGCAGGCCCAACGCGGCTTCATCGGCCGAATCCGCGCTATCGACGCGACGGCGACCGCTTCCGCTCTGGCATCGGTGGAACTGGAAAGCCGTCTGATCGAAATGGGGTTCGTGGAAGACGCACGGGTGGAGATCCTGCACGAGGGCATGTTCGGCCGTGACCCGATCGCGGTCCGCGTCAATAACGCCACCGTCGCGATCCGCCGGCGGGAAGCGATGGCGGTCATCGTCGACTGATCCGATGGACGCGCAACTCACGACACCGCTGAATCTCTCGCTGGTCGGAACGCCTAACAGCGGCAAGACCGCTTTGTTCAACGCATTGACCGGCAGCCGGCAGCGCTCCGCCAACTATCCGGGCGTCACCGTCGAGCGCAAATCCGGTGCATTCGTGACGCCGGCCGGCCGCAGCGTCTCGGTCGTCGACCTGCCCGGCACCTACTCGCTGCGCGGCCGCAGCCCGGACGAGGAAATCACCCGCGACGTGGTGCTCGGCGTCCGCGAGGAAGTCACTCCCGACTGCATCGTCTGCGTGACTGACGCCACCAACCTGCGCCTCGGCATTCGCCTGGTGCTGGAGCTGAAGCGCGTCGGTCGGCCGATGCTGCTGGTGCTCAACATGTTCGACCTGGCGCGCCACCGCGGCATCACGATCGATACCGAGCGTCTCGCAACGGAGCTCGGCATTCCCGTGACGACGGCGGTCTCGGTCCGTAAAGGCGGCACTGCCGAGCTACTGCAACGTCTCGATACGTTTTCACCGGCGCTTCCGATCGGCGTCACGTCCAACACGTGGAAGCCGTTATCGACCTCGGAGCTGCGCGCGCTGCAACGCGACGCCGACCGGATCATCGCCGACGCCGTCACCGCACCTTCGAAGCCTGACAATCTGACCAACCGGATCGATGCCGTGGTGCTGCAGCCGGTCGCGGGCCTGGTGATCCTGCTGGCAATCCTGTTCGTGATGTTCCAGGCGGTGTTCAGTTGGGCGCAGCCGCTGATGGAATTGCTGCAGGACGGTTTTGCCGCGCTCGGTCAGTTCGCGCATTCGGCCCTGCCCGACGGCCTGCTGCAAAGCTTCGTGCAGAACGGCGTCATTTCCGGCGTCGGCAGCGTCATCGTGTTCCTGCCGCAGATCGTCATCCTGTTCCTATTCATCCTGATGCTGGAAGATTTCGGCTATATGGCGCGCGCCGCGTTCCTGATGGATCGCATCATGGGCGGCGCCGGGCTGCACGGCCGCGCCTTCATCCCGCTGCTGTCGAGCTTTGCCTGCGCCATTCCCGGCATCATGTCCGCGCGCGTCATCGACAACCGCCGCGACCGGCTGACCACGATCCTGATCGCGCCGCTGATGACCTGCTCGGCGCGCATTCCGGTCTACACACTGATCATTTCCGCCTTCGTTCCGCAACGCGAGGTGTTCGGCCTGATCAACCTGCAGGGCCTCGTGATGTTCGGCCTCTACGCCGCCGGCATCGCCAGCGCGCTCGGGGTGTCGTTCATCGCCAAATTCGTCATGGGCAGGGACTACGAGCCGTCGCCGTTCATGATGGAGCTGCCGGACTATAAATGGCCACGGGCAAGGAGCATCGCGCTCGGCATCTATATGCGCGCCAAAGCGTTCCTGTACCGCGCCGGCACGACGATCTTTTCGATGATGGTGCTGATCTGGTTCCTGGCTTCGTTCCCGCAGCCGCCGGCAGGCGCCGAAGGCCCCGCGATCAACTACAGCCTCGCCGCCATCATCGGCCATGCGATCCAGCCGGCGTTGGCGCCGCTCGGTTTCAACTGGCAGATCGCAGTCGCGCTGATCCCGGGTATGGCCGCGCGCGAAGTCGCGGTCGCAGCGCTCGGCACTGTTTACGCGATCGAGGGCGGCAAGGAAGCCGCCGACAAGATCGGCGAGGTGCTGGCGCAGAACTGGAGCCTTGCGACCGCGATTTCGCTGCTGGTCTGGTACATCTTCGCCCCGCAATGCGCCTCGACCCTCGCGGTAATCCGCCGCGAGACCGGTAGCTGGAAATGGATGGCCGTGACCTTCGGCTACATGCTGGCGCTGGCCTATGCCGGGTCGTTCCTCGCCTATCACATCGCCGTGGCGCTGGGCGCGGGCGGCTGAGGCTGACTGGTCTCTTTGCCGATCTTGCTCTTGCCTTCATCTTTCCGCATGGATCGCGCATAAGGTCGCGGCGCGCCGGCGCGTCCGCGCGTCTCCACCGATTTCAGCCTGCAATACTGTTGTGATCCCATGACTTCGCTCGACAAAATCGACCCGGTCGCGCCTGCGGCACGGACAGCCAGCCATCATCTCGCAGCCGAACTCGGCGAGACGCTCAGGCTTGCCGTGCCACTGATGCTGACGCAGCTCGGGCAGATCGCGATGATGACGACCGATCTCGCTTTTGTCGGACGCCTCGGCGGCGAAGCCGTGGCGGCCGCAGCATTGGCCTCAACCGTGTATTTCGTCAGCTTCACGTTCGGCATGGGCCTGGTGTCGGCGGTGGCGCCGCTGGCAGCGCAGGCGTTCGGCGCACGGGATCCGCATCGCGTGCGCCGCGCGCTTCGGGTCGGCTTCTGGGCTGCGCTCCTGATCGCGCTGCCGATCATGGTGTTTCCGCTGCGCGGCGAGCAAATCCTGCTGATGCTGGGCCAATCGCCCGGCGCCGCCCATCTCGCGCAACAATATCTGTTCGGCCTGGCGTGGGGAATCCTGCCGGCACTGTGGTTCCTCGCCATCCGCGGCTTCATGAGCGCGATCAACCGGCCGGAGCCGATCCTGTGGATCACGCTGGCGGCGATCCCGGCCAACGCGCTGCTGGTCTATCTCTTGATGTATGGCGCCTTCGGACTGCCGCAGCTCGGACTGTTCGGCGTTGGCTTCGCGAGCTCGATGGTGAATCTCGGGACCTTCCTCGCGGGCCTGTGGTTCACTGCGCGCCGCCGCCCGTTCCGGAAATTCCACGCGCTCGGACATATCTGGCGCATCGACTGGGGCCTGATGCAGCAGCTCGTCGTGATCGGCGCGCCGATCTCGGTCGCGTTCCTGCTCGAATACGGCCTGTTCGGCGCCGCCGCGCTGCTAATGGGCGTGATCAGCACCACCGCGCTGGCGGCGCATCAGGTCGCGCTGCAGGTCACCGCCATTCTGTTCATGGTGCCGTTCGGCATCAGCATGGCGGCAACAGTTCGGGTCGGGCATGCCGTCGGCCGCCGCGATGCCGACAGCGTGCTGCGCGCCGGCATGGTCGCGACCTGGCTTGGCATTGCCCTGGTTGCCGCGCTGACGCTTGCCGTGATCGCCAGCCGGTCTGCCATCACCGGGATATTTCTGGGCGAGAACACCGACGCCACGGCCGAGCTCGCCGCCACGCTGTTGCTGGTCGGTGCGACGTTCTTCATTCTCGACGGCGTCCAGAGCATCGCCGCCGGATCGCTGCGCGGCCTGCACGACACGCGGATACCGCTGCTGTTTGCCGTGGTCAGCTATTGGTTGATCGGTTTCCCCTTTGCCTGGTGGCTCGCGTTCTGGACGCCGCTCGGACCGGTCGGCGTCTGGATCGGACTTTCGGTCGGCACCGCGTTCTATGCGACACTCCTGCTGTTGCGGTTTCGCTTGCTTGCGCGCAGACTGGCGGTGTCATGACCATTCGTGAAATCACACCAACCATCGATACCGATACGCTGTTGGCCGGCGCGCAATTCGCCGATGCCTTTTGCGTCGAGGTCGCGGACCCTGGCCTCGATGCCCGTCACGCGGCCGAGCGCATGATGGCGCACCAGCCGCAATGGGCCGAGGCGTTGGTGAGGCTGCGCAATATCCTGGTGACGCCGTTCGGCCTGAAGAAGTCAGGTAACGGATCCCAAGCCCCATACGGAATGATCGGCATTTTTCCGGTCCTGAGCCAGACCCCGGATCGCCTCATCGCGGGCTTCAACGACAGCCATCTGGATTTTCGTGTCGTGGTGGATGTTGCAAGCTCGGACACCGCCCGCAGCGTCACCTTGACCACGCTGGTGCTGACCCACAACTGGTTCGGCCGAACCTATCTCGCCATCATCCTGCCGTTTCACCGGCTGATCGCGCCGGCTCTGCTGCGTCAGGTTGCCGGCCCGGCATGAACCCATCTCCCCGAGCGCGCGACTGATGAGGCTCAGAGCCCGTCACGCGCTTCGGAGCGACCATGTATCTTGCCAAATTCTTCCATCGCCCGCCCGGCGATGACGACCGGGAATTGCTGCTGATTCCAGGTACCGATCCCATGGTGCTCGGCATCTACATGGACGAGAAGCGCGAAACCCCGCGCGACGATTTCCTGCGCGAGGAATTTTCCGACATCGCCACCGCCGTCGCCGCATTCCGCCGTCATGCCGCCGGGCTGGTCGCAGACGGCTTCGTGGAAACGGAGCATGTCAAGTACACGCTGCGTCATCTGCTGCCGGACGTGCGGCCCAAACCCGACTGGCAGAAGGGCCTCGACGAATTGATGCTGGCGGCGCTCAGCGCGCCGCTCGACGAACTGGCGAAATATCTGGCTGTACTGGAGAGAACGCCGGCCGCGCAACAGCCGCTCTATCTCTGGCTCGCCGCTCATCACGGCTATGCCGCGGGAGCCGACAATTTCAAGACGATCCAGCTTGCCGAACAGGCGCGCACTGCCATCCGAGCCCACCGCACCGCGAAAACGCAGCACTACGCGTGGTCGATCGCGGAGAGTGATCTCGAAGCCCGGGCGCTGGAGGTGCTGAGCTCGGCGCAGTTGCGCGCGAGAAATCCGCAGGCCGCGCTGCTGGCGATCGACGAAGCCTACCGGGTCTCCCCTAGCCAGGACCGCGGCGTGCAGCGCGCGACGATCCTGTGTGAGCATTTTCCCGAGCGGCAAGAGGAGGCGTTCGACGCCGCCTATAGCTGGTCACGATTCGGCGGCTACGAGGAGATCATGGCGCTGCCGGCCTATGCCGACTACGTGGCGCGGCGCAAGCACAAGCCGAAATCCGACAGGGGCTGGCGCTGGAAAGCGAAGCAGCCCGCGCGCGAGGAAGACCTGCGTCAGGCCGAGGTCGAGCTAGGCGTGGGATTGCCTGATGACTACCGCAAATTCCTTGCGACTTACGGCCACACCGAATTGTGGGTGCGATTGCCGGAAAAGTCCGGCGAACTCTGCTTCTACCGGCCGACCGAACTCGCTACCCAGCGCAGCAACCTGTTCGACTTCATCGCGATCGGCGAGCAGGACCACGACAAGGTCGATGATTACTTCCGCGAGGAATATGGCGTCGCGGCGCGCGACCTCGTCCCGGTGGCGGAGCCGGCGCAGGAAAGCCGTTCACTGGTGATCAATCTTGGGCCCGGCGAGCGCTTCGGCTGGTGTTTTCACTGGGACCATGACGGCTCCTGGGAACTGGAGAACCCCACGCCGAGTTTCGACGCCGCCATCAAGGCGCTGACCGGCGGCATCGAGCGGCGCGATACCTCGATGTTGAGCTTCCTCGGCGTCTATATCGACTGACGCTTCGTATCGGCCGGCTTCGCACTCGCGGCCCCGCACCACTCATCGTGGCAGCGATCGAGATCGTTGAGGTTCTGCCGCATCTGCTCGAGCGAGAATCCGAGCGCAAAGAAGCGCTCCACGACATCCCCGGGCTGGCCGCGGAGAAGACGCTCGCTGCGCACCGCGGCGATTTCCGCGGCATAGGCCTGAAGCGCATCGTCCACCGGCTGGATCTTCACGGCGCCGCCGTCGTTGCGCAGCGATGCGGCGACCGCGCGCATGAAATCGACGATCGCCTTGCTGATATCGGATAACGGCCCGGCCAGCCGCGCCTGCACGTCCGCGGGCAACGGCACCACGCTGGCACGACCGATCATCACGACGTCGTGGCGTAGCCGCAAGATGGTGCGTAATAATGGTCCGGTGTCCGGGCCGCTCGACAGATGCGCGGCGCGCTCGCGTTCGGCTTCGGCGCCGGTTGCCTGCAGGCTGGTCACCGCGGCGCCGATGCCGTCCTGGATCCGGTGCAGCGCGTCGTTGTCGAGACCGCGCGTCAACCCTGCCAGCAACTCGGCAAAGGCTGCGGCAAGCAGTTCCAGCAGCGCCGCCGCGTTGACGCGTATCTGGCTGATCGCCCGCGACGGCAGCACCACGAACGAGACCAAGAGGCCGGTCAGCGCGCCGACGGTGACCTCGATGACGCGATCGAACGCGGAATCGAGCGGATTGGCGTGATTCATGGTCGGAACCAGCAGCACGATGACGGCGGTGACGGTGGCCGATGTCAGGCTCGGATTAAGCGCGCCGATGAAGGCCAGCGGCGTCACCGCCAGCACCAATAGCGCCAGCAGAGTGCCCTCGCCGGAGTGCGGGATCAGCACCGCGATGGCGCCGCCATAGATCGCGCCGCCGATGGTGCCGAGCATGTAGTCACGGGTCGCCTTGAGGGAGCGCCCGACGCTCATCTGGCTGACGATCAGCGAGGTCAGCACCGCCCATAGCGGCAGCATCAAATGCAGCGCCACCGCCACCACATAGGCCGAAACCGCCGCCACCGCGATCCGAACCGCAAGCGACAATTGGACCTTTCGGGCCCACAGCGATCCCAGCATGCGTTTTACGAAGGCTATCATGCGCTGCATTCCAGAATCCGCCGACCCCATCCGTGCTACACGGCTTGAAAGCCGAATTCAGCCCGCCTACCCTGTTCGGCAAGATCTGAGGAAACACGATGGCCAACGAAACCGCAACGCTCGCCGCCTATGTCGCCGACCTGAAATTCGCCGATATCCCGTCTGAAGTGCTGGAACGCGCCAAGGTGCTGACGCTGGATTTCCTCGGCAGCACGATCCGGGCGCGACGCGACGCGGAATCCACGGCGTCGCTGTTGAAGATGCTGGAAGCGCTGGCACTGGACGGCAAGGGCGAATCCACCGTGTTCGGCGACAGCAAGACCTGGACGCCCGCAGTCGCAGCGCTGCTCAACGGCGCGCTCGGCCATTCGCTTGATTTCGACGACACCCATGCCGATTCCTCGCTGCATCCGAGCGCGCCCGTGGTGCCGGCGGCGTTCGCGGTCGGCGAAATGGTCGGCGCCTCCGGCCGCGAGGTGCTGACCGCCATCGTGGCGGGCTATGAAGTGTGCTGCCGGCTCGGTAACGCGCTTGACCCGACTTCGCACTACGCCAAGGGTTTTCACCCGACCGCGACGGCGGGAACCTATGGCGCCGCGGCGGCTGCGGCAAAACTGTTCGGCCTGTCGAAGGAGCAGATCATCTCCGCATTCGGCGTCTCCGGCAGCCAGGCGGCCGGCTCGTTGCAATTTCTGGTCAACGGCGCCTGGAACAAGCGCTACCAGGTCGGCGCTGCTGCGATGAACGGCGTGATCGCCGCCACGCTGGCGCGTAATGATTTCGTCGGCGCGACCGAATCGGTCGAGGGCAAGCATGGCCTGCTGGTCGGCTACACCGACACCCCCCATCCGGACAAGGCGACCGCGGGCCTCGGCAAGACCTATGAGACGCTGCGGATCGGCGTAAAGCCGTATCCGAGCTGCCGCTACACCCATGCCGCCCTCGATGCCTTGATCGCAATGCGCCGGGAACACAATCTGACGCCGGACCAGATCAAGCGCGTCGAGATCGGCCTGCACCGCAACGGCATCACGCTGACCGGCGATGCCGCCACCAAGCGCCACCCGACCTCGATCGTCGGCGGGCAGTTCTCGATGTTCTTCACCGGCGCGCTGGCGCTGGACCAGGGCAGCTTCGGCTGGGACGATTACGAGCGGCTCGGCGACGCCGCCGTCAACGCGCTGGCCGACAAGTTCGACGTGGTGCAGGACGATCGCCTCGAGATCGGCCGTACCCATCCGTTCGGCGCCCGCGTCTCCATCACCACCGACGACGGCGTGCATGAACGGCTCTATGCCGATCCGTCGGGCGAGCCGGATTCGTTTCCGGACGCGCAGGCGATGCAGCAGAAATTCCTCACGCTCGCCCGCCCGGTGCTGAACAAGCGCGCCGACCAGTTGGCCGATGCGATCCTGTCGCTGGAACGCTTCGATAAAGTCGGAGCCGCGACGCAGTTGGGTCGGCAGTAATATGGATGCCCGGGACATAGGCGAGCGGAAGCGACGCCGTCCTTCGGACGGCTATGCCCGGGCATGACGGAGAATTAGACGCCTACGCGGGCCCGTCGATGCTGATCCGATCGGCGTCCTAATACTTGGCTCTCTCAATTGCTGCCGGCGAGCTTCGCCCTGTCGCCGGTCGCGGCGACGACGTCGCGCACCAGCTCGAAAACGCCGTCGACTTCCGGCGGCCAGTTCGGCGAGCGGCCGAGCCGCACGATCACGAGTTTCTCCGACGGGATGATGATCACATATTGCCCGATCGTGCCCTTGGCGAAGAACGCATCGCGCGGCCAGCCGTGTTCGACGCGATAGGTCGCGCCAAAGCTGTCGCCGCGATTGGTCCAGAATCCGGCGCCATAGCCGACCCAGGCATTCTTGGTCGGCGAGGCTGAGTAGTTCACCCAGCCTTCGGGCAGGATGCGCTTGCCGCCAACCATGCCGTCGTTGAGATAGAGCATGCCGAAGCGCGCCCAGTCGCGCGCGCTCGCCAGCATCTGGCTTGAACCTTCCGGGTTGCCCGAGGCGTCGAACTCGATGGTGACGTTGCGCATCCCCAGTGGCGCAAATAGTTCCTGCCGCGCGAAGCGGACGACATCGGCCGCCTTGCCGCCGGCCGCATTGCGGATCAGGTGCGAGAGGACAATGAAGTTGCCGTCGTTGTAATTCCAGACACTGCCGGGCGGCGTCACCAGAGGGATGCTCTCAGCATAACCAGCCATATCCGATTCCATGAACTTCATGCGGTTGACCGGCTCGAACGCGGCGCCGAGCGAGGCCTCGAGCGAACTGCCGATGGCGAGCCCCGCGGTGTGACGCAGCAGATGGTCGACCGTGATCGCGCCGTGCGGATTGCCGGCGCCCTGCCACGCGGCGACCGGCACGGGCTTGTCCAGCGACAGCGCGCCCTTGCGCACGAGAATGCCCGTCAGCGCCGAGATCACCGACTTGGTCGAGGAGAAACCGAGAATGGGCGTATCGATGCCGAAACCGTCGGCGTAGCGTTCGGCGACGATGTGGCCGTCCTTTACCACCACCACCGCACGAGTGTGGCGATGCGGCGGCTGCTCCGGCTCGGCGAAAGCGCGGTCGAGCGCCGTGGCGAGTTGCGACGTGGCCGGGACGACGACGGCGGGATCTGCAATGTCTGGCAACAGCGCCGGCTGCTTCGGATCGGCGGCGGGCACCGCGACATCCGCGACCGCATCGCCGTGGTCGAGATAGCAGCCGAGGCCGTCGCGATAAACGGCGTGGCTCCTGCTGAGGCCGAACAGCGACACCGTGACATCGCGGCGCGCCCGGTCGACCCTGGCGTCCATCGCCCAGGCGATCAGGTTGGCGCCAGGCATCGCGTCCGTCGTTTCTGCAAGAATGCGTTCCGGTGGCTGGCCGGACACGAACGTCTCCGAGCAGAGCACGTTGGCGATGAAGCCGGTCGCGACTTTCGGCACGTCGCGGGCGCGCGCAGCCGACAGCGCCAGCGCACTGAGCGCGGTGGTGGCGGCGAGGATGAGGATCAGTTTTCGTCGGGTCATGGGGCTCTCCGGCAGGACGCATCAGCGCGTGCCGGCCATTTCAGGCGAATGCGCCCGCACCGCTCGCCGGATTCGGAAATCGCCATGGCCGGAATTGCGAAGCACCTCGCCGATTCCGAAATAAATCAATAGTTACAATGAAATAGAGATCAGGCCGCGCTGGCCTTCAGCTTGCGATATTCCGACGGCGTGACGCCGGTGGTCGCCTTGAAAGCGCGGTTGAACGGCCCGAGCGACTGGAAGCCGGCATCCATCGCGATGGTAATGACCGGCACTTCGGCCTGGCTGGGATCGGCCAGCGCCGCCTTGGCCTCGGCGATCCGGTGCGCGTTGAGGAAGGCGTTGAAATTGCGATAGCCGAGGCGTTGGTTGATCAGCCGCCGCAGCCGGTATTCGGGGATCTTCAATTTCGTCGCCAGCGTGCCGATCGAGATGTTGTCGTGGCGGTAGATCCGCTCGTCCGCCATCAGCCGCATCAGCGCATCGACAAGTTTCTGGTCGGCGCCCGCATCGGCCACGACCGGCTCGACCTGCGTCACGGAGGCGACCGGGAACAGCTCGGCGCCGTCGACGCGCATCATCGCAAAGGAGATCGCGGCCACGACGGCG
>Ga0209023_10007869_pt1 | contig 10807 bp, 7 predicted proteins | sample LakOneMetagenome_FD_187468 | JGI IMG/M metagenome (GOLD analysis project Ga0209023, IMG submission 187468) | Freshwater and sediment microbial communities from Lake Erie, Canada (SPAdes) (version 2) | ecosystem: Environmental > Aquatic > Freshwater > Lentic | place: Lake Erie, Canada | collected...
TCCGGTAGCCGATGCGGCCGTTGAGCGTGGTGCTCGCATGCGAGCGCACGCTGTCGTCCTCGATCAGCGGACGCGGGCCGAAGTAGCGCAGGCGCAGGGCACCCGACCACGGGCCCACGCGGTCCACCGTCAGTCCGACCTGCGCCACGCCCTCGACAGCGCCTGGTATGCGGTCGCCGTCCGGATTGCCGCCACGCGAACGGGCGCGCGCATAAGCCGCATCGAAGTTCAGCGCCAGCCATTTGTTGGCGCGGTAGATGTTCGACAGCTCGACGCCATGGCGGCGGCTCGGGTCGCCCGCCTCGGTGTTGCCGGCGTCGCCGATATAGGTCAGCTCGGAATCGAAGTCCAGGCGGTAGACCGACAGCGTGGTTTCCATCTTCGGAATCGCCACCGTGCGCAGGCCCACTTCCATGCCGCGCGAACGCACCAGGCCCGGCGTGCGGTCGACCGGATCGAGGGTCTTCGGATCGACGCTCGCCACGGTACCGCGCGCGTCGTTGCTGTGGAAGCCGTGGCCGTAGTTCAGGTAGAGCTCCGTATGCTTCCACGGCGCATAGGCGATGCTCAACGTCGGGGTGACCAGCGTGTCATGCGCACGGCCGGAATTCTCGAGGCGGTCGCCAACGACATCGAAGCGGTAGCGGTTGGCGCGCACGCCGACCACGGTCCGGAGCGCGTCGCTCCACATGGTCGCGTTTTCCAGGTAGACGGCGCCGCTCGTTTCGACGATGTGGTCTTCGCGCGTGGTGGCGATGCGCTGGCGCGCGCGGGTGTCGTACAAGCCGTTGAAGATATTGTCGTTCTGGAGCTGGAAACCGACCGTCATGTCCGACGCCAGCTTGCCGTCCGCGCTCTTCCAGAAGTGCCAGGTATGGCTGCCGTCCAGGCCCGTCGTCACGCGGCGGTCCGGCTGGGCGAACTGATCGCCATTCACCGGGTCGTTCAGGAAGTAGGTGAAGTTCGAATACAAATCCAGCTGGTTGCGGATCACGTAGGCGCTCAGGGCCGTCGCCGCATCGTCCGTGGTGCGGCGCCAGTTGCCCGAGATGCTGCTGCGCTTCGCCTCGCCGCCATCGCTCAGGTCGAGCGCATCGAAGCGGCCCAGCTGGCCGTTCTGGACGGCGCGCAGCGGGATCTGGTCGGTGCTGTTCCAGTGGCCCTGGTAGTGCATTGCGGTGACGGTCCAGCCGTTGTTCGAGTAGCCGCGGCTGTAGCGCAGCACGGCGTTGACCTTGCGGTAGCCGTCCGGACGGGTCCAGGGACCGTCGTTCTTCATCAGTTCCAGCGCGTACAGCAGGTTGCCGCCCGCGACTTCGGGCGAAGCAGCCAGCACGGTGCGTGCGTACTCGTCCTGGCCGAGGGTCACGGTCGCCACCGGCGCCACCAAACGGCTGGCATAGGCCAGCGAGGCCTTGCCGGCCGAGGCGAAGTCGCCGTCAAGCGACGAGTAGGGACCCTTGCGGTAGTCGAGGCGGGTGACCAGCTCCGGGATCAGGAAGTTCAGGTCGGTCCAGCCCTGGCCGTGGGCGTGGCTGCGCTGGTTGACCGGCATGCCGTCGACCCAGGTCGCGAGGTCGGTGCCGTGGTCGAGGTTGAAGCCGCGCAGGTAGAACTGGTTGGCCTTGCCTTCGCCGCTGTGCTGGCTGGCGATCAGGCCGGGGGTGGCTTCGAGCAGTTCGCCCGGACGGTAGACGGTGCGGTTTTCCAGGTCCTTGGCGCCCACGGTGCCGGAGCTCGCCGAATCGGTCCTGCCGATCTGGTTGATGCGCGAACCCTCGACCAGCACGCGCTGCAGGACGAAGTCGTCGGCGCTTGCGGCGCCCTGGAAAAAGAGCGCTGTGAGCGCGGCGGCGATGGGGCTGATGCGAATCGTGGTCATTGAGTGTGTTGTTGTATGGCTTGCGCCGTCGGCTGTTCGGGCGCGTTCATGGTGAAGGTCAGCGAGCGGATCTTGCCCGCGTCGTTGAGGTTGACGGTGTTGACCTGGTCCGGCAGGAAGTCGGCCAGCACGCCGTGGCGGATGCTGACCGTCTTCGAGAGCGGCGCGTTCTCGAGTTCCTGGTAGATGGTGACGCTCTGCGAATCGGCCGTCATGCCGACCCAGCGCACCGGCAGGCGCGCATTGTCCTGGCCCTTGAGCGCGAAGCGCTCCTCGACGTACTTGCGCAGCACCTGCTGGTCTTCCGGATCGGTGAGGTCGAACTGGCGCTGGTACATGTTCATGAGGAGGGCCTCGACGTCATGCGCCATATAGGTGTGGACGATCTCCGTGCTGCCCGTGCGTGGATTGAAGGCGACCTCGGTGATCCCCATGTGGAAGCGGTGCGCGCCGGCTGCCGCGCTCACGCACAGCAGCGCGGCGGCCAGCAGCGCTTTCAGGTTGAAGCGAAAGCGCTGCATGCTCATTGGGCTGCCTTCTGTTCAAGCGGCTTGGCGTCGGCCGGCTTGGCTTCAGCCGGTTTCTTCAAGGGCATATTGAAATCGCGCATCAGGTTGCCGCCCGCGTCACGATTGGTCTTGAACAGCTCCAGGCGCGACGGGGTCGGCTTCGCCGGCCAGGCGTTGTTGCTCGTGTCGATGTCGGCGGTTTCCCAGTACGGGTCCTGGGTAATGCCCACCAGTTCTTCATCGAGGATGAAGAGCTTGGTCACCTTCTTCGGCGAGTAGCGCCAGATCTCGGCCGGGATGCGCTCGATGAGCTTCTTGCCGCTCTTGAGTTCCAGTTCGACGATCAGCGGGGTCACCAGGCCGCCCTTGTTGGAGAAGTCCACCAGGTAGAAGCGCTTGCCTTCCTTGAGCAGGGCCTTTTCCCAGTCTTCCAGGCTCGCCATCGTTTCGTTATAGGCGTTGCGGTCCTTGTTGGTGACGGTGAAGTCGTCGTGCTCGTTGTAGAAGTCCTTCAGTTCCGGATCGGTCTCGACGCGGCGCTGCATGCCCTTGTTGCGCTGGTCGATCATCGGGGTCGGCTCGGCCTTGTGGCGCGCGCGCTGCCAGGCCTTCTCGATTTCGGGATCCTTCGTGCTGATGGTGTATTCGCTGACGCCATCGATGCTGACGTCGACCGCGTCGGTCGTGTAGAACCAGCCGCGCCAGAACCAGTCGAGGTCCGTGCCGGAGGCGTCTTCCATGGTGCGGAAGAAGTCGGCCGGGGTCGGGCGCTTGAACTTCCAGCGCTGCGCGTATTCCTTGAAGGCGAAGTCGAACAGCTCGCGGCCCAGGATGGTCTCGCGCAGCACATTCAGGGCCGTGGCCGGCTTGGCATAGGCGTTGTTGCCGCGCTGGAGGGTCGACTCGGCATTCGTCATGACCGGCACCTGGTTGGCGCTGCGCATGTAGTCGACGATGTTGCGCGCTTCGCCGCGGCGGGCAGGGTAGTCGTTTTCCCAGGCTTCCTCGGCCAGGAACTGCAGGAAGGAGTTCAGGCCCTCGTCCATCCAGGTCCACTGGCGCTCGTCCGAGTTGACGATCATCGGGAAGTAGTTATGGCCGACCTCGTGGATGATCACGCTGATCAGGCCATACTTGGTGCCCTTCGAGTACGTGATCTCGCCGGTCTTCTTGTCCTTGACCGGGCGGCCGGCATTGAACGAGATCATCGGGTATTCCATGCCGCCGATCGAGCCGTTCACGGAGATCGCGGTCGGGTAGGGGTAGTCGAAGGAATACTTGTTGTACTGCTCGAGGGTGTGGATGACCGCGGCGGTGGAATATTTTTCCCACAGCGGGTTGCCTTCCTTCGGGTAGTAGGACATGGCCAGCACGTCCTTGTTGCCGCTCTTGATGCCCTGGGCGTCCCAGATGAACTTGCGGCTCGAGGCAAAGGCGAAATCGCGCACGTCCTTGGCCTTGAAGTGCCAGGTCCTGGTCGCCTTCGAACGGGCCTTCTCGGCGCTTTCCGCTTCCTTCTGGGTGACGATGACGACGGGCTTCTTCGCGCTCTTCGCCTGGCGCAGGCGCTCGCGCTGGGCGCTGGTGAGCACGGCGTCGGCGTTGGCCAGTTCGCCGGTCGAGGCCACGATATGGTCGGCCGGGACGGTGATCTGCACGTCGTAGTCGCCGAACTCCAGGGTGAACTCGCCGTCGCCCATGTACTGCTTGTGCTGCCAGCCCTTGACGTCGTAGTAGGCCGCCATGCGCGGGAACCACTGGGCCGACAGGAAGATATCGTTGCCGTCGTCGAATTTTTCAAAGCCGGTACGGCGTCCGACGACATTCGCTTCGGGCATGTTGAAGGTCCACGCCAGATTGAAGGCGACCCGTGCGCCCGGCTTGAGCGGCTGCGGCAGGTCGATCCGCATCATGGTCTTGTTGACCGTGTGGCGCAAGGCGCGGCCGTCGCTGCCCGTCACGCCCGTGACCTGGATGCCGCCTTCGAAGCGCTGCTGTTCGAGCGTGGACTTCAGGGTGTCGAACTTGACGCCGTCGTTGCCGCGCGCCTGCCATGCGTCGCGCGAGGGCAGGCCCGCGATGCGGCGGTTGTCCGAATCGCTGCGGAACATGTTCTGGTCCAGCTGCACCCACAGGTAGGACAGGGTGTCCGGCGAATTGTTGGTGTAGGTGACGGTGCCCGAACCCGTGATCGAGCGCTTGTTCTCGTCCAGGGTGGCGCGCAGGCGGTAGTCGGCGCGCTGCTGCCAGTAGCGGTGGCCCGGAGCGCCGGAGGCGGTGCGGGTGTCGGTCGCGGTCGGCAGCAGCTCGTCGAGCTGGCGGAACTTGTCGTCGAAGGGCTGCGCAGCATGGCTGGCGCCGGCGAAGAGGGTAGCGGCCAGCGCCGCCTGCAGATGCTTGATTTTCATTCTTTCGGTCTTCATAAACAAACGGCAGGGCACCTGGGTGCCCTGCCGCTTAGTGCAGCAATCCTGGCTGATTATTCAGCCTTCGGCGCTTCAGCAGCTTCCTTCTGGCCTGCCGGCTTGAGCTTGGTGTTGAAGTCGCGCATCAGGTTGGTGCCCATGTCGCGGTTGGTCTTGAACAGCTCCAGGCGCGACGGGGTCGCCTTGGCCGGCCACGAGTTGTTGCTCACGTCGATGTCGGCGGTTTCCCAGTACGGGTCCTGGGTCAGGCTCACGATCGGCTCGTCGGTGATGAACAGCTTGGTCACCTTCTTCGGCGAGTAGCGCCAGACTTCGGCCGGGATGCGCTCGATGTACTTCTTGCCGCTCTGGGTCGTGATCTCGACGATCAGGGGCATGACGAGGCCGCCCTTGTTCGAGAAGTCGACCAGGTAGAAGCGCTTGCCTTCCTTGAGCAGCGCCTTTTCCCAGTCTTCCAGGCCGGCGAAGGTCTCGTTGTAGGTGTTGCGATCCTTGTTGGTGACGGTGAAGTCGTCGTTCTGGTTGTAGAAGTCCTTCAGCTCGGGCTGCTGGTCGACCTTGCGGACCATGCCCTTGTTGCGCTGGTCGGTGATCGAGATCGGCTCCGACTGCTTGCGTGCACGGGCCATGGCCTTCTCGACTTCCGGATCCTTGCTGCTGATGGTGTACTCGCTGATGCCGTCGACGCTGATGTCCACCGCGTCGGTCGTGTAGAACCAGCCGCGCCAGAACCAGTCGAGGTCCGTTCCCGAAGCGTCTTCCATGGTGCGGAAGAAGTCGGCCGGGGTCGGGCGCTTGAACTTCCAGCGCTCGGCGTATTCCTTGAAGGCGAAGTCGAACAGTTCGCGGCCGAGGATGGTCTCGCGCAGCACGTTCAGCGCGGCGGCCGGCTTGGCGTAGGCGTTGTTACCGAACTGCAGCAGCGACTCGGAGTTGGTCATGATCGGGACCTGGTTCTGGCTGCGCATGTAGCCGACGATGGTGCGCGGATCGCCGCGCATCTCGTCCCAGCCTTCTTCCCAGGCTTCCTGGGCCAGCGACTGCACGAAGGAGTTGATGCCCTCGTCCATCCAGGTCCACTGGCGCTCGTCCGAGTTGACGATCATCGGGAAGTAGTTGTGGCCGACTTCGTGGATGATCACGCCGATCAGGCCGTACTTGGTGCGCTTCGAGTAGGTCAGCTCGCCGGTCTTCTTGTCCTTCACCGGACGCGGACCGTTGAAGGTGATCATCGGGTATTCCATGCCGCCGACCGGGCCGTTCACCGAGATCGAGGTCGGGTACGGGTAGTCGAAGGAGTACTTGTTGTACTGCTCGATGGTGTGGATGATCGACGCGGTCGAATATTTTTCCCAGAGCGGGTTGCCCTCTTTCGGGTAGTAGGACATCGCCATCACGTCGGTGTTGCCCGACTTGACGCCCTGGGCGTCCCAGATGAACTTGCGGCTCGAGGCGAATGCGAAGTCGCGCACGTTCTTGGCCTTGAAGTGCCAGGTCTTGGTGCCGCTGGCGCGGGTCTTCTCGGCGGCTTCCGCTTCGGCCTGGGTCACGATGATGACCGGCTTCTTGGCGGTGCGCGCCTGGCGCAGGCGGTCGCGCTGGGCGGCTGTGAGGACGTCGCCCGGGTTCTGCAGTTCGCCGGTGGAGGCGACGATGTGGTCGGACGGGACGGTGATCTGCACGTCGTAGTCGCCGAACTCCAGCGTGAACTCGCCGGCGCCCAGGAACTGTTTGTGCTGCCAGCCGTAGACGTCGTAGTAGGCCGCCATGCGCGGGAACCACTGGGCGATCTCGAACAGGTCGTTCTTGTCGTCGAACTTTTCGAAGCCCGAGCGGCCGCCCAGGATCTTCTGTTCGTTGATGTTGTAGGACCAGTCGAGGCTGAACGACACGCGCGCGCCCGGCTTCAGCGGGGTCGGCAGGTCGATGCGCATCATGGTGCCGTTGATGGTGTGCTTCAGCTGGCGGCTGCCGTCGCGGACGTTGCTGATCTTGAAGCCGCCATCGAAGGAATTCCCTTCCAGCAGGGTGCGGATGGCGTCGAACTTCACGCCCTGTTCCGGACCGCGCGCCTGGGCCCAGGCTTCGCGCGACGCCAGGGCTGCGGTGCTGCGCGCGCCCGAATCCTTCTGGTAGATGTTCTGGTCGAGCTGCAGCCAGAGGTATTTCAGGGTGTCAGGGGAATTGTTGTAATACGTGATGGTGCCGGAACCGGTCAGCGAACGGTTCGCTTCGTCCAGCTTGGCGCGCATGGTGTAGTCCGCGCGCTGCTGCCAGTAGGCGTGGCCGGGGGCGCCGGAAGCGGTGCGGACCGCGCCCGGGGTCGGCAGCAGCTCGTCGAGCTGGCGGAACTTGTCGTCGAAAGGCTGGGCGGCAAAAGCGGAGGCTGTGAGGCACAGCGCTGCCAGTCCGATGGGCAGACGTATCATATTTCCCCTGAAATTTTAATTGGAATAGGAAAAAGTATTCTATCTTTAGCTATTCGGCAATTGTTCGGAGGAATTGTAAAAAAGCTGATACATGATGCATATGTATCGTGTCCGCATGCCAGGTCGATCGCAGGCTGGGTTGGCCTGCCTTTCAGCCCGGCTTGCGAATCTCTTTTTGGAGGTCGGGACTGGCAATGTCTTCCAGCTCTCGGAAGGCTCCCGAGAGCTGCCTCAGGAGCTGCTCATCCGCGCCATGCTCTTCGAAGCAGGTTTTCCACTGCCTGACTTCGCCCCACACGCGCCGGATGATGCCGATCGCTTCCGCGCGGGAGGGGGTAAAGGCGGCAAACGAGCTGAGGGCGTTGTCCAGCGTGGCAAGCTTGCCCTGATCGCCGACGTCCAGATGGAGCATGCGCTCGTATGCCACGCCCGGGCGTGGTACCACGTCATAGAGCGGGCTGAGTGTCCATCCGCCCGTGCGCGGGTCGCGGACGAAACCATGGTTGCGCAAGTGATCGTCGTCGTTGCTGACGAAAATGTTCAGGATGATGCGGGCGAAGAGCTCCTCGCAATTGGCCTTGATACAGGGCGGGTGGACATGCTGGCGAATGGCATGCGCCAGGTCGCGGTAGCCTTTCGTGCGCGACTCGAATTCGGAACACGCTACCAGGGTCAGGCCGCTCGCGAATGGAAGGCGCCCTTCAGCAAGACCGTCGCCTGGCCGGCTGTCATGCAAGGGGATGGCCTGTGTGGGATATTGGCCGTCGGGCGCCCAGTAGCGGTCGAAGCGGCGAATCAGCATCACGGGTTTCGCGCCGATCCTGATATACCGTACTTCGGGAACTGTCAGGCCGCAACGGCGCGCGAGCGCGAGGGTGCATGCTTCGGCGCGTGCGACGTCGAAGGGATCGCCCCTGGCGGGAAACTTGGCCAGCCACAGCGCGCCTTGCTCGTCCCGGACGGACGCCTTTGGACGGGCGCCGCCCGCGGACGGCCCTGCACCCAGGAACGCCTCCAGGTTGGCGGGCACCGGCAAACCGTGTTCGACCGCTTCGGCTGCCTGAAGCACGTATTCGAGGGAGTGCATGTCGCTTGCGGACGGCGAGTCCGGGCTGTCGATCTTCTTGCGAACATCCAGGGCGCCGACGCGATCGCCGCCGGCCTCGAGCAAATAGTCGGCTTCGGAAAGGGTATTGGCGGGAACGCGGCGGCGAGCTTCGATGACGCGCCGCCCCCAGGAATCCGGCGCCGCATCACGGATGCCCCCGAACTCGCCCAGGCCATTGACAGGGAAGAGGGCTTTTCCCTGCAGGGACTCCCCGTCCTTGAGGTTCAGGCTGACCGGATCCACGTCGATCGCCTGCGGCCGCTTCAGATAGCCTGTGCCATAGGAGAAGCGTGAGGTCAGCTCGCGGTGTTGCGGACTGGCGCCAATGGCTTCGGTCAGTGTCAGCAGACCAGCCGGAACAAATTTCCCATGCGGCGCTGCCGGCAGCCACGCGAAAACGGCCAGCACGGCGTCTTTTGTTGCCATTAAAAGTCCAGTTCGGCGAGTTCAGCCTTGCTCAGTGGCCGTACGCGTTGTGTCAGTTCCCTTGCACTAAGCGCTGTCAGGGAAGGGTCCGATTCTTGCAGCAGCGCGAGCAGGCTGACCCCGGGGGCGATCGCATCCAGGTAGCGCAGGATTTGCGCCTGGGTACGGCCAGGATCGCCCTTTTCGATCAGTACGGCGGTGGAGCGGGACAAGCCTGCGCGGGCCGCCGCGTCCGCTTGTCGCAGCTGCCTCGCGATACGCAAGCGGCCAAGCTTTGCCCCAAGCTCACGCGCTTCCTGCAGCCGGGCAGGCGACAGCAGAGGAGTTTCATCCCGTTTCATGTCTGTAATCGTGGACTTAAAGCTTTTAATGTATGTGATTACAGACACTATAGCATGCAAAGCCTTATCGTCAAGTCCGCAATCGCCTACATTAATTAGCTAATGTAGGTGATTACGGACATGGGGCTGCGGATGCTGGTCCTGGCATCCCCTTTGCCCCAGGTAGCACGGTAATGGGATCGGTTCAGTCGAAGCCGCGCACCGCGAAGGTCGCATCGCGCTGGATCCAGTTCCGCGGCGAATACGCCGCACCCGCGTCGGTGGCATGCAGGGTGAAGGCGTGGCGCGACACCGGCGAGCGGTTCGGGGCGCTGTAGTGGGGCAGCAGACCGTGGAAGCAGACCAGGGTGCCGGCTTTGGCTTCCAGCGGCACGGCGGTACTGTCGTCAGGCCAGGGCGTGCTGTCGAGCTTCTCCATGCTGATGCGGTCGCCGTCGCGGAGAAAACGCTCGCGCAAGGGGCCGCGATGCCCGCCCGGCTCGGCCCACAGGCAGCCGTTGTCCACCGTCGCATCTTCCAGTGCGAACCAGAAGGTGGTGACGGTGATCGGATCGCTGTCGAAGAAGGTGGCGTCCTGGTGCCAGCGTACCTCACCGCCGATGCCGGGCTGCTTGAAGATGTAGATCGTCTGTGGGAAAACACCAAGAGGTTCAACTGTGTCACGGATTGGTTAATCGAATCCGGTCAAGCTACATAAATAATTGATTTTAAAGCAGATATTTTCCTTGCCACGGTTGTGGCCGCTCTCTAGAATTCGAAACACTACAACCAATAGGGGCTGATCGTGGCTGATTTCAAAGAAGTGCAGAAGATGAACGCCGACCGGATTGTTTCGCAGTTCATCGCGGTTAGGTTGGAACTGAAAAACAAAGTTGAAGATACTGAGTTAAATCACATTGCAGCGACGCTAACAGCGGCTTTGTGGTCAAGCGATGAAGGGGCAAAAGTTAATGGCCTGACGAACGGCAAGCCAACCTACCTGACGCCCTCTCGGGGTTAATCGGTTTTAGGTGGAAGGGCTGTTTTCCTGCTTGCGGGAACGGCCCCGTAGCGTCAGCACCAGTGCAGTGAGGACTACCGAGCCGATAAACGAGCCAACGATCATGCCATACGCTATGTCGAGATTCATGCCTGGAGCGAGGACGATGATCGAAGCCCAGACAAGTACAGCTATCAACAAGGCGGTTACGAGTGAAATGAATGTGGTTCTCATCCGAATGGCTCCGCAATAGGACAATTGAAATACTGCCCGGCTTTACTACCGCCTGCCCGCACTACTTCTTCCGCAAAGGAAGTGCAGTTGTGAGCCACAGTGTGTACCGCTTTCCACTCATGCTTTCTCCTTATGCCCAGAATTATGGCTCAGGAGTGTCTACAATTGTCGTGGCCATTCAGAGTCAGGGCCAGATTGGAGCCAGTATGACGGACCATTCCCCGACAACGACAACGACAACGACTACGAAGACGAGTACACGCCTGCTGTGGACTGATCCTGTAGCTTAAAACGACAAGGGGCGCTAAGCGCCCCTTGTCATTCCTATGCACTTCCCTAGCCCGTACTAAGTAGTCACCCAAAATTTATCGTGAATTTGCTTCCGAAGCTGCCCATCAAGGATTGAATCTCGCAAAGAAGGTCTGCGCCGTTCTTGGCAACGAAGCGGCGCCAGAAATGCTTGGCGTGCTTCC
>Ga0209023_10007870_pt1 | contig 10807 bp, 8 predicted proteins | sample LakOneMetagenome_FD_187468 | JGI IMG/M metagenome (GOLD analysis project Ga0209023, IMG submission 187468) | Freshwater and sediment microbial communities from Lake Erie, Canada (SPAdes) (version 2) | ecosystem: Environmental > Aquatic > Freshwater > Lentic | place: Lake Erie, Canada | collected...
TAACGATCCTTATGTGGATTCTGCTGTGAACGCATCCAGCACTTACGCAAAAGAAGTTTATGCCTACAATGTAGGTATGATATACAGGGAATGGACGCATACTACGTACAAGGCAGATACTTCTAAGTGTTTGCGCGGGTACAGGGTAGTGATGCGCGCCGTTGACTACAACTAATACAACGTTATGTGCAGGAGCATGAGGGGCATCGGGCTGATCTTAATCGCATTGTTATTGCTAGCAGATTCAGCAAATGCCACCCAATATGCTTTCGAAGTACGCTTCACAGACAAACAAGCAACGCCTTACAGTTTAAGTAGCCCGCTGGCGTACCTCTCATCGAGGGCCATGGCGCGCCGTACTATACAGGGTATTGCTGTTGATAGCACCGACATCCCGGTAAATGCCACCTACATTAATAATGTGCTCACTACCACCGGCGGTAAGTTTCATGAAGCATCGCGCTGGATGAATATGGTAGTGATACTGCTCACAGACACGTCACTGCTACATAACCTGGATGCTGTATCTTATGTGAAGAGTATAAAACTGGTTGGTATTTATACTGTCGCGCTGCACAAGAGCTCCAATCCTCAAACCACCACTACCAAAGAAGCACACAAGTCCACAGCTTGGGATGCTTCCTACTACGGTGCTACATGGCAGCAGACCGCTATTGTTCATGGCGACTTCCTGCACAACAATGGCCTTACCGGTGCAGGCAAGATGATAGCTGTGTTGGATGCGGGCTTCCAGGGTGTGAACACGATAGCCGGCTTTAGCAACATGCGTACAGGAGGTCGTTTAGTAGATACACACAATTTCACCTTTGCCAACGACAATGTATATGCGGATGACGTTCATGGTGAGGAGGTATTGTCCACCATGGCGGGGGATGTGCCTAATGGCTACGTAGGTAGTGCTCCCGGCGCCATGTATGCGCTCTACACTACCGAACACAACACTGGCGACCAGCCCCTGGAACTGGATAACCTGCTCTGCGCCACCGAGCGTGCAGACAGCGTTGGTGCTGATATAGTGACCATCTCACTCGGTTATGAACAATTTGATGCACCATTTGCCGGCCAGGACTTTGCGACCGAATTTGATGGTAAAACAACACTAGCTGCAAAGGCTGCTAATATAGCCACCAGCAAGGGTATGCTGTTCGTGGCTACTGCGGGCAACGAAGGTATTACTGCCTGGCACAATATACTTACACCCGGCGACGCGGACAGCGCCCTGACTGTAGGTGCTACCGATGTATCAGGGAGTCCTGCTCCTTTGAGCGGCTATGGGCCAAATGCAGCGGGACAAGTGAAGCCGGATGTTTGCACCATAGGGGCTCCTGCCAATATCATCAATTCATCCGGGGCCTACAGCTCTGTCAGTGGTACATCGTTCTCTACACCGCAGATAGCAGGTTGGGCGGCATGCCTGTGGCAGGCACATCCTTTTGCTACACCGTACCAGTTGCGCCAGGCCATTATACGCTGTGCGAGCTCATATAGCTCACCCGGTGTGCAGCTCGGTTACGGTGTGCCTGACTTTCAGTGCACTCAGGGCATACTGGATGTAGCAGTTACACCACCTCCATTTACTTCTGCCAACTGGATCATTGTAGCGCCAAACCCGTTCATGAACGAACTGAATATTGCTGCTTCTCCGGCAGCTAATGAACAAGTCGATTTCGTACTGCTGGACATGGCGGGCAGAACGGTATCTTCATTCAGCAGGTTCCTGTACAAGGGCTACAACAAGCCATTCACTGCATCCATCCCTGAGCTTCCCTCCGGTATGTATATCCTAAAGGCGGTATCCGCCACACAACAGCACATTACCAAGTTGGAGAAGTTATAGGGTGATTAGTTAATAGGTTAAAAAATTGATCGGTTAACTGGTTGCCAGCGACTTATCCTCTTAATGTTCCGATTACCATTTTTCCCATTTAACCATTTAACCGTTTGCCCCATGCTTTGTCTTTTGACTTACCCCAAAGAAAAACAACGAAGTAAACACCGCATAGAACACCACGCCTTGCTGCCTGTATAGCACCGACTCAGTGGCAAAGGTAACCGTGAGTATAATGAGCAGGTATAGATATAGATAGTCTTTCCGTTTTATTGCTTTTACAAACTGCACTGCAAGCACCGCCACAAACAACGCTATGCCCACTATGCCGAACGACAGCCATATGGCTAGGTATTGGTTATGCGGATCGAAGGAACTGGTGAAGCGCTCCAGTTGCAGGGATAAGAACATATAGTGTGCCTGCAGCATTGTAAGTAACCGGCCCGGACCAACCCCAGTCAGCCAGTAGTGCTTCAGCAATGACAGGTCGGTATGAAATATCATCTTTCTTTCGCTGAGCGAATTGTTAGCTATGCTGCCGCGGGCATTGTGCGTGGTGAATATTTGCACGATCTCCAGCAGCCGTTGCCGGAAAAACGGCACTGAAAACCCCGTAGCCAGTACTGCCACAGAGCCGCCTATTATCATTGTCTTGTATTGGTATAGGGTCTTGCGATTGATCCATGCTGTATGAATGAGAATGAACACCAGCGCTATCAGTGGCGACTTTGCCAGCAAGGCCAGCAGCAGCACGAGTATGCTATACAGCAGCGCATACTTTATGATGTTGCCACCACGCACATGGAACACATTCGTCGCCAGCAGTATGCATACCGAGAAGCTTAAGTACATGCTCATATAAGTGGGGTGTATACCGCATATGGCTTCAAAGTACATGCGGTACAGTACATGCGATAGCGGATGGGTACCATCATCATTGTGCAGGTAGTGGTATATGAAGTCTGCATTGGCTATCATGCAGGCTATGAAGCAGCCGTACACAAAGTAAATCAGTTCGCCCTTGATGATATTTCTGAATGCCGGCGTGATGATGGCGAACACCAGCGGCATCAATAGCTGCGCTTCGCCCCGCTCGCATATATGCCACAGATCCTTGCGGTATTCTATGGGTGTCAGCGGCACTGCCAGCAGGTATATAATAAAGGTACTGCCCAGAAACAGCGCCCATGCGTAGTTGCTCTTAGGTGCCCATTCTTTCAACGCTATGGTTCTGAACACAAAATAGAAACACGCTGCCGCCGCCACGAATACTTGTACCCGTGATGGCAGGAAGAAGGACAGCAATAGCAGCCTTGCAGCAAACTTATCTATGTTGTCTATGTTGTTCATTTAGGCTTATGAAATTCCTGCTGTGCTTCTATTACAAAATCGCTGAACTCTTTATGAAACCGCTCATCTGAAAAGCGCAACGCGTTCGCTCTTATCGCTTCATTGTCCGTCAGCGGATGTTCTTCCAGCCGGTGTACTGCCGCTATTATGTTCTGCTCCGTTTGTTCCGGGAACAAGTACCCTGTCTTTTCGTCTATCACCGTTTCGCGGTAGCCGCCATAGTTCAGTGCCAGTACCGGCGTGCCGCATGCCTGCACTTCTACACACATTATGCCAAAGTCTTCCTTGGCGGCAAATATGCATGCCTTGGCCTCCTGTATATAAGTGATCATCTCCTCATCTTTCTTATAGCCCAGCCACTCTATATTTTTGTAGCCCTTCAGCAGCGAGTCAAATTTATGATCGCCCCAGCCCTCGCCTATAAGCACCAGGTGCTTGTCCGGCATCTGCTGAAAGGCGCGTATCACCATGTCTATCTTCTTGTAGGGCACAAAGCGGCCCAGGCACAGATAGTAGTCTTTACGCGGCCCCGCTGCCAGCCCGAACTTGCTCACCCGTACCGGCGGGTATATCACCTTGCTCTTGCAGCCATAGCTGTTCTCTATACGGCGCTGCACATGTTCTGAGTTGGCTATGAAGTAGTGCACGCTCCTTGCGCTCCGCACATCCCATTTGCGTAGATAATTCACATACCATTTATACAGCGCGCTCCTGCCCAGCGAGTGGTGGGCGGCATAGTCGTCATACATATCCCATATGGGGCGCAGCGGCGTATGGCAGTAGCAGATGTTCAGCGTACGCTTGTCACTGCGGAAACCCTTGGCTACGGCATGAGAGGTGCTCAGTATCAGGTCATACCCCTGCAGGTTGAACCGCTTCATGAGCCACGGCATTACCGGCAGAAAGTAGCGGTAGAACTTATTAATGAACGGCACATATTGCAGCAATGACGTGCGTACCGGCTTATTGTTCAGTATCTCCTTCCTGGCTCCGGGCGAGAACTTATCGAACAGGGCATAGATGGTCACATCTTCGGTAGCGTAGGTGTCTAGTATGGCGCCTGCCACCTTTTCGGCACCCCCGTTCGCATTAAACCAATCCTGTACAAAAGCTACCTTCATTGAGGACACAATTTACCGCATATTTCTGAACCTTGATTTGCTTGATTTCAGGATTTTCCTGATGCAGACGCCTATGGCTTATCTCTTTATATTCATTGCCCGTTTCTTAAAGAGCCATATGTGTGGCTGATTTTCGGGTTGTTCGCCATCCTTTACCAGTTTCAGTAAGGTATCGCCGGTCAACTCATATTTGAAATTTCCCGAGAGGTTGTAATGGTTGCCGTTATTATCCTCAGTCCTCCGGAATGAAAAACCAAGCAACTGTTTCTGTTCATCGATAGTATAGTGTATGCATCCGTTCCCATTATCTATACTGTCATTTATTTCGCTGTAGTCACCATTTGGCCCAAAGTATGCTTTCACTGTATGATGGGGTAGTGAGCTGTCTCCTATTGATTCCGAGATCAATGTAAATTCATTCTGATGCCTGTTCCACCAATCTCCTGTCAATACGTTCTTTTCATTGCTGTCATAGGATGGGTGAGCAAGCTGGAGAAATATCAATGCTATGATCAGGATAATATTGATGATGATCTCCGGCAACCATTTATGCAGCCTTCTCGTTTTATCAAACAATATTTCAAAGAGTGACCAGATCGTTTTTCGCTCAAACAGGAATATTGAAATATTTAACGCGACAAGGCAAACTGAAAGAACTTTAGTATAGTACCAGAGGTCCATGGCCTGGTTGATAAGAAAGACGCTGAGTGTCATTGGAAACAATAGGAGCGCCCCTAAGAGGTATGTGCGGCGAAATAATAACAAGCATGCCGGAATGAACTCAAATAGCCCCATTAAGATGCTGAACCAACGGGCATAACCGAGGAATGCCCATGTAAGCTGCTTGCCGGATATCTGTTCAAGAGGGTGCTGCCATGCAGAGAACGGGTATATGATATTTCCTTGCGCTCCCTGTATTTTGAACAGCCCATAAGACATCATCACTATAGCAAGGCTATAACGAACCATTCCGAGGTACAGTTCCTTTTTTCTGAATAATGAAACGGGTTTATTCATTTACACAAAATATAATTATTTATCCATTTTTTTGCGCACTTTATTATTGATTATCAATGATTTTGCGACTAAAAAATGCGCACTTTTTGCACAGTGTGCAATTTGCGTAATTGCGGGATTATTGCGGGAAACTACAGTTTTGCAATTTGCAATTTGCGGTTGCATCATGGTTAATCGGTCACTCCAATATTGCCCGCCATCGTTCGTTGTTCATTTCTTTTGCATGCCCAAAAGAAACGAACCAAAGAAAAGGGCACCCAAAATAAAAAGCTCCGCACAATTTTGGGGTAGCTATACGCGCGGCCCCGTGGGAACTAACATTAAGGGAGCCGTTTCGACGGTCGCTATGGGGCTGCAGTTCGTTTTTGTAATGTTGTCGCATTCACTGTTATACTTCCTTGTTTGCTTGTTTCTGCTCAATAATATTCCTGTCGTGGTGAGCCGCGTTGAATCCATGGCTTGCTGAAATTGCGGGATGCAGTTCAATAGCGATTCGTTGCTCAAATTGCACTATTTTTTTGCACGCCGGAATTGCACACTTTGGTATTGATAATCAATGGCATTGTGCGCAATTTGCGGGAAATTATTGCTCATTAGTTGCTCACTTCTTGCTCACCTGAGCAACGCAAAAATTGCGGGATTTCTGCGGGAAGTTGCGGGATTTCCGTTAATAAATTGCGGTTAGCAGTTTGTGCGCACCTTAACCACCCCGATTTCATTCGGCAGTTCGCCTCATTCCATCGTGACCTGCGGTCGTGCCTCTGCGAGGCACATAAAAACAGGAGGGGAGTTGCCAGCGTATCCTTCTCTTACCAAATTGCGGAATTTCTTCCGGTTTCTTCTGGTTGCATTGCGGTGTGCAAAAAATAAAATTGCGCACTTTAGTATTGATAATCAATGAAAACAGGCAATCAAATTGCACACTTTTTGCACACCTTTCAGGTAGTGTGCAATTTGCAACGTCACCTGAAAATTTGCTGCCCGGGAGATTTGCCACACCTCCGTCAAGAATAATAGCGGTGTGGCACATCTTGCGCGATGATAATGCCACAAAATAAATGCCAGACTATGTAAACTGCCAAGAAAGATATCAACAATTTCTGTGCGGTGGTTTTATACGCAAATCAGGAGATTTGCCTCAACAGTGACGGAATCATAGATTGACGCTCAACAGTATTTCTATTTGGAAGATTACGGACGACTGGGTTGACAAACCGATAAATAGGAAAATGGTTCGACGTGGCTCACCATGACACGTTTATTTTTGTACTTATCCTGGCATTTTCGATATGGATGCCATTTTTGCGGATTTTTAATGAGCGCGGAAATATTGTATTTTTAGTAAACGAAACAGTGCTTATGAAGATACGTTTGTTATTTGCTGTTTTACTTTCTGCCTTCTGTGCGGCAGCGCTGGCACAAACTGATACCATATCGTGTAAAAGAGGCAACTCTCCCACTATGTTCAAAATGGATGGGAAAAATATTTGGTCCATAAAAAAGCTGCAGAAAATAGTGAGGAATGATGCTGCCGCGTCTGCCCAGATAAGGAAAGGAAAAGAAATAATTTTTATCGGCGCTGCTTTTGCCGCGGCCGGAGCATTCATTATAGGTAATGAGTTGGGTAGCACCGGTTCCAGAAATACGGGAATAAGACCAGTTCCAATGGCTTTAGGGGCAGGACTTGTTGGGGTGTATATACCATTATTTATTTCCGGCAGGCATAAGATGCGGGAGGGCGTCAAAATTTGCAATAGGCATGTAAAGGAAGGATTGGGTGGTAATCCCTGATAGCCCTTTTGAGTGGGCTGTTAGCCGACATGACGCTCTGAACGTACAAGGGTGCGACGCAACGGACGGAGATAGTGGGAGCTTAAGCTGGTAACCAAAAGCTATTCCATCGTTGTTATGAGATTGCTTCATTCCTCGCAATGACGGTGCGACGAGTGAGGGAAATGGATGATGGTTCGAGGAGCCTCACCATGACATTTTTGATTTGATTTTCCTTGATTTCCTGAGCTTGCTTTGTTGCGTTGATGTTGCGCGCCCTCACCACCCCAGTCGAGAAAAGCGGCTCCTCAAAAAAAGGGAGCTTTTTGTTTTTAGACTATTTGGTTGGCTTACGTAAGTGGTGTTTTCACCGCTGGTTCCATGTCGGCTCCCAAGGAGCGCATGTGGCGGTAATGAGAAGCTATGGCATTGCCCATAGTCGGCATAGAGTTGTACTGAATGCCAAATTCTTTGCATTTTGCCTGCACTATTTTGCTTATTGCTGGATAATGAATATGGCTGATACGGGGGAATAAGTGGTGTTCGATCTGAAAGTTGAGCCCGCCTACAAACCAGGTGATAAATTTGCTGCCGGGTGCAAAGTTAGCTGTTGTCTTGATCTGGTGTACCGCCCATTCATTTTCGATAATGACATCGTCATCACCGCAAAATGCGAACTCAGTCTCTTCAACAACGTGCGCCAACTGGAAGACGACGGCGAGCGACAACCCCAAGGTAATATGCATACATAGAAAACCTATTACCCACTTTTGTGTGCCTACAAATGCAATAGGTATAACAACGTAAAAGACAATGTAGAGTACCTTGCTGAACCAAAAGATAAAGTGTTCTTTAAAGCTCATCTTTTGCAGCTCTGTAGTATATATTTTCTTAGTGCCGTATTTTACGAAGTCTGTAACGAATATCCATAAAATAGAACTGAGTGCATAGATCACCCAGAGATAAAAATGCTGAATGCGATGCGCCGGTTTCCATACCTGGGTGCTGCTTTGCCTTATGAGCGGGCTCTTGGCTATGTCGTCATCTATGCCATCTACATTAGTATAAGTATGGTGAATAACATTGTGTTTCTGTTTCCAAATAAATGCATTACTGCCCAACGCATTGAGGGTAAGCCCCATAAGATCGTTTACCCACTTTTTGCTGGAATAACTGCCATGATTGGCGTCGTGCATAATATTGAACCCGATACCCGAAAGCACGAAGCCCAGTAAGGCAGAAACTGCGACGCCAGTGAGTGCCGGATAATTACCAGTGATAAGAAAAATGTACATAGCCGAGGCCGAAAGGATCAATATCAATGATTTCAGATAAAGTCGCCAATCTCCTGTCTTCCGGATGTTGCGTTCTGAGAAATACTGTTCGACATCGACCTTAAGCGCCTTAAAAAACACGGCTTTTTTGTTATTATAGACGAGCTTTCCCATGGCACAAAAGTGGAGCAATAAGGAAATAAAACAAAATTTTTTTCTAAATAAAATTGCTTTATTCCCCGGCTCTTTCATTTTGTATTTTTATTTCGTGTTGGCCAGCTCAAAGAGCCATTTTTTTACAATGCGTGTTAAAAGATGATATGTAGCTGATCAACATCTAAATGCCTATTTTTGGGGAGTATGCAGCAGACGGTTACATTTCCTTCAGGAACGGTGGAATATCACTTTCAAAGCTCCTTTTCGGAGTATTTGGGTGCCTGCGACCCGAATCATACGGTGCTGGTGACCAATGAGCATATAGCACATTTGTACCCTCAGCTGTTCGAGGGCCGTAAAACACTGATAATAGCGCCGGCAGAAAGCAGCAAGTGCCTGGACACCATAGGCAGGCTGACGAAGGAACTGATAGTACTGGAGGCCACAAGGAAGACCACGTTGATAGGCGTGGGTGGCGGGGTAGTGACGGATATAACGGGCTTCCTCGCATCGGTATATATGCGGGGTGTGCCGTTTGGGTTTGTGCCTACCACGCTACTCGGTATGGTGGATGCTGCCATAGGCGGCAAGAACGGGGTGAACGCAGGACTGAACAAGAACATAATAGGTACTATAAACCAACCGAATTTCATACTGTTCGATACGGGCTTCCTGAGCACTTTGCCGGATGAGGAGTGGAGCAATGGCTTTGCGGAGATCATAAAGTATGCGTGCATATTTGATGCGGATCTATTTGCGGAGCTGGGGAAGAACAGTATATCGGCATACAGGGAGCATGGCAACACTGACCTTGCTGCACTGATAGAACGCTGCGTGGCATGGAAGAATAAGACTGTAGCGGAAGACGAACATGAACAGGGGGTAAGGAAGCTGCTGAACTTTGGCCATACTGCGGCGCATGCCATAGAGAATATGTATGAGCTACCGCATGGTAAGGCGGTGGCCATAGGGATGGTGATAGCGTGTATGCTGAGTGAAGACGTGATGGGGCTGGATAAAGGTGTGACGGTGCAGCTGAAGGAATTATTAAACAGGTATGGATTGCCTGTGCGGCATGATATAGATGTGAAGCAAGCGATGGATATACTGAAGATGGATAAGAAAAGGGTAAACGAAACGATAGATTATATACTGCTGGAAGAGGTAGGCAAGGCTGTGATAAAGCCACTTCCGTTTTCAGTGATCGAACATACACTAGCGCAGATATGAAAGCGACAATTGAGCCATCGTACATAAATGGCGACCTACGACCCCCATCCTCTAAAAGCATCACCCAGCGGGCATATGCCGCGGCACTGCTGCATAAGGGTAAGACAATAATAAGACATGCAGGTACATCGGACGACGACGTGGCTGCACTGCGCATCATACAGCAACTGGGCGCTACCATTGTGTCGCAAACGGAGGATGTAACGGAGATAATGAGCAATGGTGTGGGGCCAACGCAGGACAGTATCAACTGTGGAGAAAGCGGGCTAGGTGCACGACTGTTTACGCCTATTGCCGCGCTATGCGGGCAGGCAATGAGCATAGAAGGAACGGGCAGCCTGCTGCAGCGACCCATGGATGGATTCAAACAATTGCTGACGCCGCTTGGTGTTACTATGCCGGGCTTTAATGGTTACCTGCCATTTACGGTGCAGGGGCCTATGGTGCCAAAGACGATAAAGATAGATGCGAGCGAGGGGTCGCAGTTCCTGAGCGGGCTGTTGTTTGCCCTGAGCTACTGCGCCACCGAAAAGATAAATATAGATGTTACCGGCCTTACCAGCAAGCCATATATAGATGTGACGCTGGATGTGCTAAAGCAGTTTGGCAAGCCGATCTCGCAGAAATACTATAAGTACTTTACAATAGATCCTGCGTTGTTTACGCATACAGATACCGTGGAGCTGACCGTAGAGGCAGACTGGAGCAGTGCAGCATTTATGATGGTGGCGGGCGCTATAGCAGGCAAGGTGACGGTTAGTAATCTGAATACCCAATCGAAACAGGCGGACAGGGCGATAGTGGATGTGCTGCAAAGTGCAGGCGCTGACATGGCGATTGAGGGCACGACCATCACCACGAACAAATCGCGGATGACGGCGTTTGAATTTGATGCGACCAATTGCCCGGACCTTTTTCCGGTGCTGGCCATACTGGCGGCATGCTGCAATGGGGAGAGCCACATACTAGGTGTGCACAGATTGTTCCATAAAGAGAGTAACCGGGTAGAGAGTGTGACAGAGATGCTGCATGACTTCCAG
>Ga0209023_10007871_pt1 | contig 10807 bp, 8 predicted proteins | sample LakOneMetagenome_FD_187468 | JGI IMG/M metagenome (GOLD analysis project Ga0209023, IMG submission 187468) | Freshwater and sediment microbial communities from Lake Erie, Canada (SPAdes) (version 2) | ecosystem: Environmental > Aquatic > Freshwater > Lentic | place: Lake Erie, Canada | collected...
GGCGCGGCGGCCGATCGTGATCGAGCTGGCGGTCGACCCGGCCGCCTTCCGCGAGCCCGAGTCGTGGGTGGTCGAGCCCTGGACGCTGGCGCCCGACCACGAGCCCTGGCTCGACCGCCTGCACTTCCTGGTCTGGGCGAACACCTACGACGCCCGGCACGGCGAGCCGCGACCGTCGATGAGCCCGACCGAGTCTGCGACCACGGCGGAAGGCTAGCGCCAGCCCCTTCGCCCCGGTCACGGACGGTGCAGCTCCGACCGGGGAGCGGGCGGGGTGAGCTGTGGTGGACTGGGCGGGTGGCCAAGGGTGAAGTCGAGGTGCAGCTGCGCCGCAGGCGGGCCAGGGTGCCCGTCCTCGCCGAGGCGGGTCCGGCGCCCGTCACGTGCCGGGCCCCACTGGGCTCGATGTACCTCGACCAGCGTGGGTACGCGCTGGCCTGCGCCGCCAACCACCACTGGCCCCTCGGATCGGTCGCCGAGCAGTCCCTCACCGACATCTGGGCCAGTCCGGCTGCCGAGCGGCTGCGCGCGGCGATGAGGGACTTCGACCTCGGCCTCGGGTGTGAGATCTGCCGGTGGCAGGACGGCGAGTCGGGCTCCGAGGCCAGCTACGCCCGGGTGTTCGACGGGCTGCCCGTCGGCGAGGCGGCGGCCCCTTACCCCGTGCAGATCGAGTTCGCGCTCGGCAACGCCTGCAACCTGCAGTGCGTGATGTGCAACGGTGAGCAGTCGTCCGCGATCCGCGCGCATCGTGAGGGGCTGCCGGCGCAGCCCGATCCCTACGACGACGTCTTCTTCGACGAGCTGCCGACCTTCCTCGCCCAGCTGCGGTCGGCCAAGTTCCTCGGCGGCGAGCCGTTCCTCGTCCGCCACCACTTCCGCGTGTGGAACCTGATGATCGAGGCGGGCCTTGACGTGCCGTGTCATGTGACGACGAACGGCACGCAGTGGAACGACCGGATCGAGCGGGTCCTCGACGGCCTGCCGGTCTCCATCGCCATGTCGATGGACGGCATCCGCGCTGCGACCGTCGCGGCGATCCGCCTCGGCACCGACGTCCGCACCCTGCTGACGACGCTCGATCGCTTCCAGGCCTATACCCAGGAGCGCGGGACCGGGCTCACCCTCACGTTCGCCCTCATGCGCCAGAACTGGGAGGAGTTCGACGAGTTCCTGCGCTTCGCCGATGATCGCGACCTCGACGCGTACGTGAACGTGGTCGCGCACCCGGCCCGCTACAGCCTCTACCGCATGACCGAGCCCGAGTTGTCCGAGGTCGTCGCCGAGCTGACCTTGCGAGATGCGACCACGGCCCGCTCGCTTCGCCGCAACCGCGGCGTGTGGGCCGAGCAGCTCGATCGCCTGAGGCACCGGCTCGCGGTGTTGCGCGGGGCGCAGCCCGACGGCATCGTGACATCCGTGGCCGGTCTGGCCGCCTCCGGCCTCGGCGCCGACACCGATCCCACCGAATCCGACCTCGTGCACGAGTTGCGTGCGTGGAGTGCCTGCGGGCCCCTCACCGCGCTGCAGCTCGACGTCGATGACCAGGTGGTCCGCGGCGGGGACGCTCCGGGGTTCCTGGTCGCGACGATCGACCCGGTCGGGCTGGGCGTCGACGACCTGTCGCTGCTGCTCGAGTCGATGTACGGCCGCGGCGTGCACGACCCACCCCTCGCACGCCCCGACGGTGCGTCGGAGCACCGGACCCGGCATCGCGACGGCTCGCGGGAGGTCGAGGTGCGGGTGCTCGTCGCGCTGCGACGCGGCGTCGGCGGAGCCGTACTGGGGACGACCCGCGTGACCGCCGCCCGTCCGTGGACGGACGACCGCGGCCACTGACCACGCTGCGGGGGCCACCCGGCGGGTCGGTGCTGCTTGGACACCCCGCTAGCCGCGACTAGCGTCGGCGGACGATGAGCCAGCGACGTGGGGCCGGCTCCCTGTCGCCGCAGGGAGGCTCGCAGCAGCGGAGCGAGGCCCGGCGGGAGGGGGTCGTGCGCCGGTGAGTGACCGCTCGGCCCTTCGCGGTTACCTCGACAGCGCCCGTGAGATGGAGCCGGTGCTTGAGGCATCGCTCCCCCGACGACGGCGCGCCCTCCGGCGGGCCCAGAGCGCTGCCGTGTTCGCCGTCCTCGACGCGAACGACCGGCTGATCGCGCGGTTCCGTCCAGGCACGCCGGCGGTGTGGTCCACCGGCCAGTGGCCGTGGATCGCCGACGTCGAGGCGGCCACGCCAGCCATCCGCGACGAGCTCCTGGCCTACCTCCAACGTTCGACGATGCCGAGCGTGGCGGCGATCTCCGGGCTGGACGACGCCGATGCCGAGTCCAACAGGGCGCTCGGCGTCGTAGGCAACTGGCGAGCGGTCAACATGTTCACCAACGGCCGGTGGATCGAGGAGACGGCACGGCACTTCCCCACGACGACCGCGCTCTTCCACGACGTCCACCCGAAGGCGAACCTCGGCTTCAGCGCTCTCGAGCCGCACTCGCACATCGAACCTCACGTGGGTCCGAACCGCGGCGCCCTGCGATTCCAACTGCCGGTGATCGTGCCGGGCGATCACGGCGACTGCCGGATCCGGGTCGGGGATCAGATGATCCGCTGGCGCGAGGGCGAGGCGGTGGTGTTCGACCTCAAGACCAACCACGAGGCCTGGAACGACACGTCAGAGCTCCGGGTGCTCCTCATGGTCGAGATCGCCATGCCGCTGCCCAAGCCCTTGTCGTGGGTCAACCGGGTCGCGCAGATCAGCTACCGCTGGCACCCCTCCTACCGAGGCATGCCCGAGCGGATCGCCGACCTCGCCCGGCAGTCGGCCTAGGCCCCCTTCGCCATGGCCAACACGCCCGTGCGGTTGCGGCGGCCCCGTCGCGGAGCGCCTCGGCCCGAACCGCAAGCCGTCGGCGGCCCGGCACCGGCGTGCCGGGCCCCGCACACGTCGATGTTCTTCGACCAGCGCGGGTTCGTGCGGGCCTGTTGCATCAACCACACGATGGTGCTGGGCTCGGTGGTGCGCCACAGGCTGAGCGAGCTGTGGCAGGGGCCGGAGGCCGAGCGACTGCGAGCCGCGATGGCCGCGCACGACTACTCGCTCGGCTGCGACGGGTGTGCCTGGCAGGAGGCCGAGGGGGGCCCGGCGGCGGCGTACGCCCGGCATTTCGACCACCTGCCGATCGACCCGGCATGGCCGAGCCAGATGGAGTTCGCGATGGCGAACACCTGCAACCTGGCCTGCGTGATGTGCAACGGCGAGCAATCGTCCACGATCCGCTCACAGCGCGAGCGCCTGGCACCGCTGCCCGCCGTGTACGACGACGCGTTCTTCGCCGACCTGGAGCCGTTCCTCCACCACCTGCGTTCGGCGAAGTTCCTCGGTGGTGAGCCCTTCCTCATCCGCGACCACCACCGGGTCTGGGACATGCTGATCGCGGCCGGTGGCACGGTGGACTGCCACGTCACCACCAACGGCACGGTGTGGAACGAGCGGGTGGAGCGGGTGCTCGCCGGCCTGCCGGTCTCGCTGTCGGTATCGATCGACGGCATCCGGCCGGCGACGGTGGCGGCGATCCGCGTCGGCGCCGACGTCCGCACGATCCTCGCCAACCTCGATCGGTTCAAGGCCTACACCCAGGAGCGGGGGACCGGGCTCGGGCTCACCTATTGCCTCATGCGCGACAACTGGCAGGAGTTCGACGACTTCCTGCGCTTCGCCGACGATCACGGCCTCGATGCGTACGTCAACGTGGTCCGCGCTCCTGCGCGCCACAGCCTCTACCGCCTGCCGGTGGGTGAGCTGGCCGCCGTGCTCGACGAGTTGGAGCGGCGCGACCCCGTCGTGCAGGCGACCGTGGGCCAGAACCGCCGAGTGTGGACGGAGCAGCTCCGGCGGCTCCGCGACCACCAGGCGATGATCAGCGGCCCGGGGCGCGAGCGGTACTGGGCGAACTTCACCGACATCGACCTCCGCCGCGCGCCCGAGCCCGACGAGGGCACCGAGACCGCGCTGCGGGCTGCGGCGGTGGCGGAGCTACTGGACTGGGCCGGCGAGATCACCGACCTCGACGTCGACACCGACCAGCTGGTCGTCGCGTCGCCGACGTCGGGGAGCGGGTACCTCGACTCACCCGTCGACCCAGTGGGTCGAGGCGTCGAGGAGCTCGGCGAGCTCCTCGAGTCGCTCTACGGACGAACGATTAGCGCGGAGCGCACCGATCGTCCGGACGGCACCGTCGAGCTGTGCCGAGAATACGAGGACCACCAGGCCCACACCACGGTCCTGGTGCGCCTCGGTGTCCGGCGGGGGATCAGCGGCGAGGTGCTCGGCTCGTGGCAGGTCCTGGCCGCCCGTTCCTTCGCCTTGCTCCACCCCTGACCACGAGGCTGGGCTCAGGGTCGTAGCAGGCTGATGAGGTGCTCGGTCGCCGCAGCCATCGCCTGGCTGGCGGCCTCGGCGGCGTCGAGCGCCACGGGGGCATCGGCGAACCACCCGGCGATGTGGCCGGCCATGGCCGCGAGGTCGGCGAACGGCGTGGTGGTGGCGAACGACCCGGCGTGGCGGTCAGCCGGCTCGAACGCAACGGTGGGCCTCCCGACGGCGGCCGCGCGCCGGGCCAGACCATCGACCGCGCCCTCCCGCCAGGGCAGGACAAGGCCCACGATGCCGGGCAGGAACGCCTGCAGGTCGTCCACGACCTCAACCGTGAGCCGGCCGGTCATGCCCTGGTGGCGCAGGTCGTGACGGCACGAGGGCGTGAGCTCCGCGGTGCCGGTCGTGCCCCACCGCGCCGAGACGGGCGGCGCACCGGAGCGCGACGCCGACGAGAAGTGGCGATCGAGGTGCCAGAGCAGGCGGGGGAGCAGGTCCGCTCCGTGCCGTTCGTCGACGGGGCCGAGCACGCCGAGGGTCGCGGTCGTGGCGCGGGGCGCCGGGGCCAGCGGGTGGTGCGGCGGCCCCAGGGTCACCCCGGACGTGCGCCCGAGGCCGGTGAGCCAGGCCCCGGCGGCGGCGTCGGCCGTGACGATGTGGTCGGCCGCGCCGAGGTCGCCCCCGCCGAGTCCGAGGCCGCTGGCCGCACCAGCATCGCCCTCGTGCAGCTGCCAGATCACCGGGCACGGATGCCGGGCGAACCACGGCATGGCGATCCCGGCCGCGGCACCGTCGAGGAGCACGGCTCGATCGCGGTGGCCTCTGAGCCAGCGGCGGAAGAGGACGTCCTTCGCCCGTGAGGCGAGGGTGCCGAGCCCGACCTTGCGCAGCGCGACGAGGCTGGGGGCCGCGCCGAGGTCGGCGGGCGTCCACGTCTCGCCTTCGGCCGCCAGCAACGCCCCGAGCGGGTGATCGAACCACGTGACGACGATCGGGTCGAGGCCGGCATCGGCCAGGCGGCGGCGGAGGTCCACGGTGTGCCAGGCAGTGGTCCCGGCCGCGTCGCCGGTCTCGGCGGTGACGATGACGACGCCGGTCATCGCCGCGCGGCGGACGCGAGCCAGGGCGCGATCGTGGCGTGCATCAGCGGGCCGACCTGCTCCACGTCGTGGCCGGCCCGCACCCGGGCCTGCGCCGCCCTCCCGGTGGCCCGGCGGCCGGGCTCGTCGTCGTGCAGGTCGATCAGTGCGCTGGCCATCGCGTCGAGGTCTGGGAAGGGGACGACTCGGGACGCGTCGGGCCCGAGGATCTCCGGCATCCCTCCGCTGTCGAAGCAGACCACCGGGAGCCCCGTTGCCGCGGCTTCCAGGCACACGAGCGGGCTGGCATCCTCCCGCGAGGTGAGGACGAAGACGTCCGCGAGTCGGAGGTGATCGAAGACGAGTGGGGTGGGTGCCAGGAACGTGACCGCCTCCTGCAAGCCGAGGCGATCACGGTCGGCCAGCGGCGTCACGAGGCCGGCATGGCCCGCCGACGGGTCGGCACCGAGCCAGACGAACCGCAGGCGGATGTCGGGCCGCATGAGTTGGACGGCCCGGTACAGGTGCACGAAGAGGTCGGGACCCTTGCGCCACACCGGGGTGCCCGCGGCCATGACCACGAAGTCGCCGGGGTCGAGACCGAGCGCGGAACGGGTCAACCCCGCCGGCGCGTCGAGGTCGGGGAGCTCGATCGGTTCAGGGACCACCGTGATCTGCGCGGGCTCCACTCCGTGGTGCTCCACGATGTGCCGGGCGATGACCTCGGCGCCGGCGACGAAGTGGTGCGGGCGACCGAAGAGGTCGGCCAGCGCCGAGGGGGGCATCGAGTCGCCGAGGTCGTGGTGGAGCTCGTGGATGGCCGCGACGAGCGGCCGCTTCGGATCGATCGGCAGGTACCTCAGCGCCGTGATGCTCCAGGCGGTGTTCACGTAGACGAGATCGGCGCCGGCCAGGTCGCCGAGCTCGGCCCTGACGGCTGCGATGCGCCGCCGTTCCTCGGCCGCCAGGTCCGGGTCGGTGATCGGTCCGGTGACCGGCTCGGGCACGAGGTGGACCGTGCCCAGCGCCTCGAACTGGTCGAGCAGCTCGCCGCCGCGAAGGAGCACCACGACCAGCCGCCAGTCGGTGTGGCGCCGTAGCCAGCGCAGGATGTGCAACAGCACCACGGGTGGCCCGGTGCGGTCCGCGGCATGGGCCAGGAACACCACCAGCGGGGCGTTCGCGCTGGCCGTGCCCGCCACCGCCGCGTCTTCCCTTGTCTGTCCTGCCATCCGGACCCCTTGTTACCATGTGGCCCGTACGCCCGGGCTCCCGAGCGCGTCTACAGACTTCCATGAGGAACTCGCCGCCGGTCTCCATTGCCGCCCCACGGGCGTGGGCGAGGTCCGCGTGGCACCGGATCCGCACCAACCCCAGACTTTCGACGGCCGTTGCCACCGGGCTGGTGCTGCGCAGCGCGTTCGCGGTGGTGGCGACGCCGTCGGGTTACTACCCCGGGTCCGACCCCGACCAGTTCCTGTCGTATGCCTCGTCCATCTCCCAGCTGGCCGAGTACCAGATGCGGGGCCACGTCACGGCGTACTTCCCCGCGGGCTGGCCGCTGATGCTGAGCCCGGTCGCCTGGCTGTCGCGGCACACGGGCGGGTTCTCCCTGCCGCTCGGGGCCAACCTCCTCTGCGCGGCGCTCGGTGGGTACATCGTGTGGGCCACGGCGCGGCTGGCGGCGATCTGGTTCGGACGGCGCGTCGGGGTCGTCACCGCGTGGCTGGTGGCCGTCGCTCCAGCGCTGATCGTGGTGAGCGCGACGCCCCTCGTCGAGACCTGCTTCACCGCCGTCGTGATGACCTTGCTGATCCCCGTCTCGGAGCTCCTCCAGGCCGAGCGGTTCACGCCCCCCTCGCGCCGTCGGGTGTTCGCTTGGGGAGTGTTGGCCGGGTACCTCATCGTCGTGCGCAGCTCCGGGGTGGTCGTCCTACTGGTCGTCGCAGCGTGCGTGTGGCATGCCGCCGGGTCGTTCGCGGTGATCCGCCGCACCGTGGGCCTCGTCGCGCTCGGGATGATGGTGCTGGTCGTGCCGATGACGCTTCGCAACGGGTTGGCGTTGCACTTCTGGTCGCCGTTCTCCACCAACCAGGCGCAAGCCCTGTGCCAGGCCCACAACGACGCCGCCACGGGCGGGTACAGCAACGACCGCACCTTCCTCGAGACCTGCAGCTGGGCTCCTCGCCCGGATTCGAAGTGGGATTCGCGGACCGAAGGCGCGTGGGCCAACTCGGTGCCCCGGAAGGCGGCGACCTGGGCTCTTCACCACCCTCGCCGCGAGCTCCTGCTCGCCCGCCACAAGCTGTACATCGTGCTCCTCCAGGACCGCGAGGCCGGTGCGCTCTCCTACACCGAGGAGTCTCATGCGATCCCGGATCGGTACATCGATCCCCTGTGGACGGCGATCGAGACCTGGCGCACCATCGCCCTCACCCTCGCGGCGGTGGCGCTGGTCCGTTCCCGCCGCTGCCGGCGCGCCCACCTGCTGTGGATCATGCCGGTTGCCCTCGTCGCCGTCCTCATGATCGGACCAGTCGGGGCCCGGATGAACCTGCCGCTGCTGCCGTTCCTCGCGATCTTCTCGGCGACCGTCGTCCTCCCCGATCGACCCGACGAGGGCCGCAATCTGGATGGAGGCGACCCCGGCGGCCACCACGTGCCGCCACCGCATGACCCGGCTCAGGTCATCCTGGCCGACGCCGCGGTGCCGGGTTGACCGGTCTCGCGTTCCCCGCCGTCCTGTAGCGTGTGGACGATGGCTGACCGCACAGCGGGCCTGCTCCGCCGGATCAGCGGGAGCCGGCGAGCGCGAGTACCGAAGACGTCGGCTGCGCCGATCTTGAGCGATGCCTCAGCTGACGCCGAGCTGCGCGAGCGGGGGTACGCGCGGCTCCCGGACCCCCTGCTCGACGCCGAGACGGCGGCCGAGATCCGTGGATGGTTCGACCAGATCTACCCGGGTCGCCGGGGGGGATGGCACAACGCGTTCAACGAGCCCTACGTCGACTACCGGCGAAAGGCGCAGCACCTGCTGCACGCCGCGTTGGCCGACCAGCTCGCCGCAGCGTTGCCCGGCTACGAGCCGTTCCTCTTCACCTACCTCGTCAAGTGGCGGGGTGAGGATGCCGACGACAACTTCCTGTACTGCCACCGCGACTGGATGTACGTCGACGAGACGGCGGGCGACCGTTGCTACGTCGTATTCCTCGCCCTCGAGGACATCGACGAGCAGAACGGATGCGTCGAGGTCCTGCCCCATGGCAACGAAGTCGACCGGATGCTGCGTGGGTCCGATCTCGTGGCGCCGTGGATGCAACACGAGCACCTGATCCACCCGCACATGTCGCCGGTACCCCTCGCCACCGGCGACGCGGTCGTCTGGGACGGAGCGATCGTGCACGCCTCGTTGCCGAACCAGACGGCTGAGCCACGCGTTGCGGTCGGCATCTGGCTCCGACCGATCGGGGCCCAGCTCGTGCACTATCGCCGGGTCGGGCCGGACCTCGCCGAGTTGCATCACGTGGAGCCCGAGTTCTTCGCCGAGTACACCCCGGAAACCCTGCAAGGCTTCCTCGACGAGCTGGTGCCGATGGCCACGGTCCCGACCGGCCAGACCGACTACGACGCTGACGAATTCGAGGACCTGCTGGTGCGCACCGTCCGGGGCGACCTGTCCGCTCCCCTGAGCGGAGGGTGGCGTGCCGGTTCAGACCGCGGCTTCGCGCACCCCGTCGCCGACCCGGTGGGGCGCGGCCTCACCCGGTGGCGCTGACGTGCCCGATCCGAGGATGCTCCGCCGCTTGACCCGGAAGAGCATGTCGACCAGGTCGGACTCGCCTTCCTTGCCGCGCACCACCCGGAGGTGGTGCAGCAGGCGCGTCGGATGTCGCACGGTCGCCGTGCCGTAGAAGGTGAGCACGATCGCGAGATGCAGGAATCGGAGCAGCGGAGCCGGCATCCGGCGGTTGTAGCTGCGGTGCGACCCGGACCCGCGGGACAGGGCCACGTAGATGAACGCCTCGTCGACCACCAGGCGACCGTCATCCACGAGCTTCGCGAAGTCGGCACTGCCGGGATACGGGCAGAACATGATCGGCGACGCCGAATCGCACCCGGCCACCGCGGCCCGGAGCAGGAGCAGCCACGTCTTGGCGAGGTCGAGGTACCGCTCGTCGGGGTGGCCGATGATGGTGTTGACGTGGGTGACCATCCCGAGTCGCTTGGCCTCGGCGACCGAGCCCATGAGGTGTTCGATGTCGAGGCGCTTGTCCCACCGTTCGAGCATGCGCTGGGAACCGCTCTCCGGTGAGTAGGTGATGTTGCGGCAGCCTGTCCTCTTCAGCCTCAGGAGCACCTCAGGGTCGAGGGCCTCTGAGCGGGTGCCGATCGGCAGCTGCCAGGTGAGCGACAGGTTTCGGGCGTCGAGCTCGTCGCACAGGTCGAGCGTCCACGACCGCTGCGTGATCGCCGTGAGGTCGCAGAAGTCGAAGTTCTCTATGCCGTAGAGGCCGACGTAGCTGGCGATCTCGTCGACCAGGTCGGCGGGGTCGCGCGTCACGTAGCGCGTCGTCCACATCTGGGGCGAGGAACAGAACGAGCAGCGGTACGGGCATCCACGTGTGCCGAGCACCGGGATCGAGCGGCCCCGCTCGACCCCGAGGAAGCTCCCTGCCGTCCAGTAGTTCTCGAGCGGCACGAGGTCCCACGCCGGGCGGGGGAGCGCCTCGAGGTTGCGGATGCGGACGGGGAGCGTGGCGGCGGTGGCGCCGGCGGCCCGCTCGGGCCGCAGCGTCAGCCCGGCAATGCCATGGAGCGGTGTGCCCGCGGCCACCCGATCGGCAACCTCGATCAGCGTCATTTCGCCTTCCCCAGACGCAACCGCGTCCATCTCGGGCGACTGCTGGAACACCCAGGTGGCGAAGGCCGTGGCGTTCTCGCCCCCGGTGATGATCGTGGCGTCCGGCAGGCGGGCGCGGGCCAACCGGGCGATCTCGCGGGTATCGGGCCACTCGTGCAGGAACATCTGGCTCAACCCGAGGACCTGGGTGTCGGGGGGGATCCGGTCGACCACCTCTCGGGGTGAGAGGCCGATCCGGCGCAATACGCCGACCGGCGACTCGAAGTCGTACGCCTGGTCGATGCCTTCGCCGACCGCATCGATGAGGGAGACGTGGTGTCCGACCTGGCGCAACGCGGCAGCGAGGTAGGCCACACCGAGCGGTGGGATCGGCCCGCTGGTCGAGAGGCTCTTCACGAACACGAGGGCGGGTGGCCGCACGAGCGTGACCCGCGCGGCGTGCCTCGTCGGCACCAGCTCTACGTGTGCAGCCCCCACCGTATCCGCCCTCCCATCGTC
>Ga0209023_10007872_pt1 | contig 10806 bp, 9 predicted proteins | sample LakOneMetagenome_FD_187468 | JGI IMG/M metagenome (GOLD analysis project Ga0209023, IMG submission 187468) | Freshwater and sediment microbial communities from Lake Erie, Canada (SPAdes) (version 2) | ecosystem: Environmental > Aquatic > Freshwater > Lentic | place: Lake Erie, Canada | collected...
TCGCTTTAATTTTGGAGAGGTGGCTGAGTGGCTTAAGGCACCGCTGCCGCGGTACACGGGCAACCGTGTCGGAGGTTCGAATCCTTCCCCTCTCCGCCATCTTGCGCGGTCATCATGATCGATGCGACGACCGTATCGGTATCAAGCTTAGAAATTGCGATCCGCCCTTCGGCAAAGCTGTATCAGCGCCGAGTGCGCCTGCTTTTCGGGCTATCGATTATCCCAGCGTTATTGTTTCCGAATTGCAGTCGCCAGTTCGGCGCGCACGATCCGTTCAATCCGCCCGTGCTCGCCTGGCACTGCTGCATCGTTGAATATTCGCACCTCTCGACGGATCCAGCCCAGCCGTCTGCGAAGGTCATGCAATATGGATACTCGACAGCCTTCGCCGGTCCTTGACTGACGACCAAAAAAAGCCCGGCGAAGAAAAAAGCGATCCATCTTTCGCAGCGCATACCAACCTCGATTCGCCAATAGGAACAGCAATATAAGACAACAGCGAAGCTCTCGCCTCAAGCGATAGCCACTTTCTTACCCATCACACTTTGGGGAACAAGAAAGAGACGAGCAGATTTGTCCCGCAGCTCGACTAAAAGCGTTTGGGTTCTATGCGAAAGCCAGACGCTGCGGACGGCACGAATCCTGCTTTAATCAATACCGCTAGCCGGGCGCAAACCGAGGATGTTCTCATGGACCTGCCAATGAGCGCTGCGAATCTTTCGTTTGTCCTTTGCGGATTGATTATGGTGCTGGGTACACTGCTGGTGTGGGCGATCCGGTCGGCGGACCAATGGATTGTCGTACAGCGCCCGGTCCGGGCCAGGAGAAGCCGTGAGTGATCAGCAAGACAACCGCAAGCGCAACCTCGAAATAGCCGAGAACGAAGCGAGCCGCGAACGCGCGAGCGATACACGACTCAGCGTTTGGGCGATTGCGGTGGCTGTTGTCGTTGCGCTCGTGGTTGCGGCCTTCTTCCTCAAAAAATAGCCTGCTCGATCGCGGCTATTTGTTGAAGGACATATCCACGCACTTCAATACGTCGGGCCCTACGCCGACATTCAGCAGGATGCATCCCTTGGCATTCAGCTTGGTGCTATCGCTCACCCAGATCGCGGTCCCGCCCGCGCCGAAGAAGGAATTGGTGTTCGGCGGCTCTGTCTCGGTCGCATCGAAAGCATAGCTCGAATCGCTCGGGAAAATCCGCGCTTTGAGCGTGCATGCGCCGTCAGTATCGACTTTGAGGATTTCCTTATTATCGCGGGTCACGCCAACGCTGACCTGGCAGCGATAGAATTCAGATGTTTTTGAATTGAAGATATATGCGAAGGACTTGCAGTTGATGTTTTGCAGCTTGCCCGCATTGAGTCCGCGTCCACACGCAATGCGCTGGTTGTTGCTGAGCTTGATATCATCGGCAGCACTTGCACCGGTCAGTCCGGCGAAACTCGAAAACGCTACAACCGACAAAATTGCTAAAACTGACTTCATTGATCGTCCCCTCTTGTACGTGCGCGCCGCGGCGAACTTCGCCCGGACGCCCACGCATCTTTGGTAATTGCGGCACGCATTCGTACTTTAGTCGACTTCCTAACGCGAAGCCATCGGTCCGGAGAAACACTTTAACCTACGCCCGCGCGAGCGCCCGATGCCTCAACTGCTCAATCGCGGCCAGCAAGCCTGCCTGCCATTGCTCGCCCACGGCCGCTTGCCGGGCGTCCTGGATCGCACCGCCGAGGCTTTCAAGCGGCAAGGCTCCATCGCAAGTGGGCTTGACGAGACCGTCGATAATAAAGGTCCATTGCGACAGGCCGTTCTGATAGACGTCACCGTGCCCGTGAATGAGATTGGCCGTTCGGACGATCTCGGCAGCCCCTTCCGGATGTTTGGCAAGGCTCCGGTCGATCATGTGAAGCCATCGTTCGACCCAGATCCGTTCGAGCTTGAACCGCTCCGAGAACGGTCGTGTGAACCTTGCTGCGGCCAGCCATTTCAGCCGCTTCAGCTTGAAACCCGTCCGCGAGCTAAACCGCAACCTCACGCTCCTGCGCGCCAGACGCGCAAGCCGTAACCGTTGGAATGCATTCATCGCAGGTGCTGCAGCTGCCGGCGGAAGCATCGGGATGACCTCATCCCAACGGAATTTTTCGATACGATCGATGGATGTTGCACGAGGCTCGGCCGTCGCGCCGCCCGCTTCCATCAGTTTGGACTGCGCAATACTGATCGGATCTTCAAAATGCATGCGGTCAGAAAGCAGCGTCGCCAGTTCGGCGAAGTTCGGCAGCGGCGCGTTCAAGGACGGTCCGACGTAACGCTCGATCCGCTCAAGATATAGCAGCGCATAGTCCGGATCCTGATAGTCGATGAGCGAATGTACGGCTTCGCTTACAATGGGGGCGACATCCGCCGGCAATCGCGGCGACAACCGCGCCAGCGCTGCGCGCGCCACCCGCGGGTTTCTGGTCTCCTCGCCGAAATAGCGCTCTTTGAGCAGCCGAAACGGCGATGGCGGAACTCTGACTTTCATTTTCATGATGCTGCCGGCGCACTGCTTTCGGCAAGTTGCGCTTCCAACCGCCCGACATTCTGAAACAGGCGCGCACTCACAAGCCGAAGGAAATAGAATCCGAACTCGGGATTCTGGACATAAAGCTCCTGCACCTTCGCGTAAGTCACGCCGAGAACAAGTCCGCTTTCGAGGCACTCGAGGGTCTGCGTCCGCTTGTTGGACGGCGACAACATTCCGAGTTCGCCAACGATAGCGCCAATTGGCAGTTCGATTCCGGATTCGACAAGACGATATCGTCCGCTGACGATGTAGAACATCTCCTCGGCTTTCTCGTGCTTGTAGAACAGCGCTTCACCGGCATGGCATTTCCGCTCGGTCATGAACGGCTTCAGCCAGGCCATGGACAGGTCGCTATTGACCGAGCGTTTCACCTCCTGAACGAGCAGCAGCATTTCGCGCAAGCGGTACACGTTCAGCGGCAGCAGGATCATGTGTAGCACCATGACCGGATAGTGATGGTGCATGACCGAAAAGATAATCAGAACGACGTTGGTGAGAATTCCGAAGATACGGAGCGGGATCATCGTCCGCATGGTGTAGCCCGCGACCACGAAAGCGGACGCGATAAATCCGCCTGCTCCGGAAACGAGTCCTGACATATCCATGGGAATCAACCTGATGCTAAAGGGCCGGTTTTGCTCGGCACATTATGGCGGTCCGCGTCTTTTCGAACAACGATTTGGCAGCGCGGATGCCGAAAAATCGAGGCTTTTGACGTTTATCCTGTAACGAAACGGTGCTCAGAATTCGATAAACAGACCTTCTCTGGCTACGATCGTGCCCGGCAAAGCTTTAGCTGCGGCCTTGGCGATGCGGTCCATTTCGTCGTCGTCGTGCTCGGGGTCGTGGTGGAAAAGACAAAGCTTGCGGACATTCGCCTCTCTGGCGAGCCGGACGGCTTGTTGCCAACTCGAATGTCCCCAGCCGACGTGTTCGGGCAGTTCCTCGTCGGTGTAAGTCGTGTCGATGATGACCAGCGATGCATCCTTCGCGAGCGCCAGGAGTGCTGGATCGATGATGTCGCTGCTCAATTCGGTGTCGGTAATATACGCGACAGCGTGGCCGCCGAATTCAACCCGAAAGCCAGTCGCGCCGCCCGGATGATTCAACGGTGCTGTGCGAACGACAATTCCATCGCGCGGCTTCAAAACTTGACCCGCATCGAAGTCGGTGAACTCGACCTTTCCTCCGATCGCGCTGACTTCAATAGGAAACAACGGGAAGCTCATCAGCTTCCGCACAGCGTCCTTGATGCCGCCGGCAGATTTTACGTTGCTGGCCCAAATGTGGAGGTGACTGCCTTTCGCGAAAGCCGGTGTAAAAAACGGTAGACCGATCAGATGATCGATGTGGCAATGGCTGAGAAACAAATCGACGTCGGCGATACCCTCGTCTTCGGCGATGGCGTTGCCAAGCATCCGCAAACCCGAACCGGCATCGAAAACGAGGCGGCGGCTGCCACACTGCACTTCAACGCAAGACGTATTGCCGCCGTAGCGCACGGTGCCTGGACCCGGACAGGGAATGCTCCCGCGAACACCCCAGAACCGCACGGACATTGTTGCCGACATGAAAAAACTCAATGAACCCGCTGGCAGAATTGCATGCGTTCGTCGTAGCTACCAACACGATACCGCCCATCCGGCATCAAAAAAATGGCTTGCCATCTCGCTGGACCGGCGATAGCGGCGGCACTTGGTCTCACCTTATTTGGTGGTAAGCGCATAAACGCCGTTCCAATCGTCCGGCGGAGGCGTTTTGCGGAATACCTCTATTCGTTCCTCATACAGATCATAGAGCGCTTTCAGACTTTTTGACTCGTCAGAGACGCGGCCTTTTGCAATTGCGGCAAGCGCACCGTCCCAGTCCCTGCTACGATAGCAGGCCAGCATCTCGATGCTCAGGTTTCGCAACCGCTGGAATTTACCGGACTTGGCCATGTCTTCCCGGCCCGCAACGGCGTAGATCACTTCCGGCTCGGTCTTGCCTTTAACGGTAATGAAGTCGAGTTCAAGAATGGCGAACTTGTCTTTCGCTGCCAACGCCGTTGCCGATCCTGCAATAATGGGCACGCCATAAGACTTCGACTGGCTCTCCAGCCGCGATGCAAGATTTACGCTGTCGCCAAGCACGGAATAATCGAACCGCAGGTCCGATCCCATATTTCCAACGACGCAGGTACCGGTGTTGAGGCCGATACCGACATGCATCGGAAAGTAAGGCTTGCCGCTTTCCTTCGCTTCGCGCTCACGCTCGACGTTCAGCGCCTCGATGCGCTCGATCATATCGAGCGCCGCTTCGCAGGCGTTGATCTGATGCTGCACGTCGTCGATAGGTGCATTCCAGAACGCCATAATGGCGTCGCCCATATACTTGTCGATGGTGCCTTTGCGATTGAGAATGGCATTCGTCAGCGGCGTCAGGAAGCGGTTCATCAGCGACGTCAGCCCTTTCGGGTCGTGCTTGAACGATTCGGAAATGGTGGTGAAGCCGCGCACGTCGCTGAACATGATGGTCATGTTGCGCTCCTCACCGCCCAGAACGAGCTTCTCTGGCGACTGCGCCAGTTGTTCCACCAGTGCGGGCGACAAATACTGACCGAAGGCAGAGCGGATGCGCCGCCGCTGTGTCTGTTCGCGGAAATAACTATTGAACACCAGCACCAGATAGATCGCGGTGCTCGCAATCAGCGGGAAGGTAAAGTCGAGCAGCAGCCGGTGTTCGATATAAAAGAACCAGGATGTCGCAACCATGATGCTGACAATGACCGCGCCGAACAGCAGCAACATGATCGGGCTGAGAACAGGCGCGAGCCAGATAATCGCGAGCCCGAACAGGATGGCTGCAAGCAGTTCCGCGCCGATGGCATAATTTGGCTGCGACAACACTGCACGTGTCAATGCGCTCTCGAGCACTTGTGCATGAACCTCGACGCCCGGCATGACCGGATCGAGCGGCGTCGTTTTCACGTCTAACAACCCAACCGCTGATGTGCCGATCAGGATCAGCTTCTGCGCGATCTTGTCCGGCCCGACATTTCCATCCAGCACATCGGCAGCCGAAACATAACGCGCGGCATCATGCTTCGCGAAATGGACCCAAAGCTGACCATTGCGATCTGTCGGCAACTCAAATCCCGGCACCGCAACGCTTTTCACGCCGGCTTCGTCCGACTTCACCAGAATGGTGTTCGACTTGGTGACAATGCGCAGCATCTCGAATGTCAACGATGGCATCAGTTCATTCTGCGCTTCCATGATCATCGGCACGCGCCGCACGATGCCGTCGCGCTCGGTACGGATCGTGAATAGGCCGCGCCCCGGTGCGGCTTCCTCGAGTACTGGAATGTTTCTCAACAGCCCCGGGAATTTCAGCAGAAACGGCCGCGGATCGCCGCCAAGCGTCGCAAGACCCGTCAGCGGTAATTTCAAGTCGGGTTTAGGCACAAATCTCGGCAGGCCGGACTCGCCCAATACAACGGGCGATTGCCGCATCACGTCGGCCAGCACCTGGTCGTTGCTCGCGAGCGAGCGAAGCTTGGACCGGCTTTCTTCATCGAGGTCGCGGAACGAGTCCGCGACGACCGCGGGCGACATCCGATCCGGCTCTGCAAATACAATATCGAACGCGATGGCGGCTGCGCCAAGCTGCGTCAGCTTCTTGACCAGATCGGCGACACGCGTGCGCGGCCAAGGCCATTGCCCGAATTTGGCGAGGCTCTTTTCGTCAATGTCGATAATGACGACAGGACGCTGCGTGACTTTGCGCGGATGGAGGATTTGGTACCCGTCGAAGGTGCGGACCCGTAACTCTTCCAGCGGCAGCGGATCGGCGATCCGCACGCCGAGCATGGCCATCAGCAGCAGAATACAAAGCATTCTGGCATAGCCGAACCGGCGCGTGTAGAGCCGGAGCCGCGCCGCGCCGCGTACCGTCGATTTGAGAACGTGTCGCAGCATCCTGCTCGCCGATATCCCTTACTTCTCACGGAAAGCGCGCATGAGCTGGTCGCTCAGCGGCTTCGCAAGATAGGATATCATGGTGCGCTCGCCGGTCTGCACAAAAGCCTCGACCGGCATACCGGGGATCAGCTTCACGTCGCCGAGCCGGGACACCTCCTCCGGCGGCAGCGAAACGCGGATAGTGTAGTAGCTTTGGCCGGTCCGCTGATCGACCGTGGTATCCGGCGAAATGCGGCTAACGGCCCCGTTCAGTTCTGGCGTGGTGCGCTGGTTGAAAGCAGACAGCCGCAGCAGCGTCTTCTGGCCAATCCGAAGCTGATCAATGTCCTGCGGATTGACCTTTGCCTCCACCGACAAATTGTCGGAATCAGGCACGACAAGCATGATCGCATCGCCAGCGGTGATGACGCCGCCAACGGTATGCACCGTCGATTGAAGCACCATGCCGTCCTGCGGCGCGCGAATTTCGATCCGGCGCAATTGGTCTTCGGCGGTCACTTTGCGCTCGACGAATTCGCCGATCTTGTCGTTGATCTCGCGCATCTCCTTGGAGACTTCGCTGGAAAGATCCTTGTCGATCTGGATGATCTGCAGTTCGATTTCCGTGATCTTGCCCTTCGCCTGCGCCTTCTGGGCAATGAACTGCGCGCGGTCACCGTCGAGCCGCGCGGCGTCGCGCTCCAGCACGGTAAGGCGCGAAATCTGCACAAGGTTCTTGGCATATAGATCGCGAACGCCGACCAGTTCTTTCTGAATCAATTCAATCTCGCGCGACTTGGCGTTCTCCTGCGCCTCAAGTCCCCCGATCTCTTCCTTCAGCTGCGCGATACGTTCTTTAAGCTGCGCCTTCTGATTGATGCGGCCCGACGAACGAACCTGAAACAGCTTTACTTCGTTACCGATCAGCGACCGGACATCCGGATTGGAGAAGGAATCCATCAGTTCCGGCGGAAATGTAATGCGATCTGCGCCGTCCTGTTCGGCGAGCAACCGCGCGCGGCGCGCCCACAGCCCATCCAGACCTTTGGTCACAATGGCAAGGCTGGCCTTCGTAATGGTGTCATCGAGCCGAACGACGACATCGCCCGCCTTGACGCGATCTCCGTCCCGCGCCCTCACCTCGCCGACCACGCCGCCGGTTGGGTGCTGAACCTTCTTCACATTGGAGTCGACGACGATCGATCCCGGCGCGATGAGCGCTCCGGATATTTGCGCCGTAGATGCCCAGCCGCCAAGCCCGCAGGTGAGCAGTGTCACCACCACAAGGCCCACGATGAGATGAAGCCGGATCGACTTTCGCGAACCCGGCTTGTCGAGGCCATTGAAAATCGAAATCTTTTCGAGCGGAGAAAACACCGTGTTTAGAACACGGCGGATCATGCCTTCTGTTTTTTCCAGACTTGGTCCGCTCATGATTGTGCGCCTCCCTTATCGGAAACGATCTTGATCGCGGGCGTCGGCGCGCGCTGGAGAACCTGACCAAGCACTGCGTCCTTCGGCCCGAAAGCCTGAGCGCGGCTATCCTTGAGCACGAGAACCTGATCGACGCTCTCAATACCGATTGGCCGGTGGGCAATAACCACAACAATTCCCCCGCGCGCGCGAACAGCAAGAATGGCCTTGTTCAGCGCGGCATCGCCCTCGCTGTCGAGATTTGAATTCGGCTCGTCCAGCACGACGAGGAACGGATTACCGTAGAGCGCGCGGGCCAGCGCAATACGTTGCGCCTGCCCTGCCGACAGCACGCTGCCTTGATCGCCAATCTGGGTGTCGTAACCTTCGCGCATTCCGATGATGAGATCATGGACATGCGCCTCTCGTGCCGCCGCGATGATGTCGTCGGAATCGGCATCCTCAGCGAACCGGGAGATGTTCTGAGCAATCGTGCCGGCAAACAGTTCCACATCTTGCGGCAGATAGCCAAGATGGTCGCCAAGAACTTCCGGCGACCATTGATCGAGCGCTGCGCCGTCAAGCCGGACCTTACCGCGCATCGGCTGCCAGACACCTACCAAGGCGCGGGCCAGCGACGACTTGCCAGAACCGCTTGGACCGATCACGCCGACGCCCTGGCCTGCCTCAAGAGCAAATGTAAGGTCGGCGACCACAACTTTCTGCTCGCCCGGCGGGTTGACGGTGAGTGCTTCGACCGACAGCTTTTTGGACGGCGCTTCCAGCAATGTCGGCGCGGTTTGTTCGGGCAACATGCCAAGCAGCTTGTTCAACCGATGCCAGCTTTGCCGCGCGGCAACGAAACCCTTCCAGTGCGCAATGGCAAGGTCGACGGGTGCAAGTGCGCGCGCGCTGAGAATCGAGCCTGCGATAATGATACCTGCCGTGGCTTGCTGGTTGATGACGAGATACGCACCGACTGCCAGAACGGCCGACTGCAGCATCATCCGCATAACCTTGGCGATAGCGCCCAGCCCACCTGCGACATCGCTCGCGCGCTGCGTGCTCGACAGATAATCCCGGTTGGACTTGTCCCAGCGCTTGCCGACGCGGCCCGCCATTCCCATTGCGGCCAGAACTTCGGCGTTTCTACGGCTGGCCAAAGCCAGGTCCTGCCGCCGCATGGCAAGGTTCGTCGAGCGTTTCATCGGCTCGCCCGTCAGGTATTCGGTCATCACCGTGAGAGCGATCAGCAGAAGCGCGCCGATCAGCGCTGTCGCTCCAATCAGCGGATGGAATGCGAAACAGATCGCTAGATAGAGCGGCAGCCAAGGCAGATCGAACAGCGCGCCCGGACCCATGCCGGATAGAAACGAACGCACGTTGTCGAGGTCGCGCAACGGCTGCAGACCCTCTGCGCGATTGCCGATGCGCAACGGCAGGCGCACGACCGTTTCATAGACGCGGCGGCTGAGGAGTTCGTCCAGCGTCGATCCGATGCGGATCAGGATACGGCCGCGGATGAGATCGAGCACGCCCTGCACGACGTAAAGCCCGCCTGCCAGCACCACCAGTCCGACCAGCGTTGGAATGCTGCGGCTTGGCAGCACGCGGTCGTAAATTTCCAGCATGAAGAACGAGCCGGTCAGGTATAGGAAGTTGATGACCGCGCTCATCACGCCAACGCCGATGAAGGCGCTGCGGCAAGCATGAAGAGCCGCGCCAAGCTCGGAGCGTTGCGAGGGCGTGGCGGTGGACGGAGCGGCTTGCTGCATAAGGTTCAGGTTCCGAGGACTCCGGCAGCATGCGATTTCATGACATCACGGCTTCGCTCGCGGCCCCGGCGAATTTGCCACGATTCACGGGCAATTTCAGCCACTCCTTGGCCGAGCGGTTAACGCCATTAGACCGTAATGTGATCCTGTAACTGCTGAATCGTGATCCCCTTCAGCAGGATCGTGTCCGCTAAGTGCATCGAATCCGGCGTAATCAGAGTGTCCACGCCGCCATTCGTTGCCGTCGCATGCGTGAGCAAATCCGAGATGCTTTGATCAACATCGTTGATTTTGATCACATCCATATTGAGATCAAAATTCTTGATGATGTCGTTGTTGAAGCCGGTGCTGAAAACGAAAGTGTCCGCCCCCGGTCCACCGAGGAAGATGTCCTTGCCCGACGTTGACACCAGAGTGTGATGGGCTGGATCGGCTGCGTCGGGTCCAACGACAGTCAAGTTGACCATGCCAAAGCCCGACGATTCGTACGGGTCGGCCGACTTGTATTTGAACGAGTCCGAGAGTTGCAGATCGGGCCCGGGCAATGAGTCTCTGACATAGACGACATCCGTGCCCACATGCGTGACCGTGCCACTTCCGTAATCGGGATCCTCGACGGTCGATACCGTAAGCGCATTGCCTTCAGCATCCGTGTCGTTCAACAGCAAAAGCGCGTCTGCAATCGTAAGCGTCGGAGTTCCGCTCATATCAAACGCCTCCGACGAAACAATGAAATTATCTGCGTTAGCTGCAGGCGCGTCGTTGGTGCCGTTGATCGTGACGGTCACAAGCTGATGACCGGTGCCGTCCAGCGAGTCCACCATGAAGCTGTCGGTCAGCGTCTCGCCATCACCGAGCTGCTGGATCGCGGCCTGATTGTTGTCTGCTGTGTAGGTCCAGTGGCCGTTCGCCTCGAGCGTGAACGTGCCGTAGCCGTTCGAACCGGCTGTCGCGTTCTGAGCGACAAAGCTGGACTGATCGTGATCAACATCGGTAATGGTCAGCGTGCCGTCGGTGACGAGGTTCGTCCCGACAAGCGCATCATCTTCCGTCACGGTGCCCGTCGAAGCTCCCGCGATGACCGGAACATCGTTCGTGCCGTAGATCG
>Ga0209023_10007873_pt1 | contig 10806 bp, 13 predicted proteins | sample LakOneMetagenome_FD_187468 | JGI IMG/M metagenome (GOLD analysis project Ga0209023, IMG submission 187468) | Freshwater and sediment microbial communities from Lake Erie, Canada (SPAdes) (version 2) | ecosystem: Environmental > Aquatic > Freshwater > Lentic | place: Lake Erie, Canada...
GCCAAAACGCTCCGCACCGATCTTCGTCAGCGCCGCCGTCAGCGTCGTCTTGCCGTGGTCGACGTGGCCGATCGTGCCCACGTTCACGTGCGGCTTCTTGCGCTCGAATTTTTCCTTCGACATGGCTGCTCTCGCTGACTGTGTGGTTGGTGATGCTTTGGTTGAAGAGTGCGGCCATGGATGGCCGCTCTTGCTCGCGGTCATGGACGGCCGCGCTGGAAATGGTGCTCACGAATGGAATCGAACCATCGACCTCCTCCTTACCAAGGAGGTGCTCTACCGACTGAGCTACGTGAGCAGTTGCTTTTGCAGTCCTCCATGACTGCGAAGAACAAACTGGCATCCATGCCAGACTTTTCAACAGGAGCAATCTACCTTTCCGCGGTGACTCGTCTATCGGCAATAGCCACTCAATGGAGCGGGAGACGGGAATCGAACCCGCGCTAGTAGCTTGGAAGGCTACAGTTCTACCATTGAACTACTCCCGCGCCGGACGAACCTGCTTGGGTGTTGCGCCGTTGGCTGGTGAGGCCTTCGGGTCCTGCTTCGCGCCGGATGCCGTCTACCGTCGCGCTTCTTAGAACTGGTGGAGGGAGGTGGATTCGAACCACCGAAGGCGTAAGCCAGCAGATTTACAGTCTGCCCCCGTTGGCCGCTTGGGTATCCCTCCATCACGGAGCCGCGCATTGTCCGTGCATGGAGATGCCAGTGTCAAGGCTGGGTGACGGCCAAACTTGGCTCCGTTTCTGTCGATCACGCCTGCGACGGCAAGCGAAAGCGCGAGATCTCGGCTTCCATCGTCTTCGACAGCTCGATCAGGCGCTGGGCATAGTCGGCCAGGCGCCGATCCTCGTCGCTGGAGGGCTGCCAGGGAGGGACCGCCGTCGGCTTGCCATCGGGCGCATCCAGGGCGACGAAGATGATCACGCAGCTGGTTGCGGCCCGCTCGGCCGCCGTCTTGAGGTCACGCGCGATGACGTCGACCGCGAAATGCATGCTCGAAGTGCCGGTCCGGATCAGCTTGCACCGGACCGTGACGAGGTCACCGATCAGGATCGGCTGCACGAACTGGATACCGCCGACCGCAACGGTCACGCAGTACTGGCCGCTCCAGCCGACCGCGGCGGCGTAGCCAACCTGGTCGATCCACTTCATGACCATGCCACCATGCACCTTGCCGCCGAAATTCACGTCGCCGGGTTCAGTCAGGAAGCGGAATTCGACCTCGCGCTGCTGGCCTGGCATGGCATGGATCCTCGACCGAAGGGGCGCCTAGCCTAGCGCCGCGATCCGCACTTGTGTGAACCCGATCGCGCCTGCGGACCAATCGGCGGCCTAAGCTGGTGCCGCCATGCGGCAGGGGAACAGGGAGCAGACCATGCGGTACTTGACATTCTTGCTGGGCCTGGCCGTGGCCGGCAGCGCCAGCGCAAGCGAGGTAACGATCAAGAACGACTCCCTCACCGATTTCGGCAGCGCCGCGATCGTCTGGGGTTTCGTCAGCGGCGAGATGGCCGGCTCCTGGCTCACCAGTCCGTGCGACGGCAACCTCGTCGCCGTGCAGATCTTCTGGCGTTCGCCGAGCGGCACCAGCGCGGACGTGATCGGCAGCGCAATCCATGTCTATCGAAGCGGCACGTTCCCGAATCCAGGTATCGAGGCACAGACGATCGGCGGCCCGGTGCTGCAGGACAACGCCCTCAACGAATGGCGTTATCTCGACGAAAACAACACCTTGCCGCTGATCGTGCCGGTCAGCCTGAACGAGACGATGGTCATCGCCCTCGAATTTGCCGACGCGCCGCAAGCCGGCTCCGATCCAAGTGTGGTGCGGGACAACGACGGCAACACGCCGGGACGGAACACGATCTACGCGAACCTCGGCAGCTCGTTCGCATGGTTCAACAGCGCCGACCTCGGCGTGACCGGCGACTGGGTCATCCGCGCCGTCGTCAATTGCACGAGCGTCTCCACGGATGCCGACGTTTCCGTGTCGATGAGCGCCACCCCGACCGCCTACACGGCAGGTAGCGCAATGCAATACACGATCGTCGTCGCCAATGCCGGCCCCGCGTCATCGCCAAGCACAACGCTCGTCGACACTTTCCCTTCTGCCCTGCAAAGCCCGACCTGGACCTGCGCCCCGAGCGGTGGCGCGACCTGTCCCGCCGGCAGCGGTGGCAATATCGTCGGCTCCGCCAGTCTACCGTCGGGCAGCCACATCACGTTCACCGTGAACGGTACCGTCGCCGCGGGGACGACCGGCACGCTGAGCAATTCGATGACCGCGGTCGTCGGTGCGCCCGCGACCGATCCGAACGGCACGAACAACACGGCCAGCCTTGATCTGTCTCCCGCCGTCGACGACCTCATCTTCGCGAACGGCTTCGATCCATCCGCAGGGATGCTGCCGGTCGTGCCGTCGCGCGCGATGGGCTTGGCGAGGTCGCGTCGGTAGCGCAGCAGGGACTGCTAGCGCCGAGCTTGAGTACGTCGCGTGAACGTGATCGTGCCGAGCGGCACTTCCTTGCCGCTCTTCGGCCCGATCGCGGTCATCGTCAGTACGCGCGTGTCGCCGCGGAACGTCTCGGTCATGCGGTATTTCGCCGGCGGATATGGATCGGGCTGGCGCAGCTCCGAGGTCCACGTCATCGTCTTCGACGCGGAGTCGTACGTCCCTTCATCGAGGCGGATGTAGTCCTGGTTGCTGTCGACCCAGATGCCGACATAGCGCTGCTTCTTCGCATCGTAGCCCCAGGTGCCGTGCCCGCCGTACTTCGCATCGACCTCGAAGTCGTTGCGGATCCAGCGCTTGCCGGTCACGAACGTATTCGTCTGCACGCCGGTCGCATGCGTCGGCGCTTGATCCGGCGTCGCAGGCGGGAATTCGATCGCCGCGTCCCAGACGCCCTCTTCCATCTTCAGGACATCCAGCTCGGGGGCGATCGCGGGCGCGGTTTCGGCCGCATTCGCGGCGTTGGCCGCAAGCAGCAAGGTGGCGAGAACAATGCGCATGTTTCTTCTCCTGCAAGCGCCACATAGGCGCTGGTCATTGCAGGAAAACGCGGCAGCGCGCGAAAACCTATCAGCGCGCTGTTCGGCCCGGCGCGCTATCCGCTCGCGCAGTCGATGCGTCAGACGTTAAAGCGGAAGATGGCCTCGGAAGTGCCGTTTTTACTGGGTCTCAGTGCGGTTTGACTCATTCCGTAGTCATCTCCGTATACATTTTTTGCGAGCATACCCGCGTGGAAGGCCTCACCCATGCTCACTTGGCCTGCTTAGCCAAGAGGTCGAGTACGTCGGTCTCTAGGATCGCGCCCAACTTGCACAAGACCAGCAGGGAAGGGTTGCCCACGGCGCGCTCAATCTGGCTCACGTAGGTGCGATCCACATCCGCGCTGAGGGCGAGCGCCTCCTGCGACAAGCCACGCTTGCCCCGGAAGTCTTTCATGTTGCGCGCCAAGTCCTGACGCACTTGCTCGTAGTCTCGTCCCATCAACGCCGAGCATGGGCGTAACGAGACCTTTAATCCACGGACTATATTCGACAATGTCGAATATAGTCTTCATAATTAGCTCAACTTGAGATCAAAGGGAGCTGATGGATGAGTAGAGTCTGCTTTCGAATGCTGGCCGGGCTGGCCGTTGTGATGACCGTGACCGGCTGTGTCACGACACAGCCGCAGGCTGACGGCTCGACCAAGGTTCACCTCTCCTTGGGTGGCGTGTCGAAGGCGAGCCAAGGTAACGTGGCACCGCCTCCTACCACCGAGACTCGCCCAGCAGTTGTTGCCAATCAAGCAAAGCCAGACCAAAGCGCGCCGCCCGGCGCTCCTGACATCCGTGCAACAGCGCTGGCAGGCGTCTTCAGCAAGCACCCCTACGACGGAACGCCCAAGACCTACTTCCCCCGAGTGGCTGTTACGGTAACGGATTGGTCTCGCAACGACTGCTGGATTGGCACGGCCACGATTTGGTGGAGCAAGAGCAAGTCCGAAGCTGTACCCGCCTTCTCGGTGTGCTGGGGACAGTCGGTGGGGTACGCGGTCAACAATGCCGCCAACTTGCACCTATTCATGCAGCAGACGGCGGTCGAGCACAACGGCAATGTCCGCACCGTTGGCCCCAAGCCGCCCATGCTGGCCATCCCCGACCGGCAGCCGATCAGCGAGCGGCAGCAGCTCGCCTTCCAGGGGTTTGTCCAGCAACTGGTGCTCGATACCGGCTGGCAGCCGGGCGCACCGACCAATCTCTGGTTGGTGGGGTACGACGCCAATGCGGACATCAAGCCAACCATGCCCCCTGCCTCCAGCAACAGAGCGTCGCAGCCCGTAGACGCCAAGACCAAGGCGCAGCTCGAACAGGCGCTGGGCTGCGCGGCCATCGGTCCACGATTTGAATTGGCTAAGTCCCTGCTCAAGCAGTCGGGATGGAATCCAGATCAAGGTGTCACGCCGGTCACGCTCGCCGTGCCCGTCAAGGTCTATGGGTTCAGCGTCCGCAAGGTGGCGGTGTCACGTGACGGGGGTGAGCAGACCTACCGCAGCTACTTGGGTGGACTCACGGTCCAGCAGCTTGCGAAATCAGCTTCGCTAAAGCTGGGCAAAGACGGCAAGACCTATGGCCGTTTGACCAAGGTCGGCGTGTTGTCGGCGGGCATGGAGGGCGGCGAAGCCACGCTGACCTGCACAGTCAACACCGAAGGTTCGGAGGGCTGAGCATGTCGATGCAATGCCCGAGTTGCGGCAGCACGCACATCCAGCCGATGGCCGTTGTGCATGCAGGCGGCACGCAGCATTTCCACGCAACGCACACGGCGGTCACTTCAGATGGGCAGTTCGTTCAAGGCAGCAGCCAGGGCTCGCAGTCCACGGCGTTGGCCCAGCACTGCGCCCCACCTGCGCCGCCATCACCGCTGCCGTTCATTGGAGCCTATGGGATTGGCGGCATCATCATCTACATGTCGATGACGGTGTGCCCGTTGTTGGCGCGTGAGTGCGTATACGTCGGCATGGCAGGCCTGCGCTACAACTGGAAGCAAGCGGCTGTCGGCTTGGGACTCATCGCGCTGGGCTGGCTGTTGATGAAGGGCTGGCGTACCCAGGCGAAGGTCTACAGTGCCGCGAAACGCCAGTGGCAGAGCACGTGGTTTTGCCATACGTGCGGGCAGGCACATCTCAGAAACTGATCGGCACCCGCCCGTTATCGTAGTTATCGTAATTACGATAATGGGTGCATGGACTACCGCTGGACAGTCAAGCCAACGGTGAAACCGATACTGCGTTTACCACCGTCCGAAACCAGCTGTAGGTCCTTGGGTTGGATGTGATCGCGCAGATCCCGTGCGGCATGCCCAAGCGCCCGTCGCAATGCCAGGCCCAGACTTCGCGGCGGCAAGTGCTTCAACTTCGCCAGAACGGCTCCGTCGAGAGAGGGTACGAAGGCAGAACCCCAGCTGGCTTCGGCACGCATTCGTCCATAGATGTTCTGCGCGATTCGTGCGATCTGATCTGGCGTGGGTGATTGGACATGCAGCACCGTGAGCCGTGACAGCAATGGGCTCGGGATGCCATCCACACTGTTTGCCGTCGCGATCCAGTTCACGTGGCTGGCATCGATGGTGAAATCACGAATAGAGAGGTCCGTGAAGGACCTTGCGCTGCGGGGCTCAAGAAGGGTGTACAGCGCCGCCAATGGGTCGTACTGGCGAACCTGCTCGGTCTTGTCCAGCTCATCCAAGACCACGACGGGGTTGGCCTTTGGCTGGTAGGCAAGCAGTTCGAACAGGAGGCCCGGCTCGGAATTGCTCCAGAAGGCTTCTGACCCAGCCAGTGGCGAACCTGATTGGGCGCTCGCCATGTCGAACACACGGAAGGGCAAGGCCAGCCTTTCCGCCAGCCAGCGAGTCGCTTCTGTTTTGCCGATGCCCGCAGGCCCGACCAGCAGTAGCGGCGACCAGGCAACACGGCCATCGCCCATCGCATTGAGGGCAAAGTGATCGTGCAGCACCTCAGCCAGCTCGCTGAAGTTCGGGAAGGCTTGGGTGAACTCTTCGATCAGAACGTCCCACTCGTCGGGCAGCATGCCGAGCGTGCGCCGCTCATGGCCAGCCGACCGGATGCGCTCCGCGATCTGCTGGGCACGCTTGAACTTTTCGTCTGCCTTTGCGCGATGGCGGTCAACAAATTGCTTGAGGCCGGAAGCGTCCAGAAAGGTGATCAACGGCGCGTGCTTGTCGTCAGTCGTAGTGCCGCTGCTATCGCGTGCGGGGACAGGGCTGTCAGGCAGTTCTCTCTTGGCGGCTTCGGTGCGAGTGGGGGCATCGCTATCAGTAGTGCTGCTCGCACGCTCAGCATCCGCCAACTCCAAGGCCTTCGCAGCCCTCTTGAAACGCTGGATGTCCTCTGCGAACAGTCCAACCACTTGCTCGTGTGCGGCGCACCTAGCGCCTTGCGGAGCATTGGCATCGCCACCGAAAACCGAAGCACCGCACACAGGGCAGCGCTGCTGGGCGGCGTGCCGAGCCTGTTCCACCACGTCGAGCAAGGCGCGCTCGCGCTGGATGCTGGCATCGGAGACCTCGACTCGAACAGCCAGCTTCTCCCTGGTGGCCGTGACACAGAACAGCGGACGACGCTGGTAGTCACTGCGATGCATCAACCGCTCGCATTGATCGATCAACTCGGCAACCACGGCGAGATGGCCTGGGGCGGGCTGAAACACCTGCTTCTCTAGCCAAGGGTGAAGTCGCTTCAGCTCGTCGACGGCCTCTTGGTACTCTCGGCGTCGCATTGGGCGGTACTTTCGTTGCAGGTCGGCCATGGCACTCTCCATCTAACTATAACTTACTATAACAACGTAAACACAGTATGCCAAGCCTTGGCTGGGTGATGGCGCCTTGTTATAGTGATTTACTGTTAGAACAATGTAGGTGCCGTATGCCGACACTTCAGGCCGAACAACTGCGTGCTATAGCAGCCGCACTCATGCACCTGCGCGGCGAGACGCTGAACTCGGTAGGTGCGGCCACTGGTATTCGTTCAGCGAATCTTTCCGTCTGGCTACGGGGTAAGGAGCAAGTCATCTCGGCTCCGAGAGTGGCTGCGTTGCTCTACCACCTGGGCATCGAAGGGCAACAGCTACGTGCAGACATGCTTCACAGGTGGCGTGACTTTGGCGCTTTGGATGATCTAAAGCAGGTGCTGAAGGCTCTCGTCAGAGCCGAAGCAGCCGTCCTGTACCAGGATTGCCAGCCGGGCCTCACCAAGACGCGGTTTTTGCAGATCGGCGAAACGCTCGTTCGTGTCGAGTTGACACCAGGCATTGCTGAAGCAAGTGACTTGGTCGATCTAATCCAACCGCGTCGGGTGATCACGCTGCCAGAACCGCTTTCCTCTCTTCCCATAGATCAACTGCCAGCAACGCGTGAGGCCTTGTTGACCTTGGCGGAGCAAGCAGCATGTGAAATTGGGGATGACGAGTTACTGGATGGCTTGCTGTTTCGACTGAGCAATACCGATGCAATGACGGTTGCAATAAACAGCAGCGGAAGAGGTGGATGGCAAAAATTGGAACAGGCACTTCGCTCTGCAATTCGTCTTGGAGTTGATCCGACAACCATTGCGGCATGGATTGAAAACGGGAAAGTCGCAGCACGGCGAGACTAAATGTAGCGCATTTGCAACACGCGAATAATTTTTTCCATCAGATCCGACTTTGCGCCCCGCCATTCGCGCGGGTGGCGCAACCCATTGTCAAATAAAGAACTTTTACAGCTCTAAAAATGACGATGCATTTTTCTAATGTTTGAGTCAGTTTCGCGGGTTTGGCATCTCATTCCCGATGGGGTTGATGGGCAATCCGAGCTTCGCTCTTTTCTTCTATCGCCCAGCCACTTCGGTTCGTTGCTCAGAAGAAGTGCAGTCATTCGTTGGGTCTGCTGAACTCCATCATTCAAGGCTGCGTCGCTGTTAGAAATATCGCATCTCGATTTTCTGACAAGGCATGCAAATTCTTGTTATTGGTATCCATTTGCTGCCAATTGCCGGCAAATTGCCCCTGTCGACATTCCCGCCTGCATGGATCAAGAATTCGCTCATTGCATGTAACAACGAGAGCGAACCCATGACTGCACGCATCCTTCGATACTCCGATCTCGAAACCCAACTGGGCATGAACCGCGTCACCATCTGGCGCAGGACGAGAACAGACCCAACTTTTCCACGCCCGATTCGATTGGGTAACTCTGGCTCCCGCAACGCGGCCATTGGTTTTTTGGCCGAGGAGGTCGAGGCTTGGATCGCCCTGCAAGCTGCTACCGCACGGGTGGAGCGCTGATCATGAAGATCAGTGGAGACGCCCATGAACGCCTCTCAGTTGCTGATCGTTCGGCGTCGCCATGCGGGGAATTTCACCCAGATTCCGAACTCGCTGATCCGCAACGAACACCTCAGTCTGAAAGCACTGGGGGTGATCGTGCACTTGTTGTCCCTGCCGCCGGGGTATCGCATCAGCCTCGAAGGCCTGTGCGCTGCACGCAAGGAGGGAGAGACGGCCATGCGAACAGCCATCCAGCAGCTTGAGAGCCTGAACTACATGCGAATCGTCCGCGACCGTTCGGCATCGGGGCGGTTCATTCAATCCAGATGGATTGTCAGTGATGAGCCGATTGTGGACTGGGCTCCACACCTTGAAAACCCTCGTGTGGAAGAGCCAGTTCTGGATCAGCCAGTTCAGGGCGATCAAGGGGCTACAAACACTGGGTTTAAAGAAACATTGGATTCATCAAAAACAACCACTACCGGGCCAGAGGGCACGCCACCTGACCCGGACGAGTCGCCGGCCTTGATCGTTGACGAGGGGGACGAAGAGTGCTGGTTGTGGTTGTGCCAAAAGCTATCACTCGAACCCCAAAGAACGAGGGATCAATGCACGGGTCTCTCCACCTCCGTAGCACTGGATGTCTTGGCAGAAGTCCTTGAATGCAAGCGCCAAAACAGCATCCGAAAGACTGTCCCCCAATTCCTTGCATCCTTGCTGCGCCGGGCGCGCGAGGGCAATTTCAGCTTGTCGGCTGGGTCAGAGCTGCGACGGGACCTTCACCAAATCATTAGGCGGCAACGCGCCGTGGAAGCCGCAGCTGAGCCCGCTCAAACAATCGAGACGGAACGGCCATCGGTCGACAGGACTCAAGTCAGAGAAAGGCTCCAGCAGATGCGCGATGAACTCGCAAAGAAGGCGCGGACACCGGTAATGCCACGAGGCACAGCATGAACAACAAAAACTTGGAAAGCCGATTCGCTTGGCGAGATGTCGTGGCGGATGACAAATGGGCTGGCTGGGGATGGATGCAAACCTGCACCGTGGCGACGGGCAGGGTCAATATTGAATGTGTACAGCAACCTGTGCTCGGCAACGACCGATGCATGCGGCTTTGTCTCATTGCGCTCGATCAGACCACGTTGATCGAATATACGGACACCGGCTTCGTGCTCCGCGAGTATGTGGCCCGACTTTCATTCGATGCTGTCATCGACAGGCTGCGGCAAGTCCCATCAACCCCAGTCCATTTGGCCGCGCCGGAATTGCTGAATGCCCTGGCGGATGAAGGTCTGCTCGTACAAATTTTTGGTAATCAGCGGAGGCGTCGTGGGCAGCTCACACATTGATTACACAATATGCGCCACAGTCCCCCCACATTGTTGCCACACTGTTAACACAAGGGTGGGCATCAAGTCGGCCAGTTGTTCACACAGTTTCGCCCATTGGTTCGCACAGTTTCAACACACTGTTCGCACATTGGGCGGCGGGGTCCAGGGGATTTTCCCCTGGCCGACATTTATTGCTGCGACAGCGGCGATAAATATAGTCGGTCACTATGTTTTCAGCGACGGTGCCCCATGATCACAGGCGGCATTCAGTTTGTTCACATATCGGTCTATTCGCTGCACCCACCGAAGAAAACCTCGCGGGGAGCAGATCGAAAATGGGCTGTGCGCGACGTGCTTGCTGAAGCCAGCCGCGAGCCGCAAGCCTGCTTGCATGTGCCGAGACCGAGGCCACCCATCCTGTTGCATGGCCCCAGCTTGGCCGAGCTGGAAGCCGAGATTGGCACCATTCATGCGCGCAGCACTGACGCGGCTGGTCGCCGTTTGCGAAAAGACGCGTCCGTCTTGCTGGCTGGCGTGGCGTCCTACCCGCGCGGTGGCATTGAGTACGGCTACTGGAAGCAATGCACGCTGGAATGGCTGCAGATCGAATTCGGTGAGCACTTGCGTACTGTGGTCGAGCACACCGATGAGACGCACCCGCACGTGCATTTTTATGTTGTCAACCCTGACGGGGGCAACGTCAAGGACTTGCACCCCGGCTTCCGCGCGGCAAAGGGCGCTCAAACACCCAAGGAGCAACGCCTTGCCTACAACACTGCGATGCGCGCATTTCAGGACCGCTTCTGGGAGCACGTTGCCGGGCCGTCTGGACTCGCTCGTTTGGGGCCGGGCCGGCAGCGCATGAGTCGTGCTCAGTGGACGCGAGTGAAGTTTGGGTTGCCTGCGCAGGCCGCGTTGCTTCAGCGGGCGCGTGAGATCACACGTGGGACAGGCGAACGTGATCGCCAGCTTCGCGCCTTTGCACAGAAGACGATGCTCGAAGCGAAGGCATTGATGGATGAACTGGAGGCAAGGGAAGCACGGGTCCTGGCGTTGGAGGCCAAGTACGGGTCGAGTGAGCCACCCACCACCTAAATGGGGTGCTCCCACGCCAGCTTCGCTGCCGCGTGACTCAACGGCGAAAGGTTGCTTCACGA
>Ga0209023_10007874_pt1 | contig 10806 bp, 9 predicted proteins | sample LakOneMetagenome_FD_187468 | JGI IMG/M metagenome (GOLD analysis project Ga0209023, IMG submission 187468) | Freshwater and sediment microbial communities from Lake Erie, Canada (SPAdes) (version 2) | ecosystem: Environmental > Aquatic > Freshwater > Lentic | place: Lake Erie, Canada | collected...
TATTTCGTGGCGGTGATCAGGCTCATCGAAAGTCCCCAGTGATGCTCATTGAAATTCCTCACCTGGGTGCGGTCGGATTATAGCGGTCGGCGGCTGGGTGCGATTGCTGTGCGGTGGGTTTCGTTGCGGGCGTGGTGGTCTCGTAGTCGGTAGCTGTCGCCGTCGAGTTTGAGGACGACGGAGCGGTGTAGGAGCCTGTCGAGCATGGCCGCGGCGACGGTGGTGTCGCCGAGGACTTCGCCCCATTCGGAGACCGATCGGTTGGTGGTGATGACGATCGATGTTTTCAGATACCGTTGCGCGACAACCTGAAACAACGCTGATGCGGCTTCGGCGGGCAAGGGGAGGTAGCCGAGTTCGTCGATGACGAGCAGCGTCGGGCCAGCGAAGAACCGCATGGTCGTCGACCAGCGGCCTTCGATCGCCGCTTTGTGGCAGCGGGCGGCCAGGTCGGCGGCGGTGGTGACGTAGGTGCGGTATCCGGCGTGCACTGCGGCATGCGCGAGCCCGACCGCGAGGTGGGTTTTCCCGGTGCCGGGTGGTCCGACGAGCATCACGTTCGTCGCGGATTCGAGGTAGGCACAGGTCCCGAGCTCGCGGATCAGGGCTTGGTCGAGGCCGGGGGCGGCATCGAAGTCGAAATCAGCGAGGGTCGCACCGGTCGGCAGGCACGCGAATCGCATCCGGCCGGCCAGTCGGCGGGCTTCGGTGGCGTCGACTTCGACTTTGAGTAGATGTTCCAATGTTGCTGTCATGGTCCACTTCTCGGCGGTCGCGGTCTCCAACACGCTGGGGAGTGCCGCGGCGGCGGCGTCGAGCTTGAGGACCGCGAGGTGCCCTCGTAGCTGCTGATACAACGACGCCGCAGAGCCCCTGCTGCCGGCGCTGCTGGTGCGGTTGCTGGTGGTGGTCATCCGAGGGTGTTCCTGTTCTGTGCGGCCGCCTCATAGGCGGCGAGATCGATCACGACGGCATCATCGGATGCGGCTATCGGTTGAGCGGTTGGTCGACTGGGGGTGTGGGAGTTGTTCTCGCGCAGGCATTGCGCCGCTGCCCGGGAGCGTTCACCGGGTGGGATCCGCTCCTTGTTGCGGTGCGGCCGCCCATCGCCGGAATTGGCTGCTGCTGCCATCGCCGCTGCGTTGAGCGCGGTCACATGCACCGTGTCACGGACCTGCGCCCCGGTGCCCGGGGCGGCGAGGCGGTGCCGGGCGATGACGATCCCCGAAACGGTGGCGATGTCGATATGACTGTCGCCGAGCCGTTCGGTGACGGTGACCTCTCCCATCGCGAGCTCCGGCGGCACCGAGTACTGGTTGCCCCGCCACGCCACCAGGGCCTGCCGTGAGACCTTCCTCGGCTCCGACAGGACCGCGGGATACGGCGCCGCAGGAGGCCGGCGTAGGGGTTCGCTGGCGGCGACGGTCAGCACCGAGCTGCGGCCGTCTTTGGTGGCGCGCATCCGGGTATCGACGCGGACTCGGCAGTGCTCATCCAGGGACGCTTGGGCCTGCTCCACGGTCAGCTCGTCGGGCAGGGTCCGCCACCAGCGTTGCGCGATGCTCCGGTTCTCGCCCTCCACAACGCCTTTGCGGTGCCCCGAACGTGGTGGACAGATCTTGACCGAGACACCGTAATACTTGGCGACCGCAGCGAATTCGGCCTTCAGCTCCCCGCTGGAGGGGTGGCAGACCGTGGCCATCCGGTCGAACCGCCAGTTGCGGGTCACCCCACCGAGCCGGCGGGTGATCCGGTCCAGGCCGGCGATCACCTGCGGGCGTGTCGTATTCGGGGCGAGGTAACCTCGCCACCGCCCTGAACACGACAACGTTCCAACCAACAGGTGCGCGGTCTTGCCCCACCCCCACGCCGCTGGCGGATCGGGTAGATCCAACCAATCCCATTGCGTCTCTTCGCCTGGCGGGTGCTCGATCACCGCGTTCGGACGGTTCACCGCGGTCGTGCACTGCGGGCACACCGGGCGCAGGCCACGGTCCCGGATCTGCCGGGTCAGCGACGAATACGACTGCTTGAACCGCATCTCGACGAGTTCGTCGAACAGGGTCTGCGCCCACAGATGCGGGTCCTCGAGCAAGCGGCTGGTGACGTACTCGGCGAACGGCTCGAACGGGTCCTCGTCCCGGTGGCGGACACCCGGCTCGGTGACCCCGTTGAGATAGTTGCGGACGGTCTTACGGTCCCGTCCCAGATGACGGGCGATCGCTGAGATCGTCCACCCCTGCTTGCGCAGAGCATGTGCTTCCACGGTCTCTCCTTGTGTGAGCATGAACGAGCGGGGCCTCCCTCGAAGGGCTGGTGCGTGGTCAGAGACCACCAGCATCACGGGGAGGCCCCGCCCATTACTTGGCGGGTGCACACAAGTGGGGAGATTCAGTTAGCAGAACTGGGGAGAATCAACGAGCGCAGTCAGCGGCGGCTGGTCCGCCGACGGTGTTGCGGATGGACAACGGTCCGGAGTTCATTTCTCAAGCGTTGCAATCGTTTTGCGCCGGTCGGGTTGGGTTGTCGTACATCCCTCCGCGGACGCCGTGGAACGGCGGCTACATCGAGTCGATCAACAACCGCCCGCGGCGAGGGTGCCTGAACCGCAACCACTGGACGAACCTGCTCGCGGCCCGCGTCGTCATCGGCGACTTCAAGCACGACACAACACGCGGCATCGCGATTCGGGTCTGGGTTACCCTGAACCCGGTCGAGTGCGCTGCCCGATGCAGCCATCAGCATCATCCGTTGGCCTGCGAGATCAACTGAGATCGGTATCAATCACAACCTGGCTCTAAATCCGGGTGGACCGACTATCGGGGACCTGCCAGTATCGGGCTCGATGAGTAGGCGCCGGTGCCGTAAGTCTCGCGTTCGCTGATCTGACGCACCCGTAGCGCGGCGAGATCCTGCTCGTTGCTCCAACCCAACGGTCGGCGCACGGCCGATCACCCAGCTCGGCCCAGCAGCGGCCGATCGTAGGTATCGTCAGCATCCAGGTCAGATTCCGATGGTGTCCGCAAGATCTTTGCGCTGGTCGGATGTTAGTCATGAGATGGGTTCTAACTCGGTGAAGTCGCCGCAGCAGAGGCGGTCGTGCCCACTCGGCGGGGTTGGGGTGCCCACTCGGCGGGGTTGGGGTGCCCACTCGGCGGGGTTGGGGTGCCCACTCGGCGGGGTTGAGAAGGCAGAAGCCGCCACATCCGATTCGGAAGTGGCGGCTTCTGCGGTGGGCAGAGGTAGCGCTAGTGCTTCTCGGGGCCCCAGTGATACTCGAAGACCAATCCGGCAGCGGTGATAACGATGACTACCGCGGCGAAGATGGCGAACCAAAAGTTTCGCGTTGCGAAGCCGACGGCGAAGAGCGCCGCGCCGCTGGCGATCAGAATGGGCCACCAACTGTGCGGGCTGAAGAAGCCGAGCTCGCCAGCGCCGTCCTCAATCTCAGCCTCGTCATAGTCCTCGGGACGAATCTCGACGCGGCGGGCGACGAAGCGAAAGTAGGTCCCGGTAATGAGGGTCAAGCCGCCAGAGAAGAAGAACGCCGTAGCACCCGCCCACTCGATGCCCTTCGACGACATGGCGGTGAGAACCGTGTAGGCCACCGCACCGATCAAGAAGAACGCGGTCAGGAGCTCGAAAATTCGGGCTTCGACTTTCATTTAGGACGCTCCCGTCACTCGCGGCGTGCAGTTGGGCAGTTGGGTCTGCCAGGTGTCACCGAGGTGCTTGGGGGTCTTGCCCCCGGTCCTGCGGCGCGTCTCAAATGGAACCGTGGTGACTGATTTTGGCTGCTGGCAGATCGCTTCAAGTGCGGCCGCGTTGCTGAGCTTCTCGTTCGCGCGCAGGGCGATGTACCGCTGGAAGTCTTCCTTGCTGATCGCGCGAATCTCGAAGTTCATCATCGCGTGGTACGTGCCACACATCTCTGCGCAGCGCCCGACGAACGCACCCTTGCGGTCGATCTTCTCAATCTGGAAGCGCGGGTCGCTGTGGTTCTGCTTCGGGAATGGCATCACGTCGCGCTTGTACAGGAATTCTGGCACCCAGAACGAGTGCACGACGTCGGCGGCGGCGAGGTTGAACTCGATGCGCGTATCCACCGGCAGGACCATGATGGGGATCTCCGTCGACGTTCCCAGCGTCTCGATGCTGGAGAAGCGCAGGTAGTCGCGGATGTTGTCGCTGCGGCCACCGGCCGGCAGCGGCAGCGGATGACCGTGATCGGCGTTGCGCTGAGCCTGCAACTCAAACGGGTTGCCGTTCTCGACGGCGTAACTCTTATAGGTTCCGTCAGCTTGGCGGACCTTGTCGTAGCCAAACTTCCAGTTCCACTGGAAGGCGGTGACGTCGACGACGACTCCGGGGTCGTCGGTCTTCGCCTCTACCTTGTTCTCAACGACGACGGTGAAGTAGAACAGCACCGCGATCGCGAGGAATGGCAGCGTGATGAGCACCAGCTCGACAGGCATGTTGTATGCCGTCTGGCGGGGGAAGGGATCTTCGCCGGCACGGTAGCGGTGGAATGTGATGGCGATAAAGATCGCCATCCAGACTAGGAAGCCGACGATCAGCGACGCAATAACGGCCCAAGTCCATAGGTGGCCCATGGCCTTTGCCTCTGGCGTCACGCCGGTCGGCCAACCAAAACGCAACGCTTCGCGCGGCCCACAACCGGTCATGAGCAGGGTCGAAAGACCCAACGCGGCCACGAGGCCGACCCGCTTGACCGTGCGCGATGCGGTCGTGGCGCGGCGCGCCGTGGACCGTTCACCGTGTGTCAATTTCATGCCTTCCTGCTCACCTGGACGCCCCGGACCCTGGGCCCGGCCGCACCCAAATTTCACGCAACATGACTGCAAGACAATTCTTGCACTTAGTACTACGCAGCGTAGACCAACCCGCCCAAACTGTTGCGATTGGGGCCGGTGATCTGGGCGAGTCGGTGCCAGGCGTGTCGCTACGGCATACTCGATTCGACGACAGGGACCCGCTTCGCATGCTGCGCGGCGGTTTCGACGGGCGGCGGCGCACGATGCCGCCGCAGAAAGTGGGGCGAGAACACCGTGTGTGGCTTGTTGGGTCTGTTGACCTCCGACGCGACGGCGGACAGTGCCGTCGACCTCGTCGCATCCGCGTCGCACTGCATGCGACACCGTGGCCCCGACGAGGCAGGCACCTGGCACGACGACGACCTCGTAGTCGGGTTCAACCGGCTCTCGATCATCGACATCGAGCATTCACACCAACCGCTGCGCTGGGGTCCGGCCGATACCCCGGATCGATACGCCCTGGTCTTCAACGGCGAAATTTACAACTACGTCGAATTGCGGCAGCAGTTGCGTGACGAGTTCGACGCACCGATGCACACGGAGGGCGACGCCGAGGTCATTGTCGCGGCCTACCACTATTGGGGACCACTCGCTGTGCAGCGTCTGCGCGGCATGTTCGCCTTCGCGATCTGGGACACACAGTCCCGGTCACTGTTCCTCGCCCGCGATCCGTTCGGCATTAAACCGCTGTTCCTGGCCACTGGGCCGAGGGGCACCGTTTTCGGCAGCGAGAAGAAGAGCGTTCTGGAACTGCTCGGCCGGGTCGGACTCGACGACGCGCTCGACCATCGGGCGCTCGAGCACTACATCGAGCTCCAGTACGTCCCGGAACCGGAGTCCCTGCACGCCAATATTGGGCGCTTGGAGTCCGGCTGCTACGCGTCACTGGTCCCGGGCCAATGTCCAGCGACAACGCGCTACTTCGTGCCGCGCTTCGAGGTCGTGCCCTTCACCGCCGAAACCCGGCAGTCGCGCTACGCCGAGATCACCGACGTCCTTCGCGATTCGGTTGCCAAGCACATGCGCGCCGACGTAACCGTCGGGTCCTTCCTTTCCGGCGGTATCGACTCGACCCTGGTCGCCGCGCTGGCCCGGCAGCACAATCCCGACCTGATCACGATCACCACCGGGTTCGAACGCGATGGCTACTCGGAGATCGATGTGGCCGCCGAGACCGCCGAGGCGATCGGCGTGCGCCACGTCGTCAAAGTGGTCAGTCCAGCCGAGTTCGTCGCGTCCATCCCCGAAATCGTGTGGTACCTCGACGACCCGGTCGCCGATCCGGCACTGGTGCCGCTGTACTTCCTGGCCAAAGAGGCCCGCAAACACGTCAAGGTCGTCCTCTCCGGCGAGGGGGCCGACGAACTATTCGGCGGATACACCATTTACAAGGAACCGCTGTCCCTCGGCGCCTTCGACAAACTGCCCGGCGTTGCCAGACGCGCTGCCGGCCGAATCAGTGACCGGATCCCCGAGGGCACCCGCGGCAAGAGTCTGCTGCACCGGGGATCGCTGTCGTTGGAGGACCGCTACTACGGCAACGCGCGCAGCTTTGACGACGCCCGGCTCAAACAGGTCCTGCGCACCTACCGGCCCGAATGGACCCACACCGATGTGACGGCGCCGATTTACGCCGAATCGGCCGGCTGGGATCCGGTCGCGCGCATGCAGCACCTCGACTTGTTCACCTGGTTGCGCGGCGACATCCTGGTCAAGGCCGACAAGATGACGATGGCCAACTCCCTGGAGTTGCGCGTGCCGTTCCTCGACACCGAGGTCTGGCGAGTCGCGTCGGCGCTACCCGTCGACGAGAAGATCGTCCACGGCACCACCAAGTACGCGTTGCGCAAGGCGATCGAAGAGATCATCCCGCCGCACGTCCTGCACCGCCGCAAACTGGGCTTTCCGGTCCCGATCCGGCACTGGTTGGCCGGCACCGAGATGTACGACTGGGCACATCAGACCATCGCGGACTCGCAGACCGATCACCTGATCAACAAGGAGTTCGTGCTGCAGATGCTCAATGAGCATCGTGATGGCGTCGTCGACAACAGCCGGCGCCTGTGGAACGTGCTGATCTTCATGGTGTGGCATGGAATCTTCGTGGAGAAGACGATCGTGCCCACAATCGAAGACCACACCTACCCGATACGCCTCTAACCGGCCCGCACTAGCCGAACAGCACGCCGATCTCTGCGGCGGCTTGCTCGCCGTAGGCGTCGGCGAGGCGCGCGCCGGCCCGTTGCGGATCCCACGACCAGCCCTGGGTCGAGTCACACTCGAGCACTAGGGCGGCGACCATCGAACCAAGCTGAGCAGCACGCTCATATCCGAGCCCGCCGGTCAGCGCGGTGAGAAAACCGGCACGGAATCCGTCTCCGACGCCGGTCGGGTCGACCGCGTCGCGAACGGGTACCACCGGGACCTCGATAGTCTCCCCGGCAGCAACCACGTGGCTCCCCCGGGCCCCGAGCGTCGTCACCCGGACGCCGACGAGGTCGGCGACCTCATCAGCGGACAGCCCAGTCTTCTGCTTGAGTAGTCCCCACTCGTATTCGTTGGTGAATAGGTACTTCGCCCCGACGATGAGGTCGCGAGCGGTGGTGCCGTCCAGTCGCGCCAACTGCTGAGACGGGTCGGCCGCGAAGTCGATGCCGGCGTCACGGCAGGCCCGCGTGTGATTGACCATGGCGTCCGGGGCGTCGGCGCCGATCAGCACCAGATCCGGCCTGCCGATCTCGTCGAACACGGCGAGGAGATCAATTTCGCTGGCCCGGGTCATCGCCCCGGCGTAGAAGCTGGCGAGCTGGGCCATTGTCTCGTCGGTGGTGCACATGAACCTGGCGGTATGGGCGGTGTCGAAGACGCGCACGCCCCCGCAGTCGACGCCGTGGCCGGTGAGCCAGGCACGATAGTCATCGAAATCGGATCCGGCCGCGGCCACCAGTTTCGGCGCACCGCCGAGTTCCCCGATGGCATAGGCGATGTTGCCCCCGACTCCCCCGCGCCGAACAACAAGGTCCTCGACGAGGAAGCTCAACGACAGGTGTTCGAGCTGGTCGGCAAGCAGTTGCTCGGAAAACTTGCCCGGAAACTTCATCAGATGATCGGTCGCCAGCGACCCACACACAGCAATAGACACCCGCGCCACGCTACCGAACCAGATCTCGGGGCCACCGAAAGGGGGGCGGCAGGCGGCCGTTACGGCCTCCTACCGCCCACCTTTTCGCTGCGGATCAGTTGAATGAGTCGCCGCAGGCACAACTGCCCGAGGCGTTGGGGTTGTCGATGGTGAAACCCTGCTTCTCAATCGAGTCGACGAAGTCGATGGTGGCGCCCTGGACGTACGGTGCGCTCATCCGGTCAACAGCCAGCTTCACGCCGCCGAAGTTGCTCACGACGTCGCCGTCGAGCGAACGATCATCGAAGAACAGCTGGTAGCGCAAGCCAGCACAGCCGCCGGGCTGCACGGCGATACGAAGGGCGAGGTCATCGCGGCCCTCCTGATCGAGCAGCGCCTTGGCCTTGGCGGCCGCCGAGTCGGTCAGCACGGCACCGGTGGCGGAAGTGGTGTCGGTTTCATTCGAAACGGTCATTGGAGGACTCCCTTATCGTCAGGTCGCTTTTTCCAACGGTACTCCATGCCCGGCTATTCCCCGGTCTCTCCGTTCCCGTCCCCACGCCCGGTGTCTGCTCGGCGCCCGGCGACGCGTGCGGCCAGCGACGCCAGCGACGCCGCGGCGTCGCCGAACGCCGCCGCGCGCCCCACGTGATCGACGAGGGATGCGACCGTGTCCAGGCGCAGCCGGCGGCGCAACCCGGGGTCGACCGCCGAAGAGTCCCCGACCAGTGCGATCACCTCAACCCCCGGCGGGGCGGCCGCCGCCACCCGCGCGACGACCTTCCCGGCGGCGGTCTGGTCGTCAAGACGTCCTTCCCCGGTGATCACGACGTCGGCCCGGCGCATCGCCGCAGGCAGCCCCGTGGCCCGGGCGACGAGATCCGCACCCGATACCCGGGTCGCACCGAGGGCGAGTAGGGCCGCCCCCAACCCGCCCGCCGCACCGGCGCCCGGCTCATCGGACACCGGCCGCCCGGCAAATATCTCGAACTCGGCCCCGATGTGCGCCAACCGGTCCGTGAGCAGCTCCACGGCAGCCTGATCGGCGCCCTTTTGCGGCGCGAATACTGCTGCCGCACCGCGCGGACCGGTCAGCGGGTTGTCGACATCGGTGGCGGCCACCACCCGCACCCCGGCCAGCAGCCCGGTCGCCGCATCGGGTCCACCGAGCGCGTCGAGCATGCCGCGGCCACCGTCGGTGGTCGCGGAGCCACCCAACCCGATGACCAGTCGAGTAACCCGATCGGCCCGCAGGGCCGCCGTGATGAGCTGTCCGACGCCGGCGGTGCTCGCCGCGAGCGCAGTCCGCGGTTCAGGTCGCCCGATCAGGTGCAGGCCGCATACTTGAGCACATTCGAGATAGGCGGTGTGCCCGGCGATTCGCCACCGCGCCATCGTCGTCTCGCCCAGCGGCCCGGCGACTGGCGCCGCGCGCAAGCGCCCCACCCCGTCAAGACAGTCGATGAACCCGGGACCGCCGTCGGACTGCGGCTTGACGAGGACCGCATCGGCCGGGCGCACCGACGACCAGCCGTACGCGATCGCCGCCGCGGCCCGAGCCGCGGTCAGCGTCGCGCCAAAGCTATCTGGTGCCACGACGACGCGTAAAGCCATGATCGGCCAGTATAGGCAGGCCCCGAGCCCTTGCAGCGGGGCCGATCGCCTAGGCTCGTAGGAGTGAGAATGCCGTGGCAGCGCAGCGCCGATGACGCCGACGACACCGTGACCGCCGTCGACGCGGCCGGCACCGAACCCACCCGCAAGTCGGGGTACACCGAAGGCAAGGGCCGTCCGACGCCCAAGCGCCGCGACACCGAGAAGAAGCGCGGCCCAGTCGCTCCGCCGCCGATGACCCGCGCGGAGGCGCGCACTCGGCGCAAGGAAATGCGCGAGACGATGTCGAAGGAGGAGCGCCGCGAGGCCCGCGACAAGCAGCGCGACCTGCGCAACGAGGTCCGGGACCGCCGCCTCGCCGGCGAGGAGGCCTACCTGCTCCCCAAGGATCAGGGCCCGGTGCGCCGCTATGCCCGCAACATCGTGGATTCGCGGCGCAACTTCGCGGGCTTGTTCACCCCGATCGCCCTGGTTTTCATTGTCCTCGTCTACGGCTTGCCGCGGTACTCCGCCCTGGTCAGCCTGGCCCTCCTCGTGTTCGTCGTCATGGTGGTCATCGACTGCGTTTACGTGGGTCGGCTCGTCAACAAGCGGGCTGCGCAGCGTTACCCCGAGTCCACTGACGGAGGTTTCAAACTCGGCTGGTACGCGGCTTCGCGGACCCTGCAGATGCGGCGGTTGCGCGTTCCCAAGCCGCAGGTTGAGCGCGGCGAAGCGGTCTGAGTCCCGTGCGCGTCCTGGTCCTCGGCGGTGTCCGATCGGGCAAGTCCGAGCACGCAGAACAGCTGCTCGCCGCCCACCAGACGGTCCGCTACCTTGCCACGGGTCCAACCCTGTCGACCGATGCCGAGTGGTCCGCGCGGGTCGCCGGGCACCGCGAGCGACGCTCTGATCGCTACGAGACGGTCGAGACCGTCGACGTGGCGGCTGCCCTGCGCGCACGGCCCGACGTGCCGGTCCTCGTCGACGATCTTGGCAACTGGGTCGCGGCCCAGGTGGACTGGGACAGCGATAGCGACTCCGCCGCGCAAGCGGTGCGCCTGGCGGGCCCACTCGCCGAGCTGTGCGCGTCGATCGGCGAGCACCGGGCCGACGTGGTCGTCGTCTCCCCCGAGGTCGGATTGTCGCTGGTCCCCGAAACCCCGTCGGGGCGACTATTCCAAGACCTGATGGGCCGCACCAATCAAGCCGTCGCCGCTGCCGTCGACGACACCGTGCTGCTGGTCGCGGGGCGGG
>Ga0209023_10007875_pt1 | contig 10805 bp, 7 predicted proteins | sample LakOneMetagenome_FD_187468 | JGI IMG/M metagenome (GOLD analysis project Ga0209023, IMG submission 187468) | Freshwater and sediment microbial communities from Lake Erie, Canada (SPAdes) (version 2) | ecosystem: Environmental > Aquatic > Freshwater > Lentic | place: Lake Erie, Canada | collected...
GAGCCGGTGCAGCCCATCATCCCGCTGGGCAGCAAGGGCCAGCTGCAGGGCGTGCACTGGCAGGTGGTGGGCTTTCAGCACCGCATGGGCGTAGAGCCGGGCGACGACGAACACTTCGGCTGGAGCGAGTACCTGCTCTACAACCAGAAGCGCGGCTTCGCGTTTTTGGTCGATTCGGAAGAAGGCTGGAGCATGGTGCGCCCCACCACCGGCGCGCCGCAGCTGGCCGGCACCGGCAGCACCGCCACCTACTTGGGCACGACCTACAAGCTCAAGTACAGCTACGAGGCCGAAACCACCTACGTGCTGGGCGAGTTCTACTGGCAGGTCACGCGCGGCCAGAAGACCTTCAACCGCGACTTCGAGGGCAGCAAGGGCGTGCTGTCGATGGAGCAAAGCACCAACGAGATCACCTGGTCCGCAGGCGACAAGCTCGCCAGCGACACGGTGGCCACGGCCTTCAAGCTCGACGACAAGAAGGACGTGCTGCAGCGCGACGACCCCGGCCCGTTCGTGGCCAAGTCCGGCCTGGGCTGCGGCACCATCATCATCATCGCGGTGGTGATCTTGATCTTGCTGCTCTTGCTGAGCCGCTGCTCCAGTTGCGACCCGCAAAAAGAGAATTGCTCGTCCTCGTCCAGCTACCGCAGTTCGGGGGGCTCGTACGGCGGGTATTCCTCGGGCGGTAGCCACAAGTAGGCGCGGCCACGGGCACAGGCCAGCGCACCGTCTTTGCCGAGCTTCCAGTTTCGTCCCTTTTTTCTTAACCGACCACCTACCCCAAGGAGACCACACCATGATGGGATTCGAATGGCTTAAGCCCGCAGCGTTCCTCGGCTCCATCCTGTACGCCGTGATCGGCGTCATCATTTTCTGGGTCAGCTTTGTCATCGTGGACAAGATCACGCCGTACGACCTGTGGCGCGAAATCGTCGAAAAGCAGAACAAGGCCCTGGGCATGGTGGTGGCGGCCATGTGCCTGGGCATCAGCATCATCGTGGCGGCGGCGATCCATTGACCGAGGCCACGGAGGAGCCCTGGCCGCCGGCCTGTGCACCGCCGTTTCAGCAGTGCAAGGCCGGGTCCATGTCCCCACGCCATCTCTGTAAATGTTTGAATAGAAATAATTCTCATTTGTATTAAAATGTGAAGCTTCTGTAACCGATGCAGGCGGGAGGGCTGTCTGCGCGGAGTCCTGGAGCACACATGAAAAACAAGAACACCACGGGCAGCCCGACGGCTGCCCGTTTTCATTGGAGAAACCGCACCCGTACCACCACGGCCAAGGCTGCAGCCCGCCTGCTGTGGGGCGTGGGCACGCTGGGCGTGATGAGTGCGGCGCCGCAGGCGATGGCGCAGACCGAAGCCGCCCTGCCCGCCGTGCAGGTCACGGGCGCGCAGTACGACCCCGACGACATCCGGCCCGAGGGCGTGACCACCGCCACCAAGACCTACATGGCACCGCGGGACATTCCCCAGACCATCGACACGCTGGAGGTCAACAAGTACAAGAGCTACGGCATCAACGACCTGTCGGTCATGCTCGATGGCGTGCCCGGCGTCAACACCAACTACGACATGCGCGGCGAGGGCGTGCTGATCCGCGGCTTCGATGCCAGCTCGGGCGACATCTACCGCGACGGCATCCGCGAATCCGGCCAGGTGCGGCGCAGCACCGCGAACGTGGAACGCATCGAGATCCTCAAGGGCCCCGGCTCCGTGCTGTACGGGCGCGGCAGCGGTGGCGGCGTCGTCAACCTGGTGAGCAAGCAGGCGCGCTTTGATGCCAAGAGCAGCGTCACGCTGCGCGCGGGATCGTGGGACAACTACGGCGGCACCCTCGACATCAACAAGGTCATCAACCAGCACGTGGCCGTGCGCCTGACCGCGGACCGCGAGCAGGCCCACAGCTTTCGCAGCGGCATCCGCAACAAGAACGAGATGGTCTCGCCCAGCATCCTGGTGGACACGCGCACCGGTCTGCGCTGGTCCGGCCAGTACACCTACGACAGCGTCTGGCGCGTGCCGGACCGCGGCCCGGTCTACGGCGAACTGCCCGCCGGCGTGTCGATCCGCCAGGGCTTTGCCCACCCCGACGACGCGGTGGAAGACCGCCTGCGCGTGCTGCGCTCGGACCTGAGCTACGACTTCAATTCGGCCTGGAGCGTGCGCTGGGTGGCCAGCAAGCGCGACGCCAACCAGGACTTCGACCACGTGTTCGCCGGCACCTACTGCAACGCCGCCGGGCGCACCGCCGCAGGCGCCACCTGCACCTACCGGGGCTTGCTGCGCCAGAACTACGCCTGGCAGATCACCAACAACAAGACCACCACCCACACCGTGGACCTGACGGGCAAGCTGGACCTCGCCGGCATGCGCCACGAGCTGCTGCTGGGCGTGGAGCACAGCGAGGAAGTGCGCCAGCCGCAGGTGTACGGCACCGTGCCCGGCCCGACCATCGACCCGTTCAATCCCGTGTGGGCGGCCCGGCCCGCGCAGCGGCCTGCGGCCACGCAGAACAACCTGCACGAAGCCGCATCGCGCGCGCTGTATGTGCAGGACTTCGTGCACCTCGCTGCGCAGTGGAAACTGCTGGTGGGCGCCCGCTACGACAGCTACGACTTCGACACGCTCAACCGCCTGACCGGTGCGCAGCGCGACGCGAGCGGCAACTCGGTCAGCCCGCGTGCCGGCCTGGTGTGGCAGCCCTCGCGCGAACACAGCGTGTACACCTCGTACAGCAAGAGCTACTCGCCCTACGGCGGCCGGGGCACGCTGGGGGTGAGCGGCGCGCAGGACGACGACCCGCAGTATTCGCGCCAGATCGAGGCGGGCGTGAAGAGCGACTGGCTCCAGGGCGGCCTGTCCACCCAGCTGTCGGTGTACGACCTGCAGCACTACAACATCCGCTACCAGCCCGACTCCGTGAACCTGCCCACCACCTGGGCCGTGCGCGGCAAGGAGCGCTCGCGCGGCATCGAGTTCAGCGCCGCAGGCCGCGTGGCGTCGTCCTGGTACGTGCGCGGTGGCGTCGGCATCATGAGCGCCAAGGTCACTGAAGACCTCAGCGTCCCGGCCAACGTGGGCAAGTACCTGCCCAACACCGCCCAGCGCAACGGCAACGTCTTTGTGCGCTATGCGCCCCAAGGCCCGTGGTACGGCGAGATCGGGGTGACGCATACCAGTGCGCGGTACAGCAACGCGGCCAACACGGCGCGCACGCCCGGCTACACCCGGTGGGATGCGCTCGTGGGCTGGCGCGCAGCGCCCTGGACGGTGACGGTGGCGCTGTCTAACCTGCTGGACAAGGAATACTGGCGCTCCAGCTCCATGCCCGGTGCGCCGCGCAGCATCCTGTTGAGCACGAACTACCAGTTCTGACCTGCTGAGGGCCGGCCAGAGTCCGCCACGGACCGCGCAGCTGCCAATGGGCCACGGCCTGAGCGCGGTTTCGCCGGCCGAGCGCCGGCAGGCCTCGCCCTTCGCAGCACAATAGCGGCTTGGCCTCGAACCCTACCTCCCCCCCTTTCCCGGGCCCCTCCTCGGCCCCTTCCTCGGCCCGCCCCATCGACATTGCGCTGCTCATCAGCGTCTTCGTCGTGGCCGCCTGCGGCCTGCTGTACGAACTGGCCGCCGGGGCGCTCGCGTCCTATGTGCTGGGCGACTCGGTGCTGCAGTTCTCCACCATCATCGGCACCTACCTGTTCGCCATGGGCGTGGGCTCGTGGCTGTCGCGCTACTTCGAGCGGCAGCTGCCTGCGCACTTTCTGCGCATCGAGCTGCTGGTGGCGCTGGTGGGCGGGGCGCTGCCGGCCACGCTGTTCCTGGCCAATGCGTACACGCCGGGGGCATTCCGCTTTCTGCTGTACGGCATGGTGATGGTGGTGGGCACGCTGGTGGGGCTGGAGATTCCGCTGGTTATGCGTATCTTGAAGCGCAACGTGGCGCTCAAGGACCTGGTTTCGCAGGTGCTCACGTTCGACTACCTGGGCGCGCTGGCGGTGTCGCTGGCCTTCCCGCTGCTGCTGGTGCCGCACCTGGGGCTGATCCGCACGGGGCTGTTGTTCGGCATCATGAACGCCGCCGTCGCGCTGTGGGCCGTGTGGCTTTTTCGGCATGAGCTGCGGCGCCTGCGCGCGCACGTGGTGGCGTGTGCGATGGTGCTGGGCGCGCTGATCGCAGGCTTTGCCGGGGCCGACCACATCACCAGCCTGGCAGAAGACAAGTTCTATCAGGACCGCATCGTCTTCAGCACCGCATCGCCCTACCAGCGCATCGTCGTCACGCAGGGGCGGCTGGGCCACCGGCTGTACCTCAACGGCAACCTGCAGTTCGCGCAGGCCGACGAGTACCGCTACCACGAGGCGCTGGTGCACCCCGCCATGTCGGCCCACGGTGCGCCCAAACGGGTCGCCGTGCTGGGCGGCGGCGACGGCATGGCCGTGCGCGAGATCTTGAAGTACCCCTCGGTCGAGTCCGTCACGCTGGTGGAGCTGGACCCGGCCATGACGCGCATCTTCAGCGAGAACCCCATGCTCGCGCAGCTCAACGGCAACGCGCTGCGCGACCCGAAGGTGAAGATCATCAACACTGATGCGTTCGGGTGGCTGCAGGGCAACACGGCCGAGCCGGGTGCTGCGGCGCAACCCCCAGCCGCCAGCGCCTCAGCCACGGGCAACACAGGGACTGCACCGCGCGCTGCAGCAAGTCCAACAGCAAGTCCAGCGACAAACCCTGCGGCGCTCGACACCTTCGACGTGATCGTGGTGGACTTCCCCGACCCCACCAATTTTTCCATCGGCAAGCTCTACACCAACAGCTTCTACGCGCTGCTGGCCAACCGCTTGGCCGCCAGCGGTTACGCCGTCGTGCAGACCACCTCGCCGCTCGTTGCGCGCAAGAGCTTCTGGACGGTGGTGCAGACCATGGAATCGGTGGGCCTGCAGACCGCGCCGTACCACGCCCACGTGCCCAGCTTCGGCGAATGGGGCTTCGTCATCGCCAGCCGCCGGCCCTGGCGCCTGCCCGAGACGCTGCCGGACAACCTGCGCTTTCTGACGCTGGATTCGCTGCCGCTGCTGTTCGACTTTCCGCGCGACATGGCGCGGGTGCCGACGGAGGTGAACCGGCTGTCCAACCAAGCGCTGGTCCACACGTATGAACGCGAATGGGGAAAACATTGAGAAGCCCCGCATTGAGAAGCCCCCCTGAGACGCTGCGCGTCATCCCCCCAAAGGGGGACGCACCCGGTGGCCTGGCGGAGCCAGTTCCACGGGTGCACTGGCGGGGGCGTGCCGGTCGTTGCGGGCGGGGTCGGAATGCTGCCGCATGTCAGGTGGCCTGCAGATCCCAAAGTCCGTTCACGCTGAGCCTGTCGAAGCGCCGCGCAAGGCTTCAACAGGCTCAACCCGAACGGTGTGGGTGTCAAACCGTAGATCCGCATCGAAGACACTGACACCATGCAGCGCCGCCATTTCCTAGCCACCGTTGCCGCTTCGGCGACGTCCGCCGTTGTCTTGCCAGGGTGCGACGAGGCGCCGCGTACGCTGCAGGGCGGCTTCGCCGGCATCGACATGCAGCGTGGCCATGCGCTGCGCGACCTGCTCAAGACCGGCACCCTGCCCGAGCCCACGGTGCTGCGGCGCGCGCAGGTGATCATTGCGGGCGGTGGCGTGGCGGGGCTGGCGGCGGCGCGGTCGCTGCGGCTGGCGGGCGTGGACGACTTTGCGCTGCTGGAGCTGGAAGACAGCGCCGGCGGCAACAGCCGGGGCGGGTCGGTGGGGGGCATTGCCTGCCCGCTGGGCGCGCACTACCTGCCGGTGCCGGGCGACGATGCGCCCGAGGTGCAGAACCTGCTGGAAGAACTGGGCCTGCGCCAGCGCGTGGCCGGCCGCTGGCGCTACGACGAGCGCCACCTGTGCCACAGCCCGCAAGAGCGCCTGTTCTTCCAGGGTGAATGGCAGGAGGGCCTGCTGCCCGTGCACGGCGTGCCCGACACCACGATCGCGCAGTACCGCCGGTTTGCGCAGGCGGTGGACGATGCCACCCAGGCCGCGCGCTTCACCATGCCCATGATGCGGTCGCTCGGGCCCGGCCAGCCGCTGCCCCAGCCCCACCAGGCGCTCGATGCGGTGACGTTCGCCACCTGGCTGGATCAGCAGGGCTTCGACGACGAACACCTGCGGTGGTACCTCGACTACAGCTGCCGCGACGACTACGGCGCAGGCACGGCCGTGGTGTCGGCCTGGGCGGGCATCCACTACTTTGCCAGCCGCCACGGCTTTCATGCACCGGGCGAGGCGGCCGACGAATCGCGCGAGAGCGTGCTCACCTGGCCCGAGGGCAACGGCTGGATCACCCGGCGCCTGGCCGCGCCGCTGCAGAACAATGCCCAGGGCGGCGGCCAGCTGCGCACCGCCACCAGCGTGCTGCGCATCACCGAAGGCCGCCACGGCGTGGAGGTGGACGCATACAACCATGCCACCGACAGCGTGGAGCGCTGGCAGGCGCCGCGCTGCATCGTGGCGCTGCCGGTGCACATCGCCTCCCGCGTGGTGCGCAACCCGCCCACCTTCCTGACCGGCGCGGCGCAGCGCCTGACCTGGGCGCCCTGGCTGGTGGCCAACCTCCACATCGACAGCCCGCTGACCGACCGGCCCGGCGCCGCGCCCGCCTGGGACAACGTGCTCTATGCCGACCCCACGCCCGGCGGCCTGGGCTACGTGGACGCGGGCCACCAGCGCCTGGACACCCGCGCCACACTGGCCGGCCCCACGGTGCTGACCTACTACCAGGCCCTGGGCGGCGCGCGCAGCGTGACCGACGGCCGCCAGCAACTGGCGCAGCAGCCCTGGCAGCACTGGGCCGAGGGCGCGCTGGCCGCCCTGTCCGTGCCCCACCCCGACCTGCGCCGCCGCGTCACGCGGGTCGAGGTCACGCGCTACGGGCACGCCATGGCCATCCCCACGCCGGGGCTGGTCACCTATTTGAGCCAAATCGGCCTCTACCGCGCACCTGGCAAGCGCAACCAGCTATCAAAAGCAGAGCGTGCGCTGGCCCTGCCCACCCCCGCCACGGCGCGCCTGGCGTTCGCGCACAGCGACTGGTCGGGCTACTCGGTGTTTGAAGAAGCCTTCACGCGCGGGCATGGGGCTGGCCTGGTGGCGGCTGCGGGGTAGGCCGGCGGTGGGCGCTGCAATCCACATCGCAATCCACATCGGCCGGCAGGAGCTGTGCCTGCTCGACGGCGACGCGGTGCTGGCCCGCTACCCGGTGTCCACCGCGCTGAACGGCGTTGGCGAGACCTACGGCAGCGGCTGCACGCCCCGCGGCCAGCACCGCGTGCGGGCCAAGGTGGGCGCGGGCTGCGCACCCGGCACGGTGTTCGTCGGGCGCCGGCCCACAGGCGAGGTCTACTCGCCCCACCTTGCCGCGCAGCACCCCGGGCGCGACTGGATCCTGGCGCGCATCCTGTGGCTCACCGGCTGCGAGCGCGGTTTCAACCGGGGCGGCGGCGTGGACACGCTGCGCCGCTTTATCTACATCCACGGCTGCCCGGACGGCACGCCCCTGGGCGTGGCCGCGTCGCACGGCTGCGTGCGCATGGCCAACGCCGATGTGATCGACCTGTTCGAGCGCGTGCCCGTGGGGACGCCGGTGCATATCCAGGCCTAGGCTGCGCTGAACCGCTGAACCGCTGAACCGCTGAACCGGCACCGTGGCTGCATCTCGATGCAGCCGTGAAGCAAGCCTGCAATGCGGTGTTTTTGCCCAATTGTTCACGCTCGCGCCACCGCGTCTGCCCTTCAGAGGTGGGCGGCCCGCGGCAAAGCGGAGACACTCGCGCATCGGCAACCCCTTTTGGAGAAATCACGCCATGACGCTCATGCGCCGCCTGCTCGTATCGCTTGCCACCGCGGTGTCCGCGCTGGTCCTCGTCTCGCCCGTCTCGGCCCAGGACATCGCCGGGTCCAAGGACAACCCCCTGGTCAAACGCTTCGCCGGCTCCACCATCGTGGGCTACGACTACAAGCGCTTCGACGAGTACCTCGTGCCCACCGGCACCTACAAGAAGTACGACACCACCACCACCAAGCGCTCGTGGGCCAGCACCCTGCCGGTCGAAGGCGCAGTGACCCGTCTGTGGTACGAAGCGGCCGGCGACGCATCGCCCGCCGAGCTGGTGCGCAACTACCAGAACGAGGTGCAGGCCGCGGGCGGCACGGTGCTGTACGACTCCGGCAAGGACGACGCCTTCCGCGACCGCACCTGCTTTTTGTGCACCTACGGCTGGCGCAAGATCAACACCACGCGCTCGACCTACACCTTCACCCAGGCCGACACCGCCACCGCGCGCATCGCCAGCTTCAAGATCCCGCGCCCGCAGGGCGATATCTACATCGTGGTCGAGGCCGTGAGCTGGGCCAACGCCAGCAAGGACTACAAGGCCGTCAAGGGCGCCTACGCGGCGGTCGACATCATCGAGACCGGCGCCCTGCAGCAGAACATGGTCACGGTGAACGCAAGCGACATGTCCAAGGCCATCGCCACCACCGGCCGCGTGGCCCTGTACGGCATCCTGTTCGACACCGCCAAGGCCGACATCAAGCCCGAATCCAAGCCTGCCCTGGACGAGATCGCCAAGCTGCTCAAGGCCGAGGCGACCCTCAAGCTGCGCGTGGTGGGCCACACCGACAACCAGGGTTCGCTCGATTCCAACATCGCGCTGTCCAAGCGCCGGGCCGAGGCGGTGAACGCCGCGCTCACCAGCCAGTACGGCATCCCGGCCGCGCGCCTGTCGGCCTTCGGCGTGGCCGACCTGGCCCCGGTGGCCAGCAATGGCGACGAAGGCGGCCGCGCCAAGAACCGGCGCGTGGAGCTGGTGCCGCTGTAAGCAGCGCAGCACAAGACAACACAACACAACACAACACAACGCAGCGCAGCGCAACGACCCACGCGCTGCCGACGCCGCTGCGGTCGGAGCGTGGGCAGCGCCCCGGGCCGTGGCACAGCGCAAAGGGCGCCCCACGGTCACACCCTCGTCACGGGCAGGCGGCATCGTCGCCGCTTCATCTGCTTCCACTGCCCCGAGCGACCATGTCCCGACTCTCCACCCTGGGTGCCTGCGCCCTTCTGGCGTGCACCGCCGCCGCCTGCTTCTCCACGTCTGCCCTGGCCCAACAGGCCTACCCTGCCACGCTGGCGGGTCACGCCGTGCTGCCGGCGTTCACCGTCATCCCCGCACCCAAGGACGCACCGCAGGACCTGCAGGTCAGCGGCAAGTTCACCACCCCGCGCCGCGTGGAGGCCATCGGCACGGTGATGGGCCAGTCGGGCGGGCGCGACACCGGCGTCTCGCTGCCCTTCAAGGGCCAGCCGATCCAGGGCCACTCGGGCATCAAGCGCATGGCCGACGGATCGTTCTGGATCCTCACCGACAACGGCGCCGGCGCCAAGGCCAACTCCGCCGACTTCATGCTGTACCTGAACCACTACACGGTGGACTTTCAGGGCGGCGAGTTCAAGCGCCAGAAGACGATTTTCCTGCACGACCCCGACAAGAAGGTGCCGTTTCGCATCACGCACGAAGGCACGGACCAGCGCTACCTGACCGGCGCCGACTTCGACCCCGAGAGCTTCCAGTTCGCCGGCGGCGCGCTGTGGATCGGCGACGAGTTCGGCCCCTTCCTCATCAAGGCCGACCTGAACGGCAAGGTGCTGGGCGTGTTCGAAACGAAGGTCGACGGCAAGGTGGTGCGCTCGCCCGACGCCCCCGGCGTGCTGATGCCCGGCGCCCCCGACGCCAAGCCCACGCCGTTCGAGGTCAAGCGCTCCAAGGGCTACGAAGGCATGGCATCGTCCAAGGACGGCAGTAAGCTCTACGCCCTGCTCGAAGGCGCGCTGTGGAACGAAGAAGCCAAGGCGTACGAGAACGTGGGCGGCAAGCAGTACCTGCGCGTGCTGGAGTTCGACGTGAAGTCCGAGCAATGGACCGGCCGCCACTGGAAATACGTGCTGGAGGCCAACCACCACGCCATCGGCGACTTCAACATGATCGACGGCACCATCTCGGGAGATGGCACAAGCGCCATGGGCCTGATCATCGAGCGCGACAACGGCGAAGGCACGGCCGACAAGGCCTGCCCCGCAGACCAAAAGCGCACCGACTGCTTCCACGACCTGGCCAAGTTCAAGCGCGTGTACAAGGTCGAGATGAGCGACGCGAACGTGGGCGGCGAGATCCGCAAGGTCGGCTACATCGACCTCATGAACATCCAGGACCCCAAGCGCCTGTCGAAGAAGCCGCTCACCAACGGCGTGCTCACCTTCCCGTTCTTCACCATCGAGAACGTGGACGTGGTGGACGGCACGCACATCGTCGTGGGCAACGACAACAACCTGCCCTTCAGCAGCAGCCGCGAGCCGAACAAGGCGGATGACAACGAGTTGGTGCTGCTGGAAGTGGGCGAGCTGCTGCGAGCAAAATGAAGTGACACCCCCCTGAGACGCTTCGCGTCTTCCCCCCGCTCTCGCACCGCTGCGCGATGCGGGCAGGGGGACGCAGCCCTCGCTGCGGGGCGGCCCTTGCTTGGCTGCCCTGGTCTGGGCTGCGCGTGTTGCAGGCGATGTCTGCTGTGCGATGCGCATGAATACCCGATGCCGACGGGTATCAACCCTGGTGCAACCTGCAATAGCTGTGGGTGGCAAAATTCCCGTTTTCCATTCAACGCATTCGGAAGCCGCGCCACCATGTTCACAGGCATCGTCCAGGCCACGGCAGGCATTGCCGCCATCCACGACCGCGC
>Ga0209023_10007877_pt1 | contig 10803 bp, 10 predicted proteins | sample LakOneMetagenome_FD_187468 | JGI IMG/M metagenome (GOLD analysis project Ga0209023, IMG submission 187468) | Freshwater and sediment microbial communities from Lake Erie, Canada (SPAdes) (version 2) | ecosystem: Environmental > Aquatic > Freshwater > Lentic | place: Lake Erie, Canada...
AGCCGCCATCGACCCACCGCCCCACATCATCATGGGGCCACCGGGCGTGTGCGGCGCCGGCGTGATCCGCACCCGCCGGCCGTCGATCTCGGCTTCCCGGCCGGCCACCAGGGACCGGAGCACACCGAGGTTGCGGTCCGCGATGCGCCCGCGCGCGGTGATGTCCAGCCCGAACAACTCGTACTCCTCGGGCCGGTACCCGAGGCCGAACACATACGACGCCCGGCCGTTGCTGATGATGTCGAGGACCACCATCTCCTCGGCGAGCCGGACCGGTTCGTAGAACGGCAGGATAACCACCAGGTTCAGCGCCAGCCGCTGCGTGCGGGCGGCGATCGCCGACGCCAGGACGGTCGGCGTGGGCAGATAACCGTCCTCGGAGACGTGGTGCTCGCAGATGACGGCCGCAATGCAGCCCCGGGTCTCGGCCCACGCGCACATGTCCAGCGCCGCCGCGTAGAGGTCGGTCGCCGGGGCGCCGATCTGTGGGGCCCGCATGTCGAATCGAAGCGTGAACATGACCCGCCAATCGCTGAACGTGACAATTATCTCCGGGAACGTAACGCGACGCGGGTGCCCGGTCAAGCCAACGTCCGCGCCGTCGCGCAGTATCCGATCAATGCGGGCGCTTTTATAGAAACCCTCTTAGATTCCACCGGTTTCGGCGACGGGAGGCGTGCCGGTGCCGCATGGTTGGTGTCCGGTAGTGCCCGAGTCGCAGCCCACTGGCTCGGGGTCGCGTCCATCGGCGGCGCGGCGGGACGTACCCGTGAACGGACGGAGCGAGAAAATGAAGGCCTGGGTGGCAACCAGCCTCACCGGTGAAGCCGGTCTGGAACTGCGCGAACTCCCGGAACCCGAATGCGGTCCCGGCCGGGTTCGCATCGCGATCCACGCGGTGTCGTTGAACTACCCGGACACGTTGATCACCCGCGGCAAGTACCAGCTGCAGGCGGAGCCGCCGTTCGTTCCGGGCAGCGAGGCCGCCGGGGTGATCGCGGAGGTCGGTCCGGGTGTCACCGGGCTGACGGTGGGGGACCGGGTGCTGACCATCGGCGGTCTGGGCGCCTTCGCCGACCAGATCGTGGTGGATCCGGCCGCCCAGCAGGTCCACGTGATCCCCGACGAGATGAGCTTCGAGGAGGCCGCCGGCTTCGGCATGGTCTACGGGACGGCGATGCACGCGCTGCGGCAGCGCGGCCAGATCCAGCCGGGGGAGACCGTGCTGGTACTCGGCGCGGCCGGCGGTTGCGGCAGCGCGGCGGTCGCCGTGGCGTCCATGATGGGCGCCCGGGTGATTGCCGCGGCGTCCAGCGCGCAGAAGTGCGCGTTCGCCCAGGGCTTCGGCGCCACCGAGACCGTCAACTACGGCAAGCACGATCTGCGCGAGCAGGTGATGACGGTGACCGGCGGCGACGGTGTCGACGTGCTGTTCGATCCCGTCGGCGGGGCGCTGTTCGAGCAGGCGCGCCGGTGCCTGGCCTGGAACGGCCGATACCTGGTCATCGGCTTCGCGGCGGGCGGGATCCCGGTGATGCCGGCCAACTACGCGCTGATCAAATCCATCTCGATGATCGGGGTGGCGTTCGGGATGTCGGCGGTCCGGGACCCGCAGATGAACCACGCGAATTTCGCGACGCTGTTCGGTTGGTACCGGCAGGGCCGGCTGCCGGTCGCCCCGTCGTCGATCATTGCGTTCGACGAGATCCCCGACGCCTGCGCGCAGATGTATAGCGGCGGCGGCGTCGGGAAAACCGTCGTTCGGGTTGAGCGGTGAGTGATCCGGGGGCCGGGTACGGCCGCAGATTCTAGAAGTTCGGCGTTGGGCGCCGGGGCGCCAGTGCCAGCAGGGGCAGGTAGCCGTGGCGTGGTGCCTCGGCGGGGTAGCCGGTCCGTACCCAGGTCACGGCCTTGTTGACAAAATCGCTCATCGAAGGGCCTCCGATCGATCCGTGTAATCAAACGGTGCCACAACTTCAGGTTAATTGTCGAATACGTACGCGCAATCACACCGTGCCGAAATCACGATTCGGCGCACAAAACCCACCGAAAAAGTTAGCGGAGAATTTCGATCACCGGGGCGAACGCCGCGGCGTGCTCACCCTGCACGGTGAAGTAGGTCAGGCCGTATCGGTCACGGTATCCGCGCAGGTTATCGGCCATTTCCGCGGGTGACCCGGACAGTACGCTGGGCATCGCCAGCAGCTGCTCGTCGGTGCGTCCCGGTGAGAACCGCCGAGTCAAAGATAGGTTTGCCAACCCTGACGAATCGGTCGGTACGGCGGTAATCGCCAGATTCAGCACCAGATCGTCAAACCGGTCGCCGGCCGCCTCGCGGACCCAGCCGATGCGGCCGGCCAGGCCGGGAGCCTCATCGGAGCCGGTCAGGCCGATCAACTGGGCGTGCCGGGCCGCAACGGTCAGTACCCGAGGACCGTTGCCGGCGATCAGCAGCGGCAGTTCGGGCAGCTCTCGGCGCAGGTGATCGGCGACGTGCTCGAGGTAGTCGACCCGGGCCCCCGCCGGGGGGAACGGCAGCTCCGCGGCTGTGAACTCCTCGGCGACGTAGCCGGCGCCCAGGCCGAGGTCCAACCGGCCGTCGCTGAGGATGGCCAGGTCGGCGGCGTCGCGGGCGAGCAGCGCCGGCTTGTAGAAGCAGGCGTTGAGCACGAAGGTGCCCAACCGGATGCGGTTGGTGACCGCCGCCGCCGCGGCCAGTGCGGGGAACGGCGCGATCGCCCCGAGGTGGTCGGGCACGTTGAGCACGTCGTACCCGAGGTCCTCGCAGCGGCGGACCGATTCGGTCCACTCCCGTAACGAGCGCACTGCGCGCAAGCCGACACCGAAACGGAAGTCCTTGCTCACGGCGCCGATGTTACGCGTGGCTCAACCGGCGAAGGTTTGGTAGACGAGCACCAGGTTCAGCACCGAGATGACGATCGCCACCAGCCAGCCGAGAACGGTGCTGATCCGGTGGTTGACGTCGTCGCCCATCAGGGCGCGGTCGCTGGTCAAACGGATCAACGGCAGCACCGCGAACGGGATGCCGAACGACAGCGCCACTTGCGAGAGCACCAGCGCGCGGCTGGGATCGACGTGCAGGGCCAGCACAACGATCGCCGGCAGTAGCGTCACGAACCGTCTGACCAGAAGCGGCACAGACACTTTCAGCATGCCGTCCATGATCATCGCGCCGGCGTAGGCGCCGATCGAACTCGACGCCAGGCCCGAGGCCAGCAGGCCGACGGCGAACAGCAGCGCCACCGTCGGGCCGAGTGAGTCACGAACCGCGGCGTAGGCGCCCTCGATGGAGTCGGTGTCCGGACGCCCCTGCAGATGGGTCGCGGCCACCAGCAGCATGGCGATGTTCACCGCGCCGGCGATCAGCATCGCCAGCACCACGTCCCAGCGGGTGGCGGCCAGCAGCCGGGTCCGCTTCGGCCCGGGCTCGAACCGGCCGTGCCGGTCGATCACCAGCCCGGAGTGCAGGTACACCGCGTGCGGCATCACCGTCGCGCCCAGGATCGCGGCGGCCAGCAGGATGGACTCGAGGCCGTCGAACCGGGGAACCAGGCCGGATGCCATGTCCGCCGGCGCGGGCGGGTCGACGAACAGGCTGGACAGGAAGCCGATCGCGATCACCAGCAGCAACCCGCTGATCACCCGCTCGAAGGTCCGCTGACCGCGACGGTCCTGCACCACCAGCAACAGCAGCGACACCGCTCCGGTGACGACGCCGCCGGCCAGCAGGGGCAGCCCGAACAGCAGGTACAACGCCAGCGCGCCGCCGACCACCTCTGCCAGATCGGTGGCCACCGCCACCAGCTCGGCCTGCGCCCAGAACCCGATCCGGGCCGCGGTGCCGCTGCGCGCAGCGATCGCCTCCGGCAGGGTGGTGCCGGTCACCAGGCCGAGTTTGGCCGACAGGTACTGCACCAGGCCGGCCATCACGTTGGCCACCACGATCACCCACAGCAGCAGGAAACCGAACTGGGACCCCGCGCTGACGTTGGCCGCGACATTGCCCGGATCGACGTAGGCGATCGCCGCCACGAACGCCGGCCCCAGCAGATAGAGGGCAGGCAGCCGGGGCCCGCGGCGCGCGCGCGGCGATGTCGGATTGGGGGTCACCGGGAGAAAAGTTACCGCCCCCCGCGGCACCGGGGCCGTGGGGGGCGGAAACGGGACGCAGCTACATCACAAACATGCCGTCATCCCAGGGGAACATGCCGCCGAACTGTTCGGTCGGGTACACCGAGGGACGGGAGTCGATCTGGACGTTGCCGGGTGACTCACAGACCGTGGTCTGTCCGCCCTCCATGCCGCCACCGGCGCCGGTCACCTCACACGGGCCCGCCGAGGCGCTCGGTGCCAGTGCGATCGCCGTCGCGGCGGCGGCCGCCAGCAACACCCCCGAACAGGCTTTCAACTGCAGTTTCATGGCCGTGCCTTTCACTTGGTCGGGTGGACGCCTACGGCGCAGCGTAGCGCCCGACCCCTGCTATCAATGGTAGGTCCAATGTCGTCCTCAGGCCGGGCTCCGCGGCGACCACCGCGGGAATCGCATTGACCACCCGCATCGCGGTGGCGACCAGCCCGGCGTGGTTGTGGTCCCCGCGGGTGCTGCCCAGGCACAGATCCAGCGCGTACGACGGCTCCCCGGTGATCTCGATCCGGTACGACCCGCCCGGCTGCGCGGGCTGCGGCCAGTGCGGGCACAGATCCTCCCGCAGCCGGGTGACGTGCTCGAGGACGACGGCCGGGGCGCCGTCGACCAAGCCGATCACCTCGAACCGCAGCGCGGCGGCGCTGCCGGCCGGGATGTGCCCGGCGGCGATGTCGAAATCCTCCGGCGCCGGTTCGCGCAGGTACATCTCCTCGAGCCCGTCGAGCGTGAGCCCCAGCCCGGCGGCCAGCTGCCGGACCACCGACCCCCACGCCATGCTCAGCACGCCGGGCATCAGCAGCAGCGGGATCTCGTCGAGCGGGCGGCCGAATCCCATCACGTCGAACATCACCGTCGCGGAGTCATAGGTGGCGTAGTCAACGATCTCCATGCACCGGACCTGCTCGATGCTCTGGCAATTTCCGGCCAGCGCCAGCGGCAGCACGTCGTTGGCGAAACCGGGGTCGATGCCGCCGACGAACAGGCTGGAGCCTCCCGCCGCCATGGCGTCGGTCAGCGGGGTGATCAGCTCGTCGGGAATGACGTCCCACGGGTACTGCAGGAACACCGGCCCGGTGCCGACGGCGTTGACCCCGGCGGCCAGGATGCGCCGGTAGTCCTCCAGCGCCTCGGGCAGCCGGTGATCGGCCAGCGCGGTGTAGACCACGCAGTCGGGCTTGGCGGCCAGGATCTCGTCGAGGTCGGTCACCGCCTGCACCCCGGTGTGCACATCGAGGCCGGCCAGGTCCCCGGCGTCGCGGCCCGCCTTGGCGTCCGAGGACACCCACACCCCGGTCAGCTCGTAGTCGGGGTGGGTGATCAACGCCGCCAGGGCGTGCCGGCCGACGTTCCCGGTTCCGATTTGGGCTACCCGCAGTGTCATACCGATCGATCTTGCTACAGATCGGGTAGCGGCAGGTCCAGGTTGGGCGAGGTGAGGCCGCCGTCGACCTCGAGGACCTTGCCGGTCAGGTACGACCCGGCGTCGGACGCCAGGTACACCGCGGCGGCCGCGACGTCCTCGGCGGTGCCCAGCCGGCGCAGCGGGGTGGCCTGTTCCATCGGGGTGCGCAGGGCCTCGTTGCCGGACACGATCTCCAGCGCCGAGGTGAGCATGGAGCCCGGGGCGATGGCGTTGACCCGGATCCGCGGGCACAGGTCGGCCGCGGCCAGCCGGGTGTAATGGGCGAGCGCGGCCTTGGCGGTGCCGTAGGCGGCGAACCCCCGTCCGGACAGCCGGCCCATCGTCGAGGTGATGTTGATGATCGATCCGCCGCCGGCGTACTCCAGCATCAGCGGAACTGCCGCGGTGGTCAGCGCATGCGCGGTTCCGACGTTGAAGGCGAACGCATCCCGCATGGCCTTGACGTCGGTGTTCAGCAGCGGCCCGGGCATGGTGCCGCCGACGTTGTTGACCACAATGTCGAGCCGGCCGAACGCGGCGACGGCCTCGGCGGCCAGCGCCGCGGTCGCGTCGGCGTGCGCGAGATCGGCCACCACGATGTGCGCGTGACGGCCGGTGGCCGCGATCAGCGCGGCGACCTCCTCCAGCTGATCGCGGGTGCGCGCGGCGATCAGCACGTCGGCGCCGGCCTCGGCGAAGGCCAGCGCGATGCCCGCGCCGAGGCCGCGCCCGGCTCCGGTCACCACGGCCACCCGGTCATCGAGGCGGAAACGGTCCAGGATCATCAGTTGCCACCGGCCTTACGCGCTTGGATGCTGGCCTCGAGTTTGGCCAGCAGGTCGGATACATCATCGGGGGCTTCCGGTGCGGTGTCCGGCGATTCGGCGGAAAAGGCTTGTTCTCCTTGCAGTTTGGCCTCGACCAGGTCGTGGAGCTGATCCTGGTAATCGTCGCGGAAGCGCTGCGGTTCGAAATCGTCGACCATCGACTCGACCAGCTGGGCGGCCATGGTCAGCTCGGCCGGCTTGATCTCGGCGGGGGTGTCCAGGGCGGGGAAGTCCGGGTCGCGGATCTCGTCGGGCCACAGCAGCGTCTGCACCACCATGACCGGGCGCTTACCCAGATCCCGCACCCGCAGCACCGCCAGCCGGGTCTTGTTGCGCAACGCGAACGCCGCGATCGCCACCCGGTCCGTTTCGTCAAGGGTGCGGGCAAGCAGCACATAGGATTTGGTCGACTTGCTGTCGGGTTCCAGATAGTAGGAGCGGTCATAGAGCATCGGGTCGATCTCGGCGGCTGGGACGAACTGGAGCACCTCGATCTCCCGGTTGTGTTCCACCGGCAGCGTGGCGAGGTCCTCGTCGGTGATGACCACCGAGCGGCCCTCGCCGTCGGTGTACGCGCGGGCGATGTCGCGGAAGTCCACCACCGCGCCGCACAGCTCGCACACCCGCTTGTACCGGATGCGCCCGTGGTCCTCGGCGTGTACCTGGTGGAACTTCAGGTCGTGGTCCTCGGTGGCGGCATACAGCTTCACCGGCACGTTGACCAGACCGAACGAGATGGCGCCCTTCCAGATGGACCGCATGCTGCCAGTATGCGCGAATTCGGGTATACGTTGGCGGAATGGACGCGCCCGGGCAGCTGCGATGCTGGCCGCCGGATCACCCGCTGGTCACCCTGACCAACCCGGACAAGGTGCTCTATCCGGCCACCGGGACCACCAAGGCCGAGGTCTTCGACTACTACGTGCGGATCGCCGAGATGATGCTGCCGCACGTGGCGGGCCGGCCGGCCACCCGCAAGCGCTGGCCCAACGGCGTCGCCGAACCCGCGTTCTTCGAAAAGCAACTGGCCGACTCCGCACCCGATTGGCTGGCCCGCGCCCGGGTTCCGCATCACTCCCGGTTCACCACCTACCCGATCCTGGATTCGACGGCGGCGCTGGCCTGGATCGGCCAGCAGGCGGCGCTGGAGGTGCACGTCCCGCAGTGGCGGTTCATCGCCGACGCCGGCCGGGTGCTGCCCGGTCCCGCGACCCGGCTGATCTTCGACCTCGACCCCGGCCCGGGCGTCGGCATGGCGCAGCTCTGCGAGGTGGCCCGGGCGATCCGAGTGTTGCTGGAATCGATTGGACTGACGGCCTATCCGCTGACCAGCGGCAGCGCGGGCGTGCACCTGTACGCGCCGCTGGACAAGCGCGTCAGCTCCCGCGGTGCCAGCACCCTGGCCAAACGCATTGCGCTGCAACTGGAGAAGGACATGCCCGCGACGGTCACCGCGTCCATGTCCAAGACCGCCCGGACCGGGCGGGTGCTGGTCGACTGGAGCCAGAACAGCGCCGCCAAGACCACCGTCGCACCGTACTCCCTGCGCGGCGTGGACCAGCCCACCGTCGCTGCGCCCCGGACCTGGGCCGAACTCGACGACCCGTCGTCACTGCGCCAGATCCGGTTCGACGAGATACTGGATCGCGTTGGCGCAGAGGGCGATCTGCTCGCCGGTATGGACGACGAGGTTCGCGCCGCCGACCGGCTGACCACCTACCGCAGCATGCGCGACCCGGCCCGCACCCCCGAGCCGGTGCCCAGCGACGCCCCGATTCCGGCCGATGGGAACACCTTCGTCATCCAGGAACACCACGCCCGCCGGCTGCACTACGACTTCCGGCTGGAGCGCGACGGCGTGCTGGTGTCCTGGGCGGTGCCCAAGAATCTGCCCGACACCCCATCGGTCAACCACCTGGCGGTGCGCACCGAGGACCACCCCCTGGAGTACGGCAGTTTCGCCGGGGTCATCCCCAAGGGCGAATACGGTGCGGGCACGGTCAGCATCTGGGACTCCGGCACCTACGACACCGAGAAGTTCATCGACACCCCCGAGCGCGGTGAGGTCATCGTGGTGCTGCACGGGCAGCGGATATCGGGGCGCTACGCGCTGATCCGCACCGGCGGCAACCAGTGGCTGGCCCACCGGATGAAAGATCAGCCCGGTGCGACACCGGATCTCGCCGAGCTCAAGCCGATGCTGGCCACCGTCGGGGAAGTCTCGGAGTTCGACGGTGGCCGCTGGGCGTTCGAGGGCAAATGGGATGGGCACCGGCTGCTGGTCGGTGTCGACGGCGACGAGGTCCGGCTGCGTTCGCGCAGCGGCCGCGAGGTCACCGCGGAATTCCCGGCGCTGCAATCCCTGGCGCCGCTTTTGGCCGGGCACCGGGTCATCCTCGACGGCGAGGTGGTGGCCACCGATCAGGCCGGGCGCAGCGACTTTTCGGCACTGCGCAACCCCGGCGCCCGCGTCGAGTTCTGGGCGTTCGACGTCCTGGTGCTCGACGGGCGCTCACTGCTGCGGGTGCCCTACGCCGATCGCCGCCGGGTGCTGGAGGCGCTGGGGCAGGCCACCGGCCTGACGGTACCGCCGCTGATCGATGCCGCCACCGGCGCCGCGGCGCTGGAGTTTTCCCGACAGCAGGGCTTCGAGGGCGTCGTCGCCAAGGACCGCACCTCGGTGTACCAGCCGGGTCGGCGCTCACCGCTGTGGGTCAAGGACAAGAACTGGCTGACCCAGGCGGTGGTGATCGGCGGCTGGGTGCCCGGGCGCGGCGTGCGGTCGAGCACCTTCGGAGCATTGCTGACCGGCGTGCCCGGCACCGGCGGGCTGACCTACCTGGGGAAGGTCGGCACCGGTTTCGACGATGCCGAACTAGGCAGGCTGACAACACTTCTCGCCGAGCATCGGAGCGGGGAGTCCCCGTTCTCCGGGCCGGTACCCGAGGCCGCGGCGGTGTTCACGGCACCGGCGGTCGTCGGTGAGGTCCGCTACGCCCATCGCACCGTCGACGGTCTGCTGCGCCATCCCAGCTGGCGCGGCCTGCGCCCGGACCTGAGTCCCGCCGACGTCGTGCTCGAGGCGTGAGGTTCGGCGAGGCTCGGCGGAGCCGATGCGAGCGCAGCGAGTGGCGGCGGAGCCGAGGGGAAGCCGGAGCCGAACCATCTCACCGTGAGGTTCAGACCTTCGCGATCACCCGGTCGGCGAACTTGTTGAGGTTGTCGATCTTGTTCTGCAGCGGTTCGGTGTCCGGCCCGATGATGTAGGGCAGCCGGAATCCGACGATGACGTCGGTGACGCCCTTGTCCTCCAGGCGCTTGATGCCGTCGGGCGTGTAGGCGTCCATTGAGATCACGTGCACCTCGAAGTCGCCGGTGCGGCCGGACTCGGCGCGGTAGCGGGCCAGCGTGGCCAGCAGGGTGTCGAGTTCCTCGGCTCCGCCGCCGCCGTGCATCCAGCCGTCGTTGCGGGCCGCGCGGCGCAGCGCGGCGTCGGCGTGCCCGCCGATCAGAATCGGGATCGGCCGGCTGGGCGCCGGGCTCATCTTGGTCTTGGCGATGTCGTAGAACTCGCCGTGGTATTCGAAGTACTCCCCGGTGGTCAGGCCGCGGATGATGTCGATGCACTCGTCCATCCGCTTGCCGCGGCGGGCGAACGGCACGCCCATCAGGTCGTAGTCCTCGGGCCACGGGCTGGTGCCCACACCCAGGCCCAGCCGGTTGCCGAACATCGCGGCCACCGATCCGGCCTGCTTGGCGACCAGGGCCGGCGGGCGGATCGGCAGCTTGAGGACGAAGAAGTTCAGCCGCAGCGTGCTGGTCATCGCCGAGAGTGCCGAGGCCAGCACGAACGCCTCGGGCATCTCCTTGCCGTCGAGAAATTCGCGGTTCCCGTCGGGCGTGTAGGGGTAGGTGGCGTCGGATTCGAAGGGGTAGGCGACGCTGTCGGCGATGGTCATGCCGTGGTAACCGGCCGCCTCGGCCGCCTGTGCCAACGGGATGTAGTGGGCCGGATCGGTCATGGACTCGGCGAAAGTAAAACGCATGGGTCGATATTAGAACACGTTCTAGTTTGTGTCTGCGTCATGAGCAAACGACGTTGCGCAGTGGAGTTAAATCGGTATCGCCGAGGACCCTCCCCGGACCAGCGGATACGGCGGGGGACCCGAGCCGACGATCATGAACATGCCCTGGGCGGTGCGTTCGGTCAGCTTGGCATCGACGGTGTTCTCGCCGATAGTCAGCCGCACGGGCCCGGCGCGGTCGATGGACGTCGTATCGAAAACGCTGCCCTGCCAATGGAACCTGCCGTCGACGGGGTGCAGGTGGCCGGTCAGCCGGATCCGGGTGGAGATCTCTCGGTCGGTCAGGGTGAGGGTCGCGGGCCCGTCGTACACCTCGTCAGA
>Ga0209023_10007878_pt1 | contig 10799 bp, 11 predicted proteins | sample LakOneMetagenome_FD_187468 | JGI IMG/M metagenome (GOLD analysis project Ga0209023, IMG submission 187468) | Freshwater and sediment microbial communities from Lake Erie, Canada (SPAdes) (version 2) | ecosystem: Environmental > Aquatic > Freshwater > Lentic | place: Lake Erie, Canada...
CCGCCGCATTGGGCACCACAATGCGGATCGGGCGCGAGGGGAACGCGGGCTGCGCGTGGGCGGCGGCTGCGCCCCAGGCTGCGGCCAGGGCCAGGAGGGTTCTGCGGTGGATGGTGATGTTCATGCGATGGTGGCCTGCACCTGTCACTGTCAGCGTGACACGCCCAGCAGGCGGTCCAGCAGCGCGGGCTGTGCGCTCAGCTCGGCTGCCGTGCCCGCATGCACCACCGTGCCGCGGTCCAGCACGGCGGCCTGGTCGGAGATGGCCAGAATGGCCTGCGGGTGCTGCTCGACGATGATGGCCGACAGGCCTTCTTCGCGCGTGATGCGGCGGATGGCGCGCAGCAGCTCTTCCACGATGATGGGCGCCAGGCCTTCGAGCGGCTCGTCCAGCAGCAAGAGGCGCGGGTTGAGCACCAGCGCGCGGCCCACGGCCAGCATCTGCTGCTCGCCGCCCGACAGCTGCGTGCCCAGGTTGGTCTTGCGCTCTGCCAGGCGCGGGAACATCTCGTACACCCGCTCGGGCGTCCACGGGCGCGCGGTGGAGCCCTTGCGCCCGGGGCGCGCCACGGCCGTGAGGTTCTCGTGCACGGTGAGCGACTTGAAGATGTTGCGCTCCTGCGGCACCCAGCCAATGCCTGCAGCCGCCCGCTCGTGCGAGGGCAGCTTGTGCAGCGCCGCACCGCCGAGCATCACCGTGCCGCCGTGCTGGCGCGTGGCGCCAGCCAGGGTGTTGATGAGCGTGGTCTTGCCCGTGCCGTTGCGGCCCAGCAGGGCCAGGGTATCGCCTTCGGCCAGCGAGAGCGAGATGCCCTGCAGCACCACGGCTTCGCCGTAGCCCGCGCTCAAATTTTCAATGCGCAGCAATGCCTCAGACATGCGCGTTCTCCCCATGGCCGAGATACACGGCTTTGACCTGCGGGTCGTTGGCAATCGTGTCCGGGTCGCCCTCGGTCAGCACCGTGCCGTTGACCAGCACCGTCATGCGGTTGGCAAAGCTGAAAACCAGGTCCATATCGTGTTCGATCAACAGCACCGAGACATCGGCGGGCAGTGCCGCCACGGTTTGCAAAAGTTCTTCGCGCTCGCCCGCAGGCACGCCCGCCACGGGCTCGTCGAGCAGCAGCACGCGCGGCTCGCAGGCCAGGGCGATGGCGATCTCCAGCAGGCGGCGCTTGCCGTAGGCCAGCACCCGCGTTTCTTCGGCCATCACCGAGGTGAGGTGGAACTGCTCAAGCAGCTGCTCGCAGCGCTCGGTGACGGCGCGGCGCGCACCCAGCGGCTGCCACCATTTGCCGCCCAGGCCCTGGTGCTGCGACACGGTGAGCGCCAGGGTCTCCAGCGGCGTGAGGCTGTCGAACAGCTGGTTGATCTGGAAGGTGCGCACCATGCCGCGCGCCACGCGCTGGTGCGGTGCCAAGCGCGAGATGTCCTGGCCTTCGAGCACGATGGAGCCTTCGGTGGGCTCCAGCACGCCGGTCAGCAGGTTGATCAGCGTGGTCTTGCCCGCGCCGTTGGGGCCGATGAGCGCATGGCGCGCGCCCTTTTTCAAGTCCAGCGTGACGTTGTTGGTGGCGGTGATACCGCCGAAGCGCTTGACCAGGCCCTGCGCCGACAGCACGGTGGTGGAGGTTGTCGTGTTCATATCAATGGCCTCCCGCGCTGGGGCTGGCGCCGGGCTTGCGCCCGGCCCCGAACCAGGTCCAGGGGCGGAACAGTCGGTCGCGCCCGACCAGCACCAGCACCACGAGGAACAGGCCGATCCAGAACGTCCAGTACTGCGGCGTGACGGACGAGATCACGTCCTGCAGCAGCTTGAAGCCCACCGCCCCCAGGATGCCGCCGTAGAGCCAGCCCACACCGCCGATCACCAGGATCAGCATCACGTCCGCCGAGCGGTGGAACTCGAACAGGTCGAGCGACGCAAAGCCCGTGGTCTGTGTGAGCAGCGCGCCCGCAGCGCCCGCCAGCGCGGCCGCCAGCGTGTACACCTGCGCGAGCTTGGCCGTGACGGGGATGCCGATGGCCATGGCGCGCAGCCGGTTGTCGCGGATGGCCTTGAGCGTGGCGCCGAACGGCGACTGCACGATGCGCCGCGCAATGAGAAAGAACACCAGCAGCACCGTGAGCGAATACCACGCGGCCGTGCGGCCGTACAGGTCGAACTCGAATTGGCCGAGCACGGGGCCCATCACCACGCCCTGCAGACCGTCGGCGCCGCCCGTCAGCCAGTCGAGCTTGTTGGCCAGCTCCAGCATGATCAGGCCCACACCCAGCGTGACCATGAGCCGCGTGAGGTCGGTGCCGCGCATGATGGTGAACGACGCCACCGCCCCCAGCACGGTAGCAGCCGCAATGCCCACCGCCAGGCCCACCACCGGGTCGGGCATCACATGCTTGGCGAACAGCGCCGCCGCATAGCCGCCCATGCCGAAGAAGGCCGCGTGGCCCAGCGACACGATGCCGGTGTAGCCCAGGATCAGGTCCAGCGAGATGGCGAACAGCGCCACGATGGCGATCTCGTTGATGATGAGCGCATGGCTGGGCAGGGCCAGCGGCGCGACGAAGGCCAGGATCCAGAAGATGGGTTCCCACCAGCGAAAGCGCCGGGCCTTCAAGAGGATGGAGGTCTGAGCTTTCATCTCATTTCCCTCCTTTACGAACGAAGAGGCCTTGCGGGCGCCAGATGAGGATCACGATCATGAGGCTGTACACGATGAAGGCGCCCAGCTTGGGGATGTAGTACTTGCCCGCCACGTCGGCAATGCCCAGCAGCAGCGCAGCCAGCAGCGGGCCGGTGATGGACGAGGTGCCGCCCACCGCCACGACGATCAGGAAATAGATCATGAACTTGAGCGGAAAGCTCGGGTCCAGGCCCAGCACCTCGGCCCCCAGCGCACCGCCCAGCCCCGCCAGGCCCGAGCCGAACGCGAAGGTGGACAGGAACACGATGTTCACGTTGATGCCCATGCCCGCGGCCACGCGCTGGTCGTCCACCGAAGCGCGCAGGCGGCTGCCGAAGCGCGTGCGGGTCAGCACGTACTGCAGAGCCACCGTGAGCGCCGCGCACACCGCGATGATGAACAGCCGGTAGTGCCCCATGCCCAGCATGAAGGCGCCGCTGCCGATCTCGGTGCGGCCCTTGAGCCATTCGGGCAGCTGCATGATCTGCTGCGTGGAGCCCACGAAGTAGTCCACGCTGGCCACGGCCATGAAGACCAGCCCGATCGAGAACAGCACCTGGTCCAGATGCGCCTTGTTGTAAAGAGGCCGGTACAGCGTGCGCTCCAGCACCGCCCCCAGCAGCGCCGTGCCCACGAACGCGATGGGCAGGCACACCAGAAACGGCACACCCAGCCGCTGCATCAGCAGCACCGTGATGTACCCGCCCGCCATGGCAAAGGCCCCGTGCGCCAGGTTGATGAAGTTCATCAACCCCATGGTCACGGCCAGGCCGACGGCCAGGATGAACAGCAGCATGCCGTAGGCAACGCCGTCGAAAAGAATGGTCAGCATGAAATCACTTCAATGAAGACGAACAAGAGTCATGGGCCCGTGCGCGGCGCCCTGGCTTCGACAGGCTCAGCCCGAACGGGTGGTGCCTCTCCACAAGCTCAACCTGAACAGCAGCGCCCCGGCTTCGACAGGCTCAGCCCGAACGGGTGGAGGAAGGAAGGAAGGAAGGAAGACCACCACCCCAAAAACTGGCGCTCCCCACAACGGACGGAGAAACACCCCCGCCCGCAACAACCGGCGCGCCCCAGGCCAGTGCCACCGTGGAACTGGCTCTGCCAGGCCACGGGTGGCGTCCCCCTGTAGGGGGAAGGCGCGCAGCGCCTCAGGGGGTTACTTAGTCTTGCCGGGGTCTTTGACATCCTTGATCACGTCGAACTCCACGTTGTACAGCTGCCCGTTCACGCGCTCCACCTTGCGCAGGTACACGTTCTGCACGATGTCGCGCGTTTGCGCGTCGATGAACACCGGGCCGCGCGGGCTTTCGAACACCTGGCCCTTCATCGCGGCCAGCAGTGCGTCGCCGCCGCCCGCGCCCTTGGTGGTGCGCAGCGCTTCATAGATCACGCGCATGCCGTCGTAGCCGCCCACGGCCATGAAGTTGGGGCGCAGGCCCTTGTTGGCCTTCTCGAACGCGTCGACGAACTTCTTGTTCAGCGGCGAGGGGTGCGCGGCCGAGTAGTGGTGCGAGGTGACCACGCCCAAAGCGCCGTCGCCCATGTCGTTGAGCTGGTCGTCATCTGTCACGTCGCCGGTGGCAATGAGCTTGATGCCGGCCTTGTCCAGGCCGCGCTCCAGAAACTGCTTCATCACCGCCGCGCCCGCGCCCGAGGGCACGAAGACGAACAGCGCATCGGGCTTGCCGTCGCGCACCTTCTGCAAGAACGGGGCGAAGTCGGGGTTGCGCAGCGGCACGCGCAGGGCTTCGGTCACCTGGCCGCCGTTGAAGGTCAGGCGCTGGTTGAAGTACTTTTCAGCGTCGATGCCGGGGCCATAGTCACTGACCAGGGTCACGACCTTCTTGATGCCGTTCTTGGGCGCCCAGTCGGCCAGGGCCACCGACACCTGGGGCAGCGTGAAGCTGCTGCGCACCACATAGGGCGATGCCTCGGTGATGCTGGACGTGGCCGCGGCCATCACCACCAGCGGGGTCTTGGACTGCGTGGCCAGCGGCGCAGTCGCCATGGCCGACGGCGTGATGCCCATGCCGGCGAGCACGTTGACCTTCTCGTTCACCACCAGCTCCTGGGCCAGGCGGCGCGTCACGTCGGGCAGGCTGGTGTCGTCCTTGATGATGAGCTGCACCTTCTTGCCGGCCACGGTGTCGCCGTTCTGCGCCATGTAGAGCTTGGCGGCCGCTTCGATCTGGCGGCCGGTGGTGGCCTGCTGGCCCGTCATGGGCAGGATGAGGCCGATCTTGAAGACGTTGCTGTCTTGGGCTGCGGCGGGCAGCGCGGCCAGGCCCGTGGACAAGACCACGGCGGCAGCCGCGGAGGCGCGAAGAAGATGGCGTTTGGTGGGCATCGATGTCTCCTGAGGATGTCGTTGTATACAGAACAATGCTGGCCGCAGTGTGATGTGCCACCAGTGCCTGCACAAGCGGGCTTTCCCACTTTTAGATATCTCAGAACGGGATATCACCCCCTGAGTCGCCTGCGGCGCCTTCCCCCTCTCTCGCGCTACGCGCGGGAGGGGGACGCAGCCAGCGGCCTGGCGAAGCCAGTTCCGCGGCTACCCCGCCTGGGCGGCGCTCGTCTCCATAGCTGCGACATCTCAACGATGGCTACCAGCGCTGCATTTGATTCGATGGCGCCCTACCCGCGCTCGCGAATCAGCTGCACGCCGGGCAAGCCCTGCACCTGGGCCGCCTGCACCGCAGCCAGCAGGTTGCGCCGCGTGATGCGGGAGTGTTCGCGCAGGATGGCTTCGGCCCGGGCGCCCTCGCGGCGCTCGATGGCGTCGAGGGCCTGGCGGTGCTGGTCTTGCGCCACGATGAGCATGTCGCGCGCTTCATGGGAATGGGTCTGCACCACGACGAAGGCCGAGGGCGATGCGAACGGCAGGCCCTTCACCCGGTCCAGCTCGCGGGCGATCACGTCGCTGCCGACCATGCGGCTGAGCAGCAGGTGAAAGCGCGCGTTCAGCTCCACGTAGCGCGAGAAGCCCTCGTCGTCCAGCGTGCGGGGTGTGAGGGCCGTGTCGATGGCATCCAGGCAGGCATGGGCTTCGGCCAGCAGCGCGGCCTCCACGCCGCGCTCGGCCGCCAGGCGCGCGGCCAGCCCTTCCATGGTGCCGCGCAACTCGATGGCGTCGGCCACGTCGGTCTCTGAAAACGTGCGCACCGCGTAGCCACCGCCGGGCAGGCGGTGAAGCAGCCCCTCCTGCTCCAGCCGCATCAGCGCTGCGCGGATGGGGGTGCGCGAGACGCCCAGTTTTTCCACCAGCGTCAGCTCCGCAATGCGCGCGCCGCCGGGCAGCTCGCCCGCCAGGATCATCTCGCGCAGGCGCAGCTGCGCCTTGACGGCCTGCGAGGTGGCGGCGTCGCCAGCGGACGCTGAAAGGGTTGCGATCTGCGGATCGTCGGGCAGGTGCATGGGCTGGCGGGACGGGTAAAGGGAGAACGGCAGCAGGGCTGAGCCGCAACGAGCCTTGAATGTATACACAAACACGCATCGAATCCAGGCGTCACAGATGCAATCCGATTCAAAACAACGACTTACAAGGTATGCCGGCATGCGATAGCTGGTTTTCAGCATTTTTATGTATACAGCGCCCCGCTCCTTTCGCACAATCCGCTGTATCCCAGTGCACGCCTTCCAGGGCGCGCACTGGCCCCACGAACAAGCCATCGACACCCACGAGACAACCACTATGTATCCCAAGAACGCCTGGTACGTTGCCTGCACCCCCGACGAGATCGCCGACAAACCCCTCGGCCGCATGGTCTGCGGCGAGAAGATCGTGTTCTACCGCCCCGCGCCCGGCAAGGTCGCCGCGCTGGAGGACTTCTGCCCGCACCGCGGCGCGCCGCTGTCGCTGGGCAAGGTGTGCGAGGGCGAGCTGATGTGCGGCTACCACGGCCTGCGCGTGGGGTGTGACGGCAAGGCGGTGTCCATGCCCGGCCAGCGCGTGCAGGGCTTTCCGCGCACGCGCAGCTTTCCGGTGGAAGAGCGCTACGGCTTCATCTGGGTGTGGACGGGCGATGCCGCCTTGGCCGACCCCGCCAAGATCCACCCCCTGCCCTGGGCCGAGAGCGAGGAATGGGCCTACGGCGGCGGGCTGTACCACATCGCCTGCGATTACCGCCTGATGATCGACAACCTGATGGACCTGACGCACGAGACGTATGTGCACTCCACCAGCATCGGCCAAAAAGAGATCGACGAGGTGCCCTGCAAAACCCGCGTCGAAGGCGACGAGGTCATCACCAGCCGCTTCATGGAAGGCATCCAGGCGCCGCCGTTCTGGCAGATGGCGCTGCGCATGAACGGCCTGCCCGACGACCAGCCGGTGGACCGCTGGCAGATCTGCCACTTCTCGCCACCGAGCCATGTGCTCATCGAGGTGGGCGTGGCGCTGGCCGGCCACGGCGGCTACGACGCGCCCGCGGACAAGAAGGCATCGAGCATCGTGGTGGACTTCATCACGCCCGAAACCGACACCTCCATCCACTACTTCTGGGGCATGGCACGCAACTTCAAGCCGCAGGACCCGGAGCTCACCGCCAAGATCCGCGAAGGCCAGGGCGGCATCTTTGCTGAAGACCAGGAGATGCTGGAAAAGCAGCAACTCAACTTGCTGCGCCACCCGGAGCGCAAGCTCTTGATGCTCAACATCGATGCGGGCGGCGTGCAGTCGCGCAAGGTGCTGGACCGCGTGATCGCCGCCGAGCGCGCGCCCGCAGCACCGCAGCCGGTGGTGGCCGCATGACCGCGCAGGAGACCTTCCAGGTCCGCGTCGCCAAGAAGACCTCCGAGGCCGAAGGCATCGCCAGCTTCGAGCTCGCGCGGCTCGACGGCCAGCCCCTGCCGCCATTCAGCGCGGGCTCGCACATCGATGTGCACATCCCTGGTGGCACGGTGCGCCAGTACTCGCTGTGCAACGCATCGCACGAGCAGCACCGCTACCGCATCGCCGTGCTGCGCGACCCCGCCTCCCGCGGCGGGTCGGTGGGCATGCACGACCGCGTGAACGAAGGCGACGTGATCACCATCAGCACGCCGCGCAACCACTTTGCGCTGCACCCCGCGCAGCACACGCTGCTGCTGGCGGGCGGCATCGGCGTGACGCCGTTGCTGTGCATGGCCGACCGCCTGGCGCGCACAGGCGCGGGCTTTGCGCTGCACTACTGCACGCGTTCGGCCGAGCGCACAGCGTTTGCCAGCGAGATCACCGCCTCGCCCATGGCACCGCACGTGCACTTTCACTTCGATGCAGGGGCGCCCGAGCAAAAGCTCGACCTGGCGTCTGTGCTGGCAGCGCCGGGGGACGACAAGCGGGTGTATGTGTGTGGCCCGGCGGGCTTCATCGACCATGTGGTGGCCACAGCGCAGGCCATGGGCTGGCCGCAGGACCGCATTCACCTCGAGTACTTTGCCGCGCCCGCGCAGGACACCTCGGGTGATGAAGGCTTCGAGGTGCGCATCGCGAGCAGCGGCAAGACCTATGCGATTGCGCCGGACATATCGATTGTGGAAGCGCTGCGCGGCCAGGGCATCGACATCATGACGTCGTGCGAGCAAGGGGTGTGCGGCACCTGCATCACCCGCGTGCTGGAGGGCGAGGTGGACCACCGCGACATGTACCTGACCGACGAGGAAAAGGCGAGTAACGAGCAGTTCATGCCCTGCTGCTCGCGGGCACGCAGCAAGCTGCTGGTGCTGGATTTGTGAGCGCTGCGGCAGCGATGGTCGCAGGCTGATGCGACTACGCCGGCGCCATGCCGCACGGCGCGGGATGGCTGTGTGACGAGCTGCGGCTGCGCGCCAGCCCCAGCCAGCGAAGGCGCGCCCGCGCAATGCAGGCGCCGCCTTCGGTTGCTATCGTTCACATAGCAACAAAATGATGAACGGAGAGCGGTAGCGGGGCATGGGTTGCAACATTCAAGGTCAACCTGCGGCGGCGGCATCCGACGCGTCCAGCGTCCGGATGGTGTCACGCCCGTGGCGGTCTTTGGCGCGGCCCAGGTCGGTGTCGAGCGCGCGGGCCAGCTTGTCGACCGAGGAGATGAACGCCCGGCCCATCTCGCTGGCATCGTCGGCCACGGAGATCGGCTGGCGGCCGGTGACGCGCGCCTCGATGCGGCAGCGCTTGTCGTTGGCACCGGACTTGCCGGCATCCAGGTCTTTGAGAAACACATCCAGCCGCGTCACATGGTCCTGAAAGCGTGACAGCCGGCTCTTGGCTTCAGTGGCGATCCACTCGCTGAGAGATTCGCCGCCTTCGATGTGGTCATCCGTGTTGACTTGTACTTGCATGGTGATGCTCCTTGAAGAATTCAAGCGAAGGACCGTGCCCGCCGTCCCGGCTGGCAGCCGTCCCGAGAACCACCATGGTCGCACCTTCGGGGCTCTGCACCCGTAAGAACCTGTTAGTCGGCGGGTCTTGTGGAGCCACGCACTGCATGCGCCTTCGCGATTGGCTATGCGCGCGCGGCTGGCTTGTCTGTGGTGTCGACGAAGCCTGAGTGCCGCAAGGTACTCAGGCATTCGGGTGCTGCCTGCATCCACGCATCGTGTCGTGGACTGCATCGCGGGCCCAACGCAAAAAGTTTGGCACGCGCAGGGGCGCAGGCCGCTCTCCTACAGACGCCGGCCCGTCTGCAGTGCTACAAATTGGATACCTGTTCACTGCAATCGCAGCACCGTTTCAGCGTGCTGCCCGGAGCCCCCCATCCATGCCCGCTGATCGCCGCCTCAAGATTGGTTTGTCCGCCTGTTTCCAGCACGCCGACCCCACCCGCCCGCTGTTCACCAACAAGACCTTGCAGTACGTGGAGCAGTCCATCGCGCACTGGATCATGTCGGCCGGCGCCATGGTGGTGATGGTGCCCTGCCCCACGGGCGAGACGGCACGCGGCGACGTGACGCTGGCGCACTACGCCGAGTGGCTCGATGGCGTGGTCATGCACGGCGGTGCGGACGTGTGGCCGGGCAACTATGGCGAGGAGCCCCTGCGCGAAGAGTGGATCGGCGACCGCGTGCGCGACCTGTACGACCTGGCGGTGGTGAAAGCCTTTGCCGAGGTTCGCAAGCCCATCTTCGGCGTATGCCGCGGGCTGCAGCTGATCAACGTGGCCTTTGGCGGAGCGCTGTACCAGGACCTGCAGACGCAGCACCCGGGCGCGCTGCAGCACCGCAATGCATCCACCTACGACCAGCACTTTCACGACATCCACATCGTCGAAGGCACGCGCCTGGCGCAGCTGTACCCCGACCATCCGCGCGCCCGGGTCAATAGCATTCACCACCAGGGCATCAAGACCGTGGCCCCGGAATTCGTGGTCGAAGCGCTGAGCGAGCCCGATGGCGTGCCCGAAGCCATCCGCCTGCAATCGGCGCCGGGCCGCGGCTACATTGCGGCCACCCAGTGGCACCCCGAGTTCCACAAGTTGGGGGCAGACACGCTGGACGACACCGCCATCCTGCAGGACTTTCTGGCGGCGTGTGCCGAGGCCAAGGCCAGCCCTCCGTCGGTGAGCCACCCTCCCGGCATCCGCGACCGCGCCACGCGTCTGCTGCGGCAGGCGCTGCGCAGGGACCGGAGCCGGGCTTCGTCGTCGTCGACATAAGGCATTCAAACGCGCTGCTGCTGTACGCGGCTTGCGGCTTGCGACAAGCCTTTCGGCAACGGCTCTCCGCGACGCATCAACTGCACTTCGCCAGCGCCTCTTTCTCGGTCTTCACCTCGACACCCTTGCAGAAGTAATACGGCACCGCGCAGTGCAGGTACTTGCGCCCGACGTCCTTTGACACGGCGGTGCTGGCCACCAGGGCCGGCGTCGACGGGGCCTGCGATGCCGTGCAGACATCGGCGCGGCGGGCTATTTCGCGCAGGCAGTCTTCGTTCGACAGATTGAATCGCTTGCGCGCATCCGCGCACTGCTGCAGGGCCACTTCCCGCCACAGCTGCAGGATGTCGTCGCGCGGAATCGGGCGGGCTTCGACCGTCTTGAGGCTGTAGGGCTCCTGGGCCACGGCGCCCGCGACCAGGCTGGCCAGCGCCATGGCCACCACCAACGCACAGGCGGGTCTGCAATGTTTCATGGTTCAAGGTCCTTCAGAGGC
>Ga0209023_10007879_pt1 | contig 10797 bp, 8 predicted proteins | sample LakOneMetagenome_FD_187468 | JGI IMG/M metagenome (GOLD analysis project Ga0209023, IMG submission 187468) | Freshwater and sediment microbial communities from Lake Erie, Canada (SPAdes) (version 2) | ecosystem: Environmental > Aquatic > Freshwater > Lentic | place: Lake Erie, Canada | collected...
CCCGACATGAGCCGCCGCCGCCGACCGCTTTCGCCCGAAGAGGTCGACCTGTGGCGGCAGGTCACTGATAGCGCACGCGCGCTTCATCCCGGCCGGCCGGTGCCGCTTCTGCCGCCGCCCGACGCCCATGTCGCCCTGCCCGCCCCGCCGCCAAAGCCGCCGCTGACCATGACCTTCCGGCTGGGCGAGAAAGTCGCCCACCCGCCCCACCGGATCGACCTTGCGCCGGGCCCGCGCGACCATCTGGCCGCGCATCCGGTCAAGATGGACCGCAAGACCTATGACCGCATGTCACGCGGCAAGATCATGCCAGAGGCGCGGATCGACCTGCATGGGATGACCCTGTCCGAGGCCCATTCGGAACTGGTCCACTTCATCCTGTCCTGCCACCGCGCCGGGATGCGGCTGGTCCTGGTCATCACCGGCAAGGGCAAGCGCGGGCTGGACCATGGCCCGATCCCGGCGCGGATCGGGGCGCTGCGCCACCAGGTGCCGCACTGGCTGGCGCTGCCGCCCCTTGGCTCGCACATCCTGCAAGTCACGCCGTCGAGCGTGAGGCACGGTGGCGACGGGGCGCTTTACGTCTATCTGCGCCGCAGGTGACTATTGGTCTGCGATGGCCGCGACCGGCGACAGGATGATCTGCGTCGCGTTCTGCACCGTCAGGACCGCGCCGCCAAGCAGCCCGGTGCGGCGCGACTGATCGTTGGCCATCGCGGCGTAGGCCGAGCCCAGCTGGGTCATCAAGCGCAGGAGTTCAGGCGAGTCGCCGATATTGAAATGGCCCATTCCCGTCGAATAGGCGGTCGTGTCGATGATCGTGACCTTCAGGTCGCTCAGATTCGCCGCGCTGGCCAGGTTGCCGACACGGTTCGCCTCGCCCGTCAGGAAGGCCGACAGCCTCAGCGCCTTGTCGTCGGTCGAGGTGAAGATCATGAAGGGCTGCGGCAGGGGTCCGATCCGCTGCGCGTCCTGGCGGAACACGTCGACATCCATGTCGGGCGACAGAAGAGCGACGGCCGCAATGCGTGAAAAGGTGGCGCGATCCTTGGCGATGGCCAGGTCGCGCAGGCTTTCCATGACCAGCATCGAGCCCATGGAATGGGCGACGATGATGATGCGCCGCGCCCCGGCGGCGCGGACCTGATTGATAAGATTGGTGAGCCCGTCGCGGGCGAACATCACGCTGTCGCGGTCATAGACATAGCCAAGCGCACTCGCGCGCGAGGGCCAGGAATAGTGGATGAGCGTGCCCTTCAGCTTCAGGTCATGACCGAGCTGGGCCAGCCGGTAGACGCCTTCCGCGAAATTGTTGTCAAAGCCGTGGACGAAGATGATCGCCTCGGGCTCGGCCGCCTTCTGACGGGCCAGCGCGGCTGCGAGGTTGCGGCGGAAGTTGGCGGAACCGTCGAACGCGACCGCGTTCAGCGTGACGAAGTCCTTCGTTGGATCGACCGGGCGTCCGGGCGTAGGCCAGGTGATGTCTCCGTCCACCCGGTCGGGGGGCACGGAGACGTCCAGCCGCATGTATGTCGTCTTCCCCGACCGCGCGCGGCCAAGGGCCTCGCCGGTTTCGGGGTCGGGGCCGCGCGTGGTGCCGATGAAGATGCTTTCACTCGTGCCGACCCCCTTGGCCGAGGGCATGAGCGTGATCGCTCCGCGCTCGCCGCAACCGGCGACCACGATCAGGGCGACAAGGATAAATCTGCGCAAGGCGCGCCTCTTACAGGACGTAGCGGCTCAGGTCTGACGACCGGGCCAGAGCGCCGATATTAGCCTCGACGAAGGCGGCGTCCACCGTGACGTTCGCGCCGGAACGGTCAGGCGCGGCAAAGGACAGGTCCTCGAAGACACGCTCCATCACCGTGTAAAGCCGCCGGGCGCCGATGTTTTCGACCGTCGAATTCACCTCGGCAGCGATGCGGGCAAGGGCCGCGATCCCGTCCGGGGAAAAGGTCACCGTCACCTCTTCGGTCGCCATGAGCGCGCTATACTGCCGGGTCAGCGCATTGTCGGTTTCCGACAGGATGCGGACGAAATCGGCTTCGGTCAGCGGGCGCAGTTCGACGCGGATCGGCAGGCGGCCCTGAAGCTCGGGCAGAAGGTCCGAAGGCTTGGCGACATGGAAGGCGCCCGAAGCGATGAAGAGGATGTGGTCGGTCTTGACGGGGCCGTATTTCGTGCTGACGGTCGTGCCCTCGATCAGGGGCAGCAGGTCGCGCTGCACGCCCTCGCGGCTCACGTCGGCGCCACGGGTGTCGGCGCGGGCGGCGACCTTGTCGATCTCATCGATGAAGACGATGCCGTTTTCCTGCACGGCCTCGAGCGCTGCGGTCTTGACCGCTTCGTCATCCAGAAGCTTGTCGGCCTCTTCGGCGATGAGCAGGTCATAGCTTTCCGCGACCGTCGTCTTGCGCCGGACCCGCCGGCCGCCCAGCGCCTTGCCGAACAGATCGCCCAGATTCATCATGCCCATGCCGCCCTGCCCCGGCAGGTCGAGCATGGGCATGGGGTTCGAGGTGTCGGCGAGTTCCAGTTCGATCACCGTCTGGTCCAGATCACCCTTCTTCAGCCGGGTCCGGAACAGGTCTCGGGTCTGTTCGCGCGCGTCCTTGCCGGCCAGCGCCTCGATCACGCGCTCCTCTGCGGCCTTGTGGGCGCGGGCCTTCACATCCTCGCGCATGCGCTCGCGGGTTTCGACCATCGCGGCTTCGGTCAGGTCGCGGATGATCTGGTCCACGTCTCGGCCGACATAGCCGACTTCGGTGAACTTCGTCGCCTCGACCTTCAGGAAGGGCGCACGGGCCAGCTTGGCCAGCCGGCGGCTGATTTCCGTCTTGCCGACGCCGGTCGGGCCGATCATCAGGATGTTCTTCGGATAGACCTCGTCGCGCAGGTCGGCGCTGAGCTGCCGGCGGCGCCAGCGATTGCGCAGCGCCACGGCAACGGCGCGCTTGGCGTCCGACTGGCCGATGATGAAGCGGTCAAGCTCCGACACGATCTCGCGGGGGGTGAGGTTGGTCATGGGTGTCCCTGTCGCATTCGGGTCAGAGGTAGCGGTCGGCTCGCTGGCTTTCAAGCAAGCGCCCAGCAAAGCGTCCTGTGAAGCGTCCGAGTGACGGCGGGCCGGTGCCTAGGCATCCCGCCCCGCGATCCGCTCCACCGTCAGGTTGCCGTTCGTGTAGACGCAGATGTCAGCGGCGATGGCCATGGCGCGGCGGGCGACCTCTTCGGCGGGCAGGTCAGTCGTCATCAGGCCCCGCGCGGCGGCGAGCGCGAAGTTGCCGCCAGAGCCGATGGCGGCCACGTCATGTTCGGGTTCCAGCACGTCCCCTGCCCCGGTCAGGACGAAGAGGTCCTTGCCGTCGGTCACGATCAGCATGGCCTCGAGGTTGCGCAGGTATTTGTCCATGCGCCAGTCCTTCGCCAGCTCGACGCAGGCGCGCTGCAACTGGCCGGGCGCGGCTTCAAGCTTTTTCTCCAGCCGTTCCAGCAGGGTGAAGGCGTCTGCCGTCGATCCGGCGAAACCGGCGACGACCGGGTGGCCGCCCGGCGACAGGCGGCGGACCTTGCGGGCGGTCCCTTTGATGACCGTCTGTCCAAGGCTCACCTGGCCGTCGCCCGCCACCACCACCTCGCCCCCGCGCCGGACGGCAAGGATCGTGGTGCCGTGCCAGCCCGGAAATCTGTCGTCTGCCATTCGTCGCACTCCGCTTGGGCGCCCTCATGGTCCCCGATATAGGTGCGGGCAGCGGGTGGCGACAAGCGGCCTTCCCCCGGGGGCGCGGATCGGGCAGGTTTCGCGCCGAGAAGCGGAGGCGCCCTTGCCCAATAAGACCCCCCTGCCCCGATCCTGGCCCGCGCTTGCGGAAGCGGCCGGGCTTGGGGCCGAGGCGACGGGCGTCCTGGCCCTGCCGGAGCGGTCGGGCCGGCGGGCGTGGCGGCTGTTTCGGGCGGCGGGCGACGTGACCGTGGTCGAGGGCGAGGCGCTCGGCGACTGGGCGGCAGCGCAGCGCATGGCGTGGCTCCGGCTTGGCGGCGATGCGGCGCGACTGCGGTTGCCGCGCGTCCTGGCGGTGGCGCCCGACGGCGGCGCGGTCCTGATGGCGGCGCCGGGCGGGCCGACCGCGGCAGAGCGGATCGAGGCGGCGGAAAGCCATGCCGACCGACGGGCGGTCCTGACCGCAGCCGGCGGCTGGCTTTCGGCCTTTCACCGCAGCGGAAGGACGCCGGTTCGGCCGTATCAGACACGGTTTGTGACCGATGCGCTCAGCGAGCGGCGGGCGCGCCTGCATCAGACGGGCGCGGCCGAGGTGCAGTTCCTGGACCGGCTGATGGGCGAGGTTCTGGCGTCGGCCGACAGCCACAACGGCCAGCCCGCGCGCCACGGGCCGCGCCATGGCGACATGGTCCTGGACCATCTGGTCCTGTCACCGGACGGGGGTGGCGACATGATCGTCACCGGGACCGGGCCGCTGGGCATTGGCAGCGCGCCGGTCGGGCATGACCTCGCGCGGGTCCTGGTCGATTATGTCACGCGCTACGGCGATCATCGCGCGATCCAGCCGGGTGAGCTGCTGGCGCGGGCGGATCGGGTGGCCTTCTTCAAAGGCTATGACCTGACGGGACCGGAGGACGGGGCGCTGGGGTTTCTGGCGGGCGTGCAGCTTGTCAACGACTGGCTCGCCCTGCCCCGGGTCCCGGACCTGCCCCTTGACCAGTTGGTGCGGCTTGCGGGCCTGCGGGAAACGGCGGTCCGGCTTTATCCGGCGCTGGCGGAAGGCTAGGCCGCCGCCAGGTCGCGTACCTGGCCCAGAAGTCCCTCGGTCACCTTCGACAGGGCCAGCGCCGCCGCCCCGTGCGCCCAAAGAAGGTCGCCCCAGGCGTGGATTTCGATGCGGGGCACCGGGCGGCCGGTGTTGAGCGCCAGGGCCTTGACCTCGGCCATCGTCTCGGACGCGTAAAGGTAGTCGTAGCGCATCCGTTCGCCCGACAGGATGATGAGGTCGGGGTCGAACAGGTTCACGACGTTCGCCAGCCCCACCGCCAGATAGCGCCCCGCGCGGTGGAAGATCGAGCGCGCGGCGCTGTTGCCGGCCTTGGCGTGGTCATAAAGGCTTTCCAGCAGGATCGGCACCGACTGCGCCTCGCGCGCGCCCCAGTTCAGGGCCGTCGTCGCCTCGCGCGCCAGCGCATAGTCGGCGATGTAGGCTTCAAGGCAGCCCCTTTGCCCGCAGCGGCAGAGCGCGCCGTCGAGTTGCACCTTGGTATGGCCAAGCTCCATCCCCAGGCCCTTCGCGCCGCGATAGATGCGGTGGTTGAGGACGAGCCCCATGCCCACGCCATGTTCGATGGTGACGACCGCGAAATCGGCAAGTGCCCGCCCTGCCCCGAACCACAGTTCGGCCAGCGTGACCAGGTTGGCGTCATTGTCGACATGGACCGGCAGGCCAAGGCGCGCGGTCAGCAGCGGCGCGAGCGGAACGTGGCGCAGCGACAGCGTGGGCGACCAGTGGACGACGCCCGTCTCGCTGTCGACAAAGCCCGGAACGCCCAGCCCGACCGCCGACAGGTCGGCCGGCGCTAGGCCCGCCTTCCGGCAGACCTCGGCCAGCAGCTCTTCGGTCGTGTCCAGAAGGGCCGCCGTCTCCATCGAACCGGGCTGACGCGGGCGGGCGACATCGGCCAGCAGGTTGCCGGCGAAATCGACGATGACGGCTGTCAGTTCGCGGTCCGACAGCTTGATCCCGGCGACGTGGTGGGCGGCGGCGCGGACGCCCAGTGCGACGGCGGGCCTGCCCCGGCCGCTGTCCCCGTCGCGGGGCGCCGCCAGCTCTTCCAGAAGGCCGAGGTCGATCAGGTCGGAGGTGAGCGTGGTCACGCTCGCCGGACTGATCGCCAGTTCGCGCGCGATCTGGATCCTTGGCATGAAACCGGCGGCGCGGACCCGCTCGAAGATCTGCTGGCGCAGGGGGCGCGGCTGTTCGGACAGGGGTGGGATGAGCGGCCCACAACCCGGCGGCCCCTCCCCCATCCGCTTGCGCCCTGCGCCGAGATTCATATTTCAAGCCCCAAAAGAAAAATTGCGCGTTTTCCCATATGTGGCGCGCATCTGTTGCTGCATCGCAGCAGATTGCGACAGTTTTTTGCCCATTCGAAGTCTGACAAAGGGTTTTTAATTTGACAACTGAATTTATTCTCGCCAGATTTTTGCATCGGCTCAGGAGCCGAACCGGGCGTTGGCCCGAAAACGGGAGGATCACATGCACAAGACCGTTCTGGCCGCTGTCATCGCAGCGGTCGGTTTCACCTCGGCTGCCTTTGCCAAGGACAAGGTGATCGGCGTCAGCTGGTCGAATTTCCAGGAAGAGCGCTGGAAGACGGACGAGGCCGCCATGAAGGCCGCCATCGAAGCGGCGGGCGACAAGTATATCTCGGCCGACGCGCAGGCTTCGGCCTCCAAGCAGCTGTCGGACGTCGAATCGCTGATCTCGCAGGGCGCCAACGCGCTCATCATCCTGTCGGTCGACAAGGATGCGGTCGGCCCGGCGGTCGACAAGGCCGCTGCCGAAGGCATCCCGGTCGTCGGCTATGACCGCCTGATCGAAGACCCGCGCGCCTTCTACCTGACCTTCGACAACAAGAAGGTCGGCTCGATCATCGCCGAAAAGGTCATGGCCGCGAAGCCCGAGGGCAACTACGCCATCATCAAGGGCGACAAGGGCGACCCGAACGCCAGCTTCCTTCTGGAAGGCATGATGGAGGTGCTGAAACCCGGCATCGACGGCGGCAAGATCAAGATCGTCGGCGAAACCTTCACCGACGGCTGGAAGCCGGACAATGCCCAGAAGAACATGGAGCAGATCCTGACGGCCAACAACAATGCGGTCGATGCGGTCCTGGCCGAAAACGACGGCATGGCCGGCGGCGCGATCGCGGCGCTTGCGGCCCAGGGCCTGACGGTTCCGGTCGGCGGCCAGGACGGCGATCTGGCGGCGCTGAACCGCGTGGCGCGCGGCACGCAAACCGTCTCGGTCTGGAAGGACAGCCGGGCGCTTGGCAAGGCTGCGGCCGAGATCGCTTCGGCGCTGGCCGGCGGCACGGCGCTCGACAAGATCGACGGCGCGGTGAAATGGTCGGGCGGTGAAAAGGGTGCCGAGATGAGCGCCAAGTTCCTCGAACCCACGCCGATCACCAAAGACACGCTGAACCTGGTGATCGACGCTGGTCACATCACCAAGGCAGCGGCGTGCGAAGGTGCTGCGGCCGACGTCGCGGCCTGCAAGTAACGATTGCCGGGCGCCGGCTCCTGCAGCCGGCGCCCCTGTTTTTCCGGGCGCGATGTAAGCGCCCCGTCCCGCCGGTGCGTGATCCGGTCCCCCCATTCATTCACAGCGCGGTAGTTGCCATGAGCCAACCCCCCGTCACGACCCAGCCGGACAGCCAGCGCGATGGGCCGGTCGCCCGCTTCCTGCGCGCGACCGAGATGGACACGCGCCTTCTGGGAATGATCGGCGCGCTGTTGCTGATCTGGGTCGGCTTTCACCTCTATGGTGTCTTCTTCAAGGGGATGGGCGCGTTCCTGACGCCGCGCAACCTGTGGAACCTGTCGGTCCAGACGGCGAGCATCGGGATCATGGCGACGGGGATGGTCCTGGTGATCGTCACGCGCAACATCGACCTGTCTGTCGGCTCGATCCTTGGCCTGTGCGCCATCATGATGGGGGTGATGCAGGCCCGCATCCTGCCGGAGTTGCTCGGTCTTGGCCATCCGGCGATCTGGATCATCAGCATTGTCTTCGGCCTGGCGATCGGGGCCGCGATCGGGGCCTTCCAGGGCTTCCTCATCGCTTACGGGCGCATCCCGTCCTTCATCGTGACCCTGGGCGGGCTTCTGGTCTGGCGGGGCGTCGCCTTCATGGTCGCGTCGGGCCAGACGATCTCTCCGCTTGATCCGACCTTTGCGCTTCTGGGCGGCGGGCCCTATGGCGCGGTCGGCGAAAAGGGAAGCTGGATCATCGGCCTTCTGGCCTGCGCCGCGATCCTTTACCTGATCTGGTCGGGGCGCGTGCGGCGGGCCAAGCACGGTTTCCCGCAGCGGCCGGTCTGGGCGGATGTGGTCCTTGCCGGCATCGGCTGCGGCGTGTCGCTGGGCGCGGTCCTGCTGGTCAATGCCTATCCCTGGCCGATCGGCATCGTCACGCAATATGCCGCCGCACACGGGATCACTGTTCCGCCCGAAGGCCTCTTCATCTCTCACGGGTTCGCCATTCCGGTGCTGATCCTGATCGCGGTCGCCATCCTGATGACCATTCTGGCGACGCGGACGCGGTTCGGGCGCTATGTCTTCGCGATGGGCGGCAACCCGGATGCGGCAGAGCTGTCGGGGATCAACACGCGCTTCATGACCGTGAAGATCTTCGCGCTGATGGGGCTTCTGGCGGCGCTGTCGGCGGTCGTGTCCTCGGCCCGCCTCAATTCGGCGACCAACGCGCTTGGCACGCTGGACGAGCTTTACGTCATCGCGTCCGCCGTCATCGGGGGCACGTCGCTTTCGGGGGGCGTCGGCACGATCTACGGCGCGATCCTGGGCGCGCTAGTCATGCAGTCCCTGCAAACGGGGATGGTCCTCATCGGGTTTGACGCGGCGATCCAGCAGGTCGTCGTGGGCTCGGTCCTGGTGCTGGCCGTGTTCCTCGACATAGCTTACCGCCGCCGGTCGAAGTAGGAGTAGCGAAGATGACGGACAGAACCGGGCAGACACCGCTGGTCGAGATGCGCGACATCTGCATTTCCTTCGGCGGCATCCGGGCGGTCGATCATGTGACGGTCGACCTTTATCCGGGCGAGGTCGTGGGGCTTCTGGGCCACAACGGCGCCGGGAAATCGACCCTGATCAAGGTGCTTTCGGGCGCCTACCGGGCCGACAGCGGCGACGTGCTGATCAATGGCGAAAAGGCCACGATCGAAAACCCCCGCGACGCGCGACGCTACAACATCGAGACGATCTACCAGACGCTCGCGCTGGCCGACAACCTCGACGCCTCGGCCAACCTCTTTCTGGGGCGAGAGCTGGTGAGCCCGCGTGGCTTCCTGGACGACGCGGCGATGGAGGCCGAGACGCGCAAGATCATGGCGCGCCTCAACCCCAACTTCCGCAAGTTCAGCGAGCCGGTCAGCGCCCTGTCGGGCGGGCAGCGACAGTCGGTCGCCATCGCGCGCGCGGTCTATTTCAACGCGCGCATCCTGATCATGGACGAGCCGACGGCAGCACTTGGCCCGCACGAGACGCAGATGGTGGCCGAGCTGATCCAGGAGCTGAAGGCCGAAGGCATCGGCATCTTCCTGATCGAACATGACATCCATGCGGTGATGGACCTCTGCGACCGGGCGGTGGTGATGAAGAACGGCCAGCGCGTCGGCACGGTCAACGTGGCCGAGGTGACGGACGAAGACATCCTCGGCATGATCATCCTTGGCAAGAAGCCCCCGCAGGCCGTCTGATGTTTCTGGGGCTCGACCTTGGCACATCGGGGCTGAAGGCCATCGTCATCGACGAGGACCAGAAGGTCGTGGCCGAGGCGAGCGCACCCCTGAGCGTGTCGCGGCCCGAGGATGGCTGGTCCGAACAGGGCCCGGCCGACTGGATCGCGGCGGCCGAGGCGGCAATCGGCGCGCTGCCGGCCGATGTGCGGGGGGCGATCCGGGGGATCGGGCTGTCCGGGCAGATGCATGGCGCGACGCTTCTGGATGCGGCCGACAATGTGCTTCGCCCCGCGATCCTCTGGAACGACACGCGCGCGCACGCCGAGGCGGCAGCGCTCGACGCCGATCCGCGCTTTCGGGAAGTGACGGGGAACATCGTCTTTCCGGGCTTCACCGCGCCGAAACTCCTGTGGGTCAGGGCAGAAGAGCCCGATGTCTTTCGCCGGGTGGCGAAGGTGCTGTTGCCCAAGGACTACCTGCGGCTCTGGCTGACGGGCGAGCATGTCGCGGACATGTCGGATGCGGCGGGGACGAGCTGGCTGGATGTCGCGCGGCGGGACTGGTCGGACGAGTTGCTGGCCGAAACCCATCTGACGCGCGCCCAGATGCCGCGGCTGGTCGAGGGGTCGGCGGTGTCAGGAAGGCTCCGGCCCGAGATTTCGGCGCGCTTCGGACTGCCGGTCGGCGTGCCGGTCGCGGGCGGCGGGGGCGACAATGCGGCCTCGGCCATCGGGGTGGGCGTGGTGAAGGCGGGACAGGCCTTCGTGTCGCTAGGCACTTCGGGCGTCCTTTTTGCCGCGAACGAGGGGTATCAGCCGGACGCAGGGTCTGCCGTTCACACCTTCTGCCATGCGCTGCCGGGCACCTGGCACCAGATGGGGGTGATCCTGGCCGCGACCGATTCGCTCAACTGGTTCGCGCGGCTTTCGGGGCAAGAGCCAGAGGCGCTGACCCAGGGCCTTGGCGCGCTGAAAGCGCCGGGAAAGACCCGATTCCTGCCCTATCTGGGCGGGGAGCGGACGCCCCTGAACGATGCTTCCATCCGGGGCGCCTTCATCGGGCTTGACCATGCCACGGACCGCGATGCGGCGGTGCGGGCGGTGCTGGAAGGGGTGGCCTTTGCGCTGGCAGATTGCCGCGATGCGCTGGCCGCAACCGGCACGCGGATCGGGCGGTTGCTGGCGGTGGGTGGAGGCTCGCGTTCGGACTACTGGCTTTCGCTGATCGCCACCGTCCTGGGCGTGCCGGTTGCCCTGCCACAGGCGGGCGATCACGGCGCGGCCTTCGGTGCCGCGCGCCTCGGGCTGATGG
>Ga0209023_10007880_pt1 | contig 10797 bp, 7 predicted proteins | sample LakOneMetagenome_FD_187468 | JGI IMG/M metagenome (GOLD analysis project Ga0209023, IMG submission 187468) | Freshwater and sediment microbial communities from Lake Erie, Canada (SPAdes) (version 2) | ecosystem: Environmental > Aquatic > Freshwater > Lentic | place: Lake Erie, Canada | collected...
GCGATCGGCACTTCCGCTTCGAGTTCGAGGATGGTGGCGGCGCGCTCGCCCAGCAGCACGCGGTCGCTGGCGGCGTCCCAGCGCCAGTCGCCCAGGCGGCCGGCGGCCAGGGCCACCTGCAGGCGGCTGTTGCCGTCGATCAGCGCTTGCTGGTCGATGCGGCGCTGGGTGATGTCCTGGAAATACAGGGTCAGGCCGTCGGGCGACGGGTAGAGGCGGGCCTCGACCCAGATCGCCAGGCGCGGATAAAAGAATTCGCGCGTGCCCATCTGGCGCGAGTCCATGGCCTGGCGCAGGTTGCTCGCCAGGTTGGTACCCTGCAGCTCTTCGAATTCTTCCCACAGGCTCTTGCCGAGCAAACCCTCGCGGGTCTTGTTCAGCGGCGCCAGCATGCTCAGCGCGCGGCCGTTGATGTAGGTGATGCGCCAGTCGAAGTCGACCGCGCAGAAGGCGTCGGTCAGGCTTTCGAGCATGTTTTCCATACGCTCGTTGGCCTGGCGCAGGGCTTCCTTGGCCGCCATCAGCTCGGCCTCGGCGCGCTGGCGCGCGGCCAGCACGCTGCTGGCATTGCGCAGGTCGGCCGAGCGCATGACGTCGAGATCGTCCCGGTTATCGCTCACGCGCGGCTCCCTGCAACTGGCGCACGGCGGGCCGCCACCGGAAGCGGCGGATGCATGGAGTCGGCAATGGGGCGGATGGAAATCATGGTCTGTTGCTCGGCGCAGGATGGCCGCACGCATACGGCGCGCCGCGTCATGCGCAGGCGCGGCGGCACACGGCCTGGGGCCATTCTAGCCCAGCCGCTCGGGCGGCATGCACACGCTTGGGCGGGCACTCAGGCGCCCGCCCGCAACTGGTTGCCAACCTGGTTCAGCGCATTCTGCAACTGGTCGAGTTCGTACGGCTTTTGCAGCGACTGGTAAGGGAAGTCGAGGTGTTTCAGCAGCATGTCGCCATAGCCCGAGGCGAAGATCACCTTCAGGTGCGGATACAGGCGCATCGCTTCGCGCGCCAGGTCGACGCCGGACATGCCGGGCAGGCTGACATCGGTAAACAGCACGTGGTAGCGCTGTGCGGCCAGGCGCGCCAGGGCGTCGTCGGGATGGGCCACGCCGTCGGCTTCGTAGCCGAAGGCCTTCAGCATCTCGCACACCAGGTATTGCGAATCGAGGTTGTCTTCCACCACCAGCACGCTCAGGGTGCCGATCTCCTCGGCCGCTGCCGGCGCGGCCTCGGCCGCGGAGGCGGGGGCCAGCGCGCACAGCAGGCCGGCCACGGCGCCGTCGTTCAGCAGCGGGGTGAAGTGCAGGTCGTACTGGCCCTGGCTGGCAGCGCCGAAGTGCAGGGTCACGGCCGGCATCTGCACGGCTTCGCCGCGCCAGGCGCGCGCGGCACCTTCTTGCCCTGCCTGCAGCGGCGGCGGCATCACCGCCGGCTGCGAGCCGCCGGGCACGCGGCCGTAGGCCGGCCCGGCCAGGGCGCCATACGCCTCGTTGCACAGGAGGATGGATTGCGGGCCCCATAGCAGCAGCATCGGCAGCGGCGTGTTGAACATCAACTCGGCTGCGATGCGCAGCGGCTGCGGCCAGGTGGCCGGATTGCCGAGCGTGCTGGCGCTCCAGTCGTAGGTGGAAACGGTGGGGGCGGACTTACCTGGAGCGGACATGGACGACGGCCTGTTGTGTATTCGAAAACATGGCCGAATCCTACACTAAACGGCGCGCTTCTGTCGGCGCGCTGGCGTGTGCGCCGGAAAGGGCTGCCGATGTGCGGGTGCGGAAAACGCGGGCAAAAAAAAGCCCGCTCGTTGCGGAGCGGGCTGAATCTATTTCCTTGCGGGGAATAGAGGAGACAGGTGCAATTATGCTGCTGCGCAACAAAAGTTTCCAATTTATATTTGTAATGACAGGTATAGCGCCGTTATATGGCTGTAAGCGCTTTGTAACAACGGATGTGTTCGCAGGGCGCGCACGGGAGCTGCACACGCTTGGTGCACGTCATAAAATGTTTTACCATGGCAAATATGTTAAAACGATGTCTGCCGACTTGCGCCTTCGCGGGGCTACTTACGGTCTTCCCCCACGTTCAGGCCCAGGAGGGCGGGTCGCTGGCCGACTATTCGCTCGAGCAGCTGGCCGACGTGGTGGTGACGTCGGTGGCGCGCCAGGAAACCCGCCTGTCGGACGCGCCGGCCTCGGTGTTCGTCATCAGCGGCGCGGAAATCCGTCGCTCCGGCGCCACAAGCCTGCCCGAAGCGCTGCGCCTGGCGCCGAATTTGCAGGTGGCGCGCGCCGACGCCCACGACTATGCGATCAGCGCACGCGGTTTCGGCTCGACGCTGGCGAACAAGATGCTGGTGCTGATCGATGGCCGCAGCGTGTATTCCCCGCTGTTTTCCGGTGTGTTCTGGGATACCCACGACGTGGTCATGGCCGACGTCGAACGCATCGAAGTCATCAGCGGACCGGGCGCCACCATCTGGGGCGCGAACGCCGTCAACGGCGTCATCAACATCATCACGAAGTCGGCGCGCGACACCCAGGGCAATCAGGTGGTGCTGCGCGGCGGCGCCGACGGCGGCAGCGGCTCGCTGCGCCACGGCGGCGAGCTGGGCAACAACGGCCATTACCGCGTGTATGCCAAGCTGGTGCGCCAGGACGACATCGACCGCGAGGACCGCAGCGTCAGCGGCACCGGCTGGCGCCGCCAGCAGGCGGGATTCCGTGCCGACTGGGAAGACGAGGGCGCCACCACCACCCTGAGCGGCGACGTCTACGACGGCAAGCTCGACGAACCCGGCCAGCGCGACACGAACATCGGCGGCGCCAACCTGCTGGCGCGCGTGGTGCGCACCCTGGACGACGGCTCGACCCTGCGCCTGCAGGCTTACCTCGACCATGCCCGGCGCGAGGAGCTGCTCGGCGCCCAGCGCCTGGAAACGCTCGACCTCGAAGCCCAGCATAACCTGCGCCTGGGCGCGCGCCACAACCTGGCCTGGGGCGGCGGCTACCGCGTCAGCCGCGACCGCATCCGCAGCAGCCCCTGGCTGAGCATGCTGGACGAGAACCGGACCCTGCGCTGGGCGAACCTGTTCGTGCAGGACGAGATCGCGCTCGGCGACACGCTGCGCGCCACCGCCGGCATCCGCGCCGAGCACAATATCTATACCGGGGTCGAATGGCTGCCGAGCGCGCGCCTGGCCTGGAATGTGCAGCCGAACGCGCTGGCGTGGGCGGCCGTGTCGCGCACGGTGCGCGCGCCGTCGCGCATCGACCGCGACCTGCGCCTGGCCGCCGGCACCGCGCCGGACGGCACGCCGCGCTACTTCGTGGAAGGCGGCCCCGGCTTCGACGCCGAGACCGCGCGCGTGATCGAGTTCGGCTACCGTGCCCAGCCGACGCCGGCGGTCTCGTATTCCGCCACCCTGTTCCACAGTGACTACGACCGCCTGCGCACGCTGGAGGTGCGCACCGGCGCGCCAGCGCGTTTCGAAAACCGCGCCGACGGACGCGCCAGCGGCCTGGAAGCCTGGGCCAGCTGGCAGGTGCTGCGCGGCTGGCGCCTGTCGGGCGGCGCGGTGTTCCAGAGCGTGCGCGTGAAAGCCGACTCCGGCAGCCGCGACTGGTCGCGCTTCCTGGGCATGGCGCCGAACGACCCGAAACGCTACTGGAGCCTGCGCTCGGCGCACGAGCTGGCCGCCGACCTGCAACTCGATTTGTCGCTGCGCCACGTCGGCAAGCTGACGCGCCCCGCCGTGCCGGGATATCATGAGCTCGACGCGCGCATCGCCTGGCAGGCCAGGCCGAACCTCGAGCTCGCCCTGGTCGGGCGTAACCTGCTGCACGACCAGCATGCCGAATTCGGCGAACCGGGCCTGCGCCAGACCTTCGCGCGCAGCGTGGGCTTCAGCGCGATCCTGCAATTTTAAGCGGCCAATGATTCGACACCGATCTACCTCTTCTTCCACGCCGCCCGCCGGAGTGTCCCGCACCCCGGCGCGGCCGCCGGCCCTGTTACGGCGGCCCCTGCGCCTGGCCGGCTGGACGCTGGCCTGCGCCGCCGCCGTGTTCACGGCCATCGGCATCGCCCCGCCGCCGGCGCTGGCCCAGAACGGCGGCAGCAGCCAGGCGCTCGAGCGCCGCGTGAAAGCCGCCTTCCTGTACAAGTTCCTCGGCTATGCCGAATTCCCGGCCGGCGCCTTTGCCGACCCCGGCGCGCCGGTCACGATCGGCGTGGTGGGGTCGGACGAAATGGCGGCCGAGCTGGCGCGCGTTGTCGCCGGCCGGAATATCGGCGGCCGCCCGGTGGTGGTGCGCCAGCTGCGCGAAGGCGAGGGCGGCAACCCCGTGCATTTGCTGTTCGTGGCCGGCAGCGACAGCGTGCGCGCCGGCCGCGTCCTGAAAAGCAGCCCGCCGGCGCTGTTGCCGGTCACCGAGTGCGAACTCGGCCTGCAACAGGGCAGTGTCATCAATTTCCGGATCGTCGACGAGCGCGTGCGCTTCGACGTGTCCCTCGATTCAGCAGAGAGAAATAACGTGAAACTCAGTTCGCGACTGCTCACCGTCGCCAACCGCGTCGTGAAGGGGAATTCCTGATGAACGCGCACGATACCGGTTCCGTCCGCAGCAAACTGATCAAGATGGCGGTGTTCACCACGCTGGCGGCCCTGCTGTCGGCTTCGGTGGCCATGCTGGTGCTCGATCTGCGCACCTTCCAGCGCCTGTGGATCGACGACTTGACCACGCAGGCCGACATCATGGCCAGCGTCACCGCGCCGGCCCTGGCATTTTCCGACGCCAAAACCGCCCAGCAGCAGCTGGCGGTGCTGCGCGCGCGCCCGCAAATCCTGTCCGGCGCCGTCTTCACCGCCTCCGGCACGCGCTTTGCCAGTTATGTCAAAGCCGGCACCGAGCAGACCCTGCCGACGCGTCCGCGTGCGGCCGGCTACCTGATCGAGCGCGGCGGGCTCGAGGTCTGGCACAACATCGTCGAGAACGGCGAACTGGTCGGCACCGTCTACCTGCGCTCGCGCTACGGCCTGGTCGACCGCCTGCTGAACTATGGCGCCATCCTGGGCGGCGTGATGCTCGGCGCGCTGGTGATCGCCGGCCTGGTGGCCTCGCGCCTGCAGGCGGCAATTACCCGCCCGCTGGAAGCGGTCACGAACGTCGCACGCCAGGTGATGCAGCGGCGCGACTTCACCCTGCGCGTGCCGGGCAATAACAGCGGCGAGATCGGGGTGCTGGTCGACGCCTTCAACGACATGCTGGCCGAGATCGGCCGCCGCGCCGACGCCCTGCAGGCGGCGAACCGCACCCTCGAGCACGAGATGGACGTGCGCCAGAAGGCGGAAGACGCGCTGATCGTGGCCGACCGCAGGAAAGACGAGTTTCTCGCCACCCTGGCCCACGAACTGCGCAATCCGCTGGCGCCGATCCGCACCGGCCTCGACATCCTGCGTATCCGCAGCGGCGACGCCCAGGCCACCCAGCGCGCCACCGACATCATGGAACGCCAGCTGCGCCAGATGGTGCGCCTGGTGGACGACCTGCTCGACGTGTCGCGCATCAACACCGGCAAGTTCGCCATCAAGATGGGCCGCGTCGAACTGAAGGCGGTCGTCAACGACGCGCTGGAAGTGGTGCGCTCCTACATCGAGCTGCACGGCCACGAGCTGGTGCTGGACCTGCCCGACCGTCCGGTCTTCCTGCACGGCGACGCCACCCGCCTGGCCCAGATCCTGTCGAACCTGCTGAACAACGCCGCCAAGTACACCAACCGCGGTGGGCGCGTGACCCTGTCGGGCCACGTCGAGGACAAGACCCTGGTGCTGGAAGTGCTCGATACCGGCATCGGCCTGGCGCCCGACATGCTGGACTCGGTGTTCGACATGTTCGTGCAGGTCGACTCGACCCTGGAGCGCACGAATGCCGGCCTGGGCGTGGGCCTGTCGCTGGCGCGCAAACTCGTCGAACTGCACGGCGGGACGATTACCGCGCGCAGCGAGGGTCTGGGGCGCGGCTCCTGCTTCAGCGTGCGCCTGCCGATCGTGGTCGAGCCGGAACCGCTGAGCAAACCGACGCCGGCCGCCTTCATCAGCACCGAGACCTACCGGATTTTGCTGGCCGACGACAACGTCGACTTCGTCAACAGCATCGGCGCGCTGCTCACCGCCATGGGGCACAGCGTGGTGATCACCCACAACGGGCCGGACGCGCTGGCGGCCGCCGCGCGCTTCTGCCCGGACTATGCCTTCCTCGATATCGGGCTGCCGCAGATGTCGGGCTACGACCTGGCGCGCGGCATCCGCAAGCTGTCCTGCGGGGCCATGACGGCGCTGATCGCGGTGACCGGCTGGGGTCAGGAAAAGGACCGCCAGCTGGCCTTCGAGGCCGGTTTCGACCACCACATGGTGAAGCCGGTGCGCTTCGAGCAGATCGAGGAAATCCTGGGCAACCGCAGCATCATCAAGAAGCTGCGCACCTGATCGTTGGAAGAGGGGGCAGGTTAAAAAACGGAGACGCGAGCGTCTCCGTTTTTTTTCGCCTATCGGGCGAAGCAGGATTGGGAATCAGCCGCGCCTGGACTGGCGGCGCCGTGCCAGGAAGCCCAGTACGCCGAGGCCGCCCAGCATCATGCCGTAGGTTTCCGGCTCGGGCACCGGCGCCAGCATGACCGCGCCGCCGAAGGAAGCCCCTTCGCCCGAGACCACGTTGCCGTCCACCCGCAGGTAGTAGTCGCCGGCAACCAGGTTGTCGCCCGCCACGGTCCACACGTCCACCGCACCCGTCTGCAGCGAGGTACCGGTGCTGATCAGGGTGTCGTTGCCGTTGTAGATCCAGAGGCCGGTGATGTCCAGCCCGACATCGGCCGAACGGCTGACCGAGCCGACGATGGCATCGACATTCACCCCCAGGGCGTCGTCGACCGTGAAGGTGAAGCGGTCGGCGAAGGTGGCGCCGCTGTTGCCTTCGCTCAGGCTGTCGCCGAAGAAGGCCGAGTTGTCGACCAGGTCGAGTGCCTGCGGCGAATCGCCGATGACCTGGGCCTGCACCGCCGTCGACGCCAGCGACGCGCCTGCCAATACGATTGCACCTATTAACGATTTTCTCATAACGTCCTCACACGAAAATCGGCCGCGGCATGCGGCCGGGTTGTGGCAATCGGGGATGTTCATGCTAGCAAACGGGTGGGCGCTGCGTGAGGCGGATGCTGAGGTGTACCAGACAGGCGACAAGAATGCTCATCGGCACATCATGCTGGAAGGACAGGGAATGGCTGGGCGTATAGAGGGAAGGCGCGGTGACTGGTTTTGTTGAGAAAAAGATCATGAGCATTGCTCAGATAGCGTCAGCGCGATCCTACAAAAAGAGAAGTGTGCGTCCTGTGCAGAGCTAAACGCCGTTTAAGCGAATCGCTTGACTGTGTGGGGAAATGAAGAGATGCGCCGACGGACCCCGGCGAGTCGGCAAAACCGATCGTGGAAAGAAAAATGGCTCAGAATCTCTTCTGAGCCATTTCCTTGAAAAAGTTGGTGCGGCTGGCAGGAATCGAACCCACGACCCCTTGGTTCGTAGCCAAGTACTCTATCCAGCTGAGCTACAGCCGCCCGAGGCACGCATTATAGCCAAGCTTGCCAGATTAGGGAAGCGATAATTATCTCGTGCAGAAAGTAGCTCGGCAGGACAGTGCGCGCAGTTTGCATTACATATTGCGCGCGCAAACGAAAAAGGCCAGATCTTGCGATCTGGCCTTCGTATTCGTGGTGCGGCTGGCAGGAATCGAACCCACGACCCCTTGGTTCGTAGCCAAGTACTCTATCCAGCTGAGCTACAGCCGCCCGAGGCACGCATTATAGCGGGGTATCCGGAAAAAGGGAAGCAGGGTAGTCTTGGCTGCGTAGCTGGCATAGTGACTGCCCGGAATTACACACCATTGCTACGACGTAGCAGGGGCCACCTTCAGCTACCCGCCCAGACTTACAGGCGTTGGCAGTTTGAACGCTTGAACCAGTATTCCTTCGTCGAACCCTGATACTGGAAGATGACAAATTCGTTAGCGTGCACGTTTTTTTTGAGGAATGCCGAATATTCACCTTCGCGCGTTGGGCGCCCGGTGCCACTGCCAGCCCTGCCAGACGCATTGACGCACTGGTATGCGTGGTGCGCGAAAGCGCCCCGGCTGGTGGATTCGTCGGTCAATACGGCCCCTTTCGTTGCGGCTGCCTGGACTTTGCCGACGGTCGCGGCACCGGCTGCATCCTCCTCGACATAGAGCGCCTCTCTGGTGCGGTCCGTGCTGCCCCGGTAGGTTGTTTTGGTCAGCCGCTCATATTGCTCGATGTCGTTCACGTCGAACTCGTCGTCGTCCTCATCGCGGGTCAGTGCGCGGGGTTCGGCCGCCCCCGTCGCCCCGGATCCGCGGCGCTGTGCGAGCGATAAGTGCTCGTCGGGGATATCGTCATCGGCGTCTTCGTATGCCAGGCGTTCGCCTATTGTTGCTCGCTCGTCCGGCACTTCCTGGTATGGCTCCCAGGCGGAGGAAGGCGCGTGCGCCGTGGGGCGCTCACCGGATTCCCCGCTATCCGTCTTGTCGCTGACGAGCGGTTCGACGTTGGTCAGACGAGTCCCATTTGATGCGTCTGGCGACCGCGAATCGTTTTTGGTCATGAGTCCGATACCGATGCAAAGCGCAATCAGGACATACAGGACGATGGGGCCGACACGGCTCTTGCGCACTGGAGGGCGTTTCCATTCAGCCGGGTTTACCGCCGGCTCAGCAGAATTCCTCACCGGGGCCGTTTTCATGGAAGGGGTCAGGCTGTTATTCGGAGACGGTGACTGCTTGTCCTTTTCATTGCGCCTGAATCCGAAAAAATTCATCAGCATCGCAATTGCAAGCGTATGAGGCACCGCCGCTGCAGGCAATGCGGAGCAAAGCAGGCACTAAACAGGAACAGTTGATTCGCGATAAGCACCGCCAGCCAGATATACAGGAAGCGGCGCGTATTGGTCGCTGCGGATCGGAGAATCGCTTTTAGCATGATGTTTCAGACTGAGAAAAGAACTGACTCGGAGCTGTATTCATCATTAACTAAATTTCCTGGTGAATCGGCAATGTCATGGTTGGTCAGTGGCAACTGCAAGTATCGTTACCGATTGGCAATATGTCAACTGTCGTTAGCTCCCCGAATTCAATTATTCGAAACAACGGTTTGACGGGCGCACATTGTGCGCGCACAATGTGCGGAAGAATTTTCATTCAAGGAGCAGGCATGCCGTGGACCTACGTCTACCCAAGTAATGTGGCAATCGAAACCGACACCGATACGACATTCAGCGTGAAAATCGGGTATATGCCAAGTACGATGGATGATATCGAGCTGACGCCATCGCCAGGCGCGAAGCAGAAATTTGATGTGCCGACTATGCAGAAATTGCGCGCAGAATTCTGGGAGGCATTCCAGAAGGAGGGGCGCCGTCACGCAATGCGGCAGCTGGTCGATACCAAGTTTGGCAGTGATACCTTGCAGGCGTCGATTGCGATCCAGAACATAACGAAGAAGCCGGTATCCCATCGCACTATCCAGGCATGGCTGATGGAGCCTGGTGCGCCCAGCAGTCGCTCTTGCCCGGAATGGGCTGTGCTAGCGCTCAAGGCCTTCGTGGACGCGCCTGAGAATGCCGCGTACCTCCAGAGTTGCGAAAGAATGTCTGCTAATACGTCCTCCTACATGCCTTACTCCACCGCAGTCGATGTCAAATACGGTGTCAAATATGCGACGCACGCAATTGTCAATGAAGAAAAGCGGCAACGCGAGTGGGCCGATGCGAGTCTTACCGCACTGCCACGCATGATCAGCCAATTCGAGAACAAGACCGAGCGCCACCTTGAGCACGTGGATCTGCACGTGCATGCGATCTGGAATGCGTTGCGGGAAGCTAGCGACTTTGATGACTTCAGGAAGCGTGTGTTGGATGAGGTTAAAGACCATCAGATCGGGAACATGATCATCCGAAACACACGCCGTGCGATCGAGCAGGGCACCGATGAGTTTTCAAGCAATGGAGAATCCACTCACCAGTAAAGGAGCGCACCATTGAGCAGTCATTGAAGGTGAATGTTGGTCCGACTGTCCGCCTCTGCCTGATAGGGAGAGGGGCGATTCGGTCTAGGCAAGCGCTGCCGTAACGGCAGGCAAGAGAAAGTGGGAGTGCCGCGAAGGCGTGTAGCCTATTGCGCCAATCGGGCGCCGGAAACGAAAAAGGCCAGATCTCGCGATCTGGCCTTCCTATTCGTGGTGCGGCTGGCAGGAATCGAACCCACGACCCCTTGGTTCGTAGCCAAGTACTCTATCCAGCTGAGCTACAGCCGCCCGAGGGACGCATTATAGCGGCACTTGTTGTTTTATGGAAGCATCAATTGAGAAGATGTTCATCCAGGGAGAAGGGCGCCCTGATGACAACTCGACAGTTGTCCACGCAAACCGATCGAACAAAACGAAAAAGGCCAGATCTTGCGATCTGGCCTTCCGTATTTCTTGGTGCGGCTGGCAGGAATCGAACCCACGACCCCTTGGTTCGTAGCCAAGTACTCTATCCAGCTGAGCTACAGCCGCCCGATGCACGCATTATAGCAGCGGCATCCCCATCGGGGAAGTCTTAATTTATTACAACTCTTTGGCGGCATCTGGTAGATTGATCGTATCTGTTCTGGATACTGATACTTATGCTGGGGTTCACCACATGGCGTGGCGCCTTGCGCGCAGTCGCCTGCTTGCTGCTGGCGAGCGTCTTC
>Ga0209023_10007881_pt1 | contig 10796 bp, 7 predicted proteins | sample LakOneMetagenome_FD_187468 | JGI IMG/M metagenome (GOLD analysis project Ga0209023, IMG submission 187468) | Freshwater and sediment microbial communities from Lake Erie, Canada (SPAdes) (version 2) | ecosystem: Environmental > Aquatic > Freshwater > Lentic | place: Lake Erie, Canada | collected...
GAACCTTTGCGCGGAACTTGTTCGCCCGAATGGCAGCTGCGGCACGATTTCAAATCGGGCAGCAGCAGGTCGGTCGCCGAGTGGGAATGATCCGCGGCGTGGCAGCTGGTGCACTTTTCCTCCTTGTGCGCCGCATGGTCGAACCAGCCGTGGTTGAAATAGCGGTTGATCTGGGTCACAGGCACCACCGAGAATCTTCCACCGGCCAATCGCGGGGTGTGGCATTCGCCGCAGATCCCGTCACGCGACAGGGCCTGCCCGACCGATCCGATCCTGCCGCCGAACGGGGTGAAGCGCGCGAAATAGGTCCCGCCGTTGGCATATTCGCCGGGCCGCTGCCGCCCGGTAACGATCGGGCTCGAGGCGCGCGGCGCGACCGAGAGATCAGCAATCATCTGGTCGGTATCGCCGTGCTTCAGGCGGCGGAAGGTTCCGCCGACCTTGTCATAGGCGAGGCTGTGGCATGCCTCGCAGTCGCGCTCCATGTCGATCGGCAGGAAGCGGACTCCGTCGGCGGTCGGGTGATGGCAATCGGCGCAGCCAAGTCCGCCGCTCCCCTTGCCCAGCCGCATGGCCATCTGTGCTACGCCGCCACGCGGATTGAGATGCTGGTCGTGGGTAAAAGTCAGCCCGCTCGCTTCGCGCGGATGCTCGGCGAGCGAAACCCGGGTGAGCTTGTCGCTGCCTGCGGTCTGCGCGATAGCAGGGCGGAACTCGGGATGGACCTTGCCGAAGTCAGCCGCATTGCCGAGCATGGTGTCGGGCAGCCGGTCCTTGAGCGAACCGTGGCAGTCAGCGCAGAAGGCTTGCTGTGGCGGCGCCATGCGCCCGGCGCCTTCGTGTTCGGTGTGACAATCCGAACAAGCCCCGGGACCAGGTTTGCCGAACAGATGCGCGACTTGCCACTGCAACCGGTCGCTCCAGCTTTCAGGTCCGCGGGCATTGGCCAGCCGGGCGGGCGAGGCGTGGTCGTGAACATCCTTGTGGCAGGTCAGGCAGGCACTATCACGCACCGCCTCGAATGGCTTGACGTGGCAGGCCTCGCACTTGCCTTCGAGTTGATGGTGCGCCTGGCTGAGCGGGCCCGAAGACCATGCCGCATCGCCGACAACGCCCTGTTTGGCGGCGGGATCGCGGGTCTGCTGGCTGATGATCGGCAATGCGAGGAACGCGGCGAGGATTGCCAGCGCGAGCAGCCATGACATTGCCCGCTTGCCCGGAATGCGTCCGGCGAGCGAAAATCCGGGCTTTTCCTCCGCAGCGCCCAATGTTTCGGCGATCTGGCCGATGGTGAGCAGCGCCGCTCCATCCTCGGCCTCGGAAACCGCGATGCGGTAGCTGCCAAAGCGCAGCTCACCCCCGGCCTGCGGATCGATTGTCCCCTCGCTGACCTGCCGGCCATCGAGCGTGAAGGCGGGCGAGCCGAGGGCCTCGACCGTGATCCTGCCGCCGTTCGCCGTGATCGCTGCGTGGTGCGGATCGAGTGCGAGATCGGGCAGGTGCAGCGTGTTGTCCGCCGCGCGCCCCAGCGTGACCCGCTCCGCTGCAACGTCGCGGTCGCGCACGATTTCGCGGCCTTGGGCGGTGGTCTCGACGGTTCTGAGCCGGAAGATCATGCCGCTGCCCCGCCCCCTACCAGTAGTAGAACACGCTGATCACATGCGCGGTCAAGGCGGCGATCAGGGCGAAAGTTGCGGGGACGTGGACGTAGAGCCAGACCTCAAGCAGCGCTTTGAGGCGCATGTGCCGCCGCATCCGGGCGAGCTGCGCGGCGCGGCGCTGGAGCAGCGCTTCGACCCGGACCAGCGCCGGATCGGCGGCCTGTTCGGTGCTAGCAAGGTTGAACGCGGCGATCGCCTGCTGGGTCGCACCGCCGTGCTTGCCCCCGGCAAGTCGGCTCCACAGGCCGCCGGCAAATGCTCCTTCCCCGAGCGCGGCGAGGACCAGCCCGGCCCAGCGTGGATCGAGCGGCTGGGCGGCGCCTTGCAGCTGGCGGTCGACCGCACCCAATGCTTCGACCATCTGTGGCTGGGTCATCTGTTCGCGGTTGTTGCTCAGCGCCGCAGGCAGCACCGAATAGACCACGACCCCGAACAGTCCGGAGGCGATCACCAGCAGCATCAGCGCATAGGCCAGCGTGTGGACGTTCCAGCCAAATTCAAAGCCGGTGTGCAGCGTCGCGACCACAATCAGCGCAAGGCCAAGGTAGACGTGCGCCGAGGTCCAGGCCTTCAATGACCAGGCGCCGCGCGTCATCGTCCGCTTGCGCACGCCCAGCAGCGAAAGCCAGACAATCAGCACCAGCCCAATGATGCCGAGCGCGTACCCCAGCCAAGTCCCGCCGTTCGGGCGCGGCGAAACATCGATCAGCGCGTAGGCAAGTATGGCGACAAGGCACAGCGCGCCAGCGCGTTTGAGCCAGCGGAAATTGCGGTGGCGCAGGAAGCCCTCGTGATCGGCCGTCAGCTGGCGCGCGGTTTGGCGGGACGGGCGCGGGGCGCTTGCCATTCAATCGTCCTTCGCCAGCCGGGCGACCGAAAGGAAGGCCTCGGGCGCGACGCGGATCGCCGCGCCAGTCGGGCAGGCGCGTACGCAGGCCGGGCCGCCCTCGATCCCTGAGCACATGTCGCACTTGATCGCCTTCTTGGGGGTCTCCGCCGGGGTGTTCTTTTTGCGCCACTTGTAGTCGGGCTCGCCCGGCCCAGGCCCTGCGCCAAAGAGCAGCCATGAGAGCAGCGGCGGCTTCGCGGGCGGTGCCGCGTCCATCCTGATCACCCCGTAAGGACAGTTGCGCTGGCAATTGCCGCATCCGATGCAGGTATCGTCGATCACCACTTCGCCATCGGGGCCGCGCTTGATCGCGTTGGGCGGGCAATCGGCCATGCAGTGCGGGTGCTCGCAGTGGCGGCAAGAGGTTGGCACGTGAAGATGGGCGTAAGTCCGTCCGGCTTCGCGGTTCAGCCGGGTCAGGCCATCGTGGCTGTCAGCGCAGGCCTTTTCGCAATTATCGCAGCCCACGCACAGCGTTTCATCGATCAGCAGCACATCGGTCGCTTCGCCCAGGCCGTTATCGACCAGGAATTGGGCGGTTTCGGAGTACATATCGACCGAGCCGGAGAACTGGTCCTTGCGGCCTTCGATAAAGGCATTGATGTCGCGCCGCACAGCCATGTCGGTCAGCGCCTTGCGACGCAGTTCGGGCTTGCGTTCCAGCAGCCGGGCAAAGGTCTCACCGGGCAAGCGGATTACCTCGGAGCGGATCGCTGCCTTCACCGTGGCAATCCGCGGGGTACCGTCAAGCAGTGCCATTTCGCCGACGTAGCTCCCGGCGGGCAGGTAGTTGAGGAACACTTGCTTACCGCCGATGCTCTTTTCAACGATCATCGAGCCGCGCCGGATGACGTAGATGTCGGTTCCCGTTTCGCCTTCACTGAGGACGACCTCGCCAGCCTTGATAGTCTGGACCTCGGCCAGTTCGACCACTTCGGCGACATCTTCGCGCGTAAGGCCCGAGCCGAACAGCTGGAGCAGCTGGCGCTCGATCGACACGCGCATGATCGCGCGCCCTGCTGCCGGCACGGTGGCGATCAGCTTGAGCGCCGCAGTCCGCGACAGCTCAACCGCGATCACTGGCCCCTGTGCGCGCACCGTCGCCCCGCGCCGCCGCCCGGAAATCAGCCCGACCTCACCGACAATCTCGCCCTGTCCGATTGGCACGACTTTAGTGGGATCGTTCTTGTCAACTTCGACCAGCACCGAGCCCTCGGCCAGCGCGAAAAGCGACGAGCCGGTGTCATTGCGCTCGAATAGCGCCTCGCCCGGGGCGAAATGGCGCGCGGTGCTATCGAGCATCAATTCACGCAGCTGGAGCGGTGACACCTCGCGGAACACTTCGATCTGACTGCCGAATATATTCAGCCACTCACCGACCGATCGCTGGCCGGGGAGCGAAGCGAATTTTGCGGCAAGGATCGGCTCGTCTGCGGGCTTCAGGTCGCGGTTGCCGTTGATGAATTCGACGACATCATAGCCCTGGTTCATGCAGTGCTTGATTAGCGGATAACCGGCCAGTGCGCCAATCACGTGGATTCCGGGAACAGATGTCTCGAACGAAGGTGATAGCGCGGGTAGCGCGAGCCGGTCGGGGCCGGTGAATTCTATCCCGCAGGCTTCGACAAAGGCGCGCGGCGGGGCCGAACCCATCCGCGCGATCACCCGGTCGCAGCGCGCAATAACCTCACCGTCGCGGGTATCGAGCGCGACTTCGCCCCGATCAATCCGCGATGTGGTGGTTTCTACGTGGAGGGTGATCCGCCCGGCATCGCGCGCGGCCATCAGAGCCTTAACGTTGGCGTCCTTGGCAGTGGCGAAATCGGCCGAGCGGTTGACCAGGCTGACCACATTGCCCTGCGCCGCGTCGGCCGCCAGCCCCAGTGCGTTCTCTATTCCCGCATCGCCGCCGCCGATCACGAAAATGTGCTCGTCATTGTATTCGGCGGGATCGTCGAGCTGGTACTGGACCACCGCGCCTTCGCCCACCGGGCAGCGGACAAGGTTGGGATTGCCTTGGGTGCCAATCGCCAGAATAACCGTTTCGGCCAACACCTCGCTGCCGTTCTTGAGCTTGATTGTGAAATCGCCTGCGGCACCCGTGATGCTTTGCACTTCGGCATCGTACTGTACGCAGACGCCCTGCTTTTCTGCCTGCTCGTTCCACGCGCCAAGCACCACCTCGCGTTTGCCGGCATCGAATGGCAGGTCTGACCGCAAAACCAGCGCGGCGGGCGTCGCCATGACATGCTTGCCCTTTTGGTATTTGTAAATCGTGTCAGACAGATGCGCGGTCTTTTCGAGCAGGACGTGGCTCAGCCCCAACTCTGCTGCTCGCGCCGCCGCGCTCAGCCCGGCTGGCCCCGATCCGACGATGGCAATGCGCACCCGATCTGGCACTGGCTCTCCCTCGGAAATCCCGCAGTCCCCGTCTGCGGCGCAAGTGTTGCATAATCGGAGCGGCTAATCCACACCGCAGCCGAACGATTGCGCCAAAGGTAGCAAGTCGGCTGCTGCAAACATGGATGAAGTTGAGCAAACCAATGACAGAAGGTCAGACCGGATCCCGGCGCATCAGCACCTCGATCTTGCTGGTGGCCATCGTTGTGGCCGGTTTCGCCATCGGCGCTTCGCTGCGGCGTCATAGTGGCGCAAGTGGCGGTGCGCCCGATCAGGCGACCGCGCTGGCTGGTGACAGCACCGATCCGCTGGTGGCGCTGGAAGAGCGGACCCGGGCCAACCCGCAGGACGCCGAGGCTTGGTCAGCCCTGGCCGGAGCCTATTTTGAATCCGGGCGCTTCGATGAGGCCGTCATGGCCTATGACAGCGCTGTGAAGCTGGCCCCGCAGCAAGCCTTGCTTTGGTCGGGGCGCGGCGAGGCGCGCGTCATGGCCAGCCAGCACGATCCGATGCCAGAGGCAGCAGCCGCCGATTTCGAACGCGCGGTTTCGCTCAATCCCAAAGACCCGCGGGCGCGCTATTTTCTGGCGGTGAAGCAGGACCTCAGCGGCGATCATCAGGGCGCGATCGATGGCTGGCTGGCACTGCTGGCCGATACGCCGCCGGGTGCGCCGTGGGAAGCGGACCTGCGGAGGACGATCACGCAAGCCGCCAAGATCAACCATATCAAGGTCTCAGCAAGGCTTTTGGCGGTGCAGCAGCCCGCCGCGCAGCTTCCGGCACCGACACCGGGTCTGCCCGGACCGAGCGCTGAAGACATCAGCCGTGCTTCGGCGCTGCGTCCGTCCGAACAGCGCAGCATGGCGGAGGGGATGGTCGCGCGGCTCGAGGCCAAGCTCAAGGCTGATCCCGGAAATGTCGATGGCTGGATCATGCTGATCCGCAGCCGCATGACACTCGGCCAGCCCGATCTCGCCCGCAAGGCTCTGGCGTCGGCGGTTGCCGCAAATCCCGGAAGGGCGAGCCAGCTGCGCGAGCAGGCCGCTGCACTGGGCCTGCGTTAGCTCAAATCCGGATCGCGCCGAACAGGGCGCGGCTTTCAAGCAGGAAGAGCGCAAAGGAGCAGATCAGCCCGGCAAGAAACAGCAGGTAAGCCAATCGCAACAGCCGATACTTCTTGTTTTGCAGGACCATGCCGTTCTGATGGATATCGCGCAGCATCGCGCGGTAGATGCGCTCGTCTTCAGTCAGCTCGGCGAGCACGCTATCGGCGAACTCGTCTTCGCTGAGCTGGGTGAAAGTGCCAAAAAACAGCAGGTTGGGCCGGGTCCGGCTGGAGGGTTTGGCTCCAATCGACGGCAGGATCGCCGCCACCGCACACATCGCTGAGAGGAAGGCAAAGCCCGCCAAGACCAGCAGCGTCAAGGGCACGGAACCGCTACGCGCTTGACCCACCGCAATGGTGAAGACCACGAAGGTTGCACCCATCAGGATGCTGGCTTTCTGGTCCGCCATCTGGCTGAGTGTCAGGTTGGTTTGGGTAGCCGTGCGGACTAGATGGACCGCTTGCAATGAATATTTGAGATCTTCTTGTGCCATGTCTTCAGACTACTCCGAACGCCAACATTGCGTCGGCCACCTTTTTGAATCCGGCGATATTCGCGCCCTTGACGTAATCGACATAGCCGCCGCCTCGATCTCCATAGGTCAGGCAACTAGCGTGGATCCCCGCCATGATGTCTTTTAGCATCTGCTGCAATTCGGCTTCGCCCCAAGCGCGGCGGCCCGAATTCTGGCTCATTTCAAGTCCCGAAACCGCGACCCCGCCCGCGTTCGAGGCCTTGCCCGGCGCGAACAGCAGCTTGGCCGCCTTGAACACGTGCACTCCGGCAAGATCGGTCGGCATGTTTGCCCCCTCGGCCACTGCTGTGCAGCCATTGGCAACCAGGGCTTTCGCATCTTCGCCGAGCAATTCGTTCTGGGTGGCGCAGGGCAGGGCAACGTCGCAGGGCACGTGCCACGGGGTCTTGCCGGCGATAAAACTGGCCCCCTTGAACGCGCTGCAATACTCCTCGATCCGTCCACGCCGATGGGTCTTGTGCGCCTTGACCCAGTCGATCTTTTCCTGATCAATCCCGTCAGGATCGTGGATATACCCGCCCGAATCCGACAGGGTCAGCACCTTGCCGCCAAGCTGGACAACCTTCTCGGCAGCATGCGTCGCGACATTGCCGGACCCAGAGATCACTGCCGTTTTGCCGGCCAGATCCTGTCCCTTGGTGGCGAGCATGGAAGCAAGGAAATAGACCGCACCATACCCGGTCGCTTCAGTGCGGATCAGCGAGCCACCCCATTCAAGCCCTTTGCCGGTAAGTACCCCGGTAAACTCGCCAGTGATGCGCTTGTACTGGCCGAACATGAAGCCGATCTCGCGCCCGCCGACCCCGATATCGCCTGCTGGCACGTCGATATCGGCTCCGATGTGGCGGAAAAGTTCGGTCATAAAGCTTTGGCAAAAGCGCATGATCTCCCGGACGCTCTTGCCCTTGGGGTTGAAATTCGAACCGCCCTTGCCGCCGCCCATCGGCAGGCCGGTCAGCGCGTTCTTGAAGGTTTGTTCGAAGGCGAGAAATTTGAGGACGCTCTCGTTGACGCTGGGATGGAACCGGATCCCGCCCTTGTAGGGGCCGATCGCATTGTTGTTCTGCACTCGCCAACCGCGCTGGACGCGGACATTGCCCTGATCATCTTCCCAGCAGACGCGGAACGATACGACCCGGTCCGGCTCGGCGATGCGGCGCAAGATCTGCTGCTGGTGGTAGTCTTCCTTGTCCGCGATGAAGTCGAAAATGTCTTCGGCAACCTCCTGAACCGCCTGGACGAACTCGTCCTGGTGCGGGTTGCGGCGTTTGACCCCCGCCATGAAGTCAGCGAAATTGACATGATCTGAAACGGGCATCGGATTTTCTCCCGGTACGCGCGCTTGATAAACTGTGCTTCAGACTCGCTCAGGCGCTGCATCCATGCGCCTAGTGGCGAGGCTATGCCGATGTTGAGCGATTGCATAGCCCTTCGTCTGGTAGACCAGATGCCGAGGGATGGCTGAAGCAAAACTCGTCCAAACCTGACTTAAGGCATCCGCACCGATCCGTGACGGGTATCAATGCCAAATGTTCTGACGACGGACACCTGTTGGCTTGAAATGAGGTTTGCCAGAGACTGGGCTGACTGACATTTATATCTTGTGGTCGTTCAAGGTCCTCTGAACAGTTACCGAGCATCTGCAACCTGCCAAGTGCGTTCAAATTTTCCGGGGCAGTCATTGGGGGCAATTCGGCAAGCAACGCAAAGAAAGTTTCGGAAACAGTCTCAAAAGGCCTAACTTCGAATCCCACCCTCTCCGTCACCTTGCGTTCCGCAAGCATCCCATGAGCGGTATTTCTTCTGCATTTCAGGTATTTCGCAGGCAGCTCTCTTGACCGTCTTGTTGGGCCCCACGGGACTCTCCACAGAAGGCATCGTTCAATGCTCGAACCGAGCACACAGCAGGCGCTGCTCTTGGCTATACCGGACAACTGCCTGACAAATCCGATCCAGAAACCAGGATGGTCGATCATCACCAATCAGGTAATACAAACGATTGCAGCTAATCTGGATATATGCCAGATGGGCTGTGAGATGGGATGAGGTTGGGGAGGACTTCAGGTGAAGATCGCCGAAAAGCCAAGGTTGTCGCTGCTGAGAATCATCGAGATGAATGTGGGCTTCTTCGGCCTGCAATTCAGTTTCGGGCTGCAGCAGGCGAATATGGGCCCGATCTATGGCTTCCTTGGCGCGGACGAGGCGACGATGCCGTTGCTGTGGCTCGCGGGGCCGATGTCCGGACTGATTATCCAGCCAATCGTGGGCGCGATGAGCGATCGCACCAATTCGCGTCATGGCCGCCGGACACCCTATTTCCTGATTGGCGCGATCGTCTGCAGCATCTGTCTGTTCTTGATGCCGTACTCGCCTGCGCTCTGGATTGCGGCATCGCTGCTATGGATCCTCGATGCGGGAAACAACATCACGATGGAGCCCTATCGCGCCTATGTCGCCGATCGGCTTGCGCGCGAGCAGCGTTCCGTCGGCTTTCTGACGCAAAGCGCGTTCACGGGGCTGGCGCAGACCCTGTCCTATCTGGCGCCGACATTGCTTACCAGCATTGTTGCCAAGGACGTGCTCGACGCGAACGGCATTCCGGTGATCGTGCGCATCGCTTTCATCATTGGCGCGATCCTGTCGATTTCCTCAATAGTGTGGTCGGTCTGGCGGGTTCCGGAACTGCCGCTGACCGAGGATGAGAAGGCCTTGCTTGAGCAACGCCCGATGACGTTCAAGGCGACAATGGCCGAGATTACCGATGCCATCCGTGAGATGCCAAAGCCGATGCGCCAGCTGGCCCTGGCCATGCTGTGCCAATGGTATGCGATGTTCGCCTATTGGCAGTATGTCACTTTCGCCGTCGGCCGCTCGATCTATGACACCAGCGACCCGGCCAGCGCCGCTTTTCGCGATGCCACGCTGACCACCCAGCAGGCAGGCGCGCTCTATAATTTCGTCGCCTTTCTGGGGGCGCTACTGCTGATTCCTATCATCGCCAGGCTGGGCGCGCGGATTACCCATGCGGCCTGCCTGACCGCATCGGGGATCGCAATGCTACTGCTGCCTGGTGCCGATACGCCCGCTGCGCTGTTTGTGCTGATGCTGGGCATCGGCATCGGCTGGGCCGGGATGATGGGCAATACCTATGTCATGCTGGCCGATTGCATCCCGCCTCAGCGCAATGGCATTTACATGGGCATTTTCAACATGTTCATTGTGATCCCGATGCTCATCCAAACCTTGACCATGCCGCTGATCTATCGCCCGCTGCTGAATGGTGATCCGCGTAATGTGTTGATGCTGGGCGGCGCTCTCATGCTGCTGGGGGCCTTGGCAACCTTGTTCGTGAATGCCGGGCACCGGGCACCGGTTGAACATAAAAAGGTTGATGGCTAGGGACAAAACCGTGCAGACATCTGCGCGATGCCATTCCGGCATCGGTGCGTTAGCTGCAGGGTGAAAAGTTGCCGATGGCTAATCGCGCCAGAATAACCATGAGCGGTCTTGCGAAGCTGTCGGGCGTCGATATTTCGACGGTGTCGCGCGCTTTGAATGACAGTCCGTTGGTCAATGGCAAGACCAAGGAATTGATCCTTCGGCTGGCGAACGAGACGGGCTATGCGATCAACGCCCGGGCGCGTAGCCTGCGCAAGCAATCAAGCCAGACGCTGGGCATTGTCATTCCGGTCTATCCGGGTTCGCACCAGAATCTGTCCGACCCCTTCTTCCTCGAAATGATCGGCGCAGTTTCGCAAGCGGCAGCAAAGCATGACTATGACCTGATCATCAATCTGCCGCACAGCCCTTCAGAAATTGCCGAGCAGCGACTGCTGCTTTCGGGCAAGGCGGATGGCCTGATCGTAATTGGTCAGGCCGGGCGGACCGAACGGCTGAAATCGCTTGGCGACGCGGCCAATCGGGTTGTCGTCTGGGGCGGCATGATCGATGCTGCTGACTATACGCTGGTGGGCAGCGACAATTTCGAAGGTGGACGCCTGGTTGGTCAGCATCTCACCGATATCGGCCGTCATAAAATCGCGTTCCTCGGCGATATCGATTTGCCCGAGGTGAAGCTGCGCTACAATGGGCTGGTGTCTGTCCTGCAAGGGGAGGGGGCTGGGCAGGCTTCACCCTTGCTGGTCCCGTCGTCCTTCGATGGCCATGAAGCTTACCGCAAGGTCCTTGAACTGTGTGATGGTTGG
>Ga0209023_10007883_pt1 | contig 10789 bp, 8 predicted proteins | sample LakOneMetagenome_FD_187468 | JGI IMG/M metagenome (GOLD analysis project Ga0209023, IMG submission 187468) | Freshwater and sediment microbial communities from Lake Erie, Canada (SPAdes) (version 2) | ecosystem: Environmental > Aquatic > Freshwater > Lentic | place: Lake Erie, Canada | collected...
GCCTGCGCATTGCCCGCCACGGTCCAGCCGGGCGGGGCCTGCACGGTTTCGGGCGCGCCCAGGCCGAAGTCGGCGTCGGCCTGCCAGCGGCCTTCAGCGGCCTGCCATTCGCAGCGGGCGTGGTAGACCTCGTCCATGCGCGCGTCCAGCACGGCCACCACCTGGGTGCAGCCATGCTGCGCCCGGGCCTCCTCGGCCACAGCCAGCAGCGTGTCCACCGGCAGCACGGGCATGCCTTGGCCGCCGCGTGCGCCAAACGCCAGCCCCTGGGCCACGGCGCACGCCGTGCGCAGGCCGGTAAACGAGCCCGGCCCGCGGCTGAAAACCAGCGCGTCCAGCGTGTCGAACGTCAGGCCCGACTGCGCCAGCAGGCTGCGCACGGCCGGGATCAGTGTGGCCGATGCTTGCGGGCCGCCCGGGCCGTGGTGCAGCCACACGGCATCGCCGTGCTGTACGGCGATGGAGATGACGTCGGTGCTGGTGTCGAAAGCAAGCAGGTTCATGGGGCAAAGGCCGGTCGCGCGAGGGGAGAAAAGTCAGGGTTACGGGGCCGTGCGGCCCGGTGCGGAGGCAACTGAGGGGGCCGGCGAGGGGGCTGCCGCTGGCGGCCCTCGGCGCAACACCCCCAGCAGGATACCCCCGGTCACCAGCAGCAGCCCGGCCACCAGGTTCCAGTGCAGAGGCTCGCCCAGGAACATCACCGCACCGATGGCCGACAGCCCGGGCACCAGCGCCGTGATCATGGTCGAGCGCACGGGGCCAAAGTGCTGGATCATGCGCGTGAAGGCAATGCCCGAGATCACCACCGAGCCGCCGCCCTGGAACACCAGCTGGAACAGGATCTCGCTCCCGGGCGCCAGCGCCAGGCGGCTGGTGACCGCGCCCAGGCCCACCAGCAGCGCATACGACGGCACGTACACCAGGCAGGCAAAGGCCGTGATGGCGATGGTGGCCTGCACCGCATCCACAGCGTGGCGCCGCGCCATCACGCTGTAGGCGGCCCAGCAGGCGGCGGCGGACATGAACAACAGGTCGCCCTTCCAGACGTCTCCGCCCGCAAAGGCGGCCAGCAGGCTGCTGCCGCCCACCAGCAGGTCGCCCGCCACGATCAGCGCCAGCCCCGCGGCGCGCAGCGGCGTGATGCGGTCGCGCAGCACCACGGCGGCCAGCAGGGCCGTCCACAGCGGCAGGCTGCCGGGCATGAGCACCGCCGCGTGCGTGGCCGGTGCATGAAAGAAACCCGCATACGCCAGCATGGCGTACAGCAGCCCGCCCAGCGTGCCCAGCAGCACCGTGGTGCGCAGCGGCAGGGGCGAGATGCCCGCCAGGCTCGATGGTGGTGCTGCGCTGCCCAGGGCGACCTTGCGCCGCCGCACCATCCACCAGCCCCAGGGCAGCAGGACCAGGCTGGCGCCCACAATGCGCAGCAGGGCAATGTCGAACGGCGTGAGCGTGCGCTGCGCCGACGCGCGGGCGATGATGATGAAGCCCGTCCAGATGGTGACCGTCACGACAGCCGCCAGCAGGCCCGCGGCACGGGGGGAAAAGCGCATGGGGGGATTATCCGGCGGCGTGGGCCCGCACCGGAATCAGTGGGCGGAGCCTGCGCCGCCGGTCAGTGCGCAGACACCGGCGCTGGCTGTCGGCGCTGGTTACCTTGGGTTCGCAGCGCGTGCGCACTGGGCGGCCAGGTGGTTCCCTGCGCGCCCCAGGTGCCAGGGCTCAGAAGGATTCCCAATCGTCATCGCCGCCCTTTTGCGCGCTGCGCGCATCGGGCCGCGGGGCGGCGGACGACGCAAGCGCTGGGGCCGGGGCCGCAGGCTTGCGCGCTGCGGGTGTGGGCGACGGGGCCCGGGCAATGGCGGGTTTGACAGTTTTGGCGGGGTTGGCTGAGGGTTTGGCCAGGGCCACAGGCCGTGCAGGCGCGGGGCGGCTTTGCAGGGCGGGGCGGCTTTGCGGGATGGGGGCGGGGGCGCGTGCCGGCGCTGCGGCAGGGCGGGTCTGGTCGCCAGAGAGCTGGAACACCGCCACCACCTGCACCAAGTCGTGCGCCTGGTTGCGCAGGCTGCTGGCGGCTGCGGCCATCTCTTCCACCAGCGCGGCGTTTTGCTGGGTGGCCTGGTCCATGGAGGTGACGGCCTCGCCCACCTGCGCGACACCGGCGCTCTGCTCGCCGCTGGCTGCGCTGATCTCGCCCATGATGTCCGTGACGCGGCGGATGCTGCTCACCACCTCGCTCATGGTCTCGCCCGCCTTGTCGACCAGCGCCGTACCGTGCTCCACCCGTTCCACGCTGGCCTGGATGAGGTTCTTGATCTCCTTGGCGGCCTCGGCGCTGCGGCCGGCCAGGCTGCGCACTTCCGATGCCACCACGGCAAACCCGCGGCCCTGCTCGCCCGCGCGGGCGGCTTCCACCGCGGCGTTCAGCGCAAGGATGTTGGTCTGGAAGGCGATGCCGTCGATCACGCTGATGATGTCGCTGATCTTGCGGCTGGCGTCGTTGATGCCCTTCATGGTCTCGACCACGTCGCCCACCACCGCGCCGCCCTGGGCGGCCACGCTGGAGGCCGTCATCGCCAGCTGGTTGGCCTGGCGGGCGTTGTCGGCGTTGTTGCGCACGGCGGAGTTCAGCTGTTCCATGCTGGCGGCTGTCTGCTGCAGCGCGCTGGCCTGGTGTTCGGTGCGGGAGCTCAGGTCGGTATTGCCCTGGGCGATCTCCGAGCTGGCGTTGGACACCGACTCCGCGCCGTGCCGGACGTTGTTCACCACGCTGGCCAGGTTGGTCTGCATGAGCGCCAGCGACGACATGAGTTCGCCCACTTCATCCTTGCCATGCTGCGGCACGGTGGCGGTCAGGTTGCCCGCGGCCACCTGCTTGGCCAGGTCGGATGCCTGCAGCAAGGGCACGGTGATGGAGCGGGCCAGGATCCACGAAAAGAGCACGGCCACCGCCACACTCAGCACGCCCAGGGCCAGCAGCAATTGCCGGCTGGTCTGGCGGTTTTGTTCCACAGACTGACCCAGCGCGTCCACTTGCTCGCGCTGGTTGCGCAGCAGCTCGTCCATCTTGGCGGCGTAGTTGTTCGCCTCGGGCATGAACTGCTTGACCAGCATGGCATTGGCTTCGTCCACCTTGCCCTCTTTCTTGAGCGCAAAGATGTCGTCGCGGTTCTTGAGGTAGATCGTGCGCAGCGCGCCGATTTCCGCAAAGGTCTTTTTCTCGGAGTCGAGGATCATCAGCGCCTCGACGGCCTTTTGCAGCTCGCCCGAGCTCTTGGACGAGGCCTTGCTGTCCTCGGCAAAAAAGTCCGCCAGCGCCGGGTCGCTGCTGCGTGCCACGGCGGCGGTGCGCGTGATGCCGGTGCGCAGGTTGCGCGACCAGTCACTCACCAGGCGCTCGGTCTTGATGGGGTTTTGCACCATCTCCAGCGTGGCGTCGGCCACCGCATTCAGGCGGGAGATGCTCAGCGCAATGGCGCCGATCAGCAGCAGCAGCACCAGGGAAAATCCCAGCGCAAGGCGCTTGGCGACGGAGAGATCGGAGAGTCGGCTCATAAGAAATGCCCTGTTGTGTAGCGTGATGGCGGCGGCCGTGGCCCCGATGGCGTCATGCCGCGCAGACCCTCAGTGCCTCTGCGCGTTGGAGGTGCGCCCGCACTGTCCCGGTGCGTGGGTTCAATGTTGCATAGTGTAAGTACGCAAGCTGCCGAGCGCGCACGCGGCAGGTGCGCCAGCCGCCCAATGATGCAAGCCGGCAACTGTGCGGCCGTCCTCTAGACTTCCGGCATGAAGAACCGATCGACAAATCCCCTGTCCCTGCGATGGGGGCGGGCCGTATGGCTGGCGGGTGCGATGTGCGCTGCCGCTGCCATCTCCGTGCAGGCCCAGACCGCGCCAGCGCCTGTGGCCCTGCCCCCCGAGGTGGAAGCCGCGCTGGCCCGTGCCAAGCTGCCGCGCGAATCCCTCAGCGTGGTGGTGACCGAGGCCCAGGGCACCGCGCGCACGCAGCCGCGCCTGGCGCACCGTGCCCAGGTGCAGGTCAACCCCGCATCGGTCATGAAGCTGGTGACCACTTACGCGGCGCTGGAGCAACTGGGCCCGGCCTACGTCTGGAACACGCCGGTCTACGTGCAGGGCACGGTGCAGGACGGCAGCCTGCGCGGCAATGTGTACATCCAGGGGCAGGGCGACCCCAAGCTGGTGATAGAGCGCCTATGGCTGCTCATGCGGCGCCTGCAGGCCCAGGGCATCCAGGTGATCGTGGGCGACATCGTGCTGGACCGCACCGCGTTCGACGTGCCCGAGCACGACCCGGCCCGCTTCGACGGCGAGCCGCTGCGGCCCTACAACGCGTCGCCCGATGCATTGCTGGTCAACTACAAATCGTCGGTGATGACGTTTGTGCCCGACGTACCGGCGGGGCTGGCGCGCATCCAGTACGACCCGCCCCTGGCCGGCGTGCAGCGCCAGCCCACCGTGGCGCTGGCGGCGGCAGGTGCCGACTGCGGCGACTGGCGCGGCGCGCTGCGGGCCGAGCTGGCCGACCCGGCCAAGGTGGTGTTCCAGGGCGTGTACCCGGCCGCGTGCGGCGAGCGCGTGTGGCCCGTGGCGGCGGCCGACCCGCGCGGCTTTGCGGCGCGGGCTGTGGAAGGCATGTGGCGCGAGCTGGGCGGCAAGCTGACCGGCAGCGTGCGCGACGGCAAGGTGCCTGCGGGGCTCAAGCCCGTGTTCGTGTCCACGTCGCCCGCGCTGGCCGAGGTGGTACGCGACGTCAACAAGTACAGCAACAACGTGATGGCCCAGCACGTGTTTTTGACCATGGCGTTGCAAAAGAACGGCGTGGTCACGTTCGACGGCGCGCGCGAGGCGCTGCGCCAGTGGTGGCAGGCGCGCGTGGGCGATGCCGAGCTGCCCCAGGCCGACAATGGCGCAGGCCTCAGCCGCGACGCACGCCTCACGGCCCAGGCGCTGGCCCGCATGCTGCAGGTGGCCTGGCAGTCGCCCGTCATGCCGGACCTGGTGGCATCGCTGCCCATGTCGGGCGTGGACGGTACGCTGCGCCGCAGCCAAAGCCGCGCGTCCGCGCACCTCAAGACCGGCAGCCTGCGCGACGTGATGGCGGTGGCGGGCTACGTGCATGCCGCCAGCGGTCGGCGCTATGTGCTGGTGGCGGTGGTCAACCATGCCAATGCGGGTGCGGCACGGCCGGTGCTGGACAGCCTGGTGGACTGGGCGGCGCGCGACCAATGAATAATCCGGAAGGCTCAGCCCTTCTGACACTGCCTCTTCTGACCATGCCCCTCTCCGAGCTCATCGGCTACCTCGCCGCGTTCCTCACCACCTGCAGCTTCGTGCCGCAGGCTTTGCACACGTTTCGCACGCGGGATGTGGGCGGTATCTCGCTGGGCATGTACAGCGTCTTCACCGCGGGCGTGGCGCTGTGGCTGGTGTATGGGCTGGTGCTCGGGGCGTGGCCCATCGTGGTGGCCAATGCCATCACGCTGGCGCTGGCGGGCACCATCCTGGGCATGAAGATGGTGTACGGGGCCCGCGGCGGGCGCTGAGCATGCGGCAGCGCCCCGCCCAGGGCGCCACCCTGTGCGCGGGCCCTTCGCCACTGTCGCCCAGGTGTCAAATCTGCCCCGCCGGGCTCTCGTTAACCCGGATGCTGCTGCAGTGCAGGTAAGCGCACGATCCGTCGTTCCTTACCCACCGGAGGTCTCCACCCATGACGTATTTTCGCTTGACCTGTGTTGCCGCTGCGGCGGTCCTGCTTGTGGCCTGCGGGGGCTCGGACGACCCCGCCCGCGGCTCCCTGATCGATCCGCCGGCGGTGCTGGCCACGCTCACGGCCGCGCAGATTGACGCTGGCACCACCAGCAGCGGCCTGCAGCCCATCAGCGGCAAGGCCAAGTGCGACGTGAAGGTGGTGTCGCTCAACTACGCCACCGCAGGCGCCAAGAGCGGCGAGAGCACCAACGCCTCGGGCGTCATGCTGGTGCCTGCCGGCAGCTGCACCACGGCCGCGCCGCTGATTGCCTACGCCAAGGGCACCGACGTGCAAAAGCCCCGCACCCTGGCCAACCCGCAAGACAGCGAGACCTTCCTGCTCGCCGCGATGTACGCCGCGCAGGGCTATGCGGTGGTCGCCACCGACTACCTGGGCTTTGCCAAGTCGGGCTACAGCTACCACCCGTACCTGCATGCCGATTCGGAAGCCACCTCGGTGATCGATTCGGTGCGCGCAGCGCGCAACGCCGCAGGCACCGTGGGCGCCAACCTGTCGGGCAAGGTCATGTTCACCGGTTATTCGCAGGGCGGGCATTCGTCGATGGCCGCGCAGCGCAGTGCAGAGCGCGACTACGGCAGTGAATTCAACGTGGTGGCGGGCGCCCATCTGGCCGGGCCGTACAACCTGTCGGGCTCGCTGCGCATTCCGGATGCGATCGCGGGCGTGCAGTTCTTCGTGCCGTACCTGGTCACCGCCTGGCAGAGGGTCTACGGCGATGTCTACACCGACGTGAAGCAGGTCTTCAAGGCGCCTTACTCGGGCTACATCGAGACCCTGCTGCCCAACCCGACGATGAACTACACCACGCTGCTCACCTCGGGCACGCTGCCGGCGGGCACGCCCAACCAGGCCCGCGACGCGCTATTCCAGCCGGACTTCATCACCGGCTCGCAGACCAGCACCACCCACCCGCTGTACCTGGCCGCCAAAAAGAACGACCTGCTGGGCTGGACGCCCAAGGCCCGCGTGCTGCTGTGCGGCGGTGCGGGCGACCCCACGGTGCCGCCCGCCGTTCACCAGCGGGTCATGAAGGCCGACTTCGACAGCCGCGGCGTGACCAATGTGACGTCGGTGGATGTGGACGCCGCCGTCCAGGCCACCTTTGGCATCGGCGGCAAGGCGCCCACCGACCCCGCGTCTGCGGCCTTTGCCACCTACTACGGTTCCTACCACGGCACGTACGAGCCACCGTTCTGCCACGCGCAGGCGCGGGCGGTGTTCGATACCGTCAAGTAAGCTCGTCAACCGTAGATGCGTGGACATGTAGAAACGGTAGAAACTTAGAAACGCGGGGCGCACAATTCCCGCGCTGCAGGCATCAACCGCTGCCTCCATAGCCGACCCTCGGGTCGGCTTTTTCTTGCGCGTTTGTAAAAGGCGAGGGGGCTCGGTAGTTTCCCGGGCGGTCAGGGCGGGAACTCAGGGGTACCATGGAGCTGCAAAAAAAGCACGGTCGTTCGTTTTTGTAACTTCCTACTGGAGAACCACTTGAATCCACAACAATGCAAAGTCTCCCTGTCGGCGCTGGTCGCGGCCTGCCTGCTGGCCGCCTGTGGCGGCGGCGGCTCGGACACGGCACCGTCGGCCGCCGTCACCTCGGTCAAGGTGGCCGGCGACAGCCTCGCCGACAGCGGCACCTTTGGCTATAAATTCACCGTCCAGGGCTCGGCCGCCACCGGCGCGGGCTCCACGCCCATCTGGCCCGAGCGCGTGGCCACCAGCTACAGCCAGTCGCTGTGCGCCTACTACCGCTTCAACGGCTCGGCGTTCGGCACCAACGCTGCCTGCACCAACTACGCGGTGGGCGGCGGGCGCATCAACAACCCCACGGCGCCCACATCCCCGGTGTCCATCACCCAGCAGCTCAAGGACATGGGTGCGCGCGGCTACAGCGCGACGGACCTGGTGCTGGTGGACGGCGGCGGCAACGATGCGGCCGACCTGATCGGCGCGTACCTGCGCGCATCCACCGACAGCGGCCAGGCGTATGCGGCGCTCTTGAGCAGCGTGCTGCCGCAGGCCACCGTCAGCGCAGCATTGGCCGGCGGGGCCACGGGTCTGGCGCAAGTGGGCGGCGCCTACATGCAGGCACTGGCCAAGAATTTCGCCGACACCATCAAGGCCAACACCACGGCCAAGAACGCACCGCGCGTGGCGGTGCTCAATGCCCCCGGCGTCACGCTCACACCGCGCTTCCGCCTGGTGCTGGCGTCCATCAGCGCCACCCGCGGCGCAGCCGCTGCCACGCAGGCCGAGGCCTTGTTCGATGGCTGGATCCAGGCGTTCAACGCGCAGTTGGCGACCAGCCTGGCCGGCGACAACCGCATCGCGCTGGTGGACTTCTACACCTCCTTCAAGGACCAGGCGACCAACCCGTCGCAGTACCAGCTCACCAATGTGACCACGCCAGCGTGCCCTGCCACGGGCGTGGGCACGGACGGACTGCCCACCTACACCTTCCCCACCTGCACCACCGCAGCGCTCTCGGCCATGACCCCGCCCGCAGGAGCTACCGGTGGCGCCGACTGGTGGAAGAGCTATGGCTTTGCCGACAGCTTCCACCCCACGCCGTACGGTCACCAGCTGGTGGGCCAACTGGTGTCGCGCACGCTGTCCCGCGCTGGCTGGCTGTGAGCCGGCGGCCATTGCTTCCCTACAAGGAGTTCTTCATGCACGTATTTTCCAAGGCAGGCCTGGCGGCCGCGGCGCTTTTGATCGGCACGGGCGCCATGGCGCAGGTCGCCGGCACATTGAGCGTCCGCGCGGGCCTCACCCACATCGATCCGCAGGTCAAGAGCGGCAACCTGAGCGCCCCGGCGTTCCCCAACACCAAGGTGGACGTGGACGCCGCCACGTCGCTGTCGGGCGGCGTGAACTACATGCTGACCGACCACTGGGCGGTGGACGTGCCGCTGGCCTTGCCGTTCAAGCACGACATCGTGGGTGACGGCGCCATCGCCGGGGTGGGCAAGCTGGGCGAGACCAAGGTGCTGCCCGTCACGGTGTTCGCGCAGTACCGCTTCGGCGAGGCCGAGGCGCGGTTTCGACCCTATGTCGGCGTGGGCGTGACCTACAGCCGGTTCTTCAAGACCCGCACCACGGCCACGCTCAGCGGCCTGACGGGCGGCACGCCTGCGAACCCCACCACGGCATCGGTCGACAACAAGTGGGGCATCACGCCGCAGGTCGGCTTCGTGTGGAAGATCAACGACCGCTGGTTCGTGGACGCGGCCTACTACAAGAGCTTCGTCAAGACCACCTCGCACCTCTCGTCGGGCCAGTCGATCTCCAAGCGCCTGAACCCCAATGTGATCGCCGTGGGCCTGGGCTACCAGTTCTAAGGCAGGGCGGGCCCCGCCCGCCACCATGCAATGACAAAGGCCGCCCGAGGGCGGCCTTTGTGCGTGGGGATCGGTGGGGCGGCCCGATTACCAGCGCGCGCGCAGGCGGTCGTAGGCGTAGGTGCCGAACTGGCGCTGCGCCGACGGCGTGAGGTACACCTGGTCGGCGAACACATACGATTCCTGGCTCGCGCCCGACAGCAGCGTGGACGTGTTGCACAGCGCCGAGTTGACCTTGCCTGCGCCGATGCCGATGCCATTTGCCGCATCCACCGAGGTGCACACCGCCGCGGTGGCGTTGTTGAAGCCGTAGTTGGCGGGCACGCCGGTGTACAGGTTCACGTAGTAGGCCGAATCGACGTAGAGCACGTTGGCGCCCAGGTCGACGATGTTCACCAGCAGGCCGTCGTTGAACCGGGTGCTGGCATCGGCCAGCAGGGCTTCGCGGTTGATGGACTTGGCCCAGGGCGTCTTGCTCAGGTCGTAGGTGCCGGTGACCACCACGTATTTGGCACCGGCTGCCACCAGGCGGCGCACCTGCGCGGCCTGGTCTTCACCAGCCTGGCGGGCGGCGGCGACCATGGCGGCTTCGGTCTGGGTGCCGGCCTGCACGGCGGCCATGCCGGCGATCACGTCGCTCACGCCGCCGCTCAGGAAGACCACATCGCGGGCGCCAAAGGTATTGCCGGCCAGGAAGGTGTCGATCTGCTCGGTGATGGTCGTGGTGCTGGCGTTGCCGGCGGCATCAGGCTTGGCCTTGATGCGGGCATTGCCCACGGCATAGCTCTTGCCCCCCGCCGATGCGGCCGTGAGGGTCTTGCCATAGTTGGCGGCTACCTGCAGGGTCCAGTTGTTCACGCTGCCGTCGTTGACGGTGTAGCGCGTGCCTTTTTGACCGATGTCGCTGTAGGCATCGCCGAACGCAACGAAGCGCTCGGGGGCAACCGCGGATTCGGTGGTGCTAGAACCGCAGGCCGCGAGCAACGCGGCCGACGCACATGCGGCGACCATGACGGTGCGGCGCATCCAATTTGCTGCCATGTATTTCTCCAGAAAAGTGGGGGGTAGTTTAGCGGCGCAATGTCAAACCATGTAAAGCGCCGGGCGGAACCTGGTTTCAATATGCTCTGAAGTCCCCGCAGCGCTTGGCCATGGGGGCTGCAAGGCCCGCCAGGGGCGCACACCCCGACGTGGCCGCGGTCCCATGAAGGGCACAGTGGTGCAGGGGCTTTGCAGTGCCGGGGCTTTGGGCCTATGCCGCGGCCGCCCGCTGCAGGCGGTCCCGCACGCCTTCCCAGTCGGGGCTGGCGGGTGGGGTCTCGATCCAGATCAGCTTCACGCCGTCGTCGTCGAACCCGCGCAGCACCGCAAACAGCTGCTGGGCCGTGGCGGCGGCGTCGTCGGGCATGCGGCGCATCACCAGCCGAGACGACTTGGTGCGCAGCGCAGCGCGGGCATACACCGCAATGTTCGCCGCATCGGCACCCAGCAGGTCCAGGCCGGTCTGCAGCGCCTTGGCGTCCATCAGGCGCACCTTGGCGGCGGGGGCGTAGTGGGCCTCCAGCGTGCCGGAGGCGCGCGGCGTGTGGTCGGGCAGGTCTTCCTTGGACAGCGGCGCGGTGCCGCAGGCCGCAGCGATCTGCTCGCGCGTGATGGC
>Ga0209023_10007884_pt1 | contig 10788 bp, 13 predicted proteins | sample LakOneMetagenome_FD_187468 | JGI IMG/M metagenome (GOLD analysis project Ga0209023, IMG submission 187468) | Freshwater and sediment microbial communities from Lake Erie, Canada (SPAdes) (version 2) | ecosystem: Environmental > Aquatic > Freshwater > Lentic | place: Lake Erie, Canada...
TGACCGACCGCGCCGCGGTGTTCGCGTCGGTCGCCTCGGCCGGCGATGCGTTCGGCCGGATCGACGTGGTGGTGAACAACGCCGGGGTCGGGCTGGTGGGTGCGGTGGAGGAGGTCACCGAGGCGCAGGCCCGCACCATCTTCGAGACCAACTTCTTCGGCGCCCTGTGGGTCTGCCAGGCCGTCGTTCCCCGCCTCCGGGCCCAGGGTTCGGGTCACATCGTCCAGTTGTCCAGCGTCAGCGGCCTGACGGGCATCCCCACGATGGGCCTGTACTCCGCGAGCAAGTTCGCGCTCGAGGGCATGAGCGACGCGTTGGCCCAGGAGCTCGAACCCTTCGGTGTCTGCGTCACCCTGGTCGAGCCCCGCATGTACGCCACCGAGTTCATGGGTCCGAGTCTGCCGCTCGCCGAGTTCAACGACGCCTATCAGCCCGTCCGCGCCGCGCTGATGCAGCGCTACGGCGGCATAGCTCCTGGCGATCCGGCACGGGTCGCCGACGCCGTGCTGGAACTGGTCGACAGCCCCGCGCCGCCGCGGCGGCTCCTGCTCGGCGGCGGTGAGTTCGACGACGTCCTCACGACCTACCGCGCCCGCGTGGCCGAGTGGGTCAGCTGGGAGAAGGTCAGCCGCGCCGCCGGATGAACCGGTCCGGCCATGGCTGGTATGCCGACTCTCCATGCCGGCTGGGCCAGGGATGCCCGGGCTTCGGGGGATGGGGGCTTCCTCCGGACGATCCCCGTCAACATGCCTAGGGGCCGCCTCGCCCCGGAGGCCACCACCCCGGCTGCAATCGATCAATCGATCGACCGCCGAGCACGAGCTCGTCCATCCACCGTGTTCCGTCGCCGGCGCCTGAGCAGCGGCACATATCACCCGGCGACCGAGCGCCCGGCGCCTAGGCCGATGGCTCACCCGACCCCCGATTGGATAGTCATGTACCACGACCCTCATATGGCCCTCGCGTTGCACAAGATCCGTGCCGCCGAACTCCACGCCGCAGCAGCCTCCCACCGTCGCGCGGCCGCCTCCGCTTCCCGTCGGCCCTCGCTCCTCGAGATGCTTCGCTTGCGCCGCCGTGGTCCGGGCGACACCCGTCACGAACCGGTGAGCGCATCCTCGCCGGCGGCGCCGCCGCTCGCCTCGGGCACCTGAAGTTGTGCTGAGCGCATGGAAGCCCGAGGCCACGGGCGGAGGCTCGTCGGATGCATTGGCGGCTCTGCTCGGCGCGTGTGTCCTCGTGCTCGTCCTCGACAACAGGCGGACCGGTTGGGAGTGGACGGCCCAGTGGTTCGCCGTCTTCTTCGCCGCGTACCTCACCACGCTGGACCTGGCCGGCTCGTCCCTTCGATCATGGTCGGCAATCCTTCGATCGTCGCCTTTCCTCGTGGCGCGGCGCGCCCTGAACCCTGCCCCCTCGCCCGAGGCTGCCTGGCCGTCGTCCTGGTGGGTGGCGTGGTGATGAAAGTGGCGCAGGACGGGCACGGCACGGGGATCCTCGCCGGCGCCGCGGCCACCTCGTTGCTGCTGGCCCGGCGCCAGCAACGGGAAAGGGTCGAGGAGCCCGTCGATTGCTGGTTGCCGTAGGGTCGCCGCATGGCTCTCAGAATGGACAACGTCGGCATCGTCGTCGAGGACCTGACCTCGGCGATCGAGTTCTTCGGTGAGCTCGGCCTCGAGCTCGAAGGCCGAGGCATGGTCGAGGGCGAGTGGGCCGGGCGCGTCACCGGTCTGGGCGACCAACGAGTCGAGATCGCCATGATGCGCACGCCGGATGGCCACGGACGGCTCGAGCTCTCCCGCTTCGTCGCGCCGCAGGTGGTCGAAGATCACCGGAACGCGCCGGTGAACGCGCTCGGCTACCTCCGCGTGATGTTCTCCGTGGACGACATCGACGACACGCTCGACCGGCTGGGCAAGCACGGTGCGCAGCTGGTCAGCAGCGACGTGGTCCAGTACGAGACCATGTACCGGCTCTGCTACGTCCGCGGGCCTGAAGGCATTCTCATCGGGCTCGCCCAAGAGCTCAGCTGAACCCGTATCCGCGCGCAGCGACGCAGCCGACCGCCGGCGCGACGCGGCGCGGGCGGTCCGCCAGTCGCGGCAGGGAGGTGGTGATGCTCCGCTGTTCAGGCCGCGGGCGACCGGCTTGATACGTTCGCCGCGTTGCGTCGTTGCGTGCGGCACCGTGGCTCTGGCGAGGTGGTCATGACCTTCCCGAAGTCACGTCACCACAAGTGGCTCGGGTGTCGCGACCGCTGCGGCGTCGCGGCGGGGCGAGGCCACGAGCATCAGGATCGAGTAGCCCAAGAGCGAGATGCCTGTCCCGGATCCCGTCACCGTGCTCGGGGCGACATCACTGGACAATCCAGCAATGAGTCCCGCGGCAGCAACGGTCGTGACGGCCACCCCCAACCAGCGGGTCAGGGGCGCGCGGAGCACCGAGGCAAGCGGGAAGAAGTGCAGCCCGACGACGGCGCAGATCCAGACCGGCACGAACTCCGCCGCACCCGCAGCGCTCAGTGCCGCCGCGCCAGCAGCACCCACGGCGAACTCCGCACCGACCACGATCCCGTAACGACGCGCCGTTGTTGGGTCGTTGAGAACGCCAGCGGCGTGTCTGGAGCGAATCGCACGGACTGCACCGAACCCCGCAACGACAAGGGCGGCAGCACCGCCGATCGCGAGGGCGACGGCCAATGCTCCAGACGCCTCCGGCGTCCAGCTGAACCAACCGGCCGCGAAGAAGCAGAGCACCAGCGCAGCGAGGCCGCTGTCTCGTCGACTTGGAACCGCGGGTGGGCCGTTCGGCGCCGATGCCGCTGGACGACGCGACCTTCTGGCTGTCGAGTCGGCGTTCGGGTCGGATGTCACGGGTGCAGCTCCAGTTCCCAGGGAATGGGTTGCGACTCAAGTGCCTGCTGCCCCGAGCGTTCCGCACCTCGGCGAACGCAGTGCCCATGGCAACGCAAACGAATAGAACCACTCGGCGGCAAGGTCGCTGCGGACCGGTGATTCGGGTTGGATCGGGGCGGGGTAGGCCACGGGCCACAACCAGCGAGCCCACCGACCTGTCGGCCACGGTATCGGCGAGGCGCCTTGACCGCACTGGCTGCGTGGCGCCATCACACGCCGATGCGGAGCTGTCGGCCTTCGACCTGGCCGAGAGCCGGCGCAACGCTGCAACGATTGCCAGGGATGGGCCATCTCTCGCACTGACGTTGACGTCATGGAGCGGTAGGCGCTCCTCGTCGTCGAGCTCATCGACAGCCTCATGAGCCTCGCCAGCCACGTCCCACCCGATGAAGCCCGCGCCCTCATCAACGAGTCGCCGCCGTGACGGCCCTCACCTTGGTCGCGTTGGCAACCATCGCTGCAGGACGTGGGCCCGGTCGCGTTGGTCCGTCCGCTTCGGTCTGAAGGAGCACGATCCTCAAGTTGCCTTCGATCCTTCCGATACATAGGTCATACGGCCTAGGCCAGTCGAGGAGGCGAGATCCGATGAACGGCGGTGCGACGACTCCTCTCGATTGCTTTGCGCTTGCGGTGGCGAGTGGGTGAGCATGCGAGCGACGGCCGACTTCACACCGACGCGTCAGCTGGCGAGCCGAGGCGCCGAGTAGGCGATCAGCGAGATCAGGCGGGCGATCAGCGCGATCGCGACGCCGATGATCGTGATCGGGATGCGGATGAGCGGGATCAGGCGGGCGTGGTCCGGGATCAGGCCGGCGGTCGGCGCGATCGCGAGGCGGACGATCGTGATCGGGATGCGGATGAGCGGGATCAGGCGGGTGTGGTCCGGGATCAGGCCGGCGGTCGGCGCGATCGCGAGGCGGACGATCGTGATCGGAATGCGGATGAGCGGGATCAGGCGGGCGTTGTTCGTGACAAGGCCGGCGGTCAACGCGACCGATTCGCTGAACACCGCGATCGGGATGCCGACGTGCGGGATCTCGCGGGCGACGAGAGAGATCAGGACGGCCGTCAACGTGACCGCGACGCCGACCGCCGTGACCGTGAGGCGGACGAACGGGACCGTGCGGCCGAGCGGCGCGATCGGGCGGATGAGCTCGCCGACGACGAAGTGACGGAGGAGGCCGTGACTGCAGTCGTCCTGCGCCTCGTTGTGGCTCGACGCGAGGCCGCCTTGGACCGCAGGCTGGCATCGAAGGACCGCCGGGCAGCCGCTGGTGAACGCCGCCAGGCGGGCCTCGATCGGGGCATCGCGCTCGCTGATAGAGGGGCCGGAGCGGGCGAGCGCACATACGCCGAGCTCGATCGCGGGACTTCGATGGCCGATCGCGGGGCCGGAGCGGGCGAGCGCACGCACGCGGAACTCGATCGCGGGACTTCGATGGCCGATCGCGGGGCCGGAGCGGGCGAGCGCACGCATGCCGAGCTCGATCGCGGGACCGCCTTGGCGGACCGGGGCGCAGGGGCCGGGGAGCGGTCCCAAGCGGAACACGATCGCGGGACGTCGCTCGCCGATCGGGGCGCGGGAGCAGGGGAACGCACCCAGGCCGAACACGATCGGGGTACGTCGCTTGCCGATCGCGGAGCTTCGGCAAGGGAGCGTGAACACGCGGCAACCGATGATCTCACCGGTGTCCTTCTTCGAGGCCCCGGGTTCGCGGCGTTGCAGCGCGACATTGCTCGAGCGAGACGGACCGAGCAGGCGCTCACCGTCGCGTTCGTCGATGTGGACCACCTGAAGAAGGTCAACGATTCCCGCGGCCACGCGGCTGGTGATCGGTTGTTGGTCGATGTCGCCGATGCGCTGGGTGCGGAGTTGCGTTCCTATGACCTGATCGTTCGCTACGGTGGCGATGAGTTCGTGTGCGCCCTCGTTGGTGTCAACGCGACCGAAGCGGCCCGGCGGCTCGTTCTTGTCAACGCCAACCTGGCCGATCGCCGCGAGCGGGCGTCGATATCGTTTGGCCTCGCGGAGTTGAGACCAGGTGACTCGCCCGAAGCGCTTGTTGCGCGAGCGGATGGCGAGCTCTACCGAGACCGCCGACAGCGCCATCGCTGATCCGACCACCGGAAGGAACTTTCAACGGCACCGATGACGACCGTTCGGCGCCGGCTGATGAAGGGTCGTTTCGTCGCGCGACGGAGCCTGCTGCCCGGCGACGGTGGCCGCGTTCATCCAAAGACGGAGTTCAGGACAAGATCAGCCGGCGTCGACCTCTACCAAGCGCTCTCGTCGGCGAATGTGTAGTGCTGGCTCGCGAGGAGCTGTTCGAGGTTCGTTTGGCGATCGTCGTCCACCTCGACGACCTCGCTCTCGTGGTCTTCCGGTTGCTCGTCGTCGAAGTAGCCGACTGGCAGCCGAGAGTCGTCGGCCGTCAGACCCACGTCGACGTCGCTGCGCGCAGGATCGGTTGCGGGGGTCGACGTCTCTGACTCGAAGTGCAGAGCTGCCACCTTGATCGCTCGCCGCACTTCGATGACGGACTCGTCGTGAACGAAGAGGAAGTCCCACTCGTGGAGCACCTGGACCGACTGGTTCGTGGTCATGTTGTGCCTTCCATGTTTCGGCTCGGCCGTCGTCCGGTCACGGTGGCGTGGGTTCTCGGTCCAGGCTGCGGTTCTCGAGCGTGACTCGAACGCTATGGGTCGTGTGTTGCAATCGCGGCAGCGTTCCGCGCCGTTCCCGCTACCGTCAGAACGTGAGCGCCGAGCACGACATCACGCAGCTACTCGCGTTGATCGTCGAACATGAGGTCCGACGGTTTGCTCTCGAAGTCGAATTGCACGAGGCACTATCGCGACTCCGGGATCTCGGACCCGAGTACGACGCGATTACTACGACCGTCGCGACTGCCCTGGCGGCTCCTACGAATCTGGATGCCGGGTATCCGCCTCGGGATCGCGGTGGTCGGATCTGAGGCCGATGACGGCCCGGCGTTCATCACGCACTGAGCACACGTCGTGGTCACGACTGAATCCACCACCGGCTTTCAGATCGATATCGCGCACCAGACCGCTTTCCCGCCGCTGATTAGGGTGGCGCCGTGGCGGTCACTCACCGCGGCGACTATTGCCAACCCGCGACCGCTCGCCTCGCCCGCCGCGGGGATCGCTGCCGTCGTCGCGTACGGGTCCACGAACATGTCATCGTCAACGACGGCGACGTGCACATAGCCATCCTTGACCCGCAGCCGAATCTCGAAGCGCAAGTCTGAGTGCTGTACGGCGTTGGCCGCGAGCTCCGATAAGCACAACTCGACGTCGGCTACCACGGCCTCGGCGATCCGTGCCGCCCTCAGGATGTCTCGCGCCCAGTGCCGTGCCTCGGTAACCGAGCCCGTCGTCGGTGAGAACGTTCTCCGCTCCTCTTCACCGGTTCGTTCCCCGGATGAGCGCTTCAAGCCCCGGTCGCGTCGTCGAAACAGGGGCGGAGGTCGGACTCGGAGGTGTACCCGGGCAGAAGCGAAGCATCGGATCGGCGGCGAACCCGGAAGCCGTCGGGGACGATCGCTGCGATCGTGAATCCTCCGACCCAGTTATCGGAGAACTGGGTGTGGACCTCGACGAAGTCCCCGATCGAAAGGCCGTGCGCATTGTTCATCGTGCATCCTTGACAGCTGGGCGCGCTTCGCGAGCCCGGGTTGCCGGGCGCAAACGAGATGCGACCGGGGTGACGCTCAAGTTCGGTGCTAGCCCCCAGCTCGATGGAACCCGCTTCCCAACGGTGGAACCAGCCCTACCAAGCCTGGGATCCCATACCCGCATCAGTCACGGTGATGCGGGATGAGGAGAGGAAAGCGCGCCGTTGCGCACGCAAACCCAGGACCAGGTTCAGGCCAACGCGCTTCGGTCGCAACGTCGATCTCGGAAGGCCTCGATGGTCAGACCTCGCGATCGGAGGTGGCGCGACGGCTGAACGTGGTGGTTCCGGTGTCCACGCTGGAACGGCGCCCGCATCTCGCAGGCCTTCGGTTCGAGCTGAGACTCGAGACGGGTCTCGAGTCGTCGGCTTTGCTTGCGACGTCGCTCGCTCGATTGCATCGGTCCGGGGTGCGGGTAGCGTCCACGGTCAATGGATTGGTTGCCTGATCGCGACGCCCTTCGGGGCCGGGTCGCCGTTGTGGCGGGTGCGACTCGCGGCGCGGGGCGAGGGATCGCCGCCGCGTTGGGCGAGGCCGGTTGCACCGTGGTCTGCACGGGGCGCAGCAGCCGCGCCGGCAACGAAACATCGGACTACGACCGGCCGGAGACGATCGAGGACACCGCCGAGCTCGTCACGGCGCTCGGTGGCGTTGGGATAGCCGCACAGGTCGACCACCTCGACTCTGGCCAGGTCGCCGAACTGGCGACGCAGCTCCAACGTGACCACGGGCAGATCGACGTGTTGGTCAACGACATCTGGGGCGCCGAGCGCCTCAAGGGTGCACCACCTGATTGGAACACCCCGGTCTGGGAGCACGACTTGGCGGATGGGCTGCGCATCCTGCGCCTCGGTGTCGAAACCCATCTGGTCACCTCTCACCACCTGCTGCCCCTGCTGATCACCCGGCCGGGTGGGCTGCTGGTCGAGGTCACTGACGGCACGGTCGACTACAACACGTCGCACTATCGGATCTCGGTCTTCTACGACCTGGCCAAGGTCGCAGTCGGCCGGCTGGGGTTCTCGCAAGGCCACGAGCTCGAGCAGTACGGGGCTACCGCAGTGGTGCTCACACCCGGCTGGCTGCGGTCCGAGATGATGCTCGACAACTTCGGGGTGACCGAGCAGAACTGGCGCGATGCCCTCGAACAAGACCGGGCGGGCAAGCTCCCCACTGCACCGGACGGCTTCGGGTCCTCGGAGTCCCCCCGTTACGTCGGTCGCGCGGTCGCGGCGCTGGCGGCCGACCCGGACCGGGCCCGGCTGAACCAGCAGTCGGTCACCTCCGCCGAGCTCGCCCGTCGCTACGGGTTCACCGACACCGACGGCACCCAGCCCGACAGCTGGGCCGATCAATGACCGGTCAGCCTGGCGATCAGCTTGTCGGGTGCGGCAATGCGGTAGCCGTCGGTGACCACCTCGGTCACCTCGACCCAATCGACGGGACCAGCGAGATCGAGACGGATCCCGATCCAGTCGAAACCTCCGAAGCGGGCCGCGAAGAACCGCTCCGGGTCAGCAGAGGTGAGCGCACAGCGATCCCCGCGTGGCGCGGAGCCCACAGCGCCACATGCGGTTCCTTCAGCTTCGGGTGGATGGCCGGTTCGATGAACTTGGCGAACGACCTGCGACGCACGTTCCAAGTCGGCGCACCCTGGCTCACCCCCCTAGGTGACGTCGGGGGGCAGGCAGCCGGAGCCTGCCAAGAAGTCGGTCTGCAGGGTTGGTCGTCTGATCACCGGCAGTCGGTTCAACTTGGGCGCGTAGGCGTCGCGATCGGTGGACGGAAACAGCATGGCTACGCGGCGGCCACCGGCAGCCGAACATTCCGAACGCCCGAGTCGGTGGCCGAGGTGCTCGGGGGCTTGTAGGTGAGGGAGATGACCCCGTTGTCGTAGGTGTGCGAGCCGACGAGCGCCAGTTCGATGGGATCGCTGTCGGCGTCGAACAAGCGGCGCCCGGACCCGACGACGACCGGGTGCACGAACAGCCGGAGCTCGTCGAGCAGATGGTCTCGCATGAGCGAACGGACCAGCTCGCCGCTGCCGTTGACCACGATGTCCTTGCCCTCCTCTTGCTTGAGGCGGCCCACAACCGTGGCGACGTCGCCCTCGATCACCGTGGAGTTGTTCCATGCCGGCGAGTCGAGGGTCGTGGACACGACGTACTTGCGGGTGCTGTGCATCCAGTCGGCGTTGGGGACCTCGCTGCCGCGCCCCGGCCAGGAGGCGGCGAACGTCTCGTACGTTCGGCGACCGAGTAGCAAGGCGTCAGACTTCGCGTAGTCGGCTTCGGCCGCGTCGAACATGTCGTCGTCGGCGATCACCCATTGCTCGGGAGCCTCGATCACCCCGTCGAGGGTCACGAACAACCAGGCCCTGATCTTCCTCATCGAACCTCTTTCGCTGCAGCCCGGCCGCTGGGCGCGGAGCGGACCTCGGGGTCGGCGCGGACCGGATCGATCATGCGCAAGACGTCAGCCAAGGACTGGAGCGGACGAGCTTCGTGTGCCTGGTTGGGGCGCAACGACTGCCGGCACGGTACCAACCATCTGAGACGAATCCGTTGAGCTGGTTCGAACTCTACGGGCGGCTTGCTCCCGGCTGGCCCTCAGCGGCGCCTTCGATCGTGAACTTGTCGATGAGGCCGGCAATGACGAGAAGCCTCAGGATGACGGCGGGGGGATTGCGCAGGATGAGAGCGCCCCCGCCGGCTGTCAGGTACTTGTCGCCTTGCAGCAAGACAGCGAGTCCCGAGGAATCACAGAACGTGACCGAGCTCAGGTCGAGCGCGAGCACGTCGGTCGACGAGGTCTCGAAGATGGCCCGGGCGAGGGCCGCACTCGATTCGCCGTCGATCTCGGATGGTGGGATCACGACCGATTGCTCGGGTCGCTGAAGCATCTCGGGCACACGAAGCCCCTTTCGCTGATGACGGATGTCAGTCAGCGGGGCGTCGAGCGCTACCAGGAGCAGTGAGCCACCAAGCGACCGTTTGACCGTAGCCCGTCCGGAGTCGAACACGAGGCTTTCCACCGAACCACTCCTCGCGAAAAGCGATCGACGCCCTCAGGGTCAGGCACGAACTCGATCGTGGAGCGATCGACACCGGTCGCGCTTCGGGTGTCGTGCCCGGCGGCGGTGGCGTCCCGTTTCGTTCATCCGCCCGTCGCTACTCAGAATGACACGCGGCGGGCATCGACGCTGGAGCGCTTCGATGCGTCCGGCCGGTGCCAGACAGCGAAATGGGAAGCATCAGATCGCTGCGGCTGTCACATCCGACAGAACGCAGAGGAGTGGGAGGAGCGGATGTCTGCGGCGCAAGGGCCTACAACCACGGCCGCGCCGGCGACGATCGGCGCCGCATCCGCTGAGGCATGACGCAACTTCTCAGCAGACATCTGGATCCGGGCGCGGAGACAACTCCGCCGCGTCGGACTACTTCGACGAGGTCTTCCACAACTCATCGGACACCACGCCAGCCATTCAGAGCGCGATAGCGCGACTCCATGGCGTTGTCGCCCGCCAGCTAGATGGGACCACTTCGTAGGGGTTGCGCCAGCTAGATGGGACCAGGGTTGCGCCAGCTAGATGGGACCACTTGTGGGGTCCACCGGGTTCGGTGTCGTGGAGGGTCAACTCACCGTCGTTGCCTCTGTCGGCCCGAAAGGCGGTGCATGTGGCGTTCCGGGAGGTCCCCGTGTTCGAAGTCCGTGAAGTGTTGCGTCTGTGGCTCGATGGTCGTGGCTATCGAGCGATCGCCGGTCTGGTCCCACCCGACCGCAAGACGATCACGAGAGTGATCGAGACCGCGGTCGAGTTGGGCCTCGACCGCGACGGCGACAACGGCCAACTCGGCGATGAGTTCATCGGGTTGGTGATGGAGGCGATGCGCCAGGTCCGCCCGGATCGTCATGGCGAGTCGTGGGCGCAGTCCCTCCCTTGCAGCTGGCGGGCGACACACACCGGGAGGGGCGGCCGGTGAAGCGCTGTACGATGGCAGCGGAGTGAGCCAGGTGCTGGTGGCCATAGGTGCCTGTTCGGCGTCCCACCGCGGAACAACGGCTCCGTCTCGACTGGTGTCGTGACGACGTTCCCGTCCGTCGTGAATCGAAGAGGTGCATGTTGGCCAAAGGCCGCGTTGAACGAGACGACGAAGATCTTGTTCGCGTCTACC
>Ga0209023_10007886_pt1 | contig 10783 bp, 11 predicted proteins | sample LakOneMetagenome_FD_187468 | JGI IMG/M metagenome (GOLD analysis project Ga0209023, IMG submission 187468) | Freshwater and sediment microbial communities from Lake Erie, Canada (SPAdes) (version 2) | ecosystem: Environmental > Aquatic > Freshwater > Lentic | place: Lake Erie, Canada...
CAATCAATCCGAGCCGTCCCCCGTCGACCACCACCCGGTGCAGCTCGCGCAGCAGGTCCGCCTTCGCACCGGTCGTGTCGAGCACCCCGAGGGCCCACGCGGCGTCGAAGCTGGCGGACCGCAACGGGAGACGCTCAGCCCACGCCACGACCGTCGGGAACCCCCAACGGGCGCGTGCCCCCCGGGCCGCACCCGGCATCGGCTCGGCCAGCACCAGCGGCAGCGCCCACCGGCGCCGGAGCCAGGCAGCCGGCCCGCCGAGTCCGCCACCCGCGTCGAGGAACCGGGTGGTCGGCCCGATGCGCAGTTCCTCGGCCAGCCAGGCCAGCGCCGCCGGGTTCCCGCTCCCACGGCAGGCGGCGGCGATCGCCTCGTCGAGGCCGAGGTCGTCCAGAACCTCGGCCATCCAGCCGGCGAGGCGGTCGAACTCGCCCTCCATCGCCTCCGGGAGCTCGTCGGTCACGCCGCCACCAGCTCCCGCACCCGCCGGGCTGTCGCGGCAAGGATCGCCGCCGAGCGGAGCTCGTCGCCGGCGCTCGCCGATCCGGACAGGTCGACACCGGCCACCACGCCGTCGCGCAGCAGGGCGGCGGCCTGGGCGGCGGCCGCCTCGATCCCCGCAGCCTCGGGGTCGGGGGCGCCGAGCACCGCGGCCACCTCGGCGCCGTCGAGGACCACCCCGGGGAACCGGCTGATCACCGTCGCCGACGCCGCGTCGGTGAAGATCGGCACGCACGCCACGAACGGCAGCCGGCACCCCGCGGCGCGCGCCGCAGCCACGAAGCGACTCACCGCGGCCGGGCCGCCGGCGTGGTTAACGATCACGACCGATGCACCGGCCCGTTGCTTCTCGACCAGGCGCTGCGGTCGCAGCGCCGCCGGCGGTGCCGCGGGGGTCGCGGCCACGCTCACCTGCAACCCCCGGGCGGCCGCCATCGCGGTCAGGTGCATGCCGTCGACGTCGAACACAGCGGCGCCGCGCCCCGCCGTGGGTGGTGGCGCGTCTCCGGTCACGCAGTGCACGCCGGCCACGGCCAGGCTGGCCAGTGCGGCCAGCTCGGCGTCGAGAGCCACCCGGTTGCGGTCCCGGCACGTGAGGACCGGCCACGGCGTCGCGCCCTGCTCGAGCAGCAACGCGGCGACGAACGCCGGCGGGAAGTCGGGGCGGTTCTGGTGCTCACCGACCAGGATCGCGTCCACCGCGAGGCCGAGCACCGCCGCCACCCGGCGGATGCCCTCGACGTCGTAGGCGGGAACCCGCAGGTCGGTCATCACCCTCGGGACCCTCGGGGGTGGTGGGGCGAGGCCGGTCGGTCCGCCCCACCGCACGAGCGGCCCGTCGACGAACGGGCACCGGAGCGTGCCGTCGACCTCGCAGGTGAGGTCGGGGCGCACTCCGCCGCAAGGGCCGTTGACCATGTGCTTGGGGCACAGCGTGCCTGTGTGCTCGGGGCCCTGTGGGTCAGTCAGCGGGCGGACCCCTGCGACGTCGCCCCCGACCGTCACCGGTCGATCCGTGTTCGTGGGTCCGTCCGTGCGCCCGTCAGGGGTGCGGCTGGTCATGGAACTCGCTGGCGAGGGCGCTGACCCGGGACTGGTCAGCGGCGGCCCGCAGTACGTCGAGCAACTCGCCCTTCTTGAGCTTCCCGACACCGGCCAGGCCCAACCGGCGGGCCTCCTCGCGCAGCTGCGACGCAGTCAGCGCCATGAGGCCGTCGTCGGGTTCGGTTCCCGGGACCTCAACGTCGGTGGACGGGCCGCCGAGCGCCAGCACCAAGCCGGCCACGTCGTGCACGGTCACCGTGACAGCCGGGTGCCGGATCGCGCCGACCGGGTCAATGGCCCGCACCGGTTCGTGGAACCCGATGCACACCCCCTGATGGGCGTTGGTCGCCAGCGTGATGCCCCGGTCGCGGACCGAAAGGCGAGCCGGCCCGGCCACCTTCAGCAGCTGGTAGGGGCCAGTGATGGCGACACTGGCCACGTTCTCCCTTGGCGTCACAAGGTGCCACGGGTCCGAAGCGGATTTCCAGGTTGTCGCCCAGGTCAAGCCAAGCGGTGCGGGGCAGGACCCCGAACACCGCCGACAAGGGCAGGAGCCGACGGTCGAACTCGAAGGCGAAGCGAGTCGGGCGGTTGCGGAGGTCGATGTCGTCGTGCACGCCCAAGCACTGCCCCGGTAACGGTGTCCGACCCACCTTTCGGCCACGCTCACGCGGAGGGGACGGTTCGCCTTCACCTCCTAGTTGATGCGGCCAGACCTCCCCTCGCGGAGTGGTCCTCAGCGTCCCAGTCGACCACGACGGCGCCCTCGGTGCTATGGAAGTCGGCTGCACATTTAGTGGGGGGGTTCTACCCCTAGATGGTGCTTCTAAATGTGCACTGGTAGCGCCAGCGCAAGAGCGGCAGCGACGTGCTCGGCCGTGCAGCCTGGCGTGGCGGCGTCCTTGGTGCCCTGGAGCACGGTGGTGCCCACGGCCAGCGAGCGTGGCAACGTGGCGTGGCCCAGGGCGTGCTCGAGGGCCTGGCGTCCTCTGGTGCCGCCCTCGTCGCCGTCCAGCATCACCACGACGTGGCGCACCAGCCTGGCTACGGCCAGCAGTTGTCCAGCGTGACCGTCGCTCCCACGGTGCCGACGGAGTTGGTCCATCCGTCCCCTGAGAGCGGCGGCGTCAATGATCCCCTCCAGCACGATGGTGCACTCGGCGCCGCACATCGCCCGCTGGCAGCGGGACCCCCACCCCTTGCCGTGTCGTCGATCCACGACTCGACCGCTATGCCGTAGTTGGGCCGGCGACCGTCGGCCGATAAGTCAGCCGAGGCTGAGGAGTCCGGGCTGCTCCCCCAGGCTCTTGAGCGTGTCGTAGCCCTCGGTGGTGCGGTCTAGTGAGTACTGGCGGGCGATCTTGCGGCGCGCTTCTGGGGCATGGGGGGCGCTCGAGCGAGGGCGCTCGAGCGTCTGGATGGTGTCGACCGACTGGTAGCCGTCCAGCGTGACACGGCCGATCCACCAGCCCCGCTCCACCAGCCAGAAGATGAGCTGGCGGCACCAGCGGAGCCCAATCTCCCTGTACTCGCCGGCGGGGTAGCCGAGCGCCAGGCCCAACGTCTTTCCGTGGCGATGGTGGCCCGAGCTTCGGTGGCGGTCGCCGACCGAGAGTCCGAGACGTGCGAGAGCGCGAGGCCGGCGTGGTCCCGGGGTGTGCGCCAGGTCGGGACCCTCCGGCGCCGGTCGGATGGAGTACTCGCTAGTCCGGGTCGGCGATCTGGGGCGGTTGGATCGGCGCCCTGCCACCGCCACCTCCGAACCCCGGCTCCGGCAGAACGACCACATGCTTCGAGATCCACTCAGAATCGGTCAGCCACGCATCCCTCTCACGCGCGTACAGGGCCCGCTGGCGCTCTCCGACTCCCGCCGTCCCTAGCCGCGAAGCCACCTCGTCGAGCCCGGGGCCGGCATACAGTTGCCAAGACCCATCGGAGTTCCGCTCAGCCATTCCGACGTCACCCAACGCTTTGAGATTTCGCCTCACGCTTGGTGCCGATTGGCCCAAGCTCTCGACGATCTCGGCTGCGCGCATCGGCCCGTAGGCGCGCAGCCGGATCGCCACCAGCCAAGCGGAACCCAACGCTCCCTGGCGCCACGCGTCATGGCCAAGACCGAGGTGCAGGGGATCTGACGGGTCTTGGAAAGAACGGCACACATTAGATTTTCTAAACCGGGGGGGGTGACTTTCTACTGTGTCACTTCCGTCCTCCGGAGCGACTAGGAGCCAGCGACTCGCCGGTGGTCGCTTCGACGTCTTGCCTACGGGTGAGTTATCAACTCGGCTCGGTTGTGCCTCATCGGGCCTGACTATTCCGGCCTTCTGCAAGTATTCGAGGCCGCTGCTCGTGGCGCCAGGAGTGACTCCTGCGAGAAGTGCAAGGTCACGCAGGGATGCTCCGAACGGGTTGCGTAGCGCCTTCTCCGCCTTCAGCAACAGCGCGGTAAGGACTTTCGCCGCGGTGGGACCTTGCTTCCCGGGCCACTGGGCTTCCTCGACCTCGCGCCAGAGCAACGCGATTACGTCCATCGTCGGAGACCTCAGAGGCGCCTCCAGCCCGGACAACTCACCGTGCTCGATGGCCCGGTCCGCCTCCCCCTCATCCAGATCGCTCCTGAGCGCCGCCTCGAACAGGCGACGGCGGCTCTCGACCTCGTCCAGTTCCCCGGTGGCGACGTAACCGAAGACAAGTCTCGACCGGCTGAGCAGGGTGTTGTTGCGATGCCCTTTCACTGCGTTGGCCACGGCCTCGACTGCCTGGTCGAGGACTCGAGCTGAAGTCATGCTGGGTACCCCCAGGTAGCTCAGGACCGGCGCCGGAGCAGTTGTAATCAGTGACGCCACGTCGTCGACCCCGCCGTTCGGCGTTGGTTCCTCGAGGCGGCGAAGCGCCACGTCCAGGGGCAGGTCCAATACGCCGACAGCAAGACCCCAACGATGAGGCGACAGGGGCGGCCGCAGGGATCGCTTGGACTTCCGGACCTTGAACGCCCGGGTGACCCGGACCCGTTGTTCGTGATCCGCGCATCGCACGATGAGGTGTGCATGGCCCGGTTGACCTGAGGGCCAGAGGGTGGGCAGGAAGCCCTGCGCCTCGAGGTAGCGAAAGTAGGCCCGAGCCTTCTCTACTTCTTCGTGAGAGTCGAGGTCCCACGCTGCGATGTTGTCCAAAAGGTGGACGAGGATTGCCACACCTTCTCTAGCTGCCTCATCAAGACTGATTCCGTGGCGTACCGGCTTGTTTCCGGCACCTAGCTGCATCACCGAGCTCCCCGGCACCATCACGGCGGTCGCCGCCCGAATCACCAGATCGGGATCCCACTTCTTCGATAGCTGTATCTCCATGCCTGCTTCTACGCAGCGAGGCACGAGCTAATGCACCCCCCGATCGATCAGGCTCAGCGCCCACTGAGCCGCCTTCTGCGCAGCGGGGCCGGAACGCCACCGCGCCACGGCACGTGGACCGCATCTCACCCGGCTGTGTCCAAGAGCTGCACCCGGACGCCAGAGAGCGGTCGCTCCACAGACAGCGCAGTCCGCGGAGTGCGTTAGCAATCGGTTAGCAGAACGGCCTGCGGGGCTTGCGAGCCCCTCAGGTATAGGCCAGAAAACTGCAGGTCATGCGAGTGGGCCACCCGGGACTCGAACCCGGAACCAGCGGATTAAAAGTCCGATGCTCTGCCAATTGAGCTAGTAGCCCGAAGCCCGGTGGGGTCGGCGCGGCACACGGGGGTGACGCGGGCCAAGTATCCCATGGCGGGGTCGGAGCTCGGCCACTGCTTCGGACGGCGGGCGGGGCCGGCCGGTCGCCGCCGGTGGACGGCGCCTAGATTTTTCTCCGAGACCTGTCGATCTGGGCGTTCCTCGTTTGTCTCATGGGCAACCGACACCCGTAGGAGGGAAACGATGAAGTACATGATGCTGATCTTCCAAGGCTCGACGCCGCTGCCGCAGACGCCCGAGTGGGACGCGCTCCCCGACGCCGAGAAGCAGGCGGTGTTCGCCGACTACAAGGCGCTGAACGAGAACCCGAACGTCACCTCCGGCGAGCAGATGCAGTCGCCCGAGACCGCCACGACCGTGCGAGTGGCCGACGGCAAGGTCCTCACCACCGACGGCCCGTTCGTCGAGGTGAAGGAGTCGATCGGCGGCTACTTCCTGCTGGAGGCCGACGACCTCGATGCGGCCATCGAGATCGCCTCGAAGGTGCCGGCGGCCCGCTTGGGTGGGGCGATCGAGGTGCGCCCGATCGCCTCGTGGTAGACGCCGTCGAGCAGACCTTCCGCGAGCAGTGGGGCCGCGTCCTCGCGGTGCTCATCGGCTTCCTCGGCGATGTCGACCTCGCCGAGGAAGCCGCGCAGGAAGCCTTCGCGATCGCCGCGGAGCGCTGGCCCCGGGACGGCGTGCCCGCCAACCCCGGGGCCTGGCTCCTCACGACCGCCCGCAACCGGGCGCTCAACCGCATCCGTCGGGACCGCACGTTGGCCGAGAAGACCCGGCTGCTGGAAGCCGCGGCCCGCGTCGATGCCGAGGGGAGGGAGGACACGATGGAGACCACGGCGTTCCCCGACGAGCGGCTCGAGCTGATCTTCCTGTGCTGCCACCCGGCCCTGTCGACCGAGGCCCAGGTCGCGCTCACCCTGCGCACGCTCGGCGGGCTCTCGACCGAGGAGATCGCCCGGGCGTTCCTGGTGGCCGAGTCGACGATGGCGCAGCGGCTGGTGCGGGCCAAGCACAAGATCAAGGCGGCGGGGATCCCGTTCCGGGTGCCGGCCGACCACCTGCTGCCCGACCGGTTGGCCGCCGTGCTGGCCGTCGTCTACCTGATCTTCAACCAGGGCTACGGCGGCCGGAACGACCTCACCGGCGAGGCGCTCTGGCTCGGCCGGGCCCTGGCGTCCCTGATGCCCGACGAGCCCGAGGTGCACGGGTTGCTGGCCATGATGCTGCTGCTCGACGCCCGCCGCGACGCCCGCTTCGCGGATGGCGAGGTCGTGCTGCTGGCCGACCAGGACCGCACCCTCTGGGACACCGCGCAGATCGTCCAGGGCCGGGTCGCGCTCGACCGGGCGCTGGCCCTGCTCGGCCGGGGGCCCTACGTGGTGCAGGCGGCCATCGCCTCGCTCCACGCCGAGGAGCCGCGCGACTGGCCCCAGATCGCGGCGCTCTACGGCGAGCTGGCCCGCATCACCGGCTCGCCCGTGGTCGAGCTGAACCGGGCCGTCGCGATCGCCGAGGCGGGCGCTGAGGAAGGCGGCGGTCCCGCCGCTGCGCTCGTCATCATCGACCAGCTCGCCCTTGAGGACTACCACTACCTCCACGCCACCCGGGCCGAGCTCCTTCGTCGCCTGGGCCGCGTCGGCGAAGCGGGCGATGCGTACCGCCGGGCCCTCACCCTCGTCCACGACGACGCCGAACGCCGCCTCCTCGAACGCCAGCTCGCCGCCCTGCCTCCGTCCTGACCCCGTTCTGCGAGCGAGATCCGGCGCGCATGCCCGAAGCCGGCACGAAGAACGACCTGGGTCGAGCGCTGTCCGGTTCTTCGTGCCAGATGGGGCGCGGGTGACTCAGCGCCTACCCTCGGTGCGCCCCGCCACCGCCTCGAAGGAGCGCGCCATGCTCGATGCCGTCATCAAGGGGGGGACCGTCGTCGACGGCACCGGGGCCCCCTCGTTCACCGCCGACGTCGGCATCCGCGACGGGCTGATCGTCGAGGTCGGCTCGATCACCGAACCGGCGCGGGAGACGGTCGACGCCGACGGCGCGCTGGTCACGCCCGGGTTCGTCGACGTGCACACCCACTACGACGGCCAGGTCACCTGGGACGACGTGCTTGAGCCGTCGGCGGCCAACGGCGTAACCACGCTGGTGATGGGCAACTGCGGGGTGGGCTTCGCCCCGGTCCGCGCCAGTGACGTCGACGCGCTGATCGACCTCATGGAGGGCGTGGAGGACATCCCGGGCTCGGCACTGAGCGTCGGCATGCCGTGGGGTACGTGGGAGACGTTCGCCGAGTACCTCGACGTGCTCGACCGGCGCCACTACTCGCTCGACATCGCCGCCCACATCGCCCACGGGCCCGTCCGCTTCTACGTGATGGGCGAGCGAGGCGCAGCGAACGAGGACGCGACGGCTGACGACCTCGCCGCGATGGCCAGGGTGGTGGAGGAGGCGCTGGACGCCGGAGCGGTCGGCTTCTCGACGTCCCGCACCATCGGCCACCAGGCCAAGTCGGGCCGGGGTCCGGTGCCCGGCACCTACGCGCCGGCCGCGGAGCTGCTGGCCCTGGCCGGCGCCCTGCGCACCGCCGGGCACGGCGTGTTCGAGGCCATCGTGGCCGGGACCATCGGCTCGCTCGAGTCGCTCGGCGGCGAGCGCACCACGCCGGTCGAGGAGCTCCCGCTGCTGGCCGAGGTGTCGCGGGCCAGCGGCCGTCCGGCCACGTTCACCATGGTCCAGCTGTTCGAGGATCCGGGCCACTGGCGGCTGGTGCTCGACGCGGTGGCCGAGGAGAACGCCCGCGGCGCTCAGCTCCGGCCCCAGGTCATCCCCCGCTCGGTCACGATCATGACCAACCTCGACGCCTACCACCTGTTCATGGACCGGCCGACCTACCGCAAGATCGCCGACCTCCCGCTGGCCGAGCGGGTGGCCGAGATGCGCCGGCTCGACGTCCGGGCCGCCATCCTCGGCGAGTCCGGGTCCGAGGACGGGCCGGTCGACTTCTCCGAGGCGATCGTCAAGCTCTTCGGCCCCGCGCTGCCGCTCACCTTCCCGCTCACCGACCCCGTCGACTACGAGCCCGACCTGGGGCAGTCGGTCTGGGCCCAGGCCATGGCGGCGGGCGTCGACCCGGTCGAGCACATGTACGACCTGCTGCTGGCCGACGAGGGCCACGCCTTCTACGCGCTGCTCGGCTCGAACTTCGCCGGCGGGGACCTCGGCGTCTGCCGCGAGATGCTGCTCGACCCGAACACCGTCACCGGGCTCGGCGACGCGGGCGCCCACGTCAACCTGATCTCCGACTGCTCCGCGTCGACCTTCCACCTCACCCACTGGGGCCGGGACCGGACCAAGGGCGAGCGCCTGCCGATCGAGCTCCTCGTCCACAAGCTCAGCGGCGCCAACGCGGCGCTCTACGGGTTCGACGACCGCGGCGTGATCGCTCCCGGGCGCCGGGCCGACCTCAACGTGATCGACCACGACCACCTCCGGATCCTCCCGCCCGAGCTCCGCTACGACCTACCGACCGGGGCCAGCCGGATCATGCAGGGCGCCGAGGGCTACCTCGCGACGTTCGTCGCCGGCGTGGCCACCCGCTCCCACGACGCCGACACCGGCCAGCGCCCCGGCCGCCTGCTCCGCGGGAGGCGCTGAACAGGGCGGGGCTCAGCGCATCAGGGCCTGCAGCGTCCCGTCGAGGAGGTAGCCGAGGAACTCGTACAGGGCGAAGGCGTGGGCCTCGGGATCGTCGGGGTCGACGTCGTTGCCGTCCTCGCTGACGTCGAGGCGGGTGCCGAGCACCAGGCGCAGCGCGTTGATGGCCTGCATCCAGGCCATGACCTCGTCTTCGGTCAGCTCGGTGCGGGTGCCCGTCGAGCGCAGGACCGCCAGGTGGTCGTGCACCTCGGTGCGCAGCTCCTCGGCCCGGAAGACCTGCCACTCGGCCTCGTGCACCACGTCGTCGGGGTAGGCCGTCGGGAACAGCCGCCGGAGGCCCGGGTCGTTCGGGTCGGACCGCACGAGCTCGTCGAGCTGGTCGGCCAACGAGGCCAGCAGCTCCCGCTCGTCGGCGCCGAGCTTGAGCTCCCAGCGGCCGCCGGAGCGTCGCACGAGCAGCTTCTTGCGGAACGCCAACGTCACTTGTCCTGTTGCATGGTGGCCCACAAGCCGTACTCGTGGAGCCGGAACACGTCGCGCTCGGCCTCGTCGCGGGTGCCGTTGGAGACGACGGCCCGGCCCTTCTCGTGGACGTCGAGCATGAGGGCGGTGGCCTTCTCCAGGCTGTAGCCGAACAGCTTCTGGAGCACGAAGGTGACGTAGGACATCAGGTTGATCGGGTCGTTCCAGACGAGCACGATCCAGGGGAGGTCGGGCTCGACCGTGGTGTCACCGCTGGGCGACCAGGTCTCGACCGGCGCCGTCGTCGTCATGGGGCGAGTCTCGCAGCCCGTCGGCCGGTGTCGACAGTCCGAGCAGCAGCCGCAACGTGAACACCCAGACCAGCGTCGCGCCGAGCACGTGGATGCCGACCAGCAGGGCCGGGATGCCCGTGAAGTACTGGGTGTACCCGACCGCGGCCTGGAGCACGAGGACGAACAGCAGCGTGCGGATCGACGCCATCACCCCCGCCGACGCCCGTTCCCGATGGGCCAGGACGGCCAGTGCGACGACGGCGGCCAGGAACCCGAAGAGCATCGCCCCGTGCACCCGGGCGGTGGCGTGCACGGTGAACGGGAGGCGCTTGGCGTCGACGTTGCCGGCGTGGGGGCCCGAGCCGGTCACCGCCGTACCGGTGACGATCACGACCGCGGCCAGCGCCACGATCGCCCGTCCCAGGTTCATGACCCGGGACGTCACCAGCGGTCGACTCGCACCGGCGGGTCGGCCGGCCCGGTGGTGGAGCACCACCGCGTCGGCCACCAGCACCATCGACAGGATGAAGTGGCCCTGCACGAGGACCGGGTTCAGCTTGAGCAGCACGACGATCCCGCCCAGCACGATCTGCCCGACCACCCCGGCCACCAGGCCCAGCGAGAGCCATGTGAGGTCCCGTCGTCGGGGTGCCTGCCGGAACGAGCCCAACACGGCCAGCACGACCGCGACGCACACCAGCCCGGTGATGTAGCGGTTGACCTGCTCGATCATCCCGTGGGTGTCGCCGAGCGAAGCGACGATCCGGTGGCGGTCGCACTGGGGCCAGTCGGTGCAGCCGAGGCCGGAGTCGGTCAGCCGCACGGCGGCGCCGGTCACCACGATGAAGGCCAGGAGCCACAGCGCGACCAGCGTGACCTGCGCGTAGCGCTCGGCCGTCGTGTCGGACACCCAGCGCCCCAGCGCTCGGAGGCGGGAGAGCACGGCCATCGACCGGAGATCGTACGACCGGATCCGGCCCGCCTCCCAAGCGGGTCGAGCGCCCGGAGCGGCGCGGCGGCTGCTTTGTAGTGCCGGAACGGGCGGTCGTAGGGTGGCCGAGTGCACCAGGTCCACACGGCCACCCCTCCCGCTGCGGCACG
>Ga0209023_10007887_pt1 | contig 10780 bp, 8 predicted proteins | sample LakOneMetagenome_FD_187468 | JGI IMG/M metagenome (GOLD analysis project Ga0209023, IMG submission 187468) | Freshwater and sediment microbial communities from Lake Erie, Canada (SPAdes) (version 2) | ecosystem: Environmental > Aquatic > Freshwater > Lentic | place: Lake Erie, Canada | collected...
CGGCCGGACTGGCCGTGGTTCGGCCCCTGGCCGCCGACGACCTGGTGCACCGCGCCGACGTCGCCGGCAAGACGCTGGCTTCTGGCATCGAGGCCATCGGGCACCCGCTGGTCGACCACGTCCGCGGCCGGGGCCTGCTGCTCGGCGTCGTGCTGCGCGAACCCGCCGCCAAGAACGTGGAAACCGCCGCCCGCGACGCCGGATTCCTGGTCAACGCCGCCGCTCCCGAGGTGGTGCGGCTGGCCCCGCCTCTGATCATCACCGACGAGCAGGTCGACGTCTTCCTGACCGCACTGCCCACCATCCTCGACACCGCGCAGGAGACCGCATGACCATCCGCCACTTTCTGCGCGACGACGACCTCAGCCCGGCCGAGCAGGCCGAGGTGCTGGCACTGGCAGCCGAGCTCAAGGCCGCGCCGTTCTCCCGTCGGCCCCTGGAGGGTCCGCGCGGCGTCGCGGTGATCTTCGAGAAGAACTCCACCCGAACCCGGTTCTCCTTCGAGATGGGCATCGCGCAATTGGGCGGGCACGCCGTCGTCGTCGACGGCCGCAACACCCAGCTGGGCCGCGAGGAGACGCTGGAGGACACCGGCGCGGTACTCAGCCGCTACGTCGACGCCATCGTCTGGCGCACCTTCACCCAGGACCGGCTGACCGCGATGGCCTCGTCGGCCACCGTGCCGATCGTCAACGCCCTGTCCGACGAGTTCCATCCCTGCCAGGTGCTGGCCGACCTGCAGACCCTGGCCGAACGCAAGGGCGCCCTCAAAGGGCTGCGGCTGACCTACCTCGGCGACGGCGCCAACAACATGGCGCATTCGCTGATGCTCGGCGGGGTGACCGCCGCCCTGCACGTCACCGTCGCCGCGCCACCCGGATTCGAACCCGACCCCCGGTTCGTCGCCGCCGCCGAGTCCCGGGCGCTGGCCACCGGCGGAACCGTCGCCGTCAGCTCCAATCCGGAGGCCGCCGTGGCCGGCGCGGACGTGCTGGTCACCGACACCTGGACCTCCATGGGCCAGGAGAACGACGGCCTGGACCGGGTCCGCCCGTTCCGGCCCTTCCAGCTCAACAGCGAACTGCTCGACCGCGCCGACTCCGACGTCGTTGTGCTGCACTGCCTCCCGGCGCACCGCGGCCACGAGATCACCGACGAGGTGATCGACGGCCCGCACAGCGCGGTGTTCGATGAGGCGGAGAACCGGCTGCACGCGCAGAAGGCGCTGCTGGTGTGGCTGCTGGAGCAATCCCGATGACAACCTCCAAACCGGAGGTCGCCACCACCCGCGCCGGACGCCAGGCCCGCATCGTGGCGCTGCTTTCGGCGCAACCCGTGCACAGCCAGACCGAACTGGCCACCCTGCTGGCCACCGAGGGCATCGAGGTCACCCAGGCCACCCTGAGCCGCGACCTGGAGGAGCTCGGCGCGGTGAAACTACGCGGCGCCGACGGCGGCGTCGGCGCCTACGTGGTGCCTGAGGACGGCAGCCCGGTGCGCGGGGTGTCCGGCGGCACCGAGCGGCTGACCCGGCTGTTGGGCGAACTGCTGGTGTCCACCGACGCCAGCGGCAACCTCGCCGTGCTGCGCACCCCACCCGGTGCGGCACACTATCTGGCCAGCGCCATCGACCGGGCAGCGCTGCCCTCGGTGGTCGGCACCGTCGCCGGCGACGACACCATCCTGCTGGTGGCCCGCGAACCGATGACCGGCACCGAACTGGCCGGCTTCATCGAAGATCTGCGATAACCCCCATACTGACCTCGCCCCGAATCGGGTTGGAAGACAAAGGAGAACACATGTCCGAGCGCGTCATTCTGGCGTATTCCGGTGGTCTGGACACCTCGGTGGCCATCAGCTGGATCGGCAAGGAAACCGGCCGCGAGGTCGTCGCCGTCGCCATCGACCTCGGCCAGGGCGGTGAGGACATGGAGGTCGTGCGCCAGCGCGCCCTGGACTGCGGCGCGGTGGAGGCCGTCGTCGTCGACGCCCGCGACGAATTCGCCGAGGAATACTGCCTGCCCACCATCTTGTCCAACGCGCTCTACATGGACCGCTACCCGCTGGTGTCGGCGATCAGCCGGCCACTGATCGTCAAGCACCTGGTCGCCGCGGCCCGCGAGCACGACGGCGGCATCGTCGCGCACGGCTGCACCGGCAAGGGCAACGACCAGGTCCGGTTCGAGGTCGGATTCGCCTCGCTGGCACCGGATCTCGACGTGCTGGCCCCGGTCCGCGACTACGCCTGGACCCGGGAGAAGGCGATCGCGTTCGCCGAGGAGAACGCCATCCCGATCAACGTCACCAAGCGCTCGCCGTTCTCCATCGACCAGAACGTGTGGGGCCGCGCGGTGGAGACCGGCTTCCTGGAGCACCTGTGGAACGCCCCCACCAAGGACGTCTACGACTACACCCAGGACCCCACGCTGAACTGGAACACCCCCGATGAGGTGATCATCAGCTTCTCCCGCGGCGTCCCGGTGGCCATCGACGGTCGGCGGGTCAGCGTGCTGGAGGCCATCGTCGAACTCAACCGGCGCGCCGGGGAACAGGGTGTGGGCCGGCTCGACGTCGTCGAGGACCGCCTCGTCGGCATCAAGAGCCGCGAGATCTACGAAGCCCCCGGCGCCATGGTGCTGATCACCGCGCACTCCGAACTCGAGCACGTCACCCTGGAGCGCGAGCTGGGCCGGTTCAAACGCCACACCGACCAGAAGTGGGCCGAGCTGGTCTACGACGGCCTGTGGTTCTCCCCGCTCAAGCGCTCCCTGGAGGCGTTCGTCGCCGATACCCAGCAGCACGTCACCGGTGACATCCGGCTGGTGCTGCACGGCGGGCACATCGCCGTCAACGGTCGCCGCAGCCCCGAGTCGCTGTATGACTTCAACCTCGCCACCTACGACGAGGGCGACAGCTTCGACCAGTCCTCGGCGAAGGGCTTCGTGCACGTGCACGGGCTGAGCTCCAAGATCTCCGCCCAGCGGGACCTGCGGCAGCTGTAATGACCACCAACGAAGGCTCACTGTGGGGCGGCCGGTTCGCCGAGGGGCCGTCGGACGCGCTTGCCGCGCTGAGCAAGTCGACGCACTTCGACTGGCTGCTGGCGCCGTATGACATCGCCGCGTCCAAGGCGCACGCCGTCGTGCTGCACGACGCCGGGCTGCTGTCGGACTCCCAGCGCGACGGGCTGCTGGCCGGCCTGGACAGCCTCGGCTCCGACCTCGCCGACGGCAGCTTCGAGCCGCTGTCCACCGACGAGGACGTGCACGGCGCGCTGGAACGCGGCCTGATCGACCGGGTGGGGCCGGAACTCGGCGGCCGGCTGCGCGCGGGGCGTTCCCGCAACGACCAGGTCGCGACCCTGTTCCGGATGTGGCTGCGTGATGCCGTCCGCCGGGTCGCCGACGGGGTCCTGGAGGTGGTCGGTGCCCTGGCTTCTCAAGCCGCCGCGCACCCGGACGCCGTCATGCCCGGCAAAACGCACCTGCAGTCCGCACAGCCGGTGCTGCTGGCGCATCACCTGCTGGCCCACGCCCAGCCGCTGCTGCGCGACGTCGACCGCATCGCCGACTTCGACGACCGGACGGCGGTGTCCCCGTACGGATCCGGGGCACTGGCCGGTTCCTCGCTGGGTCTGGATCCCGACGCCATCGCCGCCAGCCTCGGTTTCGCCGCGGCGGCCGACAACTCCATCGACGCCACCGCATCCCGCGATTTCGCCGCGGAGGCGGCGTTCATCTTCGCGATGATCGCCGTCGACCTGTCCCGGCTGGCCGAGGACATCATCCTGTGGAGCACAACGGAGTTCGGCTACGTCAAGCTGCACGACTCGTGGTCCACCGGCAGCTCGATCATGCCGCAGAAGAAGAACCCCGACATCGCCGAACTGGCCCGCGGCAAGTCCGGCCGGCTGATCGGCAACCTCACCGGCCTGCTGGCCACTCTCAAGGCGCAACCGCTGGCCTACAACCGGGACCTGCAGGAGGACAAGGAACCGATCTTCGACTCGGTGGCCCAGCTGGAACTGCTGCTGCCGGCAATGGCCGGGCTGGTCGCCACGCTGAGTTTCGACGAGGCGAGGATGGCGGCGCTGGCGCCGGCCGGCTACACGTTGGCCACCGACATCGCCGAATGGATGGTGCGCCAAGGTGTTCCGTTCCGCGTCGCGCACGAGGCCGCCGGTGCGGCCGTCAAGCTCGCCGAGGGCCGCGGGGTCGGGCTCGATGAGCTCACCGACGCCGAGTTCGCCGAGATCGACACCGCGCTGACGCCGGCCGTGCGCGAGGTGCTGACCGTCGACGGCTCGGTGCGCTCCCGCAACGCCCGCGGAGGCACCGCCCCCGAGCGGGTCGCCGAACAGCTGGTCGTCGTCTTCGATGCGATCCGGGAGCTGCGCATCCGGCTGGAGCGCTGAGCGGGTTGGACACCGGGGCGGTTCTGGCGCGCGCCCAGCTGCTCGCGGATCTGGGCCGACACGACGAGGCCGCCCAAGCGCTGCGCGACGGACTGGCCGAGGAACCCGATGACCCCGACCTGTTGGCCGGACTGGCGAATCTGTCGCTGCAGACCGGCGATCCTGTCACCGCCTACCGGTGCGCGACGGCGGCGCTGGACAACGACCCGGACGACCGCGCTGCGCTGCGGGTGCTGGCCCGGCTGAATCTGCTCATCGACGATGTCGACGATGCCGTCGAGATCGCCCGCCGGGTGGTCGAGCTCGACCCTGCCGACCCGTCGGCGCACGCCCTGCTGGCCACCTGCCTTTCGCAGGGCAGCGCCTTCGGCGCCAACAAGCGCGAGACGCTCGCCGCACTGGAGCGGGTCGCCGATCTCGCCCCCGACGACCCGGACCTGCTGTTGCAGGCGGCATTGGTCGCCGAGCGGGTGACAGAGAGGGACCTGGCCAAACGGCTGGTGACCGCCGGGCTGGCGGTGGACCCGGCGCACGTGGAGTTGGCGACGACCAACGCGCGGCTGCAGGACTTCACCGTCGGCAAGGCCGAGGCGCTGACCCGGGTGCTGGCCGACGATCCCACCCACCGGCAGGCTCGCCACGCCCTGTCGGAGGTCGTGTGGGGGACGCTGAGCCGACTCGCCAGCGGCGTGTGGATCTACGCGGTGGCGGTGATGCTGCTGTCGGCCTGGCTGTCGCCGGGCGTGATGCGGCACCTCACACCGATCCTGACGGCGCCGTTGCTGATCCACTGGACCCGGCTGTTCATCCGGCTGCGCCGGGTATTGCCGCGCGGCTACCTGTCGAAACGGTTGTGGCGTAATCCGTTTGCGGCCGCCGGGGTGCTACTGGCGGGGTTTGCGGTGTTGCTGGCCACCTTTGCGCCGGTGTTCATGCGGCTGGCCTGGGACAGCGACGGGGTCCGCGGTGCCTACTGGATGCTGGTGGTGGCGGTTCTGGTCGCCGGGCTGGCGCATTTCCTGTTGACGCTGGGCCGGATCCGCCGCGGCGGCGACACCGACTTGGCCACGCATCTGGCCGACCAGGAGGGTTACTGGGCGGTCTGGCTGCTGGGACTCGGGGTGCCGATCGGCATCGGGTGGGCGTTGTCGATGTTCGCCCGCCAGCCCGGTGCACTGTGGTTCGCGCTGATGGTGCTGCCGATCGTGATGGCCGTGCTGTGTGTCGAGGTGGCCGTCAAGATCTGGCGGCTGCCGAACTCGCGGCGCTACCAACTGGTTACCTCAGGGTTCACCGTGCTGTTCGTCGCCGGGTGCGGTTGGCTGTTCACGGTGTGCGCCGGTCATGTGGCCGGTACCCATTTCGTCTACACCGTCCGGCCGTTGTCCCCGGAGAACTTCCCGCGCCCGACGTTCACCGTGCCGACGTTCCACTTTGATCCGTCGTTGCGGCCCTCGAGCCCCCCGACTCCGGGCGGCTGAGCCGTCAGCCCCGGCGGCGCTTCTGCAGGTAGGCGGCGAGTTCGTCGAAAGCCCCGTCGCTGTTGGAGAATTCGACGACGTTGCGGGCCATCGAGAACCACGGGCCGGTACTGGGGGAAAGCGTCTTCAGCACCTTGCGCACGTCGTCCATGGTGATGCAGCGTGGTTCCCCGGCGGCCACCGCGTCGGCCATGGCGCGCTGGGCCGCCGCCCGGCAGAGCAGTGCGACGTCGGCGCCCGAGAAGCCGGCGGTGGTGGCGACCATCGCATCGAGATCGATGCCCTCGATCGGCCGGCCCGCCAGGTGCGCGCGGATAAGCGCGGCACGCGCCGGCTCGTCGGGCGGCGACACGAACAGCATCCGGTCGAACCGCCCCGGCCGTCGCAGCGCGGGATCGAGATCCCACGGGTGATTGGTGGCGCCGATGACGAACACCCCGTCGTTGCTCGGGTTTTCCAGCTCGGTGAGCAACCGGGTGACCAGTTGCCGCAGCACGTTGGCGCCGCGCAGCTGGGAGCGCTTCTGGCCGATCGCGTCGATCTCGTCGAAGAAGATCACCGCCGGTGCGGTGTCGCGCGCGGTGGTGAACAGATCCTGCAGCGCCGCCTCGGTGGTGCCGCTGACCATGTCCACGATGTCGGGCACCCCGACCGGGTAGAACCGGGCACCGAGCTCCCCGGTGATCGCCGAGGCCAGGAACGTCTTGCCGCAGCCGGGCGGGCCGTAGAGCAGCAGCCCGCCGCCGGCCCCGGTGCCGTAGGCGCGGGCCAGCTCCGGATTGCGCAGCGGCCCGATGAACGACATCTCGATCGCGGCCTTGACCCCGTCCATCCCGGCCACGTCGGACATCCGGGTCGCGGTGCGCGGGGCGGGGCGGGCCGGCTCGGGTGCCGGGTCGCCGACGTACTGCGGGCCGACGATGTCGGTGACCTCGGATTCGGCGCGGTCCCAGTCGAATCCGCCGTCCTCGCTGGGAGTTTCGACTGCCTGCGGGGGCTCTGCCGGCGGGGAGCCGGCCGCCGGGGAGCCGAGCGCGGCGGCCAGCCGGTTGACCTCGGCACGGATCTCGGCGTTGTCCGGTGTGATCCGCAGTCCCTCGGCGGCCTGGGCCAGCGCGTCGGCGTGCCGGCCCCGGTCGGCCAGCAACCGGATCAGCCGCAGCCGCAACTCGACGACGTCGGGGTAGTCGGCGACCGTCGCGGTGAGCTTGTCGATCTCGAGATCAGCGCTCATCGGAGCTCCGGTTACCGCGGTGCCGAATCAGTGGTGCCACCAGAACAGCCTAGAAAACTCCGGGGAGCCTGACGTGCGGCAATCTCCGGCTCGCACCTGACTGCGGCCCTGAGGGCTGCGCACTCGCCGAACCGCTTCAGAGGTCGGCGATGTCGTCGGGCACGTCCACGGCGTACCGGCGCAGCACCTCCAAGTCGACCACCTCGAGCGTGCGTTCGTGTGTGCACGCCAGCACCACCGGGGCGGCTGCCCCGTCGAGATGGGCGCGCAACCAGTTGCGCGCCGTGACGCACCAGCGGTCGCCGGGGACGAGGCCGGGGAAGCGGTAGGCCGGCATCGGGGTGGACAGATCGTTGCCGATGCCGCGTTGGTGCTCCAGGAACTCGGCCGTCACCATCGCGCAAATGGTGTGCAGGCCGATGTCTTCGGCTCCGCTGGAACAGCATCCGTCGCGGTAGAAGCCGGTCATGGGGTCGGTGCCGCAGGGTTGCAGCGGACCGCCCAGCACGTTGCGCTCGGACATCGACTCAGTATGCCGGGTAGTGGGCCCGCTCAGCCCAGCTGCTCGGACAACTCCAGCCAGCGCGTCTCGGCGTCGGCGACCTCATCCTCCAACGCCCGCAGCTCGCCGGTGAGCCGGCCCAGCCCGACGTGGTCGGACTGATCGTGGTCGGCCAGCTCCTGATGCTTGGCGGCGATCCGGTCGGCCAGCTTCACCAGCGACCGGTCGATCGCGGCGATCTCTTTCTCCGCCGCCCGCAGTGCGGCCCCGGATAATCCGGCGTGTTTGGGCGCGGAACCGGCCGAAGTCGCCGTACCCGATGCCGCCGAAGCGGGCGACCCTGCCGGCCCCCCCGAAGGCGACCCCGTCGACGGACCACGTGCGGCGGCCAGCGCCAGGTACTCGTCGATCCCGCCGGGCAGATGCCGCAGATGCCCGTCGAGCACCGCGTACTGCTGATCGGTAACCCGTTCCAACAGATACCGGTCGTGGGAAACCACGATCAGCGTGCCCGGCCAGGAGTCCAGCAGGTCCTCGGTGGCCGTCAGCATGTCGGTGTCCACGTCATTTGTCGGCTCGTCGAGGATCAGCACATTGGGCTCGGCCAGCAGCGTCAGCATCAGCTGCAGGCGGCGGCGCTGGCCACCGGAGAGTTCTCGGACCCGGGTGGACAGCTGAGCACGGTCGAAGCCGAGCCGCTCCAGCAGCTGCGTGGGCGTCAGGTCCTTGCCATCCACCGAATAGTCGGTGCGCAGCCGGCCGACCACCTCGCGGACCATGTCGTCCTCGACATCGGCGAGCACACCCGACTGCTGGTCCAACACGCCCAGCTGCACGGTCTTGCCCCGCTTGACCCGGCCCGACGACGGCGTCACCGTCCCGGCGATCAGCCCCAGCAGCGTCGACTTCCCGGCGCCGTTGGCACCCAAGATCCCGGTTCGCTCACCGGGGGCGATCCGCCATTCGACATCGCGCAGTACCGTGACCGGCCCATCCGGCCCGGGGAACGAGACACCGACGTCCAGCAGGTCGACGACGTCCTTTCCGAGCCGCGCGGTCGCCAGCTTTGCCAGTTCGATGCCGTTGCGGATCGGCGGCACGTCGGCGATCAGTGCGTTGGCCGCGTCGATGCGGAACTTCGGCTTCGACGTCCGGGCCGGCGCACCCCGGCGCAGCCAGGCCAGCTCCTTGCGCATCAGGTTCTGCCGTTTCGCCTCCGACGCCGCGGCGATCCGGTCCCGTTCGACCCGCTGCAGCACATAGGCCGCGTAGCCGCCGTCGAACGGTTCGACCACGCGAGAGTGCACCTCCCAGGTGGCGGTGGCGACTTCGTCGAGGAACCAGCGGTCGTGGGTGACCAGCAGCAACCCGCCGGTGTTGCGCGGCCAGCGGGTCTTGAGGTGCCCGGCCAGCCAGGTGATGCCCTCGACATCGAGGTGGTTGGTCGGCTCGTCCAGGGCCAGCACGTCCCAGTCGTCGATCAGCAGCGCCGCCAGCTGGACGCGCCGGCGCTGCCCGCCCGAGAGCGTGCCCACCGGCGCCTGCCAGCCGATATCGGCGACCAACCCGGCCACCACATCGCGGACCCGGGCGTCACCGGCCCACTCGTGTTCGGCTCGGCCCCCGACCAGCACCTCGGCCACGGTGGCCTCGTCGTCGAGCACGTCGGCCTGGTCGAGGGCTCCGACCCGCAGTCCGCCGCGGCGGGTCACCCGGCCGCCGTCGGGGCTGATCGCGCCGGTCAGCATGCCCATCAGCGACGATTTGCCGTCCCCGTTGCGGCCGACGATGCCGATCCGGTCGCCGTCGTCGACGCCGAGGGACACGGCGTCGAAAACGACCCGAGTGGGATATTCCAGGTGAAGGGCTTCGGCGCCGAGCAGATGTGCCATCGTCGCTGACCCTAATCACCCCGGGTGTCTGTGCCACAATCGCGGGCAACTAGGAACGACGGCTGTCCACCGGTTCTGCGGCGTGGCGGCAGGCAGGGGAGTTGCGGGTGGACCTACACCTTTCGGCATTGACCAAACCGGTCGAGCGCCTGATGGCAACCGCACAAAACGGACTCGAGGTGCTGCGCCTCGGCGGCCTGGAAACGGGCGCGGTCGCCTCGCCGTTCCAGATCGTCGAGAGCGTCCCGATGTACCGGCTGCGGCGCTATTTCCCGCCGGACACCCGGCCCGGGGCGGCGCAGCCGGGGGAGCCGGTGCTGATGGTGCACCCGATGATGATGTCGCCGAACATGTTCGACGTCACCAAGGAGGACGGCGCGGTCGGCATCCTGCACGCCGCGGGCCTGGATCCCTGGGTGATCGACTTCGGTGAGCCGGACAAGGTCGAGGGCGGCATGCGCCGCACCCTGACCGACCACATCGTCGCGCTCTCCGATGCCGTCGACACGGTGAAGAAGACCACCGGCAAGGACGTGCACCTGGCCGGATATTCGCAGGGCGGCATGTGGGCCTACCAGGTCGCGGCCTACCGAAAGAGCAAGGACCTCGCGAGCATCATCGCGTTCGGCTCCCCGGTGGACACCCTGGCCGCGCTGCCGATGAACCTGCCGCCGAACCTGGCCGCCGTGGGCGCCGACTTCATGGCCGAGCACGTCTTCAACCACCTCGACATCCAGGGCTGGATGGCCCGCATCGGTTTCCAGATGATGGACCCGCTGAAAACCGCCAAGGCGCGGCTGGACTTCCTGATGCAGCTGCACGACCGGGAAGCCCTGCTGCCGCGCGAACAGCAGCGCCGTTTCCTGGACTCCGAGGGCTGGATCGCCTGGTCCGGCCCGGCGATCGCGGAACTGCTCAAACAGTTCATCGCGCACAACCGGATGATGACCGGCGGCTTCGCCATCAACGGCCAGCTGGTCACCCTCGCCGACATCACCTGCCCGGTGCTGGCGTTCGTCGGCGAGGTCGACGACATCGGTCAGCCCGCCGCCGTCCGCGGCATCCGCGACGCGGCTCCCGACGCCGAGGTCTACGAGACGCTGCTGCGCGCCGGCCACTTCGGCCTGGTGGTGGGCTCCAAGGCCGCCACCATCACCTGGCCGACGGTCGCCGCCTGGGTGCTCTGGCTGTCCGGGCAGGGACCCCGCCCGGAAACCGTCGCGCCGATGGTTCCGCACGACGAGGGGGCCGGCGAGA
>Ga0209023_10007888_pt1 | contig 10780 bp, 10 predicted proteins | sample LakOneMetagenome_FD_187468 | JGI IMG/M metagenome (GOLD analysis project Ga0209023, IMG submission 187468) | Freshwater and sediment microbial communities from Lake Erie, Canada (SPAdes) (version 2) | ecosystem: Environmental > Aquatic > Freshwater > Lentic | place: Lake Erie, Canada...
TAATTCGCAAAGAAATCCCTGCTTGCAGGAAAACATGTGCTTGTTGAAAAAGCATTTACAGTCACCGTTAGTGAAGCAGAGGAATTGATAAAAATCGCTGCTGAGAAAAATAAACAACTTTCCGTATTTCAAAACAGGCGTTACGACAGCGATTTCAAAACAGTTAAAAAAATTGTTGAAGAAGGTTCCTTGGGAGATATCATTGAAACTGAATTTCATTTCGACAGGTACAGGCCGGAGTTAAGTCCGAAGCAACACAAAGAATCTTCCATACCCGGTGCCGGATTATTGCACGACCTTGGCCCGCACCTGATAGACCAGGCATTGTATCTTTTTGGTATGCCGGAATCTGTTTTCGGGTTACTGAAAACGACAAGGCCTGGCTCAATCGTAAATGATTATTTTGATATCCTGTTGTTTTATCCAACGCTCACGCTTCGTTTAAAATCCGGGTTGTTTGTAAAAGAACTTTTGCCTGCTTATATCTTACACGGAACAAACGGATCGTTCATTAAACAAAGGGCAGATATCCAGGAAGATGTTTTAAAACTTGGCCAAAAACCAGGAACTCCCGGTTGGGGAACGGAGCCACCATCAGCAGCAGGCATACTTACACTCGATGATCATGGTAAAACAATACGCACAACTGTTCCTTCATCGCAGGGCAATTACATGGAATTTTATGATGGATTGTATGAAGCGATAGTTAATGGAAAGGAATTGCCCGTGACTGGAGAAGATGGCCTGAATGTGATGTGTATCATTGAAGCAGTGATCGAATCCGACAACACAGGGAAACGGATTTTATTAGATCACTGAATCGCCGCAATGTATTCGGCTAGGGCCAATTCAGGCCCGGGATAGCCAAGTCAAATTAATACTGTAAATTGCCCATCATATATTGATTAATTTAATTTAAAATAGGTATGGGAGAAGAGCATGCAAAAAAGCGCATAGCCATTTTTGGTTCTACCGGTTCGATTGGTACCCAGGCCCTGGAAGTGATAAAAGCGTATCCCGACCTCCTTGAGGTGGAGATATTAACGGCACAGACAAAGGATGACCTGCTGATCGCCCAGGCGTTGGAATTCAGGCCAAATGCTGTTGTGATCGGTGACGAAAAGAAATATGAAAAGGTAAAAGCAGCACTTGCCTCAACAGATATTAAAGTTTTTTGTGGAGAGGAAGCGCTGGAAGAAGCAGCTGATTTTGACACTTACGATATCATGCTGGCCGCCATTGTTGGTTTTGCCGGCTTGAAACCCACACTGAAAGCCGTTTCTAAAGGAAAGATGATCGCACTGGCCAACAAAGAAACACTGGTAGTTGCCGGTGATATCGTGATGAAAATGGCTTTGGAAAAAAGGGCACCGATCATACCTGTTGACAGTGAACATTCAGCCATATTTCAATGCCTTGTTGGTGAATCCCGCAACCCGATAGAAAAGATCATATTAACAGCCAGTGGCGGCCCGTTTCTTGGAAAAAAGCCAAACTTTTTGGTGAATGTAAAACGTGACCACGCCCTGCAGCATCCGAACTGGAGTATGGGCGCCAAGATCACCATCGATTCTGCAACCCTCATGAACAAAGGGCTGGAAATGATCGAAGCCAAATGGCTCTTTAACTTACGGCCGGAACAAATTGAAGTGGTGATACATCCGCAAAGTGTCATTCACAGCATGGTCCAGTTTGAGGACGGAAGTATTAAAGCACAAATGGGCTTACCGGATATGAAACTGCCGATCCAATACGCACTGGGATTTCCGGAGCGCATGCAGAATGATTATCCCAGGCTGAATTTCAGGAAATACCCGGCTTTGAATTTTGAGGAGCCCGATTATAAAACATTCAGGAACCTCGGGCTTGCAACAGAAGCTTTGCAGCGGGGCGGAAATATGGCCTGTATCTTAAATGCAGCCAATGAAATTGCCGTTTGGGCATTTTTAAAGAACCGTATCGGCTTTTTAGATATCACTGCCGTTGTTGAAAAAGCGATGGAGAATATCAGTTTTATAGAAAAGCCAACTTTACAGGAATATTTTGACAGCGATGGGGAGGCCCGTAACTTTGCCGCCTCGTTGATGAAGCTGTAGATGATTGATAAAGTTGATAGTATTGATGGAGTTTTAACCCCTTCAAGCTTATTAACTAATCAACTTTGTTAACTGGCAACATCAGCCTGCATGAAAAACAATTAATAACAATTAAATTATCGCCTGCAAGAGGCACCGGAACATGACATTATTAGCAATTGACTGGGGCAGTGTTGGATTAAAAGCAGCACAATTATTATTATCACTTTCCATACTGGTTATTCTTCACGAATTTGGCCATTACATTACTGCAAAATGGTTCAAGTGCAGGGTTGAAAAATTTTATTTATTCTTCGATCCATGGTTCTCCATCTTTAAAAAGAAAGTTGGCGAAACCGAATATGGCGTGGGCTGGCTCCCGTTAGGTGGTTATGTAAAGATCTCCGGAATGGTGGATGAGAGTATGGATAAGGAGCAGCTAAAACTTCCTCCACAGCCCTGGGAATTCAGGAGCAAGCCGGCCTGGCAGCGTTTGATCATCATGATCGGAGGTGTTACCGTGAATATTTTACTGGCATTTATCATCTATGCAGGGATACTGATGGTTTGGGGCGAAAAGAAAGTACCGGCATCTTCATTAAGAGATGGCATTACTTTCAACGATCCGATCTTTACTGACCTGCATTTTAAGAATGGCGATAAGATACTGGCAGTTGATGGTAAGCCTGTAGATGAATTCAATGACATTTTAAGAAGGTTACTGATAGTTGACAGCACTGTTTCTATTGAAAGGGACGGAAAGCCAATGACACTCAACATGCCTGTTGACCTGATCGGTAAACTGGTGGAAAAGAAAAAGAAAACGGATGGCCCGTTAATTAGTCCAAGGGTTCCCGTTATTGTACTGGATGTTGCTGATACAAGTAATGCGTATAAAGCAGGATTGAGAAACAGCGACCTTATTCTCAGCGTTGACAGTGCCAGCACTAAATTTTATGATGAGTACGAAGCCATCATGGTTAAAAAGAAGAAAGGGGATTCTGTAGCGATTACAGTTAACCGTCACGACAGTATCGTACATTTTACAACCGTGTTGCGTAATGATGGCCAGATCGGCTTTCATGCCCCACGTGAATTTGAAACTTTTGATAGTTTGGGCGTGTTTAAATTCACTGTTAAGAAATACGGATTCTTTGCGGCTATTCCTGCCGGTGTAAAAAGGGCAGGAACGGAATTGAAATTCTATATTGACCAGTTCAAAAAAATATTATCACCTAAAACCGGCGCTTACAAAGGTGTTGGTGGTTTTAAAGCCATGGGGTCTGTGTTTTCAGGAGATGGATGGGATTGGGAACATTTCTGGACTATCACTGCATTCTTCTCGATCGTTCTCGCATTCATGAACCTGTTGCCAATCCCTGCACTTGATGGCGGGCACGTATTGTTTACATTGATTGAAATGATAACAGGAAGAAGGCCCAGTGAAAAATTCCTTGAATACGCACAGATCGTTGGAATGGTGCTGTTACTGGCTTTGATGTTATACGCCAATGGAAATGACTGGTTTGGTTGGGGAAGGGGGAAGTAGATAGGTTTATTAGTTTAATAGTTTAATCGTATTGTTCTATACCAGTGTGGAGAACCAATAAACTGGTAAACAAATAAACTACGTAAACTCTGAAACCATTAAACACAAAAATATCCCATTTAAATATTATACTACAGCAATCCAAAACGTTGCTGTATTTTTGTTTTATGCGTAAAACGCTTAATATACTTGCCAACTCTCTCAGGCTTACATTACAGGAGCTTAAGGTAAACAAAATGCGTACAGCCCTCAGTCTTACAGGGGTTGCATTTGGTATATTCTGTATCATCATTGTGTTGGCCATTGTAAACAGTTTTGAACGCAATATTCAAAATGAGGTTAAAAGTCTTGGCAGTAATACGATCTATATTGATAAATGGGATTACAGCGGCGGCCCCGATCAGCCTTTCTGGAAATTCAGGGCAAGGCCGTCAATGAAATATGAAGAAGAGGAATTGGTTAGAGAACGTTCTCAACTACTGGATAATATCGCTTTTTTAATGCAGACTGCCGGTAATGTTTCTGTAAAAGATGAAGTGATCGAAAATGCAACTGTTTATGGCGTAACGGAAGCGCAGATGACGATACAGCCAATCAGTTTTAATGTAGGCCGTTATTTTTCTTCCAGTGAATTTAAAGCGGGTAGCCCTGTGTGTATGATCGGTTTTTCAAATGCAGAAGACCTGTTTGGTACAACAGAAAGAGCACTCGGGAAACAAATCGATATCAAAGGAAAAAAAGTCACTATTGTTGGAGTAATAAAAAAAGAAGGGACAAATTTTATAGGATGGGATTATGATAAATGCGTGATGTTCCCTTACAATTTTTGCAAACAGGTATTTAAAGAAGAATGGAGCAACCCGATCCTGATTGCAAAAGGCAAGGAAGGTGTAACTACTGCAGCTTTAATGGACGAACTGAAAGGGATCATGCGCCAGGTAAGGCGTTTGTCGCCAACCCAGGAAGATAATTTTTCATTGAACAGTGTGGAAGCATTCAGCCAGGCGCTTTCATCTTTTTTTGTAACGCTTAATATCGTGGGTTCAATTATCGGCGGTATCAGTCTTATTGTTGGTATGTTCAGTATTGCCAATATCATGTTTGTAACTGTAAAGGAACGAACAAGTGTTATCGGCTTAAAGAAAGCTATCGGTGCAAAAAAGCGAAGCATACTTTTTGAATTTTTAATGGAAGCTTCTTTACTCTGCCTGCTCGGTGGTGCTTTTGGATTATTCTTTGTCTGGATCACAACATTGATTATCACTAACCTGGCAAATTTTCCTGTATATATTTCCCTTCCAATGCTGATAACAACGATCATTATCTGCCTGGTAGTAGGTATTCTAGCCGGTATAATTCCTGCTTCACGGGCTGCAAGGATGGACCCTGTTGTAGCCATTAGAAGTTAAGCTTTCATAGTTTATAGTTCAAAGTTTAAAGTTGATAACATGCATTAAATTTGCTACCGGTAAACAAATAAACCAATAAACTTGTCCACCACAATCCTCGCCATAGAATCTTCCTGCGATGAAACTGCCGCTTCGGTTTGTATAGACGGGCGCATTGTTTCCAATATCATTGCCACACAAAAAATTCATGAGCAATATGGCGGGGTAGTTCCCGAACTTGCCAGCAGGGCACATATGCAGCATATTGTCCCAGTTGTAAAAGCTGCTATGGAAAAGTCGGGCTACAGTATGGAACAACTCGATGCCATTGCTTTTACGCAGGCACCCGGGCTTATTGGGGCATTGTTGGTTGGAGCACAATTTGCAAAGTCTTTATCACTTGCATTGAATATTCCATTGATAGCTGTTCATCATATGCAGGCACATGTACTGGCCAATTTAATTGATGAACCCAGGCCGGAATTTCCGTTCTTATGCTTAACTGTCAGTGGCGGGCACACGCAGATCGTAAAGTGTAATTCGCCGACCGACATGCAGGTGATCGGGCAAACCATTGATGATGCGGCAGGAGAGGCTTTTGATAAATCTGCCAAACTGCTTGGGCTTCCATATCCGGGCGGGCCATTGATAGATAAATATGCAAAACAAGGTAACGTAATATATAAATTCCCGGAGCCAAGGATTGAAGGGCTTGATTTTAGTTTTTCCGGTTTAAAAACATCGATACTTTATTTTTTGCAGAACGCGGGGAAATCGAATGTATATAAAGAAGAATTTCTTGCTACTGATGATGAACGAAGGTCTTTTATAGAAAATAACCTGCCGGATATTTGTGCGTCTGTCCAGGAACGTATCATAAGTATCTTATTGAATAAACTGAAGAAGGCTGCAGATGAAACAGGTATTAGGAATGTATGCATGGCTGGCGGAGTGAGCGCCAACAGTGGTTTGCGTAACGGGCTTCAGTCACTTGGTAAACGGGCAGGCTGGAACGTATTCATCCCTGCTTTCGAATATTGTACCGATAATGCGGCAATGATCGCCATAACCGGTTATTATAAATTTCTTGATAAAAATTTTGCAACACTGGATGTTTCGCCTACTGCCAGGGCGGAATGGTAGAGAGTCCATGTTTATTGGTTTATTTGTTTACTGGTTTGTAGGTTAAGCTGTTTGCGTATTACTAATAAACCAATAAATTTATTAGACTGATAAACTATTAAACCAATAAATATTCAAACCTTGCCAGCAATTGTCTAACTCTTACTTCCAATTCAAACAATTTACCATTCAGCAGGACAAATGCGCCATGAAAGTTTGTACAGATGCCTGTTTGTTCGGGGCATGGGTTGCCGATAAGATGAAGCTGTCGGAAATAAACAATGCACTTGATATCGGTTGTGGTACAGGGTTATTGAGTTTGATGCTGGCCCAAAAAATAAACACAGCTATAGATGCCGTGGAAATAAATAATGATGCAGCGAAGCAAGCCTCAGAAAATATTTCTGTAACCCCGTGGGTAAAAAATATTAAGGTTATCAATTCTTCCCTGCAGGATTTTATTCCTTCAAAAAAATATGATCTTATTATCAGTAATCCGCCTTTCTATGAAAATGATCTTCGTTCCGGGAATGAAAATAAAGATGCAGCTAAGCATGATGCAACACTGAGGCTTGATGAATTGCTTTCTTTTGTAAATACTAATATGGAAGAAGAAGGCGTGCTGGCTTTGCTGTTACCTTTTCACAGGGCAGGTTATTTTGAAAGGCTTGCCAACGGGAGCGGTTTATTTGTCATAGAAAAATTATTGGTGAGGCAATCACCAAAGCATGATCATTTCCGTTCATTATTATTGTTTTCAAAAACAGAACCTGTTTCAGCAATAGTAAATGAAATGAGTATTCATGATCATGAAAGAAAATATACTTATGAGTTTCAAAAACTGTTAAGAGATTACTACCTTAATATTTAAACACCTGCATACTCTTTCATATACATATAAGGCTCAGTGAGCTTGCCATCTTTCACGATCGTTGCATTATCAATGATCTTACTGTTCCCTTCTACCAGGTCTTTCAGAATGAATTTTATCAATTGTTCACCAAAATAACGGCTTGCATCTTTGGGAAGTTCATTCGGCAAATTACCAACAGCCATTATATCTACCGAACCCGGGAGGTAAGGGGCTGTTTGTTGAAATGTTATTTTATCAACGCCATAAATAGGATCTTCTATGGTTGAATCACCCACATTGCAGGGAACCGAACCGTTCTGGTCATCAGTGATATCAGCGATGGTCTGTATGCGGAAATGCACGCTGCTCAACGCTTCTATCTCAAACAACCTGGGAATGGATTGTTCCCAGTAAATACCGTTCATTAAAATATCTGTGTGCGGGATATATCTTTTAAATATGCAATCATAGTTGGCAGGGTTCTCATGAAAATCGATCCTTGAATAACTGCCGTCTATTTTATGGTTGTAAAGATCTGCCCCTTTTAAATGTACATAAACGGGGTAAGTAAATTCTTTTGCCAGGTATTCATCCGGTTCTACTTCATGGATACCCAGCAGGTTCATGATCTCCAGTATGCCATGTGCAACCCTGCCACTACCCGTAACCGCTATTTTGATGTTTGGAAGTTTTAACCCGAAATAGGTATGGATCAAATGTTGTAAGTTCTTTGATGAATTCACTTTTTCGAGCTGGTATTCACCGGTTCTTCTTCCATACGCCATCATACCATTGTGGGCGCCCACAATACCGGCAAAAAAGCCAAACCCGATGATCCTTTTTCCATCCTCATGCTCCAGGCATTCATAATCGATGAGCGTGATATTCCTGGCAATGACAGCCTTTAATAATTTTTGATTGTATGGCTGCAGCTTTTTTGTATGTGAAAAGAAAAGATATTTTTTACCGGGAACGAGCATTTCTACAGGAACTTCCTTAATGCCCATCATAATATCGCAATCACTGATATCTTCCATTACTTCCACACCGGCCAATTCATATTCCTTATCAGTAAAACAACGGGTTTCGCAATGTTGTACCTTGATCCTGATCTCAGGATGGTTTTTATGCAGCCATTTACATTGTGCAGGTGTAAGAGCAACGCGGTTATCAGCAGGAATTTTTCCTTCTCTTATTAATCCTATTTTTAGCATCAGCAATCCAATTTGGCGGCAATTTAAGTAGTTAAAAGCAAGTAGCAAGTGGGAAATGGTTAATCGGGATTGGTTAGCGGATATTATCAAAAAAATGTAATGTGTTTTGAAGCATTATTGCCCACCAGCCATCTCTCATTTCCCTACATTTGCAGCATGAATTATTTTGAATTATTTGATTTGCCAATGGGGCCGTCGGTTGACAAGTCATTGTTGGCCAAAAAATATTTTGAATTACAGAAAGCCTCTCACCCTGATTTTCATACACAATCAAACGAAGCTGAAAAAGATGAGGCGCTCGAGAAGTCTGCAGCCATCAATAAAGCATTCAATATTTTCCAGGATAAAGAGAAGACCATCGAATATTTTTTGCAGGAGAAAGGACTGGCTGAAACTGACGAAAAGTACAGCCTGCCGCCGGATTTCCTGATGGAAATGATGGAGATAAATGAAGAACTTGCAGAAACGGGCCACGAACATGTAACCCGGCGTGTGAAAGCATTTGAAGAGGAACTTTATAAAGATATAGGGCCAATAATCGATAATTATGGCAAGGCCGCAACAGGGGAGAAGGAACTGCTGAAACTAAAGGAGTATTATTACAAGAAAAAATATTTAAACCGTATTTTGGACAGGTTGGGTGATTAATGTAATATTGCAACCCGTTGAACAGTTTATTAATTAATTAGTGTATTGGCACGATAATACTTACCAGTAAACTTTTAAACAAATAAACCAAGTAAACAAAAAAGCCCAGATGGCGGAATTGGTAGACGCAACAGACTCAAAATCTGTCGTTCGCAAGGATGTGCAGGTTCGATTCCTGTTCTGGGCACAGAGCTAGTATAAAGGCAATTCTGAAAAGAGTTGCCTTTATTAGTATCCTTTAGATTGCTTAGCTGGTAAGGGATTTCAGCGAACAAAGTATTTATTCTTGGAGTTCGAACTGCATGTTTTTCTTTGTTATACAGAATTCCTTCAGGGAAGACCAGATTTTGTAATTGCTGTTTTTCATCAAAACCTGCAGAACCACATAAAATACTGATGTTTTCGGCTATTTTTAAAGCCTTCTCTACTGATTTTTTTAAGTTCGAACTATCTAAAGCATTTTTTGATAATTCTGCATTTAATTCTAATAGTTCGTTATTGATCTTGGTTATATACTTTTCGTATAAATCTCTTTCTAAATTTTCTAATACATATCTATGCTCCAATTTCTCCTTTTGAGAATCTAATTCTGAAATCCTTTTCTTAATAGAGATAGTATCTTCTAAAGACTTAGCATTAAGAAATACACATTCTATCCTATCTCAACTCTGCACTTCCAAAAAGATGATTGTATTGCTCACAATGAATTAATACATATTTATACAATGTGAAATCAGGAATTCCCGCCACATCATATAATTGATTTCCATTGGTAGATTTAAGGCTTCCGAGACTGATAAAATTAACCGGTATTCTTTCTTTTGAAATATAGACTTTCAAGTCAGGACCACTGCCTGTAGTGAAATTTTCTAATGCAACTATACAATTTCCAGTTTTAAGATAAACTTTTGCAGAACCTGCTACAGTGCCATATGGCCCTGAAATGAAATCGCCTGAATATTTCAACACTGCAGATGTATCAGTATTCAGTGTTTCATTTATGTACTTATCGGAAGTTTTTTTACATGAACTAAAAATACATATTCCTCCAAGGATCAATATTATTGAGCTTATTGTCTTTTTCATAGTAACAAATTTATTAGCAAGGCTTTTTTGAAGAAGTCAACTACCTGACAGTTATCTTTTATAATAATTATTTTTTAGTGCTGGCATTATTAAAAAATTTTCCATCAAGGCCCTATCCTGTATTTGTAAACTGCCTGACAAACGGCAGGGCTTTTCTTTTTGAAGGCTTCTGTTTGTAAAGTAACAGACAGGAGTAGCATTGCAAGCTTAGTTTCTTTGTGCAATAATTAAAAAAAATAAAATGAAAACAATAACAAAATCAATTCATGTAAATGAACTGCTTTTAGAAAAAGCAAAACAAAACCGTTTTTACAAAATGGTATTTACCACAATGATCTTATTGCTTGGAATATTCATGGCAATTACTGTAGAGGCGCAAAAGACTGATGGGAAGTATTTCAATAATGTTGATGACAAAGGGGTGATACTGGACGGCTATGATGCTGTTGGATTTTTCACTGATAATAAGCCTGTTAAGGGAGATGGAGCATTCCAGTACAAATACCAGGATGCAACTTATTATTTTGCATCGCAACAGCATCTTGATCTGTTTAAGTCCAATCCTGAAAAATACAAACCACAATTTGGCGGATGGTGTGCTTATGCCGTTTCTCTTGGAAGAGTTGCACCTATTAATGTAAATACCTTTTCAATAGTTGATAACAGGTTGGTGATTCAGCACAATGAAAGAGCTGTAAAAGGCTGGAATAAAGATGTAGCCGGCAATCTTTCTAAGGCTGATAAATACTGGCCAAAAGTTTCTTCAAAGCATGGTGCCCAGATTACAACGGATGAAGAAAAAGGATTTTTAAATAACGTTGATAAGGATGCTGTGACCTTACAGG
>Ga0209023_10007889_pt1 | contig 10778 bp, 9 predicted proteins | sample LakOneMetagenome_FD_187468 | JGI IMG/M metagenome (GOLD analysis project Ga0209023, IMG submission 187468) | Freshwater and sediment microbial communities from Lake Erie, Canada (SPAdes) (version 2) | ecosystem: Environmental > Aquatic > Freshwater > Lentic | place: Lake Erie, Canada | collected...
CAACGCCGGGCTCGACAGCGAGGATCGGGTCGGTCACGAGCCCGGCGTTGGGACGGGTGATGGCGTCGTAGAAGTTCGGTGACACGATGAGGCGCTTGCACCCCGCCTGGTACGACGGACGCAAACGCTCGCGCAACTCCGGATCGTCCACGTGCTGCTCGAGGTTCTCCGTGCACATGTCCTGCAGCACCTTCAGGTGCGGTGACTCGGCGTCGATGACCGCCGCGGCAAAGGTGTCGGCGAAGACATGACCAAGACGATCGCGGGCCGCGGCAAGTTCAGCCGGGTTAGATCGGTATCGCTCCTTGTCCTCGTCAGATATCGCGGGGTTGTCCATCGGCAGCACCCACTGCGCTGTCCTCTGAAAGAGGCGCAGTTCGCTCACCTGATCGACGATGGCACCGACGATCTGAATCGCGCTCGATCCCGTTCCGACGATTCCGACCCGCTGGCTGTCCAGAGTCACGCCGTGGTCCCAGTTCGCGGAGTGAAAGACCGGCCCGGTGAATCTGCCAAGCCCGTCGATCTCGGGCACGAAGGGATGATGGAGAACGCCGGTCGCCGCGATGACGACGTCTGCGGTGTCGGTTTCGCCCGAGGTGGTGGTCAGGTGCCAGCGCCCGTCGCGGAAATCGAGCCGTTCAATTTCGGTGCCGAAGCGGATCGACTCGAGCACACCGAAACTCGCGGCCACGTCTTCGAGGTACTCAAAGATCTCACCGCCCGGCGAGAACACATGACTCCAATCGGGGTTCTGCGCGAACGAATAGCAGTAGAGCTGGGAGGGCACATCGCAAGCCACCCCCGGATAGGTGTTCGCACGCCAGGTGCCCCCGACGCGATCGGCCTTCTCATAGACCACGCAGTCCAAGCCACGCTCGCGCAACTTGATGGCCGACAGGATCCCGGCCATGCCGGCGCCGATCACCGCAAACCGAAACGGGCCGCGAGACGCTTTCATGGATGGCTCGGCAGACGAAAGAGACTAGGCATGCGACAGAGCATACTCAACGTCTCACGCAGAGCACCACCCGCTATGAGGTGTTGACCGGGTGGCCGGTTAGATCCAACACACCCGCGGCCTCCCGGCACGCGCGGCAACGTCACCGAGGTGATTGCGTGGGTCCCACCTGACCAGAGGCGCCTCACAATGACGCGCCCGTGAGTCCGGTGCCTTCGCTCCGGGGGTCAGGCCTCGTTGTCAAGGCCACCGAAGGAGCCCATGCCGAAGCCGGCGAGGAGCCCGCCGTCGATGACGAACTCACTGCCGGTGCAATAGGAGCTGCGGTCCGAAGCGAGAAAGAGAACGAGCTCGGCAACGTCGTCGACTGTACCGACGCGCTGCAGCGGCACCCGTGTGAAGACCTTCTGCAAGTCGAAGGCCTCGAGCCCCTCGGGATGCAGCATCGGGGTGTCGACGCCACCTGGGTGAATGGAATTGACACGGATCCCGAGCTGGCCCAACTCGAGAGCCGCGGTCTTTGTCATTCCTCGGACTGCGAACTTGCTGGCAACGTACGCGACGACGCCGAACATGCCCGTCATCCCATCCACCGAAGAGGTGTTGATGATCGAGCCGCCGGTGGCTGACATCAGCGGCACCACGGCCCGCATTCCGAGGAACACCCCGACCTGGTTGACCATGACCACCGACAAGTAATCCTCCAAGGAGGTCATCGCAAGCGGAGAGAACCGCGCGATACCGGCGTTGTTCACAAGGATGTCGATCCGCCCCCACCGCGCCTCGACGTCCGCGACAGCGTCGACCCAACTGCGCTCCTGGGTGACGTCGAGGTGTCGGTAGACCGCGTTCTCGCCGATGCTGTCGGCGACCTCGGTGCCTTCGTCGTCCCGCACGTCACCAACCAGCACGCGTGCCCCCTCCGCGACAAAACGGCGCGCTTGCGCTTCGCCCTGCCCGCGTGCCGCTCCGGTCACCACCGCTACCTTGCCGTCAAGTGTCGCCATTCGTTTCCCTCCGGAGTCTCAGCGCCCATCTGAGGCGGTATCGAGACACGATACGTGACGCGTCACGTGCTCACCAACCGGGCGTACTACCATCGTTTGGGCAAGCTCACCCAGCGTGCGAAGAGTTCAAGGAGATGTCATGCGCCTGTGTCACGAGGTTCGCGGTCGAGGTGCCCCAGTCGTGTTGATCGCCGGACTGTCACAGATCGGAGCCACGTGGGGTCCGGTCGTCGATGGGCTATCGGACTACTTCCAGGTCGTCACGGTCGACAACCGCGAGACAGGCGGTACGGGCGCTTCTGGGGCTCCGTTCACACTGGCGGATTGCGCCACCGATGTGCTCGAAACCTTGACCGCACTCGGCCACGAGCACTTTGGCGTCGTCGGAACCTCCATGGGCGGGATGATCGCACAGGAAGTGGTCCGACTGGCCCCAGAGCGAGCCCGAGGAGCGGTGTTCATGTCCACGGCGGGCGGAACCACGGGCCTTGTCCCGGGCGACGCGTCGGCTCTACTGCCACCCGTTGGTTTCGCGATGGAGGGCGCGGGGACCGACGACCGGGTCAACATCGTCCGCGCGAGGAGTCCGCTCCTCTGCGGCCCAGGCTTCGCTGACGCACACCCGGAAATCATCGATGCACAGGCGCGACTCACGGCGGCCAGGCCAACGCCGGTAGAAGGCATCCTTCGCCAACTCCAGGCAATCTCGATGTTTGATCCGGGAGACGCACTCGTAGGCACCGCTACCCGGGCGTTGGTGGCCCACGGTACCGCGGATCCGCTTGTGCCCTTCGAAAACGGTCGTCGCCTCGCTGAGCGTCTCGGCGCCCCCCTCGCGGCGTTCGAGAACGCCGGCCACCTTCTACACATTGAACGCACCGCAGCGGTCGTGGAGCTCCTTTGTGATCATCTCACGGCGCCTCGGTCAACAGGTGGCTCCGCCATAGGGAAGGAGAGGTGACTCGGAACCGAACTCATGGTTGGCGGCGACGTCTTTCGCACGAAGGCGGGGCAGCCGCTTGCCGCCGAAGCGCTCGCGTTGGCGCGAACCATTGCCGGGGAAGCCATCGACAGCGAGACGTTCGCTACGACCACCCCGACGGGCGGAGACGCTGGTTCTCGATCGCGACTCGCAACCTGAACCTGGAAAGGCCACCGCTGCATCGCCGTGTCTTGCTTCGACATCACCGACCGCTACGTGCTCGACCAGGCATTACACGACGAGGTGCTGACCGACCCGCTCACCGGGCTCGCGAACCGCTTCGCTGCCCCGCCGGTGCTGCTCTATGGTCAAGCGCATGGTGGCCGACGAACCCCGTCCCCGCGGTGAGCAGGAGGTGAGGAAGGCGGTGCTCGCCGCCGCCGCTGCCTTGTTCGCAGAGAAGGGACCGGCCGCCACCTCCGTGCGCGAGATCGCTGGAGCTGCGGGCGTGAACCATGGGCTCATCCACCGCCACTTCGGGACCAAGCGCCAGCTGGTCCGAGCGGTGCACGACCACCTGGCCGAGGGGCTGGCAGCGACGGGACCCTTCCACGAGGCCAGTTTGGAGAGCGCCCTGCAGGCGTTCCACAGCCTCGAGGCGCACCGCAGCTACTGGATCGTGCTGACGCGGGCGACGCTCGACGGCGAGCTCGACGACGTGCTGGCCTCCGACCTCGCAGGCGCCCACCGGATGGTCGAGACGCTGCGCGCGGCCCTTCCGGACAGTCCCACGATCGATGCCGCAGACCTGGTCGCCATGGCGTTCTCGTTCTCGCTTGGCTGGCTGCTCCTGCGCGACTTCATCCAAGTCGCGACGGGAGCCGGCGACGATGTGCCGGAGCGGTGGTTCGCCGCCATGGCCGCGCTGCTCACGTCGGAAGGAGCCTCACGCGCCCGTAGGTGACGGTCCGCGGCCGACGTCCATCGCGATCACTTCCCGCCTCGTCTCGACATCGTCGCGGGACATGCGACGTCCGCCATCAGCTGTTTAGCATCGGTCCGAACCGCTAGGACAGTCGTCACACGGAGGTCCCCGATGGAACGCATTCGAGTCGAGCGCGACGGCGCGGTGCGGCTCGTGGAGCTGCGCCGTCCACCCCACAAGTACTTGGTGCCAACAACGCTGGAGTCGGTGTCGGCGGGCCCATCTGGGCCTACACCGAGCGCGACGGGCGGTGGGTGCCCTGCGCGAACCTGTGGGGCGTGATCCACGGCATCCGCGTGTCCGTCCCCTCATGATCAAGCAGGGTGACCCCGCACACGTGGTCGAACTTCAGGCAGCTGGATGCAACCGGGGCTGATGTCGCCCGGGGGTTGCCCGAGCGTAGACGATCGACTACAGTCAGTTTCTGGCAGCCGCGAATGTCCGGAACCCGGAGGGACCATGGCGCACACTCTCGAGTTCAGCTCCGAGGAGCTTCTCGCCAGTCACAAGGTTGATGAGCCGCTGGTTGTAGGCGGTGTGCGCTGTCACGGCGGCTTCCTCCACGATGGAACATACGTGTCGCCTCGGACCAAGGTCCGTGCGCCAGCGATCGTCGCGTGGCAGGAGCAGCACCGAAAGGACTTCGGCGCTGAGGCCCTGCACATCCCGGTGGACACCTGGCCGGCGAGCTACCCGAGCGTTGAGCAAGCTCGGTTCCTGCTCCACAACGGCGTGCGGGAGCCGATCGTTGCCATGCTGACTCGCATCGGCACGGTTGAGGGTTTCGGGGCGATGATTCGGTTCCTCGCCCCGCCAGACATGCAGCCGTTCTTCGATGACGACCTCCGAGGGACTGCCCTGGATCACCTTTCGAAGGGCCTGGTTGAGGCCCACGCGCGGGATGAGGCGGGGTTCGGGGAGGAGGCCGGCCACGACCGTATGTGGTACGCGACGCGCGACATCGCGTTCGAGAACCCGGTCACCGAGGACGAGACCGAGCTGATGATGCAGCGCATTGGTATTGCCTTCGGCGCGGCACCGGACCCGCACGGCGCCCGGCAGCGCTTCGTCCCCAAGCGCGCCTTCGAGGATCTCGACGTCGGCCTCGAGCTGCTGATCTCGACGATGTTGCGGGTCTTGTTCGTCGAGGTGAAGGCCTTCCACACTTTCGCCTGGGCTGAGGAGTTGCTGTCCGACACCGGTCTGGTGGCCGGTGACGGTGACGCGGCTCGGATCGTGTCGTACATCCGAGCCGACGAGACACCGCACGTTGACTATTTGCGTACCGCGCTGACAGAGATGCGCGACCGCACCTTCATCGGCGAGTCCGGCCGCAGGTACCCGGGCAACGAGATCATCGAGCCGATGTGGGACAGGTCCTTGGCGGAATCGCTCGGGCTGTTCGAGGATCAGAACCGGGCGGCGACCGTGACCGAGCTCGAGCACACCTTGTCGTCGCACCCGAAGGGCGCCGACCTGCTGGCCGAGTTCCACCACCTCGAGGTAGCCGGGGCCGACGCGTGACTCTGGGAGAACTGGCCGGTCGTACCGCCGTGGTCACAGGCGCAGCCAGCGGCATCGGGTTCGCCCTGGCCGAACGGTTCGTCGCCGACGGTGCCAGGGTGGTGCTGGCCGACGTGGAGGTGCCGGCGCTCGAGCAGGCCGCGGCTGCGCTGAGGGACCGGGGCGGCGACGTGCACGCCGTGGTCACCGACGTGTCCGACGGCGACGCGGTGGACGCGCTCGCTGCCGAGGCGGTCGAGCGGTACGGGCCGGTGCACCTGCTGTGCAACAACGCCGGTGTCGGCGGCGGAGGGCTGATCTGTGAGCTGAGCACCGAGGATTGGGAGTGGGTCCTCGGTGTCAACCTTTGGGGGGTCATCCACGGCCTCCGTGCCTTCCTGCCGGGGATGCTCGCTCACGGCGAGCCCGGCCACATCGTCAACACCGCCTCGCTGGCTGGTCACGTCTCGGCCCCGTTCATGGCCCCATACAGCGCCTCGAAGTTCGCGGTCGTGGCCATCAGTGAGGCCCTGTTCCACGAGCTGGCAATGACTGGAGCATCCATCGGGGTGTCGGTGCTGTGCCCGGGGTGGGTGAACACAAACATCCACGCCTCGGAGCGCAACCGCCCCGTCACTGCGCGGCCGGGCCCGGGCGGCAGTGCACCGGCCGCAGTCCCGGCGGACATCCTCCGCCAAGTCCTGGCGGCCGGCATGGCACCCGCCGAGGTTGCCGCGTTGGTGCGCGACGCCGTGGCCGACGGCACCTTCTACGTCTTCACCCACCCGGAAATGATGTCGGCGGTTCAGTCCCGGACCGAAGCGGTCCTGGAAGCGCGCAACCCTCAGCTGTCCATGAACTCGATGAACCCGTAAGAGGCACCGTGACGACCACCGAGAACCCACCCGCCACCGACAGGGAGGCGCTGCGCCGCCGCTACCGGGCCGAGCGGGACAAGCGCATCCGGGCCGAAGGCAGTGGCCAGTACCAGCGTCTGGCCGGTGAGCTCGTCCGCGACCCGTACCTGCCCGTCGAGCCCCGTCAGCCAATGACGGACCACGTCACGTTCACCTTCGTCGGCGGCGGCTTCGCCGGTCTGGTCACCGGTGCTCGCCTCACCGAGGCCGGAGTGCGAGACGTACGGATCCTCGACAAGGCTGGGGACTTCGGTGGCACCTGGTACTGGAACCGCTATCCCGGAGCCCAGTGCGACACCGCCTCCTTCGTCTACCTCCCGCTGCTGGAGGAGACCGGCTATATGCCGACCGAGAAGTACGCGCACGCCCCGGAGATCCTCGAGCACTGCCAGCGCATCGGCCGCCGGTACGGGCTCTACGACAACGCTCTGTTCCACACCGAGGTGACCGAACTGCGGTGGGACGACGACGAGCAGGTGTGGATCGTGTCAACCGACCGGGGCGACCGGTTCACGACCCAGTTCCTGGGAGTGGGAACCGGGCCCCTGCACGTGGCCAAGCTGCCCGACCGGCCCGGCATCGAGAACTACCTGGGACACTCGTTCCACACCAGCCGCTGGGACTACGCCTACACCGGGGGCGACCCCGTCGGCGCAGCGATGACTGGGCTGGCCGACAAGCGGGTGGCGATCATCGGCACCGGCGCCACCGCCGTACAGTGCGTGCCCCATCTGGCCCGCGATGCCGCCGAGTTGTACGTGTTCCAGCGCACCCCCTCGTCAGTCGACGTGCGAGCCAACGCCCCCACCGACCCCGACTGGTTCGCCGGCATCGCCGTCCCGGGCTGGCAGAAGCGCTGGCTGGAGAACTTCACCGCGAACACCATGGGAGGCTTCGGTGGGGCCGACGAGGACCTGGTGGCAGATGGATGGACCGACATCTCCCGCCGGGTCAAGACAAAGGTGATGGCCCGCATCGCCGAGGGCGGCACCCTGGACGCCGATGCGCTCCTCGAGGCGTTCGAGGACGCGGATTTCGAAAAGATGGAGGAAATCCGGGCGCGCATCAGTGCGATCGTGGAGGACTCGGCGACAGCCGAGAGTCTCAAGGCGTGGTACGGGCAGCTCTGCAAGCGGCCATGCTTCCACGACGAGTACCTCGACGCGTTCAACCAGCCCGGGGTGACGCTGGTGGACACCGACGGCAAGGGCGTCGAGCGCGTCACCGAGCGAGGCGTGGTCGTGGCCGGGCGCGAGTACGCAGTCGATTGCATCGTGTGGGCCACCGGCTTCGAAGTCGGCACCGACTTCGCGTCCCGCTGCGGTTTCGACCTCATCGGCCGGAACGGGAGACGCCTGAGCGAGCACTGGGCCGCGGGCATGCGCACCCTGCACGGCATCCACGTGCACGGGTTCCCGAACGCCTTCGTCGTCCAGCTCAGCCAGGGCGCGAACCACATCGCCAACGTGCCGCACAACATGAGTGAGGCGGGCGCCACCATCGCTGCCGTGGTCGACGCGGTCCTCGGGCGGGGGTGCCGCACCGTGGAGCCCACGGCCGAGGCCGAGGAGGCGTGGCTGGCGCGCCTGCACGCCGGCTCACGGTCGCGCCTTTTCGGCGGCGGCGACGACGGCGAGGGCGAGCGAAGCTTGTACGTGCCCGGCTCGGCAGAATGCACACCCGGCTACTACAACAACGAGGGTCAGCCGACAACGCCCGCGCAGCGGGCGAGCGTGCTCGGCTTCCCGGGCGGTCCGCTGGCGTTCTTCTCGTACATCGAGGAGTGGCGTTCGTCCGGAGACTTCGAGGGCCTCGAACTGGTCTGAACCGCCGGCCCCCGCTCAGGTGGCGTCGTCGAGGACGAAACCCCGGTACCCGGCGGCGGCCACCTCTCGGCACGAGGTCAGATAGAGCTGCAGGCCGCCAGGCCAGTTCAGCATCTCGCGGGGCTTGCCGGGGATGTTGGCTCCCATGTACCAGGAGTCGGCCCGGGGGAACAGGGTCAGGTCGGCGATGCCGTGGACCATGTTCCGCCACTGCTCCTCGGCTTCTGCGGTGGCTTCGATGCGGGTCGTGTCCGTGTCCCGCAGATGGCCGAGGAGATCGACCATCCAGTCGCCCTGAACCTCCGCGCAGGTGGGGCCGTTGCAGAACCCAGAGGGGCTCTGTGGCCCGTACAGGTAGAGGAGGTTGGGGAAGCCGTGGCTGGCCACGCCGAGGTGGGTCCGCACGCCGCTGGCCCAGTGCTCGGCCAGCGTCTGGCCCTCGGTGCCCCGCAGGTCGATACTGACGAGGCCGCCGGTGACGGCATCGAAGCCGGTGGCCATCACGAGCAGGTCGCATGGGCGCTCCTCGGCGGTGGTGCGGATGCCGGTAGGCGTGATCGCCTCGATGGGCGTGGCTCGCAGATCGACCAGCTCGACGTTGTCCTGGTTGAACGCGTCGTAGTACCACTGCTCCAGCGACGGGCGCTTCACCCCGAAGGGGTGCGGCGGCTCGGCCGGTGCCAGGACCTTCGCGACGGAGGGGTCGTGCACCCGCTCGTGAACCTTGGATCGCCAGAACTCGTAGGCGGTGCGGTTGGCGTCCTCGTCCAGCAGCAGATCGGAGAAGCCCCCAGCCCAGAACGCGAAACCGCCCTCCCGCCAGAGTCGCTCGTAGGTCGCCTGGCGCTCGGTATCGGAGACGTCGAAGGTCCGTACGCTGTGCTCGGGATAGGCGAAGCCACTGTTGGTCTGGGTGCGCCGCTCGAAGATCGCCGGGTACTCGGCCTTGGCCTGGTCCTGCTCGTCGCGGGTCAGCTGGCGCTGTTGCATGGCCAGGGCCATGATCGGTGTTCGCTGGAACACGGTCACGTGCTCGGCGGCGCGAGCGGCCTCCTGGATCACCTGCACGCCGCTGGCGCCGGTTCCGATCACGGCCACGCGCCGGTTGGCGAGGTCAACGCCTTCTTGTGGCCAGTGCGCCGTGTGGGACCATTGACCGGTGAAGGTCGCCAGACCCGGGATATCGGGCACATAGGCTTTGGCTGCGAAACCGGTGCACAGCACCACGAAGCGAGTGCGGAGGACGTCGCCACCGTCGGTGCGCAGCTCCCAGCACCGCTGCTGCTCGTCCCAGTGCCCGGCGCCAACCCGGGTGCCGAAGCGGATGTCGTCGCGCAGGCCCCACACGTGGTCGACGTGGTCGAAGTACCGCCGCAGGGCCCGCCAGTCCGGGAATCGTTCGTCCCAGTACCAGTCGCGCCAGATCGCCTCGTCTGAGTACTCGTACAACGGGATGTGCGAGTCGACGCGCGCGCCCGGGTAACAGTTCCAATGCCAGATGCCGCCGAGCCCGGTGCCGGCCTCGAGTAGCGTCACCCGCAGGCCGAGGCGACGCAGGTGGTGCAGCTGGTACAGGCCGGCGAAGCCGGCGCCCACGATGACGACGTCGAGTTCGGGTTCGCTCATGCCCCACCCCGCCTGGCCTCGGCCCACGACAAGCCCTGCTCGACGTCAACGTCGTGAGGAAGCCCCAGCACCCGCTCACCGATGATGTTGCGCTGCACCACGCCAGTGCGGCCGCCGATCGTCGCTGTGCAGAACAAGCGGCCGGGTTCGAAGCGAACGTGCTCGATGCCGAGGAGGCCAGGCAACTCCCCAGCGGCACCGTCGGTTCGCGGCATCGCGTCGGCGATGGTTTGGTCGTAGCGGTCCAGGAGGTGGGTCATGGAACAGAACGTACTGCATGTCTCGCATGTCGAGCGACGGCGAGCAGTCCAATCGCAGTGCGTGGCCCGACTGTAGAGAGACTCCTGGCGAAGCGATGCGCCTGCGTCGGTCGACAGGCACGGAATCGGCTCATCGTTCGTGCTCCGCATGGTCCTCTCCCTGCTCTCGGTTCGTGGTGCGCGCCAGCGCTCGGCGGCCAAGGAGCGCGTCGGCGACTGACACTCGGGCCGCTGCGTGCGGGCATCACCGTCCGGCGCGACACGACCGAGCGATGCCGTCGGACGGTGGGCGTCCTCGAGGTCGTTGAGTCCCCCCTTGCGGAGCAGGTGGACGTGGTGCACGTGTCGGTCGGCGCGTCCTTCGGGCTTGCGCTTTGGCGCGCCCACTCGATCGGTTGACGGCGGCCTCGGTCTTCGCCGTGGTGCCGCCAGCTTACATGTGACAGACTTACTGGCATGTCTCATGGGGTGAGCAGATGACTGGGAGCGTGGGCATCGACGCGGTGTACGGGGAGGCGAAGGCCTGGTTCGACGAGCACTGGGATCCGGACCTGCCGCTGCGGGGCTGGTGGCAGCGCCTGGCCGAGTCGGGCGATGTGCAGGTGCTCGACCTGGAATTGCTGGCCAACCACCGCGGCTCGGTGCTCGGCCTCGTGCCGGGCAGCCCGCAGCCGGGGCAGAAGCAGTTCGAGTCGCGTGTGTGGGACGCGCTGCGACGCTTCGATCCGGCGCGGCCGGTGATCGTCGAGAGCGAAAGCAAGAAGGTCGGCG
>Ga0209023_10007890_pt1 | contig 10778 bp, 8 predicted proteins | sample LakOneMetagenome_FD_187468 | JGI IMG/M metagenome (GOLD analysis project Ga0209023, IMG submission 187468) | Freshwater and sediment microbial communities from Lake Erie, Canada (SPAdes) (version 2) | ecosystem: Environmental > Aquatic > Freshwater > Lentic | place: Lake Erie, Canada | collected...
TTTCGGAGATTGGAGTTAAGAATGGAATGGTAAACCTGCTGGATTGTACAAAGGTTTTCCAGGGCGAAAGCCGTGAAGGCAACTGCATGTTCAAATACAACGGAAAATATTACATGTGTGCCTCAAATATTTATGGATGGGATGCTTCATTTGCCTATTACCTGGTGGCCGATGATATCAGGGGGCCATATACCCCCACCAACGAAATGCTGGTGATGAAGGGATGCGCCGAAGACTTTGCACATGTTACGCAAACCGGTTTTTTCATCAATGTAAAAGGCAGCAAAAAAGAAACCGTTGTGTACTGTGGCGACCGCTGGGCCGATTTTGCAGGCAATGGTTTGGGCTACAACCAATGGTTCCCGCTTTCGTTTGAGGGCACAACGCCCTATTTCAATTCCCTGCACTCATGGAACTTAAATGCGAAGACGGGAGAATGGAAAGTGGCTGATGATAATAATTATGTAAAGAACGGGAGTTTTGAAGCCGACCGCAGAAGGATACCCAGCCCTGTAAAACCGGTACAGGAATATTTACTGGGATGGACCACTGATGTTATTGAAGGCAACAAAGTTTCACTCGACAGCAATACATCGCCGGTATTGAATTATTTTAACAGTGAAGACGAAAGGAAAATAGTGACCGGTGAAAAAAGTTTATGCATCAGCGATAAAATAAATTTTAAAAGAAAAGTATCGCAAACCATCACCACCACAACTTACGTGCCACTGAAAGACGGGTATTACACCATGACGGCCAGGCTGAGGAACAGCAGCGGGTTCACTCAACTTGAAATGTATGCCCTCAGCAATGGAAAAAACTTTACTTACAGCATAACAGAAGCAAACGCATCATGGAAAACAATCAGCATAGCCCATGTTGCCGTTAAAGGCGGAAAGGTGGAAATTGGGTTTAATGCAGAAGGCGCAGCCAATGCTTTTTGTTATGTGGATGATATAACGCTGGTGAAAGCGAAATGATAAACCTGTTGGTTAGGTTCAGCAGGTATTAGGTACAGGTTTTATGCTATACCGGGTCATTAAAATAAGGATCATGAAAAGTGACGGGGCTTACTAAAATAAAATGGCACAGAAATATTTTTATATACACTTATTGTTTTTATGCATTGCCGCCGGCAGCAATGCACAAAAAGCAGATCACGCTGTGGTAATTACCCCTGTGGGCAATGGCTGGGCAAACAATTCAGTCAACACCGTTGTATTCCGCAAAAATTCTTTAGTAAGTTTTAGAGATACACAGTTTATCGCTTATTACAATGCTGATAAAAAACTGGTGCTGGGTAAAAGAAGTATTAATAGTTCAACATGGCAACTCGTAACCACTCCGTTCAGCGGCAATATTTCCGATGCCCACAACAGCATCAGCATTATGGTTGATGGCGATGGCTATTTACATTTGGCATGGGATCATCACAATAACCCGCTGCGCTATGCAAAAAGTGTGGCGCCAGGTTCTTTACAATTAACAGAAAAAATGCCCATGACCGGGCTCAACGAAACAAAATTGACCTACCCGGAATTTTATAAACTGCCCAATGGAAACCTGTTATTCTTTTACCGCAACGGGGCATCCGGTAATGGCAATCTGGTGATCAACCGGTATGATACCAAAACAAAAGCCTGGACACAACTGCAGCAAAATCTAATTGACGGCGAAGGCAAACGCAATGCCTACTGGCAGGCGGGCGTGGATGCAATGGGCCATATTCATCTCTCCTGGGTATGGAGGGAAAGTCCGGATGTAGCCAGCAACCACGACCTCTGTTATGCCCGCTCTGATGATGAGGGAAAGACATGGCAAACATCGGGTGGCAAAAAATATGATTTACCCATTACTGCAAATACTGCAGAATATATTGCCACCATTCCGCAGCGCAGCGAACTGATCAATCAAACCGCAATGACCGCTGATGAGACCGGGGCCCCCTTTATTGCCACCTGGTATAAAGAAGCCGGTGATTCCATTCCGCAATATCATGTGGCGTACCGCCATAACAATCAATGGAAGATTTTGAATGCCGGTTTTAATACCCGGCCATTCAGTTTAAGCGGGGCCGGCACCAAACGCATTCCCATTTCAAGGCCACAGGTACTGGTGTGGAAAAATAAAGTGGTTGTCATCTTCAGGGATGAAGCCCGGGGCAGTAAAGTAAGTGCTGCAGTTTGTAATAATATTGTAAACAATAAATGGAAACTGTTTGATTTAACGGAAGCTGCTGTTGGTTCATGGGAACCCAGTTTTGATACCGAACTGTGGAGAACGAAAAGAGTATTACATTTATTTGTACAAAAAACAGCGCAGGCAGATGGGGAAGGCACTACTGCCATGCCGCCACAACCGGTTATGGTGTTACAGTGGAAACCCTTTTAAAAAATGCAAATGACAATGGTATTTAAAAAAACTGTTTTGGCGCTGCTGCTTTTTAGTGCAATTGTTGCACAGGCACAGTTAAGTGTTGACAGGAAATTGCTGCATCATATTGACGGCTACATAAAAGATGCAGCAGCACAATACAAACTGCTGCAGCAGCACAGGCCTGCAGGAGAATTCCCAAAAACTTTTTTCCCGGTAACCGGTAAATATGAATGGAGCAATTCCGGCTGGTGGTGCAGTGGTTTTTATCCCGGAACGCTGCTGTATTTATACCAGCAAACCGGTGATACCGCTTTGTATAATGAAGCAATGCGCATGCTGCAGCTGCTTGAAAAGGAAAAATACAATACCACCACGCACGACCTTGGCTTTATGATGTATAACAGTTTTGGTAATGCCAATAACCTGAAGCCTTCGCAACAATATAAAGACATTATTATTACCAGTGCCCGGTCATTAAGTAAAAGATTTAATCCAAAAACAGGTTGCATCAAATCATGGGATTCCAAAACAGAAGAGTTTTTAGTGATCATTGATAATATGATGAACCTGGAATTATTATTCCGTGCCACAGCATGGACCGGCGATTCTTCTTTTTATAAAATTGCCATATCGCATGCCAATACCACCATGCAAAATCATTTTCGTGCCGATAACAGCAGCTGGCATGTATTGAATTATGATACGGCCACCGGTGCAGTAAAACGCAAACGTACAGCGCAGGGGGCGACCGACGCATCTGCATGGGCACGAGGGCAGGCATGGGGCCTGTATGGCTTTACCGAAGTATACCGCGAAACAAAAGACCCCCGGTATTTGCAGCAGGCAAAAAAAATTGCACTCTATATTATGAACCATCCCAACTGGCCAAAAGATAAAGTGGCATACTGGGATTTTAATGCGCCCAATATTCCCAATGCTTTAAGAGATGCATCGGCTGCAGCAATAATGGCGGCTGCATTAATTGAATTATCACAATATGGTAATGGAAAAGAATCAGAAATGTATATTGGTTTGGCAGGTACTATCTTAAAAACATTGTCTAATAAAAATTACAGGGCAGCTGCCGGCACTAACGGCGGTTTTATTTTACAGCACAGCGTGGGCAATATCCCCGGTGGCACCGAAATAGATGTACCGCTTACCTATGCCGATTATTATTACATTGAAGCATTGATACGCTATAAAAATCTTTTCAGTAAAAAAAATAAATCATAAGCATGAAAAAAATTTTCTTTGCAGCAACAGTAATAGTAATGGCTTTATGCGGTACGGCACAAACCACTGTGCTGATTGACGGCAACAACTCTCCCAATATCATCAGCAGGCATATTTATGGCCATTTCTCCGAACACCTCGGCCGTTGTATCTACGACGGTTACTGGGTGGGTGATTCTGTAAATGTGCCTAAAAAAGACAGGATACGTTTAGACATTGTGGAGGCGCTCAAAAAAATTAAAGTGCCCAACCTGCGCTGGCCCGGCGGCTGCTTTGCTGATGAATACCACTGGCGTGATGGTATTGGCAAACCCAAAGAAAGGCCCTACATGGTAAACACCAACTGGGGTGGTGTATCTGAAGACAACAGTTTTGGTACGCATGAATTTTTAGAACTCTGTTCCTTGCTGAACTGCGAGCCCTATATTGCCGGTAACGTGGGCAGCGGTACCGTGGAAGAAATGGCAAAATGGGTGGAGTATTTGAACAGCGATGCCAAAAGCACCATGACTGATTTACGGAAACAAAATGGCCGCAACGAACCCTGGCGTGTAAAATTCTGGGGCGTGGGTAACGAAAGCTGGGGATGTGGCGGAGAAATGACCGCTGATTTTTATGCAGATCAATACAGGCGTTATGCAGTGTACTGCCGTAACTATAATAATGCCCGCTTATTAAAAATTGCCAGCGGTGCCAGCAGCAGTGATTATAACTGGACGGAAACACTGATGAAAAATGTGGGGCCCGGCAGAATGTGGGGGCTCACACTGCATCATTACACTTTGCCCACAGGTTCATGGGGTAAAAAGGGTTCGGCCACTTCCTTTGATGAGAAAGAATATTTCAATACCATGAAAAATTGCCTGGTGATGGAAGAACTGGTAACAAGGCACAGCACCATCATGGATAAATATGACCCTGCAAAAAGAACAGCCCTGGTGGTGGACGAGTGGGGTGTATGGACAGATGTGGAGCCCGGCACCAATCCCGGTTTTTTATACCAGCAAAACAGTTTACGTGATGCATTGGTTGCAGGCACCACGCTGAATATTTTTAATAACCACAGCGACAGGGTGCGTATGGCCAACCTGGCACAAACCATCAATGTGCTGCAGGCATTAATACTTACCAAAGGCAATCAAATGATATTGACACCCACTTATCATGTTTTTGATTTGTATAAAGTGCATATGGATGCCAAAAAACTCAATATCAGTTTTACATCGCCTGATTATGTGATGGAGGATAAAAAAATTCCTGCGCTTAATATCTCTGCTTCGCAGGACAGTGCCGGCGCTGTACACATCACGCTGGTAAATATCAACCCTTCAAAAAATATTTCATTGCGTACCACATTACCGGGTATCACATTTAAAACCGTAACCGGTCAAATACTCACTTCTAAAAAACTGACCGATGTAAACAGTTTTGAAAACCCCAATAATATTAAACCGGCTGCATTCAGCAGTGCCAAAAAAATGGGGGAGGAACTGGTGATTGATCTGCCTGCACAAAGTGTGGTGATGCTGGAGTTGAAATAAAAAATTGCATTACTAAAAATTAAAAAGCCATCCTCAACTTGTTGGGGATGGCTTTTTTAATATGGTGATCCTGTAAATAAAAGCTGTAAGGCTGAGCCTGTCGAAGCCGTTTTAGTTAATTTGTTCAACCCACCTTCGACAAGCCTGCCTGCCGGCAGGCAGGCTCAGGTTGACAGTACTTTTCATAATCAGAACAACTGCTCCTGCGGTGGTTTTACACCTACCAGGCGGATGTATACAGTGCTTTGTCCGCGGTGGTGCGTCTGGTGCTCAAATGTTTTTATCATCATGCCAAACTGCGTGGTTTCCTGCCCGAATATTTTGACTGGCTTACCCCATTTATTTACATCGCTGTTTTTAACGGCATTGATACAAAAATCGTAGCTGGCCGTTACATAATACATTACAGAATCTTTTTTCTGTGCACCGGGACTGTGTTCCAGGTCGGCGCCGGCAAATGCAGCCGGTTGATCGCCCGTGGCAGTACTCATTAAAAAATAATTGGCCTGGGCCAGGTGTATCATTTGCTGTGCAAAGCTGCGCACACTGTCTGTAGCCTTAAAAGAATATTTATCGGCCGGCATGGTGTTCAGGTAGGTAACCGTATAGGATTTTGCCCTTGTCCATTCTTTTACCAGTTGTGCCTTAACGTCATCCGAACTTAATGCCTGTGCATGGGCCGTGGCCGCAAAAGCAAAAATTAAAACAGGAAGGCAGAGCGCCCTCCGCAACATTATTTTTTTCATAACAAAGTGTTTTTAGCTGAACAAGGTAATAAAAAAGAAAATAAGGCAATAATATTTTTAAGTTACCCGTGAGAAAGTTTGCTTAATGACGCATTTAAAAAAGCTGTCAGCCATCTTGAGCCTTTCGAAAGATGTTGAAGGCGGGGTAAACTAAAAAAAATATCAGTTTGGACGGACTCAGCCTGGTTGTATACAGGTAAAACCCGGGCAATTCAGTTTCAGCCTTCATTTTCAACTTTCAATTCTCCACTTTCAATTTTCCATTCTCAACTTTCCTTAACAGCGCCACCAACCCCAGCACCGGCCCAATGGCCAGCACCATGTACAAATAGCGGGCATCAATAGTTTGTGAAAGCAGTTTGATACATTGTATGCTGATGATGGTAATGGAAAAACCAATACAGTTAACAATGGTAAGGGAAGTACCCCGGGCCTGGCCGGCTACATTTTGCGCCACCAGGGTAGAGAACAGAGGCGAGTCGGCAATTACCACCAGTCCCCAAAAAAATAAAAAAACAGTTAACAGGGGTACTGAAGCAGTGAATAAAAATAATGGCGACAGCAAACAGCACAAACAGGATAAAGCCAATGCCAGTGCAGCAATCTTTTTTGCACCATAGTGTTGCGACAGCAAACCACCTGCCACGCAGGCCAGTGCCCCGCCGGCAATAATTACAAATGATAACAGCGGCACATCAATACTATTATGAAAATAATTTTTATTGGCGCCCAGCATTACCGGCACAAAGGCCCAGAACGTATACAGTTCCCACATATGTCCAAAATATCCAAAAGCAGCAGCCCTGAAATTTTTATTGCCAAAGCCTGTAATAAAAGCGGTATAACTCAATTGTTGCCCGCGCTTCCGGTACGGCCCGTCGGCTACCAAAAACAGCATTAATGAGCCACCCAGCAGGGATAACACCGAAATGGTAACAATAACATATTTCCATGGCAGCTGCGTGGTGATGCTTTTTAATAAATGCGGGAAGGCAGTACCTACAACCAGTGCGCCCACCAAAAAGCCCAGCGACCTGCCCAACCCTTCCTGGAAATAGTCGGATGCGATCTTCATCCCCACAGGATAAATGCCGGCTAAAAAAAATCCGGTAAAAAAACGGAACAGCAGTAAGGGCGTTGCAGTAATGCCGTTGATATTGATGCCCAGGTTGCACAGCGCCGCAATAACCGCACAGGTAAAAAAAACACGCGAAGGAGAGAAGCGGTCGGCCACGGTGAATATGGCAAATACCAGGGTGCCTGTAATAAAACCAAACTGTACGGCGCTGGTGAGGTTGGCCAAAAAATTGTCCTGCAGTGATAAATTTTTAATGATATCCGGCAGCACGGCATTGCCGGCAAACCACAGCGAAGTGCATAAGAACTGCGATACGATGATGGCAGGCAGTATCCATTTTTTTACAGCGGTGTCAGGCATGATGTTCCGGTTCCGGTCTATTTTAGTTAAAGAAACGAATATTTATTTATAAAGTAAACATCCATGGCTTTTGTATTGGCCCGGCAAAAAATGCGGGCTGGTGGGTATATCATTTCGTAAATATTTGTATATTTTTAAGCAGACAACCAAACAATAACACCAATGAAAAAAGCAACCGCTATTATATTACTGTTCTGTATTGCTCTGCCGGGGATGGCCCAAAACGAAATTACCAATGGCAATGACTGTTATGCAAAAAAAAATTACCAGTGTGCCATTGATAATTATACAGCAGCACTGGATAAGAGATCGTACCAGGCAGATCAAAAATATATACTCGAATTCAGGATCGGCGACAGTTACTATATCCTTAAACAATATGATAAATCAAAAACTTTCCTGCAGCAGTCTATTGCCAGTAATGGTTCGTTTATGAACAGTTACTGGGCCCTGGCTGATACCTATACTTTTTTAAATGACAATACCAGTGCCATATACAATTACAGGCAGGCCTTGCCCCTTACAAATGATAATACCATAAAGGAAAGCATCTGGCGGTCGCTGGGTATTATTTACTACGATTCCAAAGATTTTCTGAATTGTATTTTGGAAATGAAAAAGATTGCATCCCGTACGGGTAAGCACATGAACACCGATCCATATATCGGGGATGCCTATTTTAATGCTAAAATTTATGACAGTGCATTGGTGTATTACAAAAAAGCGGAGCAGTATTACCAGCCGGCTGATGTTGTTTATAAAGGCCTGAAATGTTATGCGGGCAAATGCTACAGGGCTCTGGGCCAGCTGGCGGAAGCAGCCCGCTTGCAGGACGAAGTATTAAAAATTGATCCTGCATACGGCGAATCCCTTTGGGAAAAAGGTATAATGGCTGCCAATAAAACCGAGTATACTGCAGCTATTGACTGGTATAAAAAAGCATTGCCGGCATTTGCAGGTAAGCCGGCCGACAGTTATACGTTGATGTCAAATATAGCGGGCTGTTATGCTGCCACCAAAAATTACCGGGAAGAGCTTAACTGGTATTTTAAACGCAAAGAATTTTCTGATAATAAATATGCCGATGCTTACACCATTGCAACCCGGCAGTATGGACGTACAAAAGAAATAGCAGAAGCAGAAAAAACCTGTACAGTTGCCATTGCCCAGTATGACCTTGACTCCAAACGTACCACCACAATGCGTGACGATTATGCAAAATTGAACGGCCTGGCCGGTAAGATCGTACTGGGTAAAAAAGATACTGTAAAAGCCATGCAATATTTTGAAACTGCAATAAAAATCAATGCAGGCAATTTTGAAGCCAATGCAGGTGCAGGCGAAATAGCCTGGGCAAGAAAGCAACCCGATGAGTATAAAAAATATTATACCAATATCTGGAAGTTTTCTTACGATACCCTTATTGCCACACCAAAAGATATTGCCAATGTGTACGGCAGGGCAGCTTATGTAGAAGCCAACCTGCCCAATGCCACAACTTCCTCATACAAAGATTACGTGGAATCTGCACTGAAGTTCGACTCCCTGCAAAGAGAAGCGGTGTTATTATGGCCGTTAGTATTATCAGATAATCAACTGGCGCTGTTGCCCACCTGGCGCAATAACTGTTTATCTGTTTTGAACCAGGCCATCAAAAAATATGCTTCCGACAAAGAGTATGTAAGTAACCTGTATAATGATAAGGCAGTAATACTGGATCCCAAAGATACCGCAGCCATCCGCAGATCGCTGGAAGCAGCAATAAAGAGCAATACGGATAATTTAAAAGCCTGGGACAACCTGTTAATATTCTGCGGTTCTTACAATAATGCCGGTGGTGTTGTGCTGGCCGATAAACTTATTGCGCAGTTAAAACCAAAAAAAGACAGTGGCGATATTGCATTGGCCTGCGTATATAAAGGAGATTTTTTATGGCGCCTTTCTAAAAAAACAGAAGCCAAAGCCGCCTGGCAGGAAGCGCTGGTATGGGACCCTGCCAATGCCACTGCCAAAGAAAGGATGAAGCTGGAATAACAGGCATGCAGGTACGGCTTACAGCATCGCCTTATTACAGTAAGTGGCTTTTTCAAAATCGCTGATGTTCGCGGAGATCACGGCCACACATGCAGCAGGGTATGCTGGGCACTCACCGTTTTGTTCCCATAAGCAGTACAACTGTTTATTAAGTGGCAGGGCATTCTTTTTTAAACAAGATGGCAAGCATGATCATGGCCAATGGTGCTGTAATGCCCCAAACAAAACCGAGCGCCAGCAGCTTTTCTGAAAATACCGGGTAAAAATATACAAACGCAATAAAGGGTGTGGCAAGGGCATTGGCAATAAAAGAAATCCTTACCCATTTTTGAAAACCATGTTTCTCAAATACCGGGATGGCTATAAAGGTTGCCAGGCCCATGAAGATATACCCCAGCGCATCAAAGTCCCAAAACAGTGAATGGGGTGTTTGTTCCAGGATGCGGATCTCTGCTGCATTGCCTTTTAATTTCATCGGTATTACTGTTGCCAGTTGCACCACGTAGTTTGCCGTAACAAAAACAGCATACAGAACAGTAAATATCAGCGCTGCATGGCTCCAGAATTTTTTTCCTTCAGGTGTTATGTAATGAAGCGCCAGTATTTCTAAAATAAATGGTATTACAATACAAATCGAAGTGGCATAAATTAATGTTTCATCCAGTGGCGAAGGGAAAACCCGGAAGAGTTGTAAGGTTTGTACAATTACAAATGCAATGGTGGCCCCAAAGGCAAAAAGCCCTGACCGGAAACCAGTTTTATAAATTGCCTTATTCAAGCTGTAGCATTTTACCTGCCCGTAAATTTCTGGAAAGAAGGAGGGAGATACAATGATTTGTGTCACGTTTTTATTTAATATAGCTCAGCCTCCGGCCTGGATTGGGTATATGAATAGGGGCAGGGGAGTGCCTGTTACATTGATGCACCTGCCCGCCGTAAAATTAAATATTGGCCGGGTTTGAAAATGACATGATAGAGGGCGGAAAATCCGTTGGGGTATTTGCCTTTTGCAAAACTCATCAGTTCAAATGCAATGGTATCATGGGCGGCCACTTCAAAAACTACGGGCTTGCTGGAACCCCAGTCTATTTTAGCAATTAAGGAATGCCTGCCCGGCTCAATGGTAAACTCTTTTACCGTGCCATTGGCAATGGTGCCTATTTCTTTATGGTTCAGCAGTAATTTAATATTCCTTAGCCGGTTGGTATGTTCGTTGTAGCGGGTGATGGTAAGCATTGGCATGATAAAAGGATTTAGCATTTCGGTTGATGACCGGGTTTTCCGTGCCGTTGTTGGTATGCAGCGCAAGCAAAGCAGCAAGGCGTACCAACAACACAGCGCAGGCCTGCCATTAAAGGTAATTAATCTCCGCAATGTGTAAGCATTCCAAAATCATCAATGCCCGTT
>Ga0209023_10007892_pt1 | contig 10776 bp, 10 predicted proteins | sample LakOneMetagenome_FD_187468 | JGI IMG/M metagenome (GOLD analysis project Ga0209023, IMG submission 187468) | Freshwater and sediment microbial communities from Lake Erie, Canada (SPAdes) (version 2) | ecosystem: Environmental > Aquatic > Freshwater > Lentic | place: Lake Erie, Canada...
CAGCGCGAGTGATTGACGCACTGAATGGATTCGGCGCAAATCAGGGACGTAGTGGCGGCAAATCCCGTTTGAGTGCCGGATCTTATGAAAATTTCAGTTTGCGACCGGCGCCTGAGCCGCATGTATTTCCTGATCGCGACCGCCGCTGCGGCGGCGTTTCTTTGCGGTGCATCAAACGCCCGCGCCCAGTCCACCGCGCCCTTCCCCGGCTCGACCAACAATAACTCTCAGTTTTCGGTCAACGCTGCGCAATTCGATCTCGGCAGCAGCTTCCTTCAGCGGCTGGCGCGGGAGGCCACGCGAGGCGCCACATCCCGGGACAATTCTGGCGGCGGCGGCGCGTCACAGAGTACCGTCGACCCGACTTACAGGGTCTGGGCCGAAGGCTACGGACTGGTCGCACGCACCGACGCGCAGGGAACTTTCGTCGGCGACAAACGCAAAACTGCAGGCATCGTCGGCGGCATCGGCGCGACGATCGCGCCCGGTCTGAACGTCGGTTTTTCTGTCGACCAGAGCAGGACCAAGATCGATGTCCCGCTGGCACTGCAGAGCGCAACGCTGGACTTGACGCAGATCGGCGTGAACGCCTCTTACGTCAACGGACCCTGGACCGCTGCGTTTGCTGCCGTACATGGCTTTGCCCAGATCGACTCATCGCGCACCACGCTGTTCGGAAACGCGCTCGCTAATTATCGCGGCAGCATCGATGGCGTGCTCGGTGAACTCAACTACACCTACAATTTCGGCCAGAGCCGTATCGTACCGAAGGTGGCGCTCGAATACGTCTCCGCGCGTACCGATGGCTTCAGCGAAGTTGGCGGCTTCCAGCCCGTCACCGTTGCGGATGCACGCGGCGAGCGAGCGCGCGTGTTGGCGGGCGCGGAGATCGGCCATTACTGGATTATCGGACAGCAGGCGATCGACCTGTCGGCCTACGGCAAGTTCGTCGATAACTTCTCGCAAAACGTCGGCGCGGTTCAGGTCAATCTCGGCGGCAATGCCATCAATGTTCAGGGCATACGCGAAAGCCGGACGGGCGCTGATGCGGGCGCAGCAGCGTCATGGATCATCAGCAACACGGCGCGGGTCTATGCCAATTACGACGGCCGGTTTCGCGACGGCTTCCAGTCACATCAAGGCACGCTCGGCGTCGAGTTGAAGTGGTAGCTCGCTGATCAACGCGGCTTGAGGCGATCAGACCGCTGCTGCCGGAGCGTCGTGCTTCTCCAGCGCACGGCGACGCCAGATCGAACCCACGACGAGCACCACGACAACGCCGGTGACTGCCAGCAGTATTTCTGCCACCTCGCCGCCGAACCGCAGATGCTTGGCGAAGCCGAAGATGGTGGACGTGGTATCGACGTCGAGCGCGATGTGACCGTCCAGCAGACGATGCAGCCACGGCGCGATCCCCGGATCGGTGGCGATCACCTCGCCTGCGATCCAGCCGAGCAGCGCCGCGCCGAGCCAGATCAGCGCGGGCAAGCGGTCGAGCAGCGCCATAATCAGCGCAGCACCCGCAACGATCATCGGCACGCTGATGGCAAGACCAAGGATCAGCAGCACGACGCTGCCATTGGCGGCAGCTGCAACGGCAATCACGTTATCGAGGCTCATGACGATGTCGGCGACAGCGACGATACGCACAGCGGCCCACAGATGAGACGCTGCCTGCACGCCGTCCTCGTCTTCCTTTTCAGGCACGAGCAATTTCGCCGCGATCACAAGCAGCGCCAGACCGCCCACCAGTTTCAGGTAGGGCAGCTCCATCAGAGACGCGACGATGCCGGTGAAGATGATGCGCAGAAGCACCGCGACGCCGGCACCAAGCACCATTCCCCAGACGCGCTGTCTCGGCTGCAACCCGCGGCAAGCAAGCGCGATCACCAGTGCGTTGTCGCCGGACAACAGCACGTTGATCCAGATGATCTTGGTAAGCGCGACCCAGAATTGCGGGTGATGAACTTCGTTTTGAAACTGCGTGACGAGGCCGTTAATCGTGGCGGCATCGAATATCTGCGTCACCCAATTCACATCAACACCCCATCCTGATTAGCCCAAAATCAGCCGACGATCTCGTTGCCGGAGAAAAACTGCGCGATCTCGATTGCGGCAGTCTCCGGAGCGTCCGAACCATGTACGGAATTCTCGCCGATCGACTTTGCGTGCGCCTTTCGGATCGTGCCCTCAGCAGCCTTCGAAGGATCGGTCGCGCCCATGACGTCGCGATACTTCGCGATGGCACCATCAGCTTCGAGAACTTGAACGACCACCGGGCCGGAAATCATGAAGTCCACCAGTTCGCCAAAGAACGGGCGCGCCTTGTGCACGGCATAGAATGTTTCTGCCTGCGCGCGGGTCATCAGGATACGCTTTTGCGCAACGATCCGCAGCCCCGCCTTTTCGATAATGGCGTTGACCGCGCCGGTCAGATTTCGCTCGGTCGCGTCCGGCTTGATAATCGAAAAAGTGCGCTCAATCGCCATGATCTCATCCTGTAGCAAAGTGATTTGGGAAGGTGTGGCGCTTATAACGGCGGCTTCCGTGAACGGCAAGCAGTGTCAACGCATGGCCTTTCTTGGCCTTTCGCAGGGATGCTGATTAGCGCGGTCCCAGCCTCATGTAGATGAACCCCTCCTGACCCACCTGTCGAGATCAGGTTCAGGATGACGGCGGTATTTTACGACTGCGGACCCTTGGGCCGCGTTGTGAAATTCAGAGGCCACCGGCTCATCGCCTCTCGCCTCGCATCGATCAAGGAGACGACCATGTTTCGCAAACTCGTTCTTGCAGGTCTCGCCGCGGCGGCTCTCGGTGCCACCGCTCTTTCACCGACCGCAGCATCCGCTCACGGATGGCATGGCGGATGGCACGGAGGCTGGCGCGGTGGCGGCTTCCACCGGGGCTGAGGCGGCCCGCGTTATTTCGCGCGGCCGATCTACTTCGGCGGCGGCTATGGCGGATGTTATGTGCGCCGCCTGGTACCCACCCCCTGGGGTTATCGTTACCAGCTGATCAACCGCTGCTACTGAAAATTGCCGCGCGGTTTTTAGGACCGGCCTCCTTCTGGAGGCCGGTCTTTTTGTCGCAGTACTCTCATGAGCGCTCATCGAACCGCAGGCGGCCGCGGATCGACAGACATTCAGGGACGCTCATCGGCGCTACGGCGCCACAACCGAAACGGCGCATCGCGCCAATTCAAGGAGACCTGTCATGTTGCGCAAAATCGTTCTTGGACTGACCGCTGCCGCCGCTCTCTCGGCAACTGCTTTGATGCCCACCGCAGCTTCCGCTGGCTGGAAAGGCTTTCATCACCATCATCATCACGGTTTTTGGGGCGGCGGCTATGGCCTGTTCGCCGGCGGTTATGGCGGCGGCTACGGTGGCTGCTATGTAAAGCGCCTTGTCGATACGCCCTATGGCCTGCGTTATCGCGTGGTCAACGTCTGCTACTAAGCAGCTCTCTTTTCTCAACCATTCGACCCCCGGGCAGTTTCTGTCCGGGGGTTTTTTCGATTCGGTTCCCGGTTCCGGAAAGCTAAATTTTTACAGATTTCCAACCATGCCAACAGAACGGCTGAACGAACACGCGGTTATCGAATTATCTCGTGGTATTGAATAGAAGTTGAAGCGAATTGGAGCGTGCCATGCCGACCCGTTCGAACCTTCGTGATGTTGAGCTCGATCACATTCACAGCGAAGCCGTGTGGCAAGGCATCGGCGAGCGGCTGCGTGATACGATTGCGCGTGAGCAGGCAGAAATGTCGCCGCAACTCCGCAGCCTGATGGCGAGACTTGCTGAACTTGATCGCGAGACCGTCCCGCCTCTCGTCCCGGCGATGTAAGACATCGTATTCAGCATCCGCGAATTCGTTTTCAATTTTTCGACAGACATCAATCTCCGCAAATCATCTCCATAAAGCTGTTGCGTTCGGCGGCCTGTTCCGTAAAAGCCCGCCATGCTTTCCATCAACGACATTTCAATCCGGATCGCCGGACGTCTTCTGATCGACCAGAGCACGGTGCAAATCGTGCCGGGCGCGCGCGTGGGTTTTGTGGGCCGTAACGGCGTCGGCAAATCGACACTGTTTCACGCGATCCGCAGCGACCTGCCGCTCGAAGGCGGCTCGATTGGAATTCCGCCACGCTGGCGCGTCGGCAGTCTCGCGCAGGAAGCACCAGACGGGCCGGAGAGCTTGCTCGACGTCGTGCTGAAAGCCGATCTCGAACGCGCGGCCCTGCTGCATGAAGCAGAAGCCGCACACGATCCACATCGCATCGCCGACATCCAGACGCGGCTGGTCGATATCGATGCGCACTCGGCCCCTGCCCGCGCGGCCGCTATTCTTTCGGGCCTCGGATTTTCCACCGCCGATCAGGCACGCTCGTGTTCGGAATTTTCCGGCGGTTGGCGCATGCGTGTCGCGCTCGCTGCAACTTTGTTCGCGGCACCCGATCTTCTGCTGCTGGACGAGCCGACCAACTATCTCGATCTCGAAGGCACGCTTTGGCTTGAGGACCATCTCGCGAATTATCCGCGCACGGTCATTGTCATCAGCCATGATCGCGATCTGCTCGATACATCCGTCGATCAGATCCTGCATCTCGATCGCGGCAAGCTCACGCTTTACAAAGGCACTTATTCGTCGTTCGAGGAGCAGCGCGCTACGCGCGAGATGCTCGACGCCAAGCACGCGAAAAAACAAATGGACGAGCGCAAGCGGCTGCAGGCGTTCGTCGACCGTTTCAAGGCCAAGGCCTCGAAAGCGAAGCAGGCGCAATCACGCGTCAAGATGCTGGAGCGCATGAAGCCGGTGACGGCACTGGTCACGCAGGATGTGCGCGAGATCAATTTTCCGACGCCGGAAAAAATCCTCTCGCCGCCGATCATCGCAGTCGATGATGTGTCGGTTGGTTACGATTCCGCGAAGCCAGTCCTCAATCATGTCACGCTGCGCATCGACAACGACGACCGTATCGCCCTGCTCGGCTCTAACGGCAACGGCAAATCGACGCTGGTGAAACTGATCGCGAACAAGCTCGCGCCGTTTTCAGGCAAGATCGTGCGTGCCGATAAATTGTCCGTCGGCTATTTCGCGCAGCACCAAACCGACGAGCTCGATCTCGAGGGATCGGCCTACGATCACTTGCGCAGGCTGATGCCGAACGACACCGAAACGAAGGTGCGCGCGCGCACCGGTGCCATCGGATTCTCCGGCAAAGCCGGCGATACGAAAGTGAGTTCGCTGTCCGGCGGCGAGAAAGCGCGGCTGCTGTTGGGCCTTGCGACGTTCTACGGCCCGAACATGATCATCCTCGACGAGCCGACCAACCATCTGGACATCGATAGCCGCGCGGCGCTGGCGGAAGCCATCAACGATTATCCCGGCGCGATCATCATGGTGTCGCATGATCGCTACCTCATCGAAGCCTGTGCCGATCAGTTGTGGGTGGTCGCCGACCGCAAGGTCACGCCTTACGACGGCGACCTCGACGATTATCGCCGCTCGGTGCTGACAACCCGTGGGATGCGCACGTCCGGCCGCGACCGCGCATCGAGTGAGCGCAGCAAAAATCTCGACAAGCCGCCGCTTAAGAAGGAAAAGAAAGTCCCGCTCAAGCAAAAGATTTCAGCGGCGGAAAATGAGATCGCGCGGATCACCGGCATCATCGAAAAAATCGATGCAGCGCTTGCACTGCCCGATTTGTTCAAGCGCGATCCGAAACAGGCGGCGCAGCTCACCAAGGCTCGCGCGAGCGCAGCGGATGCCTTGCAGCGCGCAGAAGACGAATGGCTCGCGGCAAGCGAGTCCTATGATGATGCGACAGGTTGAGGTGCTGAATCAGGCGCGAGTTACGCGCGCTTCTTCTTCGCCGCGCGCGCAGGCTTTTCCTGAACGGGAGCATCGACACGCTCGATCGTTGTCAAACGGCCAGACGTGAACGTGTAAGCGCCCGGACGCGGTCCACGCATCCACGTGATCTGCGCAACACGGTCGCCACGTGAATTGTTCGACAGATTGACGTTGTCGGGAGCGATCCCGATGGAACGCGCCACGTCGCATTCCGTATGACCCAGTGCGACCGGCGCGATGGATGGCGCAGGCGATGAGCCGGGCTGACCTTCGCTGAAAGCATTGGCGTCGGCGGGAGCACCGGGAACAGGACCGCCGGCGCACTGGCCTTCTGCGCTGATCAAATCATTGGCCGTGACGTCCGACGTTGCGGAGAGCGGAGGCGTTTCGATTGCGCTGTTGCCGCCTTTGAAAATCCGACCGGGCCGCGCGAACCATTCCTGATCCTTAAGCGAAAAATCGGACAAGCCGCCACAGCCAGCAATCATGGGGGCCAAAACAACAAGGGCCGCCAACTGCCGCGCATGGCCGATTTTACGCTGGACGCTCAAATTCGCTCTCACATCGACTTCGGCGCTGGTCGCACCGCTGGGAACCGAGAATGTTCTAGAACAGATGCCCTAAACAAACACTTTGCATAGACCATTCGGGCGGCACCGGCATCTGGGCCACGGCATCCGCGAAGGCCTTCCCACCATCCCTTTAAGGCACCATGGTGGCTAACCGCCGGTCCGGTCAACGAAAAACGACTCTAGTCTTAATGGCGTCGAACGCCTTCAGGCGCGTTTCGTCCATTTTCCGCGCTCGTCCGTCTGCCAGTAGGTCAAATCGAGCCCACGCGATTTTCCGTCGGACCAGGCGGCCCGCGCGACGCTTAGCGCATCGTCGTCTGCGCCGTTGAAGACCAGAACCACCCGCTCATAGGTCGCGCAATCCTTCGGCAAGCCGGCACTATCGACGATGAACCGGACGTTGGCATTATTGGGATTGCCGTCGTCCATCACCAGAACCACCGGCTGGTTCATCGCATCGCTGTCGCGCCATGTTCCGTGCGGCAGAAACGAGTCTTCGCGATAGGTCCACAGATGCGCGTCAAGCGCCTCGGCCCGCTCCTCCGATCCGGTCTGGACAGCTACGCGCCATCCACGCTCAAGCGATTTCTCAAGCAACGGCGGCAACACGCGTTCCAGCGTGGTATCTTGCAGATGATAGAACAGCACTTCCGTCATTGCAGGCCCGCCGTCACAGTCTTATCGCTTCGCCTCGTAATGATCGGCGACAAGCTGGTTGAGCAGCCGCACGCCATAGCCCGAACCCCAACTGCGGTTGAGGTCGGATGCCGGAACGCCCATCGCCGTGCCGGCAATGTCGAGATGCGCCCACGGAATGTCATCGACGAAGCGCTGCAGGAATTGGGCAGCAGTGATCGATCCGCCGTTGCGGGAGCCGGTGTTCTTCATATCGGCGAATTTCGAGTCGATCTGCTTGTCGTATTCGGGACCGAGCGGCATCCGCCAGAGCCGTTCGCCGGTCGCCTGCCCCGCCTCGGTCAAGCGCTCGGCGAGCTTGTTGTCGTTTGAGAACATTCCGGCGTATTCCGTTCCAAGCGCAACAAGAATGGCACCGGTGAGTGTTGCCAGATCGACCATGAACTTCGGTTTGAATTTCTTGGCCACGTACCACAGCACGTCGGCGAGAACGAGCCGTCCTTCGGCATCCGTGTTGATGATCTCAATGGTCTGCCCAGACATGGATGTGACGATGTCGCCGGGCCGCTGCGCGTTGCCGTCCGGCATGTTTTCGACAAGGCCGATGGCGCCGACGACGTTGACCTTGGCCTTGCGCGCTGCGAGCGCGTGCATCAGCCCGACCACGCAGGCGGCACCGCCCATGTCGCCCTTCATGTCCTCCATGCTGGCGGACGGCTTGATCGAAATGCCGCCGGTGTCGAAGCAGACGCCCTTGCCGATGAACGCAATCGGCTCCTCGTTCGGCTTACCGCCATTCCAGCGCATGATGACCATGCGGCCGTCATGTTCGGAGCCTTGCGAAACGCCGAGCAGCGCGCCCATGCCCAGTTTTTCCATCGCCTTGACGTCAAGCACATCAACGCGAACGCCGAGTTTCTTCAACTGGCTCGCGCGGCGGGCAAACTCTACCGGAAACAGAACATTCGGCGGCTCGTTGACGAGATCGCGCGCGATCAGCACGCCATCGACAATGTGATTCTCGGGTGCGAACGCTTTGCGCGCTGCCGCCACGTCGGCCACCGCAATCGAAAACTGCGCGCGGAATGGCGCGGCATCGCCGTCCTTGTTCTTCGTCTTGTAGCGGTCGAATCGATAGGCACGCAGCCGGATGCCCGAGGCGAGCGCCGCAGCCTGCGATCCCTTGATTGCACCGGAAGGAAGCTCAGCGATAATCGTGACCGCCTCGGTTCCGGAGTTGATTTTCGCTGCGATCTTGCCGCCGAATTTGATAAAGTCGCTGTCTTGCAGCGCGTTCTGCTTGCCGGTGCCGACGACAATCAGTCGACCGACCTTCAATCCCTCAGGCGCCAGAATATCCAGCGCAGCGCCGCTCTTGCCCTTGAACTGATTTGCAGCCGCCGCGCGCTTGACAGCATTCGTTGTGGTTCCCAGCGCCTTGTTTGTGGCTGGACCCAACTTCAGTGTTTCGTCGCAGAACACCACCAGAACGCCGCGTGCGGCAGCAGAAAACGGTACGAAGCCGACCTTGACGGCGTCGGTCATAAGCAAATCCTCCAAATAGTGCGGCTAACGAGGCGAAGAGAGCAGAATCCCATCGGGACGCCGCACTATGACGCTTTCGCGCGTGCCCTGCCAAGCACCTCGCCGGTCAAGACACCCATGTTTGCAAGGCTGCCGGACGATGCCTCCGCTCGACGTGGCATCGAAGCCACGCAAGCATTTTATTAACCTTATTTAACGGCAGCCCCATGTCGGCCATTTTGTTGACCAATCAAAGGGATGCTATGAAATAAGAATGTAGCCGGAAGGCTGGTTTTGCATCCCGTGGGGGATCTCGAAAGGGGTCTGGGATCAGCACCGGAATTCGGCTTGGACTTGGGGATATTGCTGCCTGATGGGGTCTATCGACGCCACCATTGCCCGGAACGGCCTTCGGGCCGCGTGTCTGGACATGTCCGGACGATCCGGCTCGTCCGTCGGCTGGCGTCAGCATGAGATGACCTCCTCATGGTGACCACCATCCTTGCCCGCTATTTCGCCGCCCGTTTCGTGATCGCGTCGCTCGCGGCGTTCGCCGGAATCTTCACGCTGATCATCATCGTCGATTACATCGAACTGATCCGGCGCACGGGAGGACTGCCGCACGTGTCGGGGCTGCTGGTCGCGCAGACCGCATTTTTCCGCGTGCCGCTGACGCTCGAAAAGCTGATGCCGTTTTGCATTCTGATCGGCGGCATGTCGTCATTTCTCGCGCTGTCGCGCAGACTCGAACTGGTGGTCGCGCGCGCGTCGGGCATTTCGGCATGGCAGTTCGTGACGCCTGCTCTGCTCAGCGCGCTCGTGCTCGGCGTGCTTGCGACAACCGTCTACAATCCGGTGACTGCCAACATGCTCGAACAAGGCCGAGGGCTTGAAGCGAAAATTTTCGCTAACAGCAACGCAGGTCTGCAGGATGGCGCTAATTTCTGGATCAACCAGTCCACCAGTGACGGCCAGAGCATCATCAACGCTGCACGGAGTCAGGGTCAGGGCGCGCTTCTGACCGGCATCACGATCTTCCGATATGAGCCGTCCGGCGATTTCAAGGAACGAATCGAAGCGCGCGAGGCAACGCTCGAGCCCGGCCGCTGGCTATTCAAGCAGGTTCGGCGATTCACGCTCGACAACCCAACAGTCGAACAGGCGACCTACGAACTGCCGACCACACTCACCATGGCCCAGGTGCGGAACAGCTTCTCCACCCCCGAAACTGTGTCATTTTGGCAACTTCCCGACTACATCCGGTCATCGGAGAATTCGGGACAGGCCACCGCCGGATACCGTTTGCAGTACCAAAAACTGCTGGCGCGCCCGTTTTTGCTGGTCGCAATGGTGCTGTTAGCAGCCGCTGTGAGCCTCCGCTTCTTCCGCTTCGGCGGGGTGCAAAAGATGGTTTTAAGTGGCATTGCAGCAGGGTTTCTGCTCTATGTCCTGTCCAAAGTAACTGAAGATTTGAGCAAGGCCGAGTTGATGCATCCGCTCGCTGCCGCCTGGCTTCCTGTCTGTGTGGGAAGCCTGACGGGATTTTTGGCTTTGCTGTACCAGGAGGACGGGTAGTGGCCTTTACAGCCGCCCTCCAAGGAAGGACGCCTGCGTTCAGGCGGCGCAAGCGCTTGCGCCGTCAAAGCCTCCTCATGTCTGCGATTCTGGGACTTGGTCTGGCCGGTGGACTGACCCTCGCCGCTGCTCCCGCCAGCGCCCAGCAGGCCTATCGGTACAACCCTCTCCCGCCCGTCCCGCCGAAGCCGCAACGCAAGGCCGACAACGGCCAGATGCTCGTGCAGGCCACAGAGGTCAATTACGACTACAACAATTCGAAGGTCTCAGCCGTCGGCAGCGTTCAGATCTATTACAACGGATCGACGATCGAGGCGGACAAGGTCATCTACGATCAGAAGACCAAGCGCCTTCATGCCGAGGGCAATGTCCGGCTGACCGACGCGAGCGGCAAAATCACTTACGCGAATCTGATCGATCTCAGCGACGACTATCGCGACGGCTTCGTCGATTCGTTGCGGCTGGATACGCCGGACCAGACCCGCATGGCCGCGACCCGCGCGGACCGCACCAATGGCGACATCACGATTTTCCAGAACGGCGTCTACACCGCCTGCGCCGCCTGTAAGGACAACCCGAAGAAGCCGCCGCTCTGGCAAGTGAAGATCGGA
>Ga0209023_10007894_pt1 | contig 10774 bp, 14 predicted proteins | sample LakOneMetagenome_FD_187468 | JGI IMG/M metagenome (GOLD analysis project Ga0209023, IMG submission 187468) | Freshwater and sediment microbial communities from Lake Erie, Canada (SPAdes) (version 2) | ecosystem: Environmental > Aquatic > Freshwater > Lentic | place: Lake Erie, Canada...
TGCCCATGTAGTCGGCAGTGGCACGATCCATCCCGCTGGCGGCGCCCATGACTCCGCGGAAGATGTTGCCGGCGCCCACGACGATGGCCACCTCAACATCGCGGTCATGGGCATCGCGTACGACGCGCGCGACCCCGGAGATCTGCTCAGGGTCGATGCCGTATCCCTGATCGCCCATCAGGGCTTCGCCCGAGAGCTTCAGGAGCACCCGGCCAAAGACCGCCGAGCCCGCCGGGCGCCCGGCCGGAGCCGGGGCGCCCTCGGGCTGGTCGCTACTCGCCAAGCTTGAAGATCTCAAACCGTCGGATCGTGATGTTCTCGCCGAGTTCCGAGGATGCATCAACGCGGAGCTCCTCCATCGTGCGCTGCTTCTTCTCCGTGGCGTCGCGGAAGTACGCCTGCTCGAGCAGGCAGATCTCGCTGAGGTGCTTGGCGAGCTTGCCTTCCACGATCTTTTCGCGGGCGTTCTCCGGCTTGTCCTTCGCCTGATCGGCGTAGACCTCGCGCTCCTTGGCCTTGTACTCCTCGGGCACGTCGTCGGCTGACACGTAGATGGGGTTCATCGCCGCGATGTTCAGGGCCACGTCACGCGCGAACTCCTGAAAGCGGTCGGTGCGGGCCACGAAGTCGGTCTCGCAGTTCACCTCGACCAGCACGCCCAGACGGCCACCCTGGTGGATGTAGCTGGAGATCGTGCCCTCGTTGGCGTCACGGCCGGCGCGCTTGGCGGCGGCGGCGAGCCCGGACTTGCGGAGCAGCGTGATTGCGGCCTCGAGGTCACCGTTGGTCTCGGTGAGCGCTTTCTTGCAATCCATCATGCCGGCGCCGGTCTTCTCGCGAAGCTCCTTCACCAGCGCTGCCGGAATCTGTGCGGTGCTCATTCGGCGGTCTCCTCTCCTGCCTGGCCCTCGGCGGTGGCGTCGGCAGCCATCTCAGCAGCGGCGTCTTCCAGCACCACCTCAGCGGCAGCCTCTTCGACGATCTCCTCAGCGGCCTCGAGCACGGCCTCGGCCTCAGCAGTGGCAACCACTGCCTCAGCGACGACCTCTGCCTCGACAGCAGCCTCGACGACAGCCTCCGCAACGGCCTCTGCCACCACGACCTCGGCGACGGCCTCTGCCAGCCCGGCCTCAGCAGCCTTCTCGGCACGCGCCGCCGTGCGAGCGGCGCGGGCGGCGTCCGGGTCACCCGCGGCAGCGGCAGTGGCAGCCGCGGCACGGGCCTCCTCATAGCCACCGGTGGGGTCAAGACCCTTGCCCTCGCGAATGCCGTCAGCCAGCACCGACAGCACCAGCGAGCACGAGCGGATGGCATCGTCGTTGCCCGGGATGACGTACGTGGCCTCGTCAGGGTCACAGTTGGTGTCGACCAGGCCCACAACCGGAATGCCGAGGCGGTTGGCCTCGCGCACGCCGATCATCTCCTTCTTCAGGTCAACAATCACCACGGCGTCGGGGCGGCGCTGCATCTCGGCAACCCCACCGAGGTTCGCCTCAAGCTTCACCAGCTCAGCCTCGGCGGCCAGGCGCTCGCGCGTGGGCAGCAGGGCCAGTTGGCCGCCCGTGGCCTGCGCACGAAGCTCGTGCAGGCGGCGGATGCGCTGGCTGATGGTGCTCCAGTTGGTGAGCAGACCGCCGAGCCAGCGGTGCGACACGTAGGGCATGCCCGCGCGGATGGCCTGCTCGCGCACGGCGTCCTGGGTCTGCTTCTTGGTGCCCACGAACATCACCGTGCCGCCGCGCTCCGACACGTTCTTCACGAAGGTGTGGGCGCGCTCCAGCAACTCGAGCGTCTGGTCGAGGTCGATGATGTAGATGCCGGAACGCTCGCCGAAGATAAATCGCTTCATCTTGGGGTTCCAGCGACGGGTCTGGTGTCCGAAGTGCACGCCGGACTCCAGGAGCTGCTTCATGGTGACGACAGGCACGCGCCACGACTCCTTGTTGGTTCGTTTATGGGTGAGCCGGCGGCGCACAGGGGGAATCACCTGCTGGTGATCACCACCCCCTGCGACGACCCCGCCGGGGTCGGAAACAGGAAAACGGGCCGCAGAATGCGGACCGACCGGGGAGTCTAGCCTGCCTGAGCCGATCGAATGCGCACTGCAGCCAGAACTGCCTCGAGATCGCCGGGAAGCGGGCTCTCGAAGGCCAGATCCTCTCCGGTCTCCGGGTGCGCAAGCGCAAGCCGATACGCATGCAGGAACTGCCGATCAAGACCGTGCGCAGCGCGTCCCTGTCCATACAGTGGGTCGCCAACCACCGGATGCCGTGCCGCCTCGAGGTGCACCCGCACCTGATGTGTGCGTCCGGTCTCCAGCCGGGCCTCCACCAGCGTGAGACCCCCGAGGCGCTCGACGGTGCGGAAGTGGGTGATTGCATCCTTCCCGCCCACCGGGACGACGGCCTGTCGCGTGCGGCGGCGGGGGTCGCGGCCAATGGGGCGGTCAACGGTGAGCGCCGGCGGAAACTCCCCATGCACCAGCGCCAGGTAGCGCCGCTCGATCTCGCGGTCGCGCATCATCCGGCCGAGGCGCCGGTGGGCACGCTCCGTCCGCGCAACCAGCATCAATCCCGACGTATCGCGATCGAGGCGATGCACGATACCCGGGCGGTCCGGATCATCCCCACCCGCGATGCCTGCGCCCAGAAGCCCATGCACCAGTGTGCCCTCGTCGTGCCCCTTCGACGGATGCGTCACCATGCCCGCCGGCTTGTCGACAACCACGAGGTACTGGTCGGCGAACACCACCGGGACGTCAAGCTCCTCAGCCTTCAATTCGCCCGGCGTGCGCGGTGCCGGCCCGAGCGCCACCACGATGACATCACCGGCGGCCAGGCGGTGACGCTTCGCGCGGGCCTCCCCGTTCACCAGTACTGCCCCGCCGTCAATCAGGCGCTGGGCCTCGGCCCGGCTCTCCATCTCCGGGCGCTCAGCGAGCACCGCATCGAGACGTCCCCCCACGGCCGACGGTGACACCGTGAACCGGATCGTGCGCCCGTCAGTCATCGCCGCCCGACAAGATGAGCGCCAGCACCAGCAGGATTGCCCCGACCGTCACGCCGATGTCAGCCACGTTGAACGGTGGCCACGGCCCGATGGCGATGAAGTCGGTCACCCCATCCCGCCAGACGCGGTCGATGAGATTTCCGATGCTGCCGCCGAGCAACAGCCCGCCGCCGATGGGCACCAACGCATGGCGGCCGGCGAACCCGACCAGCAGCACTGCGATGCCAGCGATGGCAATGAGCGTGAGCCCCGCAACAACGCCCTGATTACCGGGAAACAGACTGAAGGCGATTCCGGTGTTCACGGTATCCACCAGATGCACGCCCGGGATGACATCGACGACGTCCCCAACCGGGATGGTTGCCCGCACAATGGCCTTGGTCAGCTGGTCAAGGGCCACGACCCCGGCGGCGATGAGCAGCATCAGGCGGAACCGGTACCCCGCCTCGCGCCGGAGACGGCGTTCGATCGCCGCGCTGATCGCCTGACGCCGCCCCTGGTCAGGGCCGCTCATGCGATGCCCGCGGCGAGGATCGCGAGCTGCGCTTCGATGGCCGCCGCATCCCCGTCGATCTCAATGAGCTTGCGCGCACCCGACGATCCCCGCCGCAGCCGCACCGCATTGGCACGCACGCCCGCCTGTTCGGCGAGGTACGCACAGAGCGCGGCATTCGACTGGCCCTTATGGGGCGCCGCCGCAATCTGGATGCGAACGGCTCCGTCCTGCACGCCGACCGCCCCTGTGCGCCGCGACCTCGGGACGGCCTTCACCGCCACCAGTACGCCGCCGTCACGCCGCGTCACCCATTCCGGGGCGGGGCTCACAGCGCCTGGAGCACCCGGACAACCACGCCGTTTGCCACGTACAGCACGATGAGGGCGATGATCGGCGAAAAATCGAACATGCCGAACGACGGGATGATGCGCCGGAACAGGCGCAGGTACCACTCGGTGGACTCATGGAAGAAGTTCCACAGCGCGGTGGTCACCCGCCCCGTGGGCCGCCTCGGCACCCACGACAGCAGGATGCGGATGAAGATGACTGCCAGGAACACCGTGAACACAGCGTTCACGTAGTCAATGAGGACGTCCACGGGCTCGCGGCCTAGAGCTCGGCCGCCCGGTGCGTTGCGGCACCGACGGCCTCCCCGAGCGCCGCGGCGGTACCGGCGGCCTCAAGCACTGCGATGCCTGCGGCAGTGGTGCCCCCCGGCGACGTCACGCGCTCCTGCAGCGCCGCCGGGTCGCTGCCGTCCGCAAGCAGGGACGCCGTGCCGGCCAGCACCGCCTGCACCATCGCGCGGGCATCGTCCCGCGGAAGCCCATTGGCCGCGCCGGCATCCTCGAACGCCTTGGCAATGTGCGCGACAAACCCGGGCCCGCTGCCGGCAATCGCCGTGGCAATGCTGAAGAGGCCTTCATCGATCACCACCACGGCGCCCAGCGGTGTGAGCAGGGAGCGCATGCGCGTGACCGCTGCCTCATCGAGCCCCGTGGTCGCCATTGCCACCACGCCGTTGCCATGGGCAACGGCGAGATTCGGCATGAGACGCACGATCCCGTGCCCCGGCGCCACTGCCGCCAGGCGATCCAGCGTCCAACCGGCGGCCACCGACACCACAACGGCATCGGGCCGCATGCGGGGCAGCAGCCCCTCGCAGGTGCGCTCCAGATCCTGCGGCTTGACTGCGAGCACCACGACGTCGCACGACGCGGCGTCGCCCGACGTCACGCCGATCGCGCGCGCCACCTCATCGGCCCGCCCCGCCAGGGAATCCTCGACGGTGACGCTGGCGTGGGGCGCGAGGCCCGCCGCGAATGCGCCGCCCATCGCCCCCACGCCCACGACTCCGATGGTCGGGGCGGGATGGGTCACGGCGTCAGTACTGGTTGTAGAAGCCCTTTTCGAGGAGGCGTGCGCGCTCCTCGGCAGAGACCTCAACGTTGCGGGGCGTGAGCAGGAACACCTTGTCGGCGATACGCGACATGCCCCCGTCGAGGGCATAGGTGAGTCCGCTGGCGAAGTCGATGAGCCGCTTCGACAGGTCGCTGTCCGCCGACTGCAAGTTGAGGATGACCGGAACGGTGCCCTTGAACTTGTCGGCGATCTGCTGCGCGTCGTTGAAGCTGCGCGGCACGATGAGGTTCACCTCGACGTCGCGCTGGCGGCGGCCCTGACCGGAGTCGACGGCGCGGATGTTGCGCGACGGCGACGGCACACCGGGGTCGGAGTAGATGTCATCGAAGTCACCGCCGTCGCGCGAGCGACCGCGCGACCGGGGCTGCGCCTGGTGATCGTCGCGGGAACGGCGGTCGTCACGCACCCGGGCATTGGTCTCCCGGTCGTGATCACCGTATTCGTCGTACTCGTCGTAATCGTCGTAGCCATCGTCGGCCATTCCGAAATACGCCAGCGTCTTCTGCCAGTAATCGTTAATCGACATCTACGGCTCCATCCGCGCTCGGTCGATAATGCCCCGCCCGACGCGAACAATGGTAGCGCCAGCCTCCACGGCAACAACGAAATCCTGCGATGTACCCATCGAGAGGTCCGTGAGGTCGTGATCGGGGTTCCAGCGTTCTTTCAATTCGTCGCGCACGGCCCGCACCCTCTCAAACCACGGGCGCGATTGCTCGGCATCCGTTGCCGGGGGCGGCAGCGCCATGAGGCCGCCCACGGTCACACCCAGTTCTGCGGCCCGCTCCAGCATCACGTCGAGATGCTCCGGAGCGAAACCGCTCTTCGACGTCTCCCCGGCGATGTTCACCTGGAGCAGCACCCTGGGACGATCCGTGGCGCGCGCGCCGATGGCGTGCAACAGCGACTCGCGGTCGACCGACTGGATGAGCCGCACCTCGTCCACCACGTCACGCACCTTGCGGCTCTGCAGGTGCCCGATGAAGTCGAACACGAGACCATCACCACCGGGGGCGGCCCGCTTGGCCTGCAGATCCTGCAGCCGGTTCTCGCCGATGACGCCCACCCCTGCCGCGATGAGTGCGGGGACGTCGTCGGGCCCCACGTACTTCCCGGCGATCACCAGCTCGGCGGCGTCGCGCGCCCGGCCCGAGCGCACGCACGCTGCAGCAATGGCCTCGCGGACCTCACCCAGCACATCGCGCAGGAGCGCGGGGTCCACCCGGCTCATGCCGCACTCCTCCAGATGACCCCTGCCTGACGGCCGGTGTGTGCACCGTCGCGACGATACGAGTAGAAGCGCTGCGCGTCGCAGCAGGTGCACGCCTGCACGTCGACGATCGCACCGTCGTCCACGCCAGCCCCGACCATGGCGCGGCGGGCCACCAGGCGCAGGTCGACGGCATCCCCGATCACCACGTCATCGCCGAAGCGCGTGGCCATGACATCTCGCAGTGGCGCGTCCACCGGATAGCAACACGGGCCGATACATGGGCCGATTGCCGCCCCGCACACCCGCGGGCCAACTGCCCCGGCCGCCTGCTCAAGCACCCCGGCGACCAACCCGCGCCAGCCCGCGTGCGCACACGACACCGCGCTCCCATCGGCACGCCACATCAGCACGGGCACACAATCGGCACCCTGCGCCAGCAGCGCGACGCCCGGTGCACGGGTGATGAGTGCGTCCGCCTCCCCCACTCCCGCGAGGTCGCCCGCATAGTGGCCGCCGCCACCGGCGGCACCCATCTCGACGACCTCCGCCCCATGCACCTGGGTGAGTGTGGCGGCCAATGCGGGATCAAAACCACAGGCCGCCGCGAGAGCAAGCCGGTTGGCCCGCACTGACGCGAGGTCATCGCCCGATGTGATCCCCAGATTGAGGCCGGCGCACGCCGCCGTGCTGACCCCGCCCACCCGTGTGGTGAACACGGCAGTGACGCCGGGCGGTGCCCCTGTCACCTCGATCACCCGGACGCCCGGGGTCACGATGCGCCGCAGTGAGAGAGGGCGAGTGCCAGTTGCGCATCGCGATCGCCGATCTCGCCGTCGAGTACTGCGGCACGGACGACTGCGAGCGCACGACCGATGCCGGGGCCGGGGCGCACACCCGCGGCCACAAGATCAGATCCATCAATGTCTGGATTGCAGTCCCGCCATGCCGCCCACCAGCGGGCCACCTGTTCGGCACCACCGATCAGTGCCCCAACCTGTTCGGCGTCCGGCCGATCCCTGAGCGACGCATCAAGCTGTGACGGACGGTCGACCCCAGACAGGCGCGCGGCAAGGCCGAGCCCGTTGCGCGCCTCAGCGGCCACAGCTCGCGCCCACTGCGGCACCGCCACCACACCGACCTGCGCGGGTGTCAGGCCAAGGCCCAGTCGCAGTGCCCAGGTGGCGGGCTGCGGCGCGCCGGGCCGCGCGAGGGCCGGCGCGATCGCCCCCAGCCGCAATGATCGTGCCGGGTCTGGGTCGGGCCAGTCGGCTCCCAGCGCGACGGCAAGATCGAGGGCATCGACGCACGACGCCTCGTCAAGCAGACGGCGCAGCTCGTCACCAACCCGCGAGGCGCCGAGGTCGAGTGTGCGAAGGCAATCCCGGGCCTGAGCAGCCGTTCCGGGGTCGAGCGCGAAGCCGAGCCGCGCCGCATATCGCAGCGCCCTGACCACCCGGCTCGGGTCCTCGTCAAATGCTCCGTCCCGCATCACACGGATGCACCCGGCCGCAAGATCGGCGCGGCCGCCGTGGGGATCAACGATCTCGCCCGCGCAGGCACCGGACAGGCGGTAGGCCATGGCGTTGACGGTGAAGTCGCGCCGGGCGAGGTCGTCGGCAAGTGTGCCGGGCGTCACCTCGGGAAGGGCGCCAGGCGATGGGTAGCGCTCGCTGCGCGCCCCGACCATGTCGATGTGACGGCCATGTGCGAACTCGAGCCGCGCCGTCCCGAAACGTTCGTGCGCAACGACGCGGGCACCCAGGCCACGGCCGATCATCCGCGCGAGCGCGATGGCGTCACCCTCCACCACCAGGTCCACATCCACCCCGTGATGCACGCCGAGGAGGGCGTCGCGTACTGCCCCGCCCACCAGAGCGACGCCCGGCCCCTCGGGCGGCAGCGTGATCCGCGACAGCACGGGATCACCCGCAACCCACGCACCCACCGCGCTACCATCGAAGCCATGGCTGATCATGTGTCGGGGAACCTCGCGGCGTCGGCACCCATCGCACTCGATGGCCTTGCAGCGGCGATCGCGCGGTGGGAGGGCTCGTCCCTCGACGAACTCCATGCAGCATCAGAACGCATCAAGGTTGAGTTCCGCGCGTGGCTTGATGACCCTGCCAGTGACGGCCGCCCCATCTCCGATGCCCCGGTCTATCTCGACCGCATGGCAGTGGAGGTGCTCATCGAGCGCAGGTACTTCAGCGAGTGACGATCAGTCGCCGCTGCCGATGACGGCCACGGCCTCGATCTCCACCTGCGCACCTGCCGGCAGCGCCGCGACGCCGACGGTGGCACGCGCAGGGGGGCCATCGCCGAACGCCTGGGCATAGACCTCGTTCATGGCACCGAACTGATCGAGATCAAGCATGAACACGGTTGTCTTCACCACGTCGCCCATGGTGCCGCCGGCGGCCTCGACGATGGCCTTCACATGCGAAAGGCACGCCCGCGTCTGACCCGCTACATCGTCGGCGGCAAGCGCACCGGTGGCGGGGTCGAGCGGGACCTGCCCGGACACCCACACCAGCTCGCCTGGCGTGGCGGCCACGGCCTGCCGGTACGGCGCGCCGGCAACGGGTGCCGGCGCCTCATCAGTGCGGATACCCCTCGACGTCACGCCTACCTCCTCACCTGCACGCCATCGCGTGCCATCGCCGCCTTGACCTCATCGATCGTGTACACGCCATCGTGGAAGACCGACGCTGCCAGCACCGCATCAGCATGCCCCTTCGTGACGGCCTCGGCAAAGTGATTCAGCGTGCCGGCACCACCGGACGCAATCACCGGCACCGGCGCCGCATCCGCAACGGCCGCCAGGAGCTCGCAGTCGAAGCCATCCTTCGTTCCATCACGATCCATGCTGGTGAGCAGGATCTCCCCCGCCCCCCGCCGGGCGGCTTCCGCAGCCCACGCGACGGCCTCAAGCCCTGTCTCGATGCGCCCACCTGCCAGGTACACCTCCCAGCCCGATCCATCGGCACGCCGTTTGGCATCGATGGCCACGACGATGCACTGGTCGCCGAAGCGCAGCGCTGACCGCTCCACCAGATCAGGGTCACGGATGGCCGCCGAGTTGAGCGACACCTTGTCGGCACCGGCCGCGAGCACCGCTCGGATGTCGTCCTCGGTGCGCAGGCCCCCGCCGATGGTGAAGGGGATGAACACCTGCTCGGCGGTGCGCTCCACCAACTGGATGATCGTGTCACGCTGCTCGTGCGTCGCCGTGATGTCGAGGAACACCAGCTCGTCGGCGCCCTCCCGGTCGTAGCGCGCAGCAAGTTCAACGGGGTCTCCGGCATCGCGGATGTCAACGAAGTTGACGCCCTTGACCACCCGCCCCTGATCAACGTCGAGGCACGGGATGACCCTGATCATCTCGCCGACGCCTCGAGCGCCCCCAGCGCGTCCGCCACGCCGAACCGGCCCTCGTAGAGCGCGCGGCCCACGATGACCCCGGTGATGTTCGGCACACGCATCTCGGCAAGCGCCCGCAGGTCGTCAAGCGACGAGATGCCACCCGATGCAAGGATGCTGAGCGGGGGCGCTGCCTGGGCAACCTTCTTGAGCGCGGCCAGGTTCGGCCCGCCGAGCGTGCCGTCACGCCCGATGTCCGTGTAGAGCAGATGGCGCACGCCGGTCTGCGCAAGTTGGGCCGCCACATCCACCGCTGAGCGATCGGACACCTTGGTCCAGCCGTGCGTGGCCACCTTCCCGTCGCGGGCATCCAGCGACACCACGAGGCGATCGCCCAGGCGTCCAGCGGCCCATCGGACGAAGTCATCGTCCTCGAGAACCGCCGTCCCCACCACCACCCGGGTCACGCCCGTGGCGATGGCCGTCTCGACAGCGGCGCGGTCGCGAAGGCCACCGCCCAGCTCGACCGTCCCGGGGAACGCAGCAGCCAGTTGCGCCACGATCGGCGCGTGCACCGGCGTGCCGGTGAGCGCGCCGTCAAGGTCGACCACGTGAAGGTGCGTGGCGCCCTCCCGCGCGAACTCCCTCGCCTGCGCCACCGGGTCCTCATTGAAGGTCGTGGAGCGCGCGAAGTCGCCCTGCACCAGGCGCACCGCGGCGCCGTCGCGAAGATCGATTGCCGGGTACAGGTCGATCACGCTGCCACCGCCTGGCGCACCGAATCGAGCCAGCGCCCGAGCAGGGCCAGACCCGCGGTGCTCGACTTCTCGGGGTGGAACTGCACGCCCGCCACACCGCCGCGGCCCGCCGCAGCGACGAACTCCACCCCGTGATCCGCGGTGCCGAGCACATCAGATGCCTCGCTGGGCACGCACGCGTACGAGTGCACGAAGTAATACGTGCATGCAGCAGGGCCGGCCGACGGCGCATCGGGCGCGAAGATCACGTCATCCGCCCAGCGGACCTCGCTCCACCCGATGTGCGGAACCTTGCGATCGGTTGCGAGACGCCGCACGTCGCCGCGCAGCAAACCCAGCCCATCCACACCCGGGCTCTCCTCGCTGCGCTCGAACAGCAACTGCAGACCGAGGCAGATGCCGAGAATCGGCGTGCCGGCGGCGGCCTCATCACGCAGCATCCCTGTGAACCCGTGCACCTCGAGGCGCTCCATGGCGGCGCCGAATCGACCCACGCCCGGCAGCACGACGGCGTCA
>Ga0209023_10007896_pt1 | contig 10773 bp, 9 predicted proteins | sample LakOneMetagenome_FD_187468 | JGI IMG/M metagenome (GOLD analysis project Ga0209023, IMG submission 187468) | Freshwater and sediment microbial communities from Lake Erie, Canada (SPAdes) (version 2) | ecosystem: Environmental > Aquatic > Freshwater > Lentic | place: Lake Erie, Canada | collected...
ACTGGCCACCAGAATCTGGATCTTGATGAAGTTCTGCAGGGTCAGCCAGCCAGCGCCGCCCGCACCGTTCAGCGCGGCACGAGCGCGGCGCGGGAAGAGGCGCACGATCCAGGCCCAGATTCGATCTCCGTCGATCAGGATGAAGAGCGTGGTGAACAGCGCGAGCAGCAGGCCGACGAGGAACTCCCCCACGGTCGAACCCACTGCGAGGGCACCCGTGAAGATCGCCGAGCTCTGCCCCTGGAGGGCACCGAAGAGCTGATCGACATAGGCGGTGAACTGCGCGTCCGAGATCTGCAGGGGCGAGTCTGCGAGGAACTGCTTCAGCTCCCCGAATGACGCAATCGTCTGCTGCTGCAGGTCGCCGAATCCGGCACGCACCTGCATGACAACGAGGAAGATCAGCCCCGTGACGATAACGATCACGCCGAGTTCTGCGACAGCGATCGCAATGCCCTTGGGCACGCCCTTGCGCACCAGCAGGTTCTTGAATGGAACGAGGAGTGCTGCCAGCAGCACGGCGATGAGCACCGGAATAACCAGCAGTCTCAGCTGGATCACGATGAACACGAAGACTGCGATCAAGGCGACGATGGCGAGGAGGCGCCACGACCAGGCCCCGGCGATGCGCACACCGTCGGCTACCCCGTCTTCACCGCGCGCGACGTCCCTGCGCCCGACATCACTGCGCCCGACATCACTGCGCCCGGCATCACTACGAGAATCAGAACCGGTTTCAGACATGCTTCACGTTACCCATCTTCTAATTCTAAGCGGCACGCTGACACCCGAAAACGGGTCAAATGAAGGCCGAACTAGAACTCGCGGCCCATTGTGTTGAGTCGCTCGATGCGGGCCTCGATCGGCGGGTGTGAGCTGAACAGTCGGGTCATGATGCCTGGCTTCAGCGGGTCGGAGATCCACATGTGACTCATGGTGCTCGCCTGCTTCTGCATTGGCCGGCCGTATTGGCCGAGCTTCTCGAGGGCGCTGGCGAGAGCATCCGGATATCTGGTGGTCATCGCCCCTGTGGCGTCGGCGAGGTACTCGCGCTCCCTGGAGACGGCGGCCTGAACGATGCCTGCGATCAGCGGGGCGATAATCATGGCCACGAGGCCGAAGACGAGGATGAGCGGGTTTCCGCCGCCACCGTTGTTGTTGTTTCCTCGACCGCCGAAGAAGGCCATCCGCAGGAACATGTCGGCGATGAAGCCGACGGCCACGACGAGGCCGAAGACGATCATCGAGACCCGGATGTCGTAATTCTTGACGTGACCCAGCTCGTGGGCCATGACGCCCTCCAACTCGGCATCCGTCATGATGTCGAGCAGCCCCGTGGTGGCCGCGACGATCGCGTGTTCAGGGTCGCGGCCCGTCGCGAAGGCGTTCGGTGCGGGGTCGTTCACGATGTAGACCTTGGGCATGGGCATGCCGTTGGTGATCGAGAGGTTCTCCACTACGCGCCAGAGCCTGGGGTTGTCGGCCTGCTCGATGCGCACGGCACCGCTCATCGCGACGGCCTGCGATCCCGCTGCGAAGTACTGGATAGCTGCGTAGCCGGTGGCGAACACCAGGACGACGACGACCATGGTGGGGCTGTTGTAGACCTTGCCCGCCAGTGCTCCGAGCCCGCCGATGATCAGCAGGAAGAGGATGATGATGAAGACGGTGTTGCGTTTGTTCTTTGCTATCGCGCTGTACATCTAGAGCGGCACTCAGAACTGAACGCGCGGGGGTTCTGCGATAGCGGCCGAGTCGGCCACCTCGAAGAACTCGCGCTCGGAGAAACCAAGGTTCTTGGCGAAGAAGTTGTTGGGGAAGACCTGGATCTTCGTGTTCAGCTCGCGAACACCACCGTTGTAGAAGCGACGTGACGCCTGCACCTTGTTCTCGGTGTCGACCAGTTCGCCCTGGAGCTGGAGGAAGTTCTGGCTCGCCTGCAGCTGCGGGTAGGCCTCAGCCACGGCGAAGATGCTCTTCAGCGCGGTCTGCATGTGGTTCTCAGCCTCGGCGGCGCTGGCCGGGTCTTGGGCAGAGAGAGTTTCGGCGCGAGCCTTGGTCACCGCCTCGAAGACACCCCGTTCATGGGCCGCATACCCCTTGACCGCCTCGATGAGGTTTGGAATCAGGTCTGCGCGGCGCTTGAGCTGCACGGTGATGTCGCTCCAGGCCTCGTCAACCCGAACCTTCAGGGTGACCAGCGCGTTGTAGGTCGCCCAGAGGTAGATGCCGACGATGGCGACAAGAACAATGACGATAATGAGCGGGATAAGCCAAGACATGCTCATACTCTAACGAAGGCCCTCGGGCAAGGGGCGAGACCGAAGCATGCTCCCAGCAAAATCTCAACTCATTTTCGGGAAATATCCCGTCTGCGGCCTAGGCGCGGGGCCCCGCCTTAGGTGCGATTGGCCAGCATGGCCTGCAGCCAGCGGTAGGACTGTTTCGGGCTGCGCTCCTGCGTGTTGAAGTCGACGTGCACGAGACCCGTGCGCTGGGTGAAGCCGGCCTCGAACTCGAAACCGTCGAGCAGGCCTCGAATAGTGACGCCGCGGAGGTCGACGCCCGACGCCGGAGCGCCCGGGCGGGTAGCCCGCACCGCTGCCTCGAGGTGGGCCTCGATGTAGCCGATGCGCGGGGAGTCTGCGATGACCCGCTCGCCGGTTCGATCATCAAGCTTCAGCGCATCTGCGTAACCCGCGCCGAGGGAGGTCAGGAATACCGGCGGCAACACATCACCGTAGCTTTCGGCAAGCTCCGCGAGCGCCGTCTCGAGGTACTCGGGGGCGATCGAGCTGCCAGCGCCGGTCACGGCAAACTCCGGCCAGCCCGCGGTGCGGTACGGCAGGCCCGGCACTGCCCTGCCCAGAAGCAGCGGAGCTGCGCCGACCCGGGTCGGCGCCTCGTAGGCGACCCCGTAGAAGTCCAACGGTTGATTGATCAGTCGCAGGTCGGCCTCGTCGGTCTCCGCCAACGGCGCCAGGACCTGCGTGAAATGATCGGGGATCTGCGGGTAGCTCCCGAGCAGCACGGAGTCGCCGAAGATGCGGTTGTGCACGGCGTCATAGAGCCAAGCCGCGGCCGTGTCATCGTCGTCGGAGGATGTGGGCTCGACCGGGGTGTAGGAGTTGGTGAGGCCGATGCCGCCTCTGACGCCGGCGCCACGAAGTGCCTGAACCGCCAGGCCGTGACCCACCAGGAGGTTGTGCGCCACCGGCAGCGCGGCCGTGAGGCCGAGCCTCTCGCCGGGCGCCTGAACACCCGACACGTACCCGTTGAAGACAAGGGTCGCGGGTTCATGCATGGTAGCCCAGCGCTCGATCCGGTCTCCGAAGCACTCCCCCAGCTGGAAGGCGAGATCGGCGAAGCGGCCGGCCGTGTCGCGGCTCTGCCAGGAGTCGGGGAGTTCCTCCGGGGTGTCCCAATGGAAGAGAGTGGCAACCGGGCTGATGCGGGCCGTGAGCAGGCCGTCGAGGAGCCGGTCATAGAAGGCGACGCCATCCGCATTCAGCCGGCCGCGGCCACCGGGCTGCACTCGAGGCCAGGAGAAGGAGAACCCGTAGGCGTCGGCGCCGAGGTCGCGGATCAGCGCCGTGTCTTCCTCGACGCGGTGATAATGGTCGCTCGCCACATCTGCGGTAGCTCCGCCAGAGATTCGGCCGGATTCGTGGCTGAAGGTGTCCCACACAGACTCGCCCCGCCCGCCGTCGCGTGTCGCGCCCTCGATCTGGAAGGCACTCGAAGATACGCCAACGATGAAGCCCGAGGGAAGCAGCGCCCCGAGGGACTCCGCGCTGGCGAAGCGCTGGCGGGCCGAGGGATCTCGCGGCGGAGGCGTCATGGCGCAGGCATTCGATTCAGTTCGGGAGGCATGGGTCAGTTCGGGAGGCATGTGCAAGCCCCACGACTGTGGGGTGCAGGCCTTGCCCCGAGCCTAGACGCAGGACGGGCCGGATGCCCGAGGCCACCCGCCATTCAGGCCGCTAGGCGCTCGCGCCGCCCGCGAACTCGAGCGCCCGCGTCTCTTCACCGTCGGAGATCACGACCGTCGCCAACGGGCCCCGGTCTGCCGGCAACAGCCGGGCGGTGAAACTGCCCGCGGAGAGCGAGCCGAGCTGCTCGAGCATCCAGCCGGTGATCGCTGACTGCTCCATCGGGGTCAGAAGCTCGCCCTGCCGATCGTCGAACAGGGTGACCTGGACCCCTCGTCGGCGCGCTTCCCTGACGGCTCCCGACAGGGCCTCGCCCGACAGTCCGGGCGCCCGGGCGGCATCGCGGAGGCTGCCCTCCACGAGGACGCACTCGAGCCGTTCCTCGGCGGTGAGCGGGCGACCCTCGCTGATCCGCTCCAAAAGGGGTCCGGCTACGCCGAGAAGTCTCTTAGTATGCTCCCGTCGCGCCTCGGTGACAGCGGCGAAGGCCGCTTGCTCCGCCAGGGCGATGCTCTGCGACTGCCATGCGGCGTTTGTCCGGCGGGTGGTGCGGGCGAGACCCGCAAGAAAGAGGGTTCCGATCGTCAGCAGCCCGGCCGCACCGATCGACGCGCTCAGCGACGGAGTCCCGCTGGATCCCAGGCCGAGGGACAACCCGGCCTGCAGTGCCAGCACCGCCAACATTCCCAGCCAAGCGCAGCGGAGCCGGCCCCGCAACGCCAGCATGAGCAGCAGAATCGTACTTGCCCAGACGAATCGGGTCGACAGGAAACCGCCGCTTGGCCCTGGCGAATGCTGGGCGAAGATGATGAGGTTCGACACGGCGGCCATAACAACGATCAACGTCGCGCTGAGGTCAAGTGGACTGGATCCTGGCAGACTCGCGAGAATCGCTCCCAGCATCACCAGCGATACGGGAACCAACAGAGGAAGCCCAGCGGATGGATTCAGCAGGAGAATTCCCTCGTTCACCGACTCGACGGCCACGAAAACGGCGAGGACGGCGCCGACGCCGACAAGGGACCGCTCGATAGGGGCGGCTTGGCTCGCCGCCAAAGGACTCACTCGCAGCGCCATCGGAGCGTGACTATGGTGCCCACGCCGACGCCGGATCGAATATCGGCCTCGCCTCGCTCAATACTTTGCATCCGATCCAGGATGCTCACGGCGACCCCCATGCGGGCCTGCGGTATCGCGTCTTGATCGAAACCAGCCCCGTTGTCGAGGATGAACACCTCGACCGTTTCGGAGGTGACCCTGACGTGCACCGCACGCTCAACCGTCCTGAAGGGAACACCGGCGTATCGAATGCTGTTGCGCAGCGCCTCCGCCGCCGCCTCCCCCATCGCCTGGGCCATCTCGAAGGGCAACTCCACGTCACCCTCGCTCTCGAAGGTGAATGCCACCGAGGGGTGCGCATCGAGTGCGATCTCCCGCTGCTGGGTAATGAACTCCCGTGCATTCATGTCTGCCCGAGCCAGCGGGGTACCCGGTCCGGATGTGGAGAGGAGACCCAGCTGGTCAAGGGCCTGCCGGGCGTCTAGGGCGACCTGGGGCCTGGCCGACACTCGATCTCGTTGAGCGAGGAGCAGGGTCGCGAGGATTCGATCGTGCATCAGGGCGTCGAATCTCACTTTTTCCCTGAGTTGAACCTGATCCCGGGCAGAATTTGCGACTTCGCTCGCCTCGGCCGCGGCGGCGATGTCAAGCGAGGTCGCCACTCGCCGGGCGACAATCACGACGACCGCGACGACGCAGCTCGCCAGCACTATCAGCATCGTATTCAAGGTCGTGCTCGATACCTGGCCGGAGTTGAGCTCTGCGGGACTCATTGCCTCGACACGAAGCGAAGACACCAGCAGGAAAGCGACAAGGCCGACCACCGCGACTACGGCCCCCCGCCAGGCAATAGCGGCAAGCGTTATCGGCAGGATGCAGAGGATCAGAACCCAGGACTCGCTGATCCGGGGAGAGACAGAACCCTGGGCCACAGGCAGGATCCATGCGGCGATGACAGCGAGTTGGGCCACAGCCAACCCACCCGAAAGCCGCTGGATAACCTCAGGGGACAGCACCAGGATGAAGCCCGAAACTGCAACCGGGAAGACCACGAAGAGTACGACGGTGACGATGCCGAGCCAGGGCGAACCATACACGCCGAGATCTCTCTCTGCGGAAGCGGCCCCGGCGGGTGAGACATTGAGCGTGGCATAGCCGAGACCGGCCAGACCCACCAGAACCGACAGGATTCGGACGACACCTGAGTGCATGCGTCCCAATCGTCGGTCGTTGGTCATCGCCCTCTTGCCGCCTTCATCGTCGTCGGCAGCGGCAGGTAGCCGTCTTCCAGCGCCCTCTTGTAGAGGTCGACCTTTGTCGGCGACCGGCGCCCCATCACCGCGTACTGCGAGCGGATGCGCTTGAGGTAGTCCTCGACGGTGTGCTCGGTGATGCCTAAGTCATACGCCACACTCTTGGCTGCCATCCCAGATGCGTAGCGCTCGAGTACCCGCTTCTCCTGGGGGCTGAGATGGGCGGCGGCCAGTTCGGGGTCACCGTCGATGGCGGCAGCCCAGTCGACGGAGGCGGCGACTTCGCCGCGGGAGGCCCCCAGAAGCGCATCAATCAGTTCACTGGTCGGAGCCGATTTGCGCACCAGGCCCTGCACGCCGGCACGAGCAGCCATTCGAAGCAGAAACGGATGCTCTGCCGAGGTGTAGGCCAGCACTTGGGTGCCGGCCTCGTGAAGGCGGGCAACATTGACCACAGGAGAGGAACCGTCATTGAGCCTGAGATCGAGAACAACCAGATCAGGACTCACGGACTCCTGAAGAAGTTCGGTGACGGTGTTCGCCGATCCAACGAACTCCAGGTCGAGGAGATTCTCAATCAGTGCCGACACGGCAACGCTGATGGCGTCGTGGTCATCGACCACGGCAACGCGGAAGGCCGACTGGTTGGCGGCCGCTGGGGTGACGGGGTTGGTCAGAGTCATCGCACTTCGCTATCTCGAATGACCGGGAAGTCGTTACCCGGAGGATTTGGGTGATAGCAGAAGTTTTATCGGACTGAATCGATTGTTGAACCCCATTTTGGAGTGGCACTCGATCGGGTGTCGTGACACCCTCATCGCCGGTCAAAACTTTGACTCAGGCGGCACAGCAGAAGGCCCAGAACGGGCTTGAATTTTGCCGAAGATTAGGTGTTATGCAGCCGCTCCGTTCTGGGGGTAGGCAAGAGCGGCGTGCACAACGTCATTACAATAACAATAATTGTGGGTGTTATGACACGACTTGGCACCCCCAGTTTAGGATGCGTCGAAATTAGGTCAGCGGAAAATAAGGAATCCGGTGGTCGCGAGCACGAGACCCACCGTCAGGTTGAGTCCGAACGAGATCAGGGCCCGGGCGAATCGGGCCCTGAGGAACAGTTCGACCGTCTCGACGGTGAAGGTACTGAAGGTGGTTAGCCCACCGGCCAAACCGGTGATGATGATCAGTCGGGCATCCGCCGAGACGATATTCGCCGCCGTGAGTCCCGCAGCGATTCCCGCGAGCAGGGAACCCGCGGAGTTCACCGTGAGAACCGCCCAGGGAAACCGATCGAGAAGCGTCTCTCGGCTGCGCGCGGCGAAGACGAGGCTCACCCCGTAGCGAAGCACCGACCCCAGCCCACCCGCCACGATTACGGCGACAATGACGAGCGGGCTCATTCGGCGAACTCCGGATCCGGGCGCGGCGCCAGCCTGGAACCAAGCATGATGCCCGCGAGCGCCGCCCCGAGGCCGAGAACGAGCGAGAGCACCAGATACAGCAGAGCGATTGCAAACCCGACTGGATTCGTGCTGGTGAGCAGAACCTCGGCGAGAACCAGGGCGGAGAACGTCGTGAACGAGCCGAGCAGGCCTGGCCCCACGCCTGCCTTGACGATGGAGAGCACATTGCGCAGCCATAGCCCCGAGACCAGAAGCCCCAGTACAAAGGAGCCCACCACGTTGATCAGGAACGTGCTGAGTGGGAACTGACTGTCCGAGTGCGGCAGGACGCCGTCGAGCAGAAGTCGCAGCCCTGTTCCCCCGAGTCCTCCGGCGAAAACTGCGAAAAGATGGGCGAGGGGGCGAGGCGGCACATCGGCGACACTACTCGCCCACACCCCCTTCAAGCCAACCGGGTTCTGCACACGAAGAGCTCTTCGGTGCGGCGCCTTCAGAAACAATGACAGGCTCGAGCCATGAGCATTTCCTCCAATCCCGCCAGCGGCGACGTCGCGACAAACGCGACCGTGATCCTGCGCCGGTTGGTCGGCAACGACAGCGCCGAGTTCCACGACGGCCAGCTGGAGGCGATCGAGGCCCTGGTGACCGACCGCAGTCGCGCGCTGGTGGTTCAGCGCACCGGCTGGGGCAAGTCCGCCGTCTACTTCATCGCAACTCTCCTTCTTCGCCAGCGCGGCGCAGGCCCGAGCATCCTCGTGTCACCGCTGCTAGCCCTGATGCGCGACCAGGTTGCCGCTGCGGCCCGGGCCGGGGTTCGTGCAGTCACCCTGAACTCCGCCAACGCGCACGAATGGGACGAGGTTCGGGCGGCGATCGCCCGCGACGAGGTCGACGTGCTGCTCGTCTCTCCGGAGCGGCTGAACAACCCCCGGTTCCGCGACGAACAGCTACCCGATCTACTGGCGCGAACGGGGCTGCTCGTCGTCGACGAGGCACACTGCATCTCAGATTGGGGTCACGATTTCCGGCCCGACTACCGCCGACTGCGGCACATCATCGCGGGGTTGCCCCCGGGCGTGCCCGTCTTGGCCACTACGGCCACAGCGAACTCCCGCGTCGTCGCCGATGTGGCCGAGCAGCTGAGTGCCCCCGGCACGGGCGTGGTCACCATTCGCGGCCCGCTCGCCCGGGCGTCTCTTCGGCTCGGCGTTCTGACCCTTCCCGACTCCAGGGCACGCCTCGGCTGGCTGCTGTCGCACCTGGCCGAGATGCAGGGCAGTGGCATCATCTACGCCTTGACGGTCTCGGCCGCCGAAGACACCGCGCGGCTGCTCCGAGACGCAGGTCACAAGGTGCTCGCCTACACCGGCCGAACAGACACCGGCGACAGGGAAGCCGCGGAGGCCAAGCTGAAGAACAATGAGGTCAAGGCCCTCGTCGCCACCAGCGCGCTGGGCATGGGCTTCGACAAGCCCGACCTTGGCTTCGTGATCCACCTGGGCGCCCCCTCCTCCCCCGTGGCCTACTACCAGCAGGTCGGCCGCGCCGGCCGCGCCACGGAGCGAGCAGATGTGATGCTCCTGCCGGGGAAGGAAGATGCCGAGATCTGGCATTACTTCGCCACCTCCTCGATGCCGAACGAGGCCCGGGCCCGGGCAGTCATCGACGCCCTCGCCGGGGCCGGCCGAGCGCTGTCGACGCCAGCGCTCGAGGCTCTCGTCGATCTTCGGCGCACCCCCCTGGAACTGCTGCTCAAGGTGCTCGACGTCGACGGCGCAGTGGCCAAGGTGCAGGGCGGCTGGCTGGCAACCGGTCGGGCGTGGAGCTATGACGCCGACAGGTATGAGCGCATCGCTGCCGAGCGGGTCGCCGAGCAGCAGTCGATGCTCGATTACGAGTCGAGCACGGAGTGCCGGATGGCATTTTTGCAGCGAGCGCTGGATGACCCGACCGCGGCCGACTGTGGCCGGTGCGACAACTGCACCGGGGTCTGGTTCTCGACCGAGGTCATCGCGGCATCCGGTCAAGCGGCAGCCACCTCGCTGGAACGCGCCGGTGTCGAGATCGAGCCGCGAACCCAGTGGCCGACCGGTGCCGATACCCGCGGCGTTCCGGTCAAGGGCCGCATCGACGCGAGCGAGCGGCTTCAGCCCGGTCGCGCGCTGGCCCGCCTGACCGATCTGGGCTGGGGCGGCACGCTGCGCACGATGTTCGCCGCCAGTGCGGTGGATGCGCCCGCGAGCACGGCGCTGATCAGGGCGGCCGCGAAGGTGCTCGGCGAGTGGGGCTGGGACGAGCGCCCGGCGGCGATCGTCAGTGTGCCGTCACGGTGGCATCCGATTCTCATCGAGTCGATCGCGCAGGGCCTCGCCGAACTCGGCAAGATCCCCTATGCCGGGGCGCTGAGCCTCGTGAACGGCGGCCCGTCGGGCTCCCCCGGCGGCAACAGCGTGTACCGCCTCTCCTCCGTCTGGGAGAGATTCGAGGTCTCGGCGTCTCTTGCCGCGGGCCTCGCCCCCGTGGCCGGCCGGCCGCTCCTGCTTATCGATGACCTCGTCGACAGCCGCTGGACGCTGACTGTCGCCGGCCGAGAATTGCGCCGGGCGACCGGAAGCCCCGTACTTCCCTTCGTTCTCGCCGCCAAGATGTGATCGAATAAGGCCTGTGACCAGTAACGACAGCGTGGGCGCCAGCGACCCTCGCCAAAAGCGTCGGGTAGCTGAGTTGCTCGACGACATCGAGCGGCTCGACACAGAGCCCGAGTTCCGGGTAGATCTCGAGCGCATCCGATTCTCGCCCTACTTCTCGAGGCTCTCGGCTGTAACTCAGGTGATCTCGCAGGCGGGGGCAGGGCCCGTCATCCACAATCGGCTCACCCACTCCGTGAAGGTAACGGCCGTGGCCCGCTCGATCGCGGTCACCCTTGAGCAAGACCCGGGTGAGACCGGGCGCCTCGTTCGCGAGCTCGGTGGCTGCAACCCCGTTGTCGTGCAGGCCGCCGCGAGCGCACACGATCTCGGACATCCGCCGTTCGGTCACCAGGGCGAACAGGTGCTGGATCGTCTTGCCCGCGAGCGGCTCGGGCTCACCGAGGGCTTCGAGGGCAATGCGCAGACGTTTCGTATC
>Ga0209023_10007897_pt1 | contig 10773 bp, 8 predicted proteins | sample LakOneMetagenome_FD_187468 | JGI IMG/M metagenome (GOLD analysis project Ga0209023, IMG submission 187468) | Freshwater and sediment microbial communities from Lake Erie, Canada (SPAdes) (version 2) | ecosystem: Environmental > Aquatic > Freshwater > Lentic | place: Lake Erie, Canada | collected...
TCCCGAACAGGACCGTGAAACGACTTTGCGCCGATGATAGTGCTGCAACCAGTGTGAAAGTAGGTTATCGTCAGGCTAATTATTAAGCGAAGCCCCACCAAGTGATCTTGGTGGGGCTTTTTGCTTTTCTACGCTGCCCGATCGCCGAATCCAATCCGATCCAGCTCCTTCACGTCTTCTTCCGTCAGCTGCAATTCCGCCGCCGCCAGGTTTTCACGCAGGTGCGCCACCGACGAGGTCCCGGGAATCAGCAGGATGTTCGGCGAGCGCTGCAACAGCCAGGCAATCGCCACCTGCATCGGCGTTCTGCCAAGACGCGCGGCCACTGCCGACAAAGCGCCCGACTGCAAAGGCGTGAACCCGCCCAGCGGAAAGAAGGGCACGTAGGGAATCCCTTCATGAGCCAGCGCATCGATCAGCGCATCGTCGTTCCGGTGCGCCAGGTTGTACATGTTTTGCACACAGGCGACCGGGACGATCCGCTTCGCTTCCTCGACCTGCCGCATCGTCACATTGCTCAAGCCGATGTGTTTGACGAGGCCCCGCTCCCGCAGTTCTGCCAGCGCCGTCAAGGGCGCCTCCAGCGATCCCTCGGCCGGGCCATGCACGTCCAGCATGCTGCGGAAATTGACCACATCGAGCACGTCCAGCTGCAAGTTGCGCAAATTGTCGTGCACCGCCTGCTCGAGCTCGGCCTTTGATGCCGCCGGCAGCCAGCCGCCCTGCGCATCGCGGCGCGCGCCGATCTTGGTCACGATTGCCAGATCCTGCGGGTACGGATGCAGCGCGTCGCGAATCAGGCGATTGGTTTCATGCGGCCCATAGAAATCCGAGGTGTCGATATGGTTCACGCCCAGCGCCAGCGCCTCCCGCAACACTGCATGCGCAGCCGGCGGATCCCGGAAAGGGCCGAATACGCCCGGCCCTGCCAGCTGCATCGCGCCATAGCCGAGACGGCGAACTTGTTGACTGCCCAGCAGATAAGTACCTGCCTGATCGATCGTGGACATCTTGTTCTCCTTCGTTGAATGATGTGCCAACGATAAGCGCCATCGATCTGTGTGACAATCCGCTAAAGTCCGCATGGGTTGTACGCCAAAACGAACAATACAAACAATGAAAATCGATCTCGGTGACTTGTCCGCCTTCGTCGCAGTCGCCCGCGCCGGCGGGTTTCGCGATGCCGCCCGCGCGCTCGACGCCAGCGCCTCCGGTCTCAGCGATGCGGTGCGCAGGCTCGAAGCGCGCCTGGGCGTGCGGCTCCTCAAGCGCACCACGCGAAGTGTCGTGCCGACCGAGGCGGGGCAGAGCCTGCTGGACCGGCTGGGGCCAGCCCTCAGCGAAGTCGACAACGCGCTCGACGTGGTCAACGGCTTTCGCGATACGCCTGCGGGAACGCTGCGCCTGAATGTGCCGATGAGTGTGGCGCGGCTGGTCCTGCCATCCATCGTGCCGCGCTTCCTTGCGGCCTATCCCGCCATCCGCCTCGAAGTCACGGCCGAGGAAAACTTCGTCGACGTGCTCGCCGCCGGCTGCGATGCCGGCATCCGCTACGAAGAGCGGCTCGAGCAAGACATGGTGGCGGTGCCGATCGGACCGCGGACGCAGCGCATGGCTGCCGCCGCGGCGCCGGGCTACCTGCAGCAGCGCGGCCAACCCGCCCACCCGCGCGAGTTGCTGACGCACAGCTGCATGCGCGGTCGCTTTGCCAGCGGCGCGATGGTCGATTGGTTGTTCGAGCGTGAAGGCGAAACGGTGAAGATCGATCCGAGCGGACCTCTGCTGGTCCAGATCGGCGGCGCGACCGACCTGGCGATCGAAGTGGCCGTCGCCGGCCTGGGCATCGTCTACCTGTTCGAGGACTGGCTCCGTCCGTATCTGGAGCGCGGCGAACTGGTGCCCGTGCTCGAGCCCTGGTGGCCGAGCTTCAGCGGCCCGTATCTGTACTATCCGGGACGCCGCCTGCTGCCTGCGCCCCTGCGCGCTTTCGTCGACTTCATCAAGTCGAACTAAGAGCGTCTAACGAAAGCGCAAACTGAAGCGGCGGCCATGCATCGCGCGGAGGGTTCCGTCGCCGATCGCATGCCGCCGCCATCCAGCCGCGTGCGGCAGCGTGGTCGCTACCGCATGAACGGCTGGGCTCACACTCGTCTCCGTCTGTGCTCCCCCCGATATCGGAACTTCAGGTAGACGAGTGCCGCCCAGTTCGTGGCATTCATGCCGGCGCCTGCGTTCTGCACAGGCGATGTAGGTATTATCCGGATGCAAGCGTCCTCATCTGTTCGGGGCTTCACACAACACCCTGCGCTGCAACACGAATCAGGCGCGGGGTTCGGCGACCTGGATGGGATCGCTTCGTGGAATGAGATACCAGAGTCCCACAAACAGCAGGAAGCTAGCAACCGCGGCAGCGATGCTGAGCGAAAGCTTGTCTGTTGCAAGCGACATCACCGTCAACATATCGAGCGATAGCCCGACAGCCAGTGGCATCAACGCACCACGGATGCTCTTGCGCGAAGTACGCACCATCCTCGAGGTCGCCTGACCATGCTGGGCACGGTAATACACGGCCGGCGTCATCAGGAGCGCCATCGCGACCACCATCAGGCCGAGCCCGATCAGGTGGCAGACCTGCGCGTAGGCCGCGAGGTCGGTGAAGCGTTCGTTGAACACGGCGATCGTCTGGAAACCGAACACCGCCTGAAGACCGGGGAGAATGCAGCGCGCTTCTTCGATAATGTTGCGCATCTCCTGGTCGTTTTTTTCCTCTTGAGAAGCTTGTTTTTCCATGGGAGGACAGTAACGTCAAACCCGGCAGCGTTCAACCCGCAGCACGATTGATGCCGGCCTTCGAGGTCCATTGCTCCAGGCTGTGCCGCTGGATCGCCGCCGCCATCAGGTCCGGGAACAGGTCCGGCGTGCAGGCAAAGCAGGGGATGCCCATCGCGGTCAGCCGCGCAGCATTGTCGTGGTCATAGGCCGGCGCGCCCGTATCGTTCAGCGCCAGCAGCGCGATCATCTGCACGCCCGCGCCGACCAGCGCCGCCGCGCGTCCCAGCATGTCCGCATTATTGCCGCCTTCGTAGAGATCGCTGATCAGCACGAAGATGGTCTCGCGCGGACGCGTGATCAAACCCTGGCAGTAGGCTAGCGCGCGGTTGATGTCGGTGCCGCCGCCCAGCTGGGTGCCGAACAGGACTTCGACCGGATCGGACAGCAGCGGCGTCAGGTCGGCCACGGCCGTGTCGAACACCACGACCGAGGTGCTGACCGCCTTGATGCTCGCCAGGACCGCCGCGAACACGCCCGCATACACGACCGACGAGGCCATCGAGCCGCTCTGGTCCACGCACAGCACGATGTCGCGCAGCGAACGTCCGCGGCGGCCGAAGCCGATCCGCGTCTCGGGGATGATGGTGCGGTACTCCGGCTGGTAGTGCCGCAGGTTGGCGCGGATGGTGCGCAGCCAGTCGATGTCCTGGTGGCGCGGCCGCAGGTTTCGCGCGGCACGATTCAGGCTGCTCGATACGGCCTGGCGCATCGGCGCGGCCAGCTTGCGTTCGAGTTCTTCGACCACTTTCGCCACCACCTTGCGGGCGGTGGCGCGGGTCTTGTTCGGCATGACGCGGTTCAGGCTCAATAGCGCCGCCACCAGGTGCACGTCCGGCTCGACCGCGGCCAGCATCTCCGGCTCGCACAGCATCTGCTGCAGGCCGAGGCGCTCCAGCGCATCCTTCTGCATCACCTGCACCACGCTGGACGGGAAGTATTCGCGGATGTCGCCCAGCCAGCGCGCCACGCGCGGCGCCGATGCGCCCAGGCCGCCTTTCGCGCTCTCGGGCGTGCCATACAACGCATCGAGCGCACCGTCGATGGCGGCATCTTCCACGTTCAGCGGCACGGCGCCGATGGCATCCTCGCCGAGCACCAGGCGCCAGCGCCGCGCCGCTTCCACGTTGCGGTCTTCATTCGTCATGGACTGTCTCCTGTGCCGTTTGCACCCGCGGCGCGAGCAGGGTGTGCAGAATCGGCAGCACGCGCTGCGCCCGCACCGGATCGACCGCGGCCGCCGCCTGCACCGTCGCCGGCGCGGCGCCGCCGGCATGCGCCGCACGCTCGCCGAGCTCGCGCCGCTCCGGCGCACTGAAGGTGGCCACCGTACGGCGCAGCAGCGGCAGCAGCTCCGTGAACGTATCCGGCGGCAGCGCGAGCAGCCAGCCGTTCACGATGTTCCACAAGGTGTCGCTGTGCGCCAGCAGGGCGCCGCTGCCTTGCAGGAAGCCCTCTAACCATTGCGCGGCGGCCAGCGGCGGCACGCCATACGAACAGTGCAGGGCCAGCTGCTGCGCTGCACGTTCGGCGCTCCATTTGCCATGTTCGGTGAGGATGCGCACGCAGCGCCCGCTCAGCATCGGATGCGCAACGTCGCTGACGGCCGCCGTGCCGAGGGCGCCGAACCAGGCCGCCTGATGGGCTTCGTCCTGCAGCAGGCGCAGCGCCTGGTCGGCGGCGATGATCCGGTCCAGCAGCACGGCTGCCGCATCGTCCGCCAGACCGCGCACGCCATACGGCAGGGCGATGCAGGCGCGCGCGGCCAGGCCGTCGACCACGTGCGATAGCGAACTCGTGTCGACCTTGCGCGCACTGCCGTAGCGCAGCACGTTGACCAAAGGCGGCAGGGCCGCCAGCAGTAGGCCCAGGTCCGCCGTCTGCGTGCCGGCATCCTGGATGCGCACCATCAGCGGCGCCACCGCCTCGCGCAGGTCGGCCAGCAGCACAACTTCCATCAGCGCGGTCAGCTCGGGCAGCCCCTGGGCCTTGGCCGCGCGCTCGGCCGCCAGGCTGCTCGCCGCCGCTTCCAGCGTGCCGCCCCAGCGGCTGGCGGCGATCAGGTCGACCGCGTATTCCGGTTCCCAGACCAGGCGCCACAGCTCGTGGAAGGTGCCGGTCTTGCCGCGCACCGCTTGCCGGCGGCCCCAGGGCACGCCGAGCAGGGCCAGGCGGTGCAGCAGAACGCTCTTCTCCAGATGCGCAGGCTGGCGCAGGTCGAGATCGAGATCGGTGGCGTCGGCGCGCACCGCCATGCGTAGTCTCTTCTGCTGCGCGAACACGTCCTGCACCAGCGGCACGGCCGGCACGTCGTCCGGTACGCTGCCCAGCGCTTCGTCGACCAGCAGGGCGCGCTGGATCAGCTGCAGCGGCGCGTCGCTGTCGTAGCAGAACACGGCGCGCACCGCCTCCATCAGTTCGTCGAGTCCGGGACGCGGACGCTCGCGCAGCGCCGCCAGCGTGTCGGCCAAGCGCACCGCCTCGATCACGTGGGCGGAGGAGGCGTCCAGGTCGTGCCGGCGCAGCAGGGTCGCGACTTCGGTCAGCCAGTGCAGGGCGGCGCGGTCCTGGTGGCGCCACAGATGGCGGTACCAGCCGGGCGCCGTCACTCCGGCGCCGTAGCCGCTGGCGAAAGTGAGGCGGCCGTGGCTCCACGGCACCCAGGTCGCCGCCACCTTTTCCCTGGCCAGGCCGCGCAACAGGTCGGCATCGCTTTTCGCACTGGGCAGCGCGGCCAGCGCCGGCACGTGCCAGGCGCCGCAGACCACGGCGATGCGCTCGCGGCCTTCCTTGACGGCCTGACGGATCGCCGTGCGCATGTGGGCTTCGCGCTTCATCTCGAGTTCGTCGGTGACGGGACCGGCGGCGTCGCGCAGGGCCGTCATCATCTCGGCAATCGCGGCGAACAGGTCGAGGCTGTCGGTGCGCTGCTCGACCAGGTGGTCCCACCAGGTTTCGGTGTCGCCGTAGCCGGCCGCGTGGGCGAGCCAGCGCAGCGGATCCGCATGCAGGTCAGGGTCTGCCGGCGCCGGCTGGGCTGCTTCGGGCGCCGCATCGCCATCTGCATCGGCGCCCGGCTCGGCTTCGTCCGGCATCCCGGCGGCCAGGGCTGCGGCACGGGCTTCGATCTCTGCCGCGCGCAGGGCAAAGCGCTGACTCTGCGGCAGGTCGCAGAAGCGCAGCGCGACGCCATGTTCGGCCGCATGGCGCAGCGCCTGCCATTCCGGCGAAAACTCGGCGAAGGGGTAGAACACGGCGCGCTGCGGATCGGCCGGCGCGTACACCAGCAGCGCGACCGGCGGTGCGATGTCCGCACGGCCGGCAAAGCCCGCCAGCGCGTCGGCTTCCGGCGGACCCTCGACCAGGATGCAGTCCGGCTGCAGCGCACGCAAAGCCTCTGCCAGGCTGCGCGCGCAGCCGGGGCATGGTGGCGGATGCCGAACAGGTGGACGCTCATCGCGGTTTATTCCATGACGTCGCGGCAGGCGCGGTACAGGTCTTTCCAGCCATCGCGCTCCTTCACCACTGTCTCCAGGTATTCGAGCATGGCCACGCGGTCCTGCAGCGGATCCTTGACGATTGCGCCGACCATGCCGGCGGCCAGGTCGGCGCCGCGCAGCACACCGTCGCCGAAGTGCGCGGCCAGCGACATGCCATGCGTGATCACCGAAATCGCCTCGGCCGTGCTCATGCTGGCGCTGGGCGCCTTCAGCTTGGTCTTGCCATCAAGGGTCACGCCCTCGCGCAGCTCGCGGAACACGGTGACGATGCGGCGGATCTCTTCCAGCGCCGGCGCTTCGGCCGGTAATTCGAGCGCGCGGCCGACGCTGGCCACGCGCGTTTCGACGATGCGCACTTCCTCATCGGCGGTGCGCGGCGGCGGCAGCACCACGGTATTGAAGCGGCGCTTCAGGGCGCTCGACAGCTCGTTCACGCCGCGGTCGCGGTCATTGGCAGTGGCGATGATATTGAAACCCTTCTGCGCCAGCACCTCGTCGTCCAGTTCCGCGATCGGCAGCACCTTCTCGGACAGGATCGAGATCAGACTGTCCTGCACTTCGCCCGGCATGCGCGTCAGTTCCTCGATGCGGGCGATCTTCCCGTTGCGCATCGCGCGCATCACGGGGCTGGGCACGATGGCGTCCTGCGACGGCCCCTTCGAGAGCAGCTGCGCATAGTTCCAGCCGTAGCGCACCGCTTCCTCGCTGGTGCCGGCGGTGCCCTGCACGACCAGGGTCGAATCGCCGCTGATGGCCGCCGCCAGGTGTTCGGAGACCCAGGACTTGGCGGTGCCGGGCACGCCCAGCAGCAGCAGGGCCCGGTCGGTGGCGAGCGTGGCCACGGCGATCTCGATCACGCGCGGATTGCCGATGTACTTGGCGCTGATCGTCACCCCGCTCTCGAGCCGGCCGCCGAGCAGGTAGGTCGACACCGCCCACGGCGACATCTTCCAGCGCGGTGGACGCTGGCGCGTGTCCTGGGCGATCAAGGCCTCCAGCTCATCGGCGTACTGCTGCTCCGCGTGCTGGCGGAGGACGGAATCGAGGGCGGTCATGCGGGCTCCTGGAATGAAAGAATCATCTCGCGGCGCAAACGCACGAGATTGAAGAAGTAATCGATGGTCGCGTGCCAATCGCTGTCCAGCGGAACGCCGGCGCGCCATTCCGCCTCCACGGCGGCCACGCTGGCGGGGTCGGCGACTTTACCGAAGGCCGGCAGCAGCATGCGCGCCAGCCAGGTATTACCCGGCTTCAGAGTGCCGGGACGTATTGCCTTGAGCAGCTGCAGGAAGCGCTGGGTCGGCGCCGGCGTCCAGCTGTCCTGCGCCTTGTCGGCCAGCCGGTGCAGCAGGTTGACCAGATCCGCATCCTGCGGCCAGTTGTCCGGATAGGCATCTAGCAAGGCCAGCGATGCGCCGCCGGCGTTTGCATGAAAGCGCGCGGCGATCAGGTCGAACAGGGTATCCGGCACGGCTTTCGACAGGTCCCCGGTGCTGGCTACCCACCATAGCGCCAGTGCCTGCAGCCAGTCCTGCACGTCGGGCGAGGCATCGTCGCGCTCGGCCTGGCGCAATGCTGCCAATGCCCAGCCGCGCACCAGCACGGCGGCGAATTCGCTGGATTCGGCGAGCACAAGGCATTCACGGGGATCGCGCTCGAACTGCCTGCACCAGACATTCGGATCGACTGCCGCCAGCATGTCCACCACCCAGCCGGCCTTTTCACCCATGCCCTGATGCGCCGAGGCGCCGATGCCGTCGCGCCGCATGGCCGCGTCATAAGCTTCCGGCAGGGCGAGTTCGAGCCGCGCCTTGCCGAGCCAGGGCTTTTCCACGCGCAGCAGCGGCAGCAGGCGCGCCAGCATGCGCTGGCCCAGCTGCGATCCGGGCAGGGAGGCCAGCAGGCGCTGGGCGGCAGTCCGCACTTCCTTGCGGCGATCGCCGAGCACGGCTTCGAGGAAAGCTTCGTCGGCGAGGCCGAGATTGACGCCCAGCGCAGGCAGCAGGGCCGCGCGCTGTTCCGGCGCTTCGCTCGGCCAGGCCGCCTCCAGGGCTGCACGCGCAGACTGCGGATCGCGTGCGCGCCAGGTACATAGTGCGGCCAGACGTTGTTCGGGCGTGCCGGTTTCCCATGCGGCTTCGCGCTCATCGGCGCTGGCACCGGCGGTCGCCCAGGTCCAGTCCGCGTGCAGGTGCGCGAGCCACTGTCCGCGTTCGCCCAGTACCGGCAGCAGTTGCGCACGCTGGGCCGGCTGGCGCGTGGCCGTATCGAGCATGCGCGGCAGGAAGCGCGCCGGCAGGTAGCCGCCATGGCGCTGCAGCAGGCGCAGCCACTCGGACTGCAGCGCGGCCGGATGCACGCCGTGCAGCAGCATGGCGAGTATCGCTTCCGCACGCGCCGGACATGGCCGCAGGTGTTCGGGCGGCGCCGGGTCGAGCGCAGGCGATGCCGGGCCGGCCGACGGCAGGAAACCGCTGCGCTCCCACAGGTCGAGCGCGCCGAGCGAAAGCCAGAGCGTGGTCTCGGCCTCGGCTTGCGGGAACAGCGCATCCAGCGGTGCGGCGGGCGGCGCAGGCGCGCGTCCGGCGCGTGCGGTCCCGATCTTCAACAGTTGCTGGCGCTGGCGCAGGTCGTCGTTCATGCTCGGCCTCCCCTCAGACGAAATCGCCGTCGATATTGAGCAGGCGGCCCTCATGCCAGACGCTCAGCGGCAGCAGCGTGCGGCCATCCCACTCGCCGCAGACGGTGAGCGGGTGGCCGCCGCTCAGTGCCAGCAAATGCCAGGCATGGCGGAAGTCCGGGTGCAGGGCGAGCGCGCGGCCGCCGGCATCGCGCAGGATGCCATGGTCGCCGGCGTCGGGGACCAGGCCGTCCAGCAGGACCGGGTGGCGCTCGAGGAAAGGCTGGACGGACAGCGCCGCGGCATAGGTGTCGAGCAGGCTGTCAAGATCCGACGGCGGCGTGGCCAGGGCGCGCAGCGGGCGCATGTTCTCCTGGCGCTTGATCTGGACGCGCAGCGGATAGGCGCTCGGGTAGAAGCATAGTTCGCCGTCGAAGGCCGTGCCGGGCGCCAGCTGCAGGTCGAAGCCCTGGGTGCCGGCCGCGTATTGCAGCAGCAGGGCCCAGCGTGCATCGGGACCGCCATACAGCCAGGTCGCGCGCACGCGCAGGCGCTCGTCGTCGAAAGTGGTCTGGGCCAGCACCTGCCAGCTGCCCTCGATGCCGGGCTGGCGCAGCACCTCGTCCTGGCTCACGCTCCAGCCGAGCAGGGCGCGCACGTCGGCCTGCAGCGCGGGCGGTAAACCGTCGAGGCGCTGCCAGGCCCGGGTCAGCAGATAGATCGATGCCAGCTCGTTCGCCACCAGGCTCTCGGCGTGGCGCAGATTGGACTGGTACAGCAGGCTGCCGGCGCGGCGCAGCCGGCGGGCCAGCGGCGCCGCCTGGGCATCGGCCATGCGTGCGGCGATGCCGTCCCACAGGTTCTGTCCACGTGTGCGCACCGCCGCGAGACCCTCGCGCGCCAGGTCATGCAGCCAGGTCTGCAGTTCACGCATGCCGGCGTCGACCTTCTCTTCGCGCTTTGCCTCGCGTTTGCGGGCTTGGGCCGCGGCAGTCGCGGCGGCGGCCGGATCCTGCGATGCGGCGACGGCGTCCGCTTTCTTCTCCTGGCGAACCTGGCGGCTGTTCAACCAGTCGCTGACCCATTGCGGTTCCACGGCCGTATCGAATAGCGCGGGCGAGGAAGCCGTTAATAGATAGAGGCCGAGGCCGTGCTTGCAGGGGAATTTACGGCTGGGGCAGGTGCATTTGAAGGCAGGGCCGTTCAAATCGATCTGTGTTTTATAGGGGGTCTTGCCGCTGCCCTGGCATTCACCCCATAAAGCGGCGTCGCTTTTGCCGAGATTCGACCAGTGATGTGCCGCCGCCAATTGGCTGCCGGCCTTTGCTGAGGCCGGGTCAGGGGCGAGTGCCAGGATCTGGTTGGCGTCGAGGGTCACCAATGTCTTTCAGGCGGATGGTGGAAGGGGACAGCGCATCGATCGCACATACTCGGCCATTATCTTTTGAAGGTCAATCGTGTTTGGGTGTGCCCGGCCGGCCACATACGCATGAGAACCCTTGCGCACTCCCGTTCCAGTTTGCTATAGTTCGCGTCCTGCTTCTGCAGCACAAGAAAAGCTGAACGAAATCAAGTAGTTGAGCTAGGCGTTTTGATAACTCCGCTGGTGTTGCAGAAAAACGAAGGGTTGACGAGTTAAGCGAAACACTGCATAATCTCATTCCTCTGCTGCTGACGAACAAAACGATTCGCCAAATGCAGCAAGGCAGTACCGAATACGATCTTTAACAATCAACAGTCGATAAGTGTGGGCGTTTGATGAAGTGCCAGCAGCTGCGTAAGTGGCTGCTGAATGCTTAAATTATCAAATGTTCACAAAAAGTA
>Ga0209023_10007898_pt1 | contig 10772 bp, 6 predicted proteins | sample LakOneMetagenome_FD_187468 | JGI IMG/M metagenome (GOLD analysis project Ga0209023, IMG submission 187468) | Freshwater and sediment microbial communities from Lake Erie, Canada (SPAdes) (version 2) | ecosystem: Environmental > Aquatic > Freshwater > Lentic | place: Lake Erie, Canada | collected...
ACTAAAACATTTGTCTTTAGTTGGTGAATCTAAGCCTGAGGTACAAACCTGGATTAACGGCCTGTCAATGCTGAATGTTGGGGAAACAGCAAAACAGCTCTACACCACCTTACAAGAACTTTTAATTCTTGATGTCCCTGATTCAACTCGATTTGATATTATCGAAGTGCTACGCCCTGCTGTTTATACCATCATTGAGTCTCTGTCTAAACATTATATTAATCAAAATATCCTTCTTGATGAGCGCGCTGAACGGATTGCTGGTTTAGCACAACAATTGCGCGTTTATACCGCTATGATTTATCGAACGATTGCGCTTCGAACCTCCGAAACACTTGAGACACATACTTTTGGCTTATTTGCAGTAGGTAAAAAGAAAATCCTACTCAATTTAACAGCTCAAGCCATTCATCGCGGACTTACTGAGTTTTTCCGACTTTCTGCGGAATCAAAAACTCTATACCTTCCCGTATATAAAGGTATGTGGCTTCGTCTGCATGAGTTATTTCAAAAAGCACAAGCTCTTGAACTCAGCAAATTTGCTTTACGCGATGAAAATCAAGCGTATGGAAAAATACTGACGATCGAACAGGTTTATTTACGCTCTATATTCATGTCTGCTTGTAATACAAACAAATTACGCCAGACTGAAATTAAAAAAATCGCCCAACTCAGTGAGATCTGGGTGAGCCTAGTACAAATATCGCCAACACCGAGTGGTCAAGACTTGTTCTTAGTTGACACCTCTATGGACGCTCCGCCGATGTACATTACACAATTGAAGCAAATCAATTCTTCAATGTACTACATCAACGTCCAACAATTACTCAGCCACTTTGAAAACTTAGGTAGCGATCACGCCAAGCTTTTACATCCGTCTGAAGAAACACTTCTTTCCGGCTCTTTACGGTTGCACTTGCTACAAACTTTACGTGCTCCTGCTGAACGCTCTACAGAACGTCACCCACACAATGGCACGATCAACATTGCGCTAGGTTTGATCGGCGCTCATTATCAACTCGCGAATCAATTGGACTTTGAAGAAGTGATTCAAATCCAACAAGTCACGACAAATCCTGATCTACCAATTATTCAACCAAATGCTGCACATGACATCGATCTGAATTACAGCATTCAAGATGGAAAAATTCGTCAAAACGCAACTCGTGAATATCTTGAGTCGTACCAGTGTCAAATTATCAATATCAGCTTAGGTGGATATTGCATTCGTTGGATCGGAACTACACCTAATGTTCTACGCAGCGGTGAATTAATCGCCATTCGTGAAAATGACGATGCGGAATGGAGTATTGGTTTAATTCGTTGGGTACAACAACAACTCAATTCAGGTGCAGAGTTTGGTATAGAAATACTCTCTCAACGTGGTAAGGCTTGCGGCGCACGCGTCATTCGTCAAGATGGTTATTCGAGTGATTACATGCGTACGATTCTGTTGCCAGAAATGAGAGAGCAAAATCGTACTGCGAGCATTATCGCCCCAATTCTTGCATTCAAATCAGGGCATAAAATCTCAATTCGTTTAGGAAACGAAGAGGTTAAGGCTCAACTTATGCGAGAAATTGTCGTTACTCAGAGCTTCAGCCAATTTGAATTTGTCGTCACACAACCTGAAAAACTGAGTGCTGATAGTGAGCTATCAAAACACACGAAAAAACAGGAAGTTGCTATTGAAACACCTATTCCAGCGGTCGCAAAAAGTAAACCTAAAGATGAGCTCGATGAAATCTGGGATACATTGTAAGTCCATAAAAATCGTAACTTACGCCACGAAGAATGCCCATAGCACTATCGCTATGGGTATTTAGTCTATAAAATTGATGCGTACACTAACTTCAAACCACTGTGGTTAAGGAAAAGTGGCTATTGTTTGAGTCTGACAATTTCAGGAAGATAAGGACAACATCAGATATGAAATCAAAGGTTATGGATTGATGAGAAGTAATAAGAGTGAAAGTTTACGCTTGCTGGCTGTAGATGAGTCGCATGCAATTGCAGAAGCATTAGTAGATCAACTCAAAACGCAAGGAATCCCAACTCGGCTTCAAGTTCTTGATGATAAAGAAGAGCTAGAAAAAGCTCTACGTCATGTTTGGGATATTATCTTATTCGTCAAAGGCTACGACCTCGCTTACGAAGACGTACTACAACTGATTAAAGATAGCGATCAAGATCTTCCCCTGATTCTGCTTCTTGATGATCTCAATGCCTTTGATATCAATACCGAAGATTTAAATAGTCCTGTTTTGAAAGCATATAGTGCTGGTGCTGTCGATGTTTTACCAATTAGCCATCCTTTGCAACTAGTCTTTTGTGTCAGACGTGAATTAAGAAACTTAGAACATCGCCGCAGCAAACGTAATCTTGAAGTGATGCTAGGAGACGCAGAACGTCGCAGCCAGCTTTTACTTAAAAACTCTCGCACTGCCGTTTCCTATGTCGATGAAGGTGTTCATATTTATGCGAATGAAGCTTATCTCGAACTGTTTGAATATGACTCAATCGATGAACTGATGGGAATGCCTGTTATTGACCTTGTTGATAGCAAAGATTTGCAAGAATTTAAGGACTACCTAAAAACCTATACAAAAACAGGTCGAAACGAAACTGATTTCAATTTTAGCGGTATTCGTGCAGACGGTAGCCGATTCGAAGCAATGCTTCAGCTTGCACCAGCAAGTTTTGAAGGAGAACCCTGTACGCAGGTTATTATTCAACATCAAGAAAAAGCTGACACTCGTTTACTAGAGGCACAACTGGCAGCAGTCGAACGTCTAGATAGCCTGACGGGTCTTGGAAACCGCAGAGCATTTGAAGAGTCTTTAGAGTCTACTCGTGACCTAGCAATCCAAAGCAAATCCCAACACGCTCTGCTCTTTACCAGTATTGACAACATCGGACAAATTAATGCAAGTGCAGGTATCGCAGGTAGCGATGCAGCCGTGATTAAAGTATCTGAAGTTCTCAAAAGTCAATTTAAAGATGCACAAACTTTCCGTTTTGGTGACTCAGCATTTGCGACATTAGTCCCGAATACATCTGTTGATGATATTTCTGCCGCTGCACACGCAACAACAGAACTCATTGCAAAATCACTCATTAGCGTTGGTAATCGTACAGTTCAGACTACCATCAGTATTGGGATTGCAATGATCGGTGAAACATCACCTGATAGCGATGAGTTATTATCTCGTGCGTTTAGTGCATGTGAAAAAGTAAAAATTCAAAATCAAGGTCTAGGTAATGGCGTAAATCTCTATAACCCAGCCGAAAATGCCTCAGAATCAGACCAAGCGCTGCGTGAACTACTCGAAGAAGCCCTAGAAAAAGGCAGCTTCAAACTGATGTTCCAGTCCGTTTATGACACTAATAGTGATACTGAGCCATTTTTTGAAGTTTATGCGCGATTGCCACTTGCTGACGGCAAAACCATGCTACCTGAAGAGTTTATGCCCGTCGCTCACCGCTACGGTATGGAAAGCCGCCTAGATCGTTGGATACTCTTGAACGCTTGTAAACGATTAAAAGCACAACAAGCCACGCATCCAAAAACTCGATTACTCATCAACCTGAGTGCAGACTCTCTACAAGACACAAGCCTTCCTCTCTTGGTTGGAAAACTTGCTGGAGCTATCAGTACAGGTGGCAATAAGCCAATCACACTTCAATTCAACGAAAGTGATGCAATCAATTATCTCGAACTGGCTCGTAAAAACGTCAAAGCATTTCAGGAAAATGGATGCCAAGTCGCAATCAATAACTTTGGCTCGTCATTAAATGCCATGAGTCTGCTTGATCATCTGAAAATAGATCTAGTCAAAATGGATAAATCATTTGTGCAAGATCTCGGTAATGAAGAAAACTTCCAAGCAGTTAAGAAAGTCACCAGTGAAATTATTTCGCATAACTCTCAAGTAATGGTTGCTTACATAGAAACACCAACAGCCATGTCCAAAGCTTGGTCAATTGGAGCTCGTTACTTACAAGGGTATTTAATTCAAATGCCAAGTGAAGAGATGGTTTTCGAGTAAATTTAAAAATTCAATAAGGTCTTAAAATCTAAACTATTGATGATTTTAAGACCTTTGTAGTTTTAAAGTGAGCTGTTCTCTCTAGTCATTTTTTGTATGATTGCATAATGGTCTTCAAACATAATATTGGAATTCACTTGATCCAGTGGCATCCAAAAAGCACGTTTAGCATCATCGCCACGATGAACTTCTGGTCGAATAAACGATTTATCTAATTCAAAATGAAATGCCTGAGTGATTGTGCGTCCACGTGAACAACGTTTTGGATCATCAAAAGTATCTTGTCCTCGATAAAATTTACGCCACTCAGAATCACTTAACTCAATGCACGTTTCTTCGCGTAATTCGCGTAGACAAGCGTCAAATAGCGTTTCTTCTTGATCCAAGAATCCACCAGGTAATGCATATAAGCCACGGCCAGGAAAATGTCCTCGTTCAATGAGTAAAATATGTCCTGAATGCACAACTATAGCATCAACCGTCACAAAAACAGGAGGATAAGGTGCAACTGACCAAGATTTTTTATAGTCTACGAGATACTCTGCTTCAGCTTTAAGTTCCAAATATTCTGAAGCTTGCATGAATTGCGTCAATACATTCAATGTACTTTCTGGCACATCAACTTGCGTTGGTAGATTTCCCAATAAATAAGCATTACGAATTGGAGTCGCAGAAATTCCTTTATAACTATCAACAGATACAGGCGTCCAGTTTGGAAAAAGAGATAAGTAATAAGAGGTCTTATCCTTATAATGACCGATCAACCCAATACGAGAAGATGAACTGACTCCTTTTACAGATATAACAGCACGCTCAACAGATTTCACCCAACGCTCGTCATCGTATAGAACATCAACTAAAGGAACACAATGAATTCGAGTTGCATCTTGTTCCTCAAAAGCAGCTAAGATCATTTGTGCACGTTCATCAAAACTGAATACATTACGCGTGCTTCGAGGTTGTTCGGCCGAACCCAGTAATAAAATCACTTGCCGACTTTTCGACAAGGCTGCTTTTATCACAGCCAAATGCCCCTGATGAAATGGCTGAAACCGACCAATAAAAACCAAATAATCGAACAAACGCCTAACCTCTACTCATCACAATTTAACAAAAACCACATAAGCAAAACAACGCAGTAAATTCACGATTAACTTAAAGGTACGACACGCATCACTTCTTCAAGTGTGGTTTGACCTTCAGCAACACGTCTTGCGCCTGCTAATCGTAACGGTAGTAATCCTTCCCGATATGCCTGTTGCTTAATCTGATTTAAAGTTCCGCCATCACCAATAATCCGCTTCATTTCAGTGGTCAGAATCAGAATTTCATAAACACCCATACGTCCACGATACCCTGTGCCTCTACATTCCTCACAACCGACTGCTCGATAAATCTTTGCAGGCGGTTCACTTCGCCATGGACTGACCAACTTGTTCCACACTTCTATATCGGTATCAATTTGGGTTTTACATGAAGGACATAACGTTCTCACCAAACGCTGCGCCATAACACCGAGAATCGTTGCTGAAGTTAAAAATGGTTGTACGCCTAAATCATGTAAACGCGTCAGAGAGCTTGGCGCATCATTGGTATGTAATGTCGATAGAACCAAATGTCCCGTCAATGCTGCTTGGATCGCCATATCCGCAGTTTCATGATCGCGTATTTCACCAATCATAATAATATCAGGATCTTGGCGCATTAAAGAACGAACACCCTCTGCAAATCCAAGCTCAATTGTGCTTTGTACCTGCATTTGGTTAAAACTAGGTTCGATCATTTCAATTGGATCTTCGATCGTACAGACATTCACCTGATCAGTTGCAAGTTGTTTTAATGTCGAATAAAGCGTTGTGGTTTTACCTGATCCTGTTGGGCCTGTAACCAGAATGATTCCATTTGGATGGGAAGCCATTTCTTTCCATTTTTCAAGATCACTACCCGTTAGCCCAAGCTGTTCAAATGAACGGACTAATACCTCTGGATCAAAAATACGCATGACCATTTTTTCGCCGAAAGCAGTCGGTAATGTCGAGATACGAAGCTCTGTTTCTAAACCTTTAGGGGTACGTGTCTTGAGACGACCATCCTGTGGTTTACGTTTTTCTGCGACATTTAAACGACTGAGAATCTTGATGCGTGACACAACCGCCAAAAGCACTGGACCTGGCATGTCATAGACGGTATGTAGTACACCATCAATACGAAAACGAACCCGACCCGCTTCTCGCCGAGGTTCAAGGTGAATATCACTCGCACGTTGATCAAATGCATACTGCAACAGCCAATCCACAATGCGTACGATATGTTGGTCATTCGCATCGGGGTTGAGCATATCGCCTAATTGCAATAATGCTTCTACACCTTTGGTCGTTGCCTCTGTTCCACCACCTTTCGCGCCTGCAATAGCGCGAGTAACCTGATAAAATTCAGCTAAATAGCGTACCAATTGCTCTGGATTAAGCATGACGCGCTTAATCTTACGAGGTTGAAGCGTATGTGCTAGATTATCAACCCAATCGTCATAAAAAGGCTGATCACTTCCAATCGTAACGGTCTCAGCATCAACAAGCACGGCTAAAATCTTATGACGTTCAGCGTACTCAAGCGACATGATCGATGTCACTGCTGGTACGTTTACTTTTAAAGGATCAATCCGATAAACAGGCATTCCAGCTTTTTGTGCAAGCCATTGTGTGAGTACATCCAGCGTAAGTTTAGGTGCTAATGTTTGTGTATTTGTGGCAGCTAGGTCAGTCAACTTAAAGTCGGCAATAATCATGAGCGGATGCCAAGTGAGCTGCTCTTTACGTCGCGCTGTTGTTGTGACTAAATTCACATCACGTTGCGTGATTCGACCATCATGCAGTAGCTGCTCCAAACACCAGCGAACATCCACTTGAACAGAAAATTTCTTTTTTGCAGTCATCACACACATTCCATGTCAATATTCTTTAAATTCACACCATCACAACCATTTTTTTAATAACTAACGTGCCGTCAATTCTTTTATCCAGATTACTCCAGACTGTACGCCAAAGCGAACATTAACGCGATCATAAGACATTCCATAATCTCGTAATGCATCTTCTTGGTAAGCAGGACGAGGATCTAGAGCAAGTATCCGCTCAATCAAAGGCAACTGATGATTACTGAGTACGCCAAGTGAGATCAGTTGATGTTTCTGCCAAAGTGCAGCGCGCGTCCAATGTACAGGATGCAATTCAGGTGCCTCCAGTGCAAACCCACTCATCGCATTTTCAATCGCATCGCTATAGGCAATATATGGTTTAAGGTCAATTAAAGGTGTTCCATCAACTAAATCTGGACCAACGATATGTAAGCGCACACTACCCTTAACGACCTCAACTCTATCTAATCTTACAGCAGACAACCCAAGCGGCGCAGGGCGATACATACTACGCGAAGCAAAAACACCAATTTTTTCATTTCCACCTAAACGCGGCGGTCGAATCTGAGCTCGAAAAGATTCAGAAGATGACGAACCGTCGGATATGGACGATTGATCTATTGAAGGTTTCAAAGCACGATTTTGATGAAATTGCCAAATCAGCCACAAGTGACTAAATCCCTCTAGTCCTTCAAATGCAGCTGGTTGATCATAAGGTGGAACGAATTCTATTACGCCTTCTACATCAACCAAATTCGGTTGGCGCGGAACGCCAAACTTTTCAATAAAAGGCGTATGCACATAACCAATAATCGGTACAGTAATATGTTGCTGTGTCATTGATCGCCCTAAATTAAAAATAATATCTCATTACGTTTAGCAAAAAAGTTACTCTTTTTCAGAATATAGTCATTCAAATCTTTTCATAAACAATATTTTATATGTTTAACTAGATAAATTAACATAGACAATATGTAGTTTCTAAGAGCATGCAAACCCCATGCTAATCAGTTTTACTTATAACTAAAATAAAATGAAATAGGTTTATCAATGAGAACTTTTCGGTAGAATAGCAACATTGAATTTTCCTCGTTGCATAGAAGCTACTTTCTCTGGAAATTATATTTCTCAGAGTCTTTTTTGCTGAAATCGCGATTAGACACATCACACGAATAGAGACATTATGGCAGCATTTAACTCCGAACGTATTACTCATGTGCATCATTGGAACGACACGTTATTCAGTTTCAAATCGACCCGCGATCCAGGTTTACGCTTTAAGAACGGCCAATTCGTCATGATCGGACTTGAAGTCAATGGCAAACCACTGATGCGTGCCTATTCCATCGCCAGTGCAAACTATGAACATGAAATGGAGTTTTTTTCCATTAAAGTTCAAGACGGTCCATTAACATCCGTTTTGCAAAATCTAAAAGTGGGTGATGAATTACTCATGAGCAAAAAACCAACAGGAACACTTGTTCTTGATGACCTTTTGCCAGGTAAAAATCTCTATATGTTGTCAACAGGCACAGGTCTTGCACCGTTCTTGTCTTTGATTCGCGATCCAGAAACTTACGAACGTTTTGAAAAAGTTGTACTTATTCATGGTGTTCGTTATGTAAATGAACTTGCATACACAGACTTGATCGAAAATATTTTGCCAAATGATGAATTCTTTGCTGAATTAGTCAAAGATAAATTGATTTACTACCCAACTGTCACGCGCGAACCATTCCGCAATCAAGGTCGTATCACTACTTTGATCGAAAATGGCAAACTATTCGAAGACATTGGTCTGCCACGTTTTAATCGTGAAACTGACCGCGCAATGATGTGTGGTAGCCCAACGATGTTGAAAGACTTAAGTGATTTGCTAGATCAACATGGTTTAGTGGTTTCCCCTCGTATGGGTGATCCAGGTGATTATGTGATTGAACGCGCTTTCGTTGAAAAATAATACTTTTTAGCAAAAAAGGACGCTCTATCAGCGTCCTTTTTGTTTTAAAATCAACAATTAATGTTTTAAAACTTTTTCCAAATCGGCTGGTGTTACGTTACTTGACACCATCAAGCCCGTCATATGCACAGCAATATCATTACCTACAAATGAACTATAACCAGTCATTCCCCAATCAGAACGACTCACGACTGAATCCGCTGTAGCACTAACGCTTACAACTTTTGTAGCGGGATCTATTTTTGGTTTTTCCAAAGTGACTTTAACCTTAAGCGGTTTAGTCACGCCTAACATGGTTAAATCTCCTTGCATGATGACATGCGCAGGATCAATTTGAGTGACATTTGTGGTTTTAAAGGTAATCGTTGGAAACTTATCAACATTAAATAAAGAATCGCCTTTAAGCGTATTATCACGCCAACCTAGACCTGTAGATACACTATTGGCTTGCACTGTAAAATTAATTTGCACATGCTTTTGATCAAAAATATCGCCTGTAATTTGACCATCAAACTTACTAAATCCGCCACTGACTTGAGTAAGTCCACTAGGAGGTGTTACAAAATTCACGCTTGTCTTACTGAGATCAAATTGCCAATCCGCGGCAAATGCTAGATTTGCAGTACTTAGCCCAATTAATCCTGTAAAAATAATGAATGCCTGTTTTTGAGAGTAGGTTGTTTGCTTTATTTTACTCATCATTATGTTCATCATTTGCTAGCCCCTTACTTACCCACGCTAAACGATCACTATCTTCATCTATTGCCGCGTCACGAATCAGCTGTGAAGGTCGATGAAGAAGTTTTGCCATTAGACCCTGTGATAATCGCTCAAATACTTCATCAACTGCAATACCTTGCTCGATAAGATGTTTCGCTCGTAGCACTTCTTGCTGACGAATATCATCCATTTGCTGTCGATATTGGGCAATCACTGGACCCGCTTGTTGTGCTCGACTAGCTTGAATATATTGTGCGGCTAATTGACTCACCATCACTTCAGCTTCAACAGCCGCTTGGCGGCGCTGGGCGAGATTACCGTCAATCACACGTTGTAAATCATCGACTGTATATAAGAAAACGTCATCTAAGCCATCAATACTAGGCTCAATATCTCGCGGTACAGCCAAATCAACCATCAACATCGGACGATGACGCCGAGCTTTCAAGGCTCGACGTACCATTTCTCGTGTAACAACCGGATTGATACTACCCGTTGAACAGGAAACCAGATCAGCACGATACAGTGTCTGCTCTAATTGATCAAAAGGGATTACCTCTACAGGTAAATGGACTCTTAACTCATCGGCCAAGCTTTCTGCCCGCTCAATCCCACGATTACAAATTAATATTTTTTTAACACCATGATCAGCAAGATGACGTCCAACAAGTGTATTCATCTCACCTGCAGCAACCAATAAAACAGTCGTTTCACTTAAATCACTAAAAACTTGCCTTGCAAGTTGAAGAACAGCAAAACCCAAAGAGACTGCCTGCGATCCGATTGCAGTTTCGGTACGAACTTTTTTTGCGGCGCTAAATACTTGTTCAAAGATTCTAGATAATTTTGGAGTGACAGTTCCCGCATCACGGGCATACTGTAGCGCACTTTTGACTTGACCCAAAATCTGTGGCTCACCGAGCACCATTGAATCTATACCACTCGCCACTCGCATCAAATGAATCAACGCACCTTCTTCACCATGTTGGTATAGGTGATCAACGAGCGCCTCAACAGGAAGTCCATGAGTATTGGCTAACCATTCTGCCAACTCACTCGGCGAGTCAGTAATAGTGTATAACTCTGTTCGATTACAAGTTGATACAATCACTAAATCATTCGTCAGACC
>Ga0209023_10007899_pt1 | contig 10772 bp, 7 predicted proteins | sample LakOneMetagenome_FD_187468 | JGI IMG/M metagenome (GOLD analysis project Ga0209023, IMG submission 187468) | Freshwater and sediment microbial communities from Lake Erie, Canada (SPAdes) (version 2) | ecosystem: Environmental > Aquatic > Freshwater > Lentic | place: Lake Erie, Canada | collected...
CCCGAGCGCTTGAGGACACAGCAGGTTCTGGATCCACATCGCCCGATTGCAGCGCGAACATGTGGATGTCTTGCGACGAAAACGCGCGTTCGAGGCTGGCGCTGTCGCCGATGGCGATCTCGTCGAAGGTTCGGTTGCGCAGGACATGCCATGCATCGGCAGTGGCATCGACCGGTTTGGGCGAAGTCGTCATTTGCTTTTTCCTCGCCGTGTTTGTCTTATCTGCGGCGCGACGGGTGTCTTGGATACCGTTGTCTTTTGAGGCGCCTTCGGCTTTGGCGAGGCAGTCTTTGGTCTCGTGTCCGCCACCGTAGAGCGTGGGTCATTGGCAGAGGGCATAGCGGGCGCCGAAGCCGCCTGCGCTTGGCGCTCGGCCTGCTCGAACAAGGTAGAAACCTGCTCCAGCCTGGCTTGCTCCTGTGCGGACAGCACATCGCTGCTGCCGACCACCTGTACGATCATCTCCGCTACCTGGCGGATCTCATCAGGCGCTATGTCGTTCAGCAATCCGGGGATGGCGGACACCACGGCGTCCTGGTCGAGCCGCATCAGCAAAGCCTGCCGACGCACGAGGTGGCGAAAGGCCTGCATGTCGAAGTCGCTGCCCAGGCGGGGACGCACCAGTTGCTCTGCGTGCCGGAAGTGCCGCTCGTCGGCCTCGCCACGCGCCGCGAGCACGAAGAACAGTGCCCGTATGACGGCTTCGGCGAGCCCGCCGCTGTGAATATCCGCTTCGAGCCGTGTCAACTCTTGCGCCAGATACTGGCGATGCTCGGGCGTCTCGCTGGGACGGGGTCGCGGCGGTGCATCGTCGTGCAGGCTCTGTCCAGTCATGGCCTGCACCAGCGGCAGGCTGTACAGCGTGTCAAACGCCTGTGCGTAGATCTGGTCGCGGCAATCACGGAATTGATCCAGCATCTGTTCGACGGCGGTGGAAAACTGCGCCTGCAGTTGCAGGAAAGGGTTGGCCTCGGAGACGGGCTGACGATGGTCGCGCACGTGTTGCGCAGCCTCATGTACTGCGGCGGCGAGCGGATGCCTGTCAGACCACAATTCATAGCCCATGCGCAGCGGATGCAGCTGCTCCAGCCACTTCGCACCCTGGTCCGTGACCAGGGCACGCATCCATGGCTGCACGAAGCTGCGGTAGCAAGCCAGGTTGACCTCGGAGATCCGCGCAACGGCGGCGAACCGGCGATCGTTCTCAGGGTCGGGACGGACGATCTCACGGACTTCATCGATGCTGCTGCGGCGAATCCGCGTCAGGAAGACGTCACTGGTTGGGTCTCCTTCCTGCACTGGGTCGGGATGCTCATCGATTTGCATGTGGTGAATGCCTGCCGGCAGCACGTCGATGATGTCGATGTTCGCAGCGAACTCCTGGTGCTCTTTACGCCCGACGCTGCCGGAGACGAAGATTCCCAGATGTCCGATGCTGTCATGGGTAGCGTAGACGATGGTCTGGTCATGTCCCAGCACGTCCAGGTCGTTGCGGTACAGGTCGGTGATCCAGCCCAGGGCCTGGGGCGGTGGCGTGATGTTGTCCCCATAGGAGCAGAACACCAGGATCGGCGAGCGAATATTGCGCAGGTCGATGCGCACGCCATCAGACGTCACCAGCTGCGCCGTACTCAGTTTGTTGCCGATGAACAGGTTATCGACGATGTACTGTATTTCCACATCGTTCAGGAACACGTGGCCGCCCCAGTACTTCTCGAATTGCAGGTGGCGCGGGCCTTCCGTGTCGACCTTGGCGTACAGGTTGTACTGTTTGCTCCACAGCGTATTGGCCGGGTCCAGGTTCTCGAAGTTCTGTACCAGCCAGGCGCCGTCGAACCGACCGGCGCCCAGATCGCCGGTCAATGCCGTCAACCAACTACCGCCGGTCAGGCCGCCTGCATAGCGCATCGGCATGTCGCCCGCCCAGTACGACAGCGGCGCGCCGGCGACGATGATCGGTCCGAACAGTTCGGGCCAGACGGCAGCTGCCATCAGGATCTGCCAGCCCGCCTGGCAATTGCCGATGACCGCAGGCTTGCCGCGGCTGTCGGGGTGCAGCTCGCCGACCTTGCGCACGAAGGCCGCTTCGGCGCGCATGACGTCTTCGACGGTCTGGCCGGGAACGGGATCGGGCAGAAAGCCTACGAAGTAGCAGGGATGGCCAGCCTTGAGGGCCGCGCCGACCTCGCTATCGGGTTTGAAGCCGCCGATGCCTGGGCCGTGGCCCGCTCGTGGATCGACCACCACGAACGGTCGCTTGTGGGGATCGCTCGGCGTGTCGGCTGGCGGCAGGATACGTACGAGGCCATAGTTGACCGGCTGCGGAAGGTCCAGCCCGGACATGATGACCTCAGAGGCGAAGTCGAGTACGTTCGGCGTCTGCTCCTGCAAATGCTCCTGGTACTGGTTGCCGCGTTGGCGGCGAACGTCGGCATACAGAATGGACCGCTGCCAGGCATCCACTGCATACTCGTTTGCCATCGCCGATAGTCGCAACGGGTCCCACAGCAACTGCCCCCAAGCGGCCGTTGGTGATGTCGTGGTGTCTTGATTCATGGCGATGGGCACTCCGTCTATGATGAAACTGAAAAATTGAATGAAAAGGGGCCGCAGGCACATCGTCTTGCCGGCCCTTCCTCACTCAGTACATGTGCTGGCCACCATTCATCGACACGTTGCTGCCGGTCATGAACCCCGCAGACTCACTGGCGATGAATGCAACCAGTGCGGCGATTTCCTCAGGCCGTCCCAGACGACCCACGGGAATACCGGCAGTCACTTGCTTGACCACTTCCTCCGACATGCTCGTCACCATCTTCGTATCCAGATACCCCGGCGAGACGGTGTTGACTGTCACACCCTTGCGCGCCACCTCTTGCGCAAGGGCTTTAGTGAAGCCATGCATGCCGGCTTTTGCGGCGGAGTAGTTGGTCTGGCCGAACTGCCCCTTCGAGCCGTTGATCGAGGAGATGTTGACGATCCTGCCCCAGCCGCGTTCGAGCATGCCGTCGATGAATGGCCGGGTGACGTTGAAAACGGAGTCGAGATTGACCCGCAGGACCGCATCCCAATCGGCGTAGCTCAGCTTGCGGAACGTAGCATCACGCGTGATGCCCGCGTTGTTGACCAGAATGTCGATGTGGTGACCGTCTGCTTGAATGAGGCCGGCCAGCTCCTGGCAGGAGGCATGGTCGGCCACATCCGCGCCGTAGGCGGCGAAGTCGTAACCTTCGCCGGCTTGGGTTTTCAGCCACGCGCCAATGCTGGCATTGCCCGGCGAATGGACGATGAGCACGGTATGGCCCGCATCGTGCAAGGCCCGGGCGATGGCTTCGCCCAGGCCGCCGCTGCCGCCGGTGACCAGTGCAGTGCGTTGCTCAGCCGGCATTGCGACCACCTGTCTTGGCTGGTGCGTCCTTGTCCTGTGCCTTGGCCCACACCGCTCCCCATTGCTTGAAAATATCCTGGAACGGCAATATCGCATCTGCCTGGCCTACGGCCTGCGTGACCGATTTCTGCCAGTCCTGAATGGCTTGCTGCAGGCCTTGAGTGAAGGTGGTCTGATTCTTGATTGCGACTTGCGTTAGTGCCTGCGCGCCACCCATCTGGTGCTGAAACTGACGCCAGAAGGCCTGCGCGGGCAGCGTGGCCAACTCCTGCCAGTTCTGGGCCTTGAGCAGGCTTTCGATCTCAGTGCCGGACTCGGCAATGTTTTCGCTGCCCGCGCGCGTGGCGTTCTCCAGCCATTGCTGGCCGTTTTCCTGCATCAGGCGCTGCAGGCGCAGTTGCAGTTCCAGGTTCGCCTTGAAGAGGTTGAGGGGGATGGTTTCATTGCTCATGGTCAAACTCCTTGCTTGGGTTGAAATGCCCAATCGGGCGGTCAAACGATCAGGCCATCTGGCCGATCGTTTTGCGAAAGCGTGCCAGCGACAGGAAAAACAGCACCGTGCCGATCAGGGCCAGCGCCAGGAACGGCTGCCATACCGTCTCCAGGCCCGCGCCCCGGTAAAGGATGGCCTGGCTCAGTTCCACGAAATGGGTGGTGGGTGCGATCAGCATGATGTTCTGCACTATCTCGGGCATGCTTTCGCGTGGCGTAGTGCCACCCGACAGCATCTGCAGCGGCATGATGGTCAGCATCATCAACATACCGAACTGCGGCATGTTGCGCGCCAGGGTGGCGAGGAAGATGCCCATCGACGTGGTGGCGAACAGACTGAGCGCCGCGCCAGCGAAGAACAGTGCAATGGAACCCTCGACTGGAACGCCCAGGACGCCGCGCACCATGAGATTGAGGGACAGGAAGGAGGCGATCAGCACGACCAGGGCCATCGACCAGACCTTGGAGAGCATGATCTGCGCGGGTGTAACCGGCATCACCAGCAGGTGCTCGATGGTGCCGTGCTCGCGCTCCCGGATCAGCGCTGCGCCGGTCAGGATGATGGACAACAGCGTGATGTGGTTGATGATCTGCACCACCGAGCCGAACCAGGCCTTGTCCAGTGCCGGGTTGAAGCGTGCGCGCAATGCCAGATCCACGGGTGGCGCGTCGGTGCCGCGGTAACGCTTGACGAACTCATTGACTTCGCCGGTGAAGATCTGCTGTATATAGCCACTGCCGGTGAAGGCCTGGCTCATGCGGGTGGCGTCGACATTGAGCTGCACGGCAGGCGATCGCCCCGCCAGCACGTCGCGCTGGAAGTTGGGCGGAATGACCAGAGCGAAGGTGTACAGCCCCGCGTCCATGCCCGGGTCCACGTCCCTATAGTCGATCATGGCCGGCTGGGTGAACTGCGGGGGGTAGAAGGCCGAGGCAACCCGCTGGGACAGCGCCGAATTATCCTCGTCGACGATGGCGATGGGCGCGTTGTGCAGCGTCTCCGGCATGGACGTGGCCCTGGTGTAGACCGACGCGGTGAACACATAGACGATGAGTACGAGCATCATCGGATCACGCCAAAGGCTCCACAGCTCCTTGACACCGAGGTCGTAGATGTTGGCAACGTTTCTTCCGCTCATCTCAGCGCTCCTGCTTCTTGAGTAGCAAAACGGCCGCACCGAGAATCACCGGAACCGACAGCAGCATCGACCACAACGGCCCCGCCAGATCGGCCAGGCCGAGCGCTTTGCTGAACACGCCACGGCTGATGGAGATCATGTGCGTGGCGGGGTAGATCTCGCCGATGAACTTGCTGGAGCCTTCGAGCGAGGACACGGGATCGATCAGGCCGGCGAACTGGGTGGCCGGAATCAGGGTGCCGATCATGGCGAAGAACATGGCCGCGATCTGGCTGCGCGTGACGGCCGAGGCCAGCAGCCCCATGCCTGTCGCGGCGAAGGAGAAGATCAGCGCGGCCAGCGCCAGGGTCAAGAAGCTGCCCTTGACCGGCACACCGAAGATGGTGACCGCGAGCAGGCTCATCAGCAGGAAGTTCATCATGGCCAGGCCGACATAGGGCAGTTGCTTGCCAAGCAGGAACTCGATGCGCGTGACCGGCGTCACGTACAGATTGGTAATCGAGCCTGTCTCCTTCTCGCGCACCACCGCCAGCGCAGTCAGCATGGCCGGCAGCATGAGCAGCAGCAGAGGGATCACCGCCGGCACCATGGCCGGCAGGCTCTTGACATCGGGGTTGTAGCGAAAGCGTGTCTCGACGCTCGCATTTCCTGCGGCGCTGGCACCGCTGCGTTCGCTGGCCTGTACGAGCAGCCAGTGCTGGTGCATGCCCTGAACGTAGCCCTGCACGGTTTCGGCGCGCTGCGGCATGGCGCCGTCGAGCCACGCACCGATCTGCACGTTCTGGCCCCGCAACACATCGCGGGCAAAGCCAGCGGGGATTTCGATGGCCAATGACAGTTCGCCGCTGCGCATGCGCCGGTCGAGATCCTCGTAATCGACGATAGGCGGGTGCTCTGTGAAGTAGCGCGAGCCGGCCAGGTTCAGCGTGTAGCTCTGGCTAAGCGTGGTTTGGTCGCGATCGAGCACCGCATAGCTCAGGTCCTCGACGTCCAAGGTGATGCCGAAGCCGATCGCGAACATCAGGAGCAGCGAACCGCCCAGCGCCAGGGTGGCGCGCACCGGATCGCGCTGCAGTTCCAGTGCTTCGCGCCACAGATAGCTGAGCATGCGGCGCAGGCTGAAGCCTTCAGCGTTGTGCCCGATGTGCTCAGTGTGTGTCGCTGGCGTCTGAATCGCCGTATTGGCGGCCTCGGTGGGGCCGGCGGGAGCGACCGTGCCGCCCTCCGCCTCGATGAGGTAGCCGATGAAGGCCTCTTCGAGGGTTTTAGCGCCGCGCTTCTCGACCAGCTTGGCGGGCACGTCGCTGTCGAGCACCTTGCCCGCATGCATCATTGACATGCGGTCGCAGCGTTCGGCCTCGTTCATGAAGTGGGTGGAAATGAAGACCGTCACCCGGTCGCGACGTGACAGCTCGATGAGCAGCCGCCAGAATGCATCGCGCGCTACTGGATCGACCCCGGAGGTCGGCTCGTCCAGAATCAACAGTTCGGGCTTGTGCACCATGGCGACTGCCAGCGACAGGCGCTGGCGTATGCCCAGAGGCAGGCTGGCCGGCAAGCTGTCGATGACTTCCACCAGGCCGAAGCGCTCCACCATCTCTTCGACGCGGCCCGGAATGTCCTTCGGGGGCACGCTGAACAGCTTGGCGTGCAACTCCAGGTTCTGGCGTACCGTGATTTCGCTGTAGAGCGAGAATGCCTGCGACATGTAGCCGACGCGGCGGCGGGTGTCCAAGTCATGCGGGTCCACCTCATGACCGAACAGCCAGGCTCGTCCCTCGCTCGCCGGCAGTAGCCCGGTGAGCATCTTCATCGTCGTAGACTTGCCGCAGCCATTGGAGCCGAGGAAGCCGAAGATTTCACCGCGCCGGATGCGGAAGGACACGCTGTCGACGGCGACGAAGTCGCCAAAGCGCATGGTCAGCCCCTCGGCTTCGATGGCGATATCGTCCGCGCCGTCCTCAGGCAGAGGCGGAATGACAACCGCTTGGTGTCCGCGCTTTTTCTCTTCCGGGAGCAGGCGGATGAATGCCTCTTCCAGGTTCGGGCTGTTTGTTGTCTCCAGCAATTCCTTCGGCGTACCGGTGGCGAGGACCTTGCCGTCGTCGATGGCGGCGAGCCAGTCGAAGCGCTGTGCCTCATCCATGTAGGCGGTAGCCACGATCACGCTCATGCCGGGGCGGTCGGCGCGGATGCGTTCGATCAGATCCCAGAACTGTGCGCGCGCCAGCGGGTCCACGCCAGTCGTCGGCTCATCGAGAATCAGAAAATCCGGGTCATGAATCAGCGCGCAGCACAGGCCGAGTTTTTGCTTCATGCCCCCGGACAGCTTGCCTGCCGGGCGCTCCAGGAATTTGAACAGGCCAGTGGCCTGAGTCAGTTCGTCGATCCGCTGGCGGCGCTCTGCGGCGCCATGACCGAACAGGCGCGCGAAGAATTGCAGATTCTCCTCGACCGAGAGCGTCGGATACAGGTTTTTGCCCAGTCCCTGCGGCATGTAGGCGATGCGCGGGCATACCTGCTTGCGATGGGCCTTGCTGGCCATGTCGCCACCCAGCACCTCGACCGTGCCCTCCTGGATGATGCGCACACCCGCCAGCAATGAGAGCAGACTGGATTTGCCCACGCCGTCGGGGCCGATCAGGCCGACCATCCGTCCGGCGGGAATGTCCAGGTCAATGCCATCCAAGGCAATGACGTCGCGGTAGCGCAGTCTTACCTGGCGGACACTTGCAACGGTCGCGAGCTGCGCGCTGTGGCTCATACCTTACTCCGGCACACGAACGGAGAGGTTCTGAGGCCACTCGGCCTTGGCGTCGAGCTTGACCCAGGCTACGCCGGGCAGACCGGTCTTGACCTGGTTCAGGTGCTCACGCAGCAGCTCCTGCGAGATCTGTGCGCGCACGCGAAACATCAGCTTTTGTCGCTCACTGGCGGTTTCCACCGTCTTGGGGGTGAACTGCGCTGCGCTGGCGACGAAGGAAACGGTGGCTGGAATCACATACTCGGGCGCGGCATCCAGAATGATGCGAACCTCCGAACCCAGCGCAACGCGGCCGGCCACGGTTTCGGGCAGGAAGAAGGTGATGTACACGTCCGACAGATCAAGGAGGTTCAAGACACGTCCGCCCGCTCCAAGCACCTCGCCGGGTTGCGCGACACGCACCTGAACCCGTCCGTCGCGCGGAGACCGCAGTTCGCTGTCGCGGATGTCGGCTTCGATGCGGCTGATACTGGCCGTGGCAGCGGACACGCTGGACCTCGCGCCGACGAGCTGCGCCTTGGCGGCCTCGACCGCGGCGCGGGCAGCGGCGGCCTGTGCCTTGCTGGCCGCGAGGGTCGCTTGGGCGCCCCGTACGCGCGCCCGGTCATCGTCCAGTTCCTGGATCGAGGCGGCTCCCTCACTCGACAGCGTGCTGGAGCGTGTCAGGCGCCGTTGCGCGGCGTCCAGTTCGGACTCGCGCTGACCAACCAGAGCCAAGGCGGCAGTCACGTCGGCTTCACGCAGCGCCACCTGTGCCTGCGCCGCGGTCACCGAATGCTCAGCCTGCTGACGCATGGCCAGGGCCTCGTCGCGCTGCGCTTCCAGCGTTTCCAGCCGCATCTTGGCCAGTGGCTGGCCGGCTGTGACGAAATCGCCTTCACGCACCAGGATGTCTTCGATGCGGCCGGGAAGTTTGGTGGCCACGTCGATCTCGGTGGCTTCGATGCGGCCATTGCCGTTGACGAATCCTTCGCCCGGGCCGCTGTCGGTAAACCTCGTCCAGCTCCACCAGGCCAGCGCGGCAACAACCGCTGCAGCTGCAGCGACCAGGAGTTTTTTCTTGAGAGAGGGTGAGACAGTCATAGGTTCGGCGTGCCTTAACGGGTTGATGGGGTGGAAGCGGGAGTCGAGGCCGCACCCTGTGCCTCGCCGGCTGCGGCGAGGGTGCCGCCGCCGAGCGCGGCATACAGCGCCACCTGGCTGGACAGCAGCGCGCGGCGCGCCTGTACCAGTTGTTGCTGGGCTCCCAGCAGATCGCGTTGGGCATCCAGCACTTCCAAGAAGGCGGCCGAGCCGTTGTCGTAGCGCAACTTGGCCAGGCGTGCGCGTTCGCTTTGCGCTTCCAGGTTGGCTCTCTGGATCGTCAACTGCTCAGCCAGCCAGTGCTTTGCGCTCAGCGCATCGGCCACCTCGCGGAAGGCCGTTTGAATGGTTTTCTCGTATCCGGCGACGGCGATGTCGCGGCGCACCTCGCTCAGTTCCAAGTTTGCGCGCCGCCGCCCGCCATCGAAGATGGGCAGCGACAAGGTAGGCATGAAGGTCCAGGCGCGGCTGCCGGAATCGAACAGGCCGTCAAGATCGGAACTGGCCGTGCCGAAGCTGCCGGTCAGCGCAATGCGCGGCAAGAACGCCGCACGGGCCGCGCCGATGTTGGCATCGCCGGCACGCAATTGGTGTTCGGCGGAAATGATGTCCGGGCGACTGACCAGCAGCTCCGAGGGCAGGCCGGCCCGGAGTTCGGCCAGCACCGTTGTTTCATCGAAGGGTGCCTTGGTGGGCAGCGGGCCAGGATCGGCACCTACCAGCAGTGCCAGCGCGTGCAGTTGCGTGGCGCGTGCTTGCTCAAGCTGGGTTAGCAGCGCCTGAGCCTGGTTCAGCAAAGTTTGGACTTGAGTGAGGTCCAGCTTCGAGGTCGAGCCGACTTCAACGCGGCGCCGGAAAATGCGATAGGACTCCTCGCGGGTCGCGACGGTTTGACGGGCGATAGCCACGCGTTCGTCGATCTCGCGCAAGCCAAGATAACCGTCGGCCACCTGGGCGATTAGCGCCAGGTGGACGGCCTGGCGGGCCGCGTCGGAAGCCAGCCAGCTTTGCAGGGCGGCGTCTTCCAGGTTGCGGACCCGGCCCCACAGATCCAGCTCCCAGGTGCTCAAACCCACCTCGGCCCGATATTCGCCGCCCACCTGCGACCGGCCCGACATGTTCAGATCGCCAGGGACGCGGGCGCGTCCACCCTGGGCACCCACGCCCACGGCAGGAAATCGATCCGAGCGCTGAATGCGGAATGCGGCGCTGGCTTCCTCGACACGCAGCGCGGCCAGGCGCAGATCGCGGTTGTTCTCCAGCGCGGTCTCGATGAGGCGTTGCAGCAAAGGGTCCGTGAAGTAGGCCTGCCAGGCAAGCTCTCCCGCGTGGGCGCCGTCGGTGCCTGATCCAAGATGCGCGGGCCAGGCTTCGGGCACGGGCAATGGCGGGGTGTCTGGCGCCGGAGCGAGCGACATGCAGCCGGTCAAGACGACGGCGCTCAGGGCCAACGAGGCAGCGCGCAATCTGAACGCAGGAAACAACGGGGAAGTTGGGAGCATGGTCACGTTCCGTACAGGTATCGGGCTGAAGAGGGTCTGGTCGCAGAGGAGGGAATGGCTGCCACCCGCGCAATGCGGGGTTCGTGGCTGGTGTCCGCAAGCCCTACTTTCTTGCTTGCAAGTGCTGTCAAGCCCACTTCATCTCCTTGTTGATATGTGCATCCCCGTGTTCCCCGGCTGGTTGATAGGGCGCTCTTCCTGTGTCGTAACCCGATGTGCCGGGTTCACTCGCGCCCTGTGTTGATCTGCATTGTGAAATCTGAAAACAAACGACTGGACGGTTGTTTTCAATTATACGTTACAATCGGTTGTGTCGCAATAAGGTAGAACGGACAAAAAATGTGGCGAGAGTCCGGAAAATTAAAAAGCTAAACTATAAAACTGTTCAGCTTTGGACAAAGGCT